>Ga0209220_1000237_pt1 | contig 23014 bp, 22 predicted proteins | sample BlaSpr_A8_OM3_M3_FD_187984 | JGI IMG/M metagenome (GOLD analysis project Ga0209220, IMG submission 187984) | Forest soil microbial communities from Thunder Bay, Ontario, Canada - Black Spruce, Ontario site 2_A8_OM3_M3 (SPAdes) (version 2) | ecosystem: Environmental > Terrestrial > Soil > Boreal... | reverse complement strand
GCGCAGCGCGATCAGGCCGAACACGCCCGCCATCAATGTGGTGCCGAGCAGAGCGAGCGGCGCGGTGATCCAGTGGCCGAGACCGAGCTTCAGCCCGAGCAGCGCCGAGATGTACGCGGCGATGCCGAGATACGAGGCATGGCCCAGCGTCGCCAGCCCGCCGTAGCCGAGGAGCAGGTTGATGCTCGCCGCGAAGATCGCAAATATCAAGATCTGGCTGGCGAGGTTGACGTAGAACTCGCCCGCAAGGAATGGAAATGCAACCAAAGCAACAGCAAGAGCAGCGAGTTTCAAGCTGCAAACCTTCCAAACAATCCTCGTGGGCGGAAGGCGATTACAAAAATCATGGGTAGAAAAAGAATCACGTAGGCGAGCTGCGGGAACAGGGCCACGCCGAAGGTGTAAACGAAGCCGGTGATGAAGCTGCCGACGAAGGCGCCGACCAGGCTGCCGACGCCGCCGAGGATCACGACGATGAGCGCGAGCGGGAGCATGTCGGCGTCGAGCCCCGGGTACGCCGACATGATCGGCCCGCCGATGATGCCGCCGGCCCCAGCCAGCCCGGCGCCGAGGCAGAACACGATGGTGAACAGCTTCGACACCGGGATGCCCACCGCGCGCGCCATCTGCATGTCGTCGACGCCGGCGCGGATCATGGCGCCGAGCCGCGTGCGCTCCATCAGCAAATAAAGCCCTATTCCGACCAGGACCGAGAGCACAACGACGGCAACGCGGTAGGCGGGAAAAGAAAATCCCGCGACGCGCAGCGGCTGCTGCAGGAACTGCGGCGTCGGGATCGGGATCGGATCGCCGCCCCAGATCACCAGGCACAGGTCGGCGATGATGTAGGCGAAGCCGAGCGTGACCATCACCTGGCCGAGAATATTGCCGGCCAATTTCCGCAGTATCAGTCTTTCCAGGAGACCTCCCAAGGCGGCCACCGCGAGCCCGCCCAGCAGCGCGGCGATCCAGAGGTTCGGCACCAGCTTGAGGATGCTGACGCCAAGATAAGCGCCGAGCATGAACAACGCGCCGTGGGTCAGGTTCGCGATCCGCATCAGCCCGAAGATGAGCGAGAAGCCTGCAGACAGCAAAAACAGCAGCCCGCCCAGCGCCAGGCTGTTCAGCGTCTGGATGACCCAGAACTGCAGATCAAGGCTCCAGATACTTCGCGGGCGGGAAATCGCGCGAGTACACCGGGTTCTTCAGGAACTCCTTCGGGTCGTAGATCCAAAACTGGCTCACGTTGGGATAGGTGTGGACCACGGTGTTCACCAGGCGCCCGTCCTTGCGCTCCACCCTGCGGATGTAGACGTTGCCCACCACGTTGCCGTACTCGTCGAAGCTGACCGGGCCGCGCGCGGTATCCACCCTGAGGCCGCGCACCGTCTTCATGAACGCTTCCTTGTCCTCGACGCGCGCCTTGATGGCGTTCAGCGTCGCCTCGAGCACGGCGGCCTCGACGTAGGTGGCGGCCGCGTAGAAGCCCGGGTCGTACTTGAACTCGGAGCGGAACGCGGCGGCGAACTTGCGGTTGATCGGGTTGTCGATGTCGGCCGAGTACCAGCACGAAGTGACGATGCCGAGCGCCTCGTCGCCCATGTTGCGCAATACCGCCTCGTCGAGCGCGGTCATGCCGCCGACCGGCGCCACCTTGCCGCGCAGGCCGTACTCGTTGAACTGGCGCAGGTAGCGGAAGCCGTTCGAGCCGGCGAAGCCAAGGAAGATGCCGTCGATGTTGGTCTTCAGCTGCGCGAGGTAGGTGCCGTAATCGGGCACCGTAAGCGGCGGGAAGGTCTTCTGCACGATCTTGCCGCCGAGGTCTTCGAACACGCGCTGGAACCCGGCCACCATCTCGTGACCGTAGGGAATGTCGTCGGCGATGACCGCCATGCGCCGGTACTTGAGCTGCGTGTGGCAGTAATCGGCAAGCGGATGCGCGCACTGCGACGAGGTAGAGGTGCCGCGTGTAAACCACGGATTGGGCTTGCGCTGCGTCATGTCCTCGGCCGCGGCGACCGACAGCGTAAGCAGGTGCTGCTGGCGAATGTAGTCGTCCGCGGCGAGCGCCTCGGCGGTGGCGAGCGGCCCGATCATCACCTGGATGCGTTCCCTTTCCACCAGTTCCTGGATCTTGGTGCGCGCCTGCGCCGGGACGCCGCCCGAGTCGCCCACGAACAGCTCGATTTTGCGACCGGCGAGCGTGCCGTTGCGCTCGCGCAGGTACATGACCAGCGCGCGCTCCATATCGATGCCGCCCGAAGCCAGCGGCCCGGTCTTCACGGTCATCAGCCCAAGACGAATCGGTGCTTCCTGTGCTTTTAGAGGTAAAGAAGCAGCTAGCGTCGCTGCCCCGGTGGCTTCGATAAATCGTCTGCGGCTGAACGTCATGAGTGCTTCTCCTTCACTTTTTGAAAGAACTGATCGTTGGTCAGGACCCAGCCGAGGCAGCGCGACACGTTCTGCAGCCCCAGCACGTGGAGATCGTCGCCGTATATGCTTGCCACGCAGTCGGATAGCACCACCACGCGGTAATCGAAATTGAAGGCCGTGAAGGAGGTGTTGAGCACGCAGGTATTCGTGTTGATGCCCATCAACACGACGCTCTTGACATTCAAAACCTCCAATAACTGACGCAGATCGGTGCCATAGAAGCAGTCGAGCCGCTTCTTGTTGTCGATGACGTAATCACCCTCGCGGTAGAGCTCGGGGATGATCTGCGTGCCCGGCGAGCCCTCGATGTTGTGCTCGCGCACGGTACTCTTCCTGCCTGCCGTCAGACGGTCCTTCTCGTTCTGCAGGGCGTGCATCGCCTTCCAGTACGGCGACACCATGCCCTCGCTCCCGAGGTTCCTTATTTTTCTGTAAACAAGAACCACATGGATGACGGCAATGTCTAGCTTCCTCGCAAAATCCAGCGCAGCGCGGGCGTTCTTGATGACGCGCTTCGCGTCCTCGGGCTGGGCGGGCATCGTCGCCACGTCCATGTCGAGGTGGCCGCGATGCATGTCGATGGTGACGATCGCCGTTTCCCGGGGATGGAGAACGAGCTCTTTGTAGAGCCCAGAAAGCAGGCTGCTGCGATCTACGATTTCAATGCTGGCCATGTTTGAGCGGATGGGCGGCGGCGAAGGCGTCGTTCTTCATGCATTCGTTGTACACGCGCATGACGGTGGGCACGCCCGAGGTATCGCAGTTGAAGTAGGCGAGCGCGCCGATCACCTGGGACGCGAGGCAGATGTCGGCGAGCGTCAGCTCGTCGCCGTGGCAGTAGCGGCCGGTCTCGCGCTCCTTCGCCAGGTGCCCTTCGATAGCTTCGAGGGCTTTCAGGGTCCAGTGCGCGAGCCACAGGTTCCTACGCGCCTCTTCGACTTTCAATTCCTTCTCGAGATAACTTCTGATTCTGGGAGTAATAAGCGGATGTCCATCCGCGGCGGCGATCAGCGCGAGGCCGCGCACGCGCGCCCGGCCGCGCGCGTCCTTGGGCAGCAGCGCGGGCTGCGGCTTGGTCTCCTCGAGGTATTCGAGGATCGCGAGCGACTGGAAGAGCGGCGGCCCGTCGTCGATGATCAGCGCCGGCACCACGCCCTGCGGGTTCACCGCCTTGTACTCGTCGGTATGCTGCTTGCCCTTCAGGAGATCGATCGAGATCTCCTCGGCCTCGAGGCCCTTCAATGCCATCGCCACGCGTACGCGGTAGGTGGCGAGCGAACGCCAGAATCCGTAGAGCTTCATGGAATCACCGGAAGAAGTAGATAAGAGTCTCGCAGATGAAGCGTGGTCCTGCCGCCGAACACCGCGGCGGGACGATCGCGCGCATCGTCGTGCAGGAAGGGGCCGCAGCCGCGCAGCTCGTTCTTGAAGTTGGAAAGCCGCGCTCCCGTCGACTTCTGCCACTCGTAATCCTTGCCGCGCACGGTGAGCGCGAGGCGATGGCCCGCCGGCACCACGATCGAGGTCGGCCACAGCTCGATGTCGAGCTCTACCGGCTCTCCTGGCTTGAGTTTTTGCACTTCATCATGACTATGGTAAGGGCGGTACGGCGTCGAAAGGTTCGGATCGAGCTTGCGGTGCGAGGCGCGCAGCCAGCCCTGCGCGATCGGCGTACGCGGGTCGATCGCGCCCTGGAAAACCACTTCCCTCAGGTCCGGCGTAAAGACGCGGAACACGAGGAACAGATCCGCGTCGGGGGTGCTCGAGGAGACGAATAGCTTCGCTGCCAGCGGACCTGTGATCTCGGTTTGTTTCTCTACCGGCTCGGAAAGGAAGGTAAGCCCATCACCCAAAGCGTAGAACGAAACTGATTGAAAAGATGTTGGAGGAACTGAACTCAAGCCAAAGGCTGAATTCATATGGAGCTTCGTCCATTGCGTCCTGGCGAGCGGCCACTCGTTCTCATGGCGCTCGACGAAGCGCTCGACATGGCGTACTTGCACCTGCACTCTGGGCTGCTGGTCCCAGCCGTTCTTCTGGCCCTTGAGGTAGTAGTCGAAAAACCGCAGCTGCAGCCTCCGGCCGTAGTCGGTGTAGAAATGCGTCCAGTGTTCGATGCCGTGCGCCTCCAGCCACTTGTCTTTCGACGCGGCGCGCACGAAGCCTTCGAAATTGCCGCGCGGATGGAGCCCCTGCCCGCCCCAGTTGGCGGCCGAGAGAAACGGTACCTTGATCCTGTGCCACACCGGCGAGCGCGCCTTGTGATAGGCGTCGTCGAGCGGATGCGACAGGATCTCGTCGCCGAAATCGGCGCGGTTCTCGTAAAGCTCCTTGTCGGAAAGCGTGTCGTCGCCGCACACCAGCTGGCCGGTGATGCGGCTGCGGGGGCCGCGCTCGCCGATGCCGTACTGGACGGTTTTCACCTGCATGTCGTACCAGTTGGCCCAGAAAGTGGAGAGGATGCCGCCGTGGTGCGTCATGTCGCGATACCAGTCGGCGGCGCCTTCCCAGACGCACATGGCGGCGAGATGCAGCGGCTGCAGCGAGGCGACGTGCCATTGATTGATGGCGTAATACGAAATGCCGTTCAGGCCGACCTTGCCGTTGGACCACGGCTGCACTCCGGCCCATTCGATGCACTGGAAGAAATCCTGCGTTTCGCGCGGCGAGAAATGATCGATGCGGCCCGGCGAGCGCCCCGCGCCGCGCGAATCGACACGCATGCAGACGTAGCCTTCGCGCACCCATTTCTCCGCGTCGACGACTTCCCAGTTCTGGTACCTGTTGGTCGAGCCGTGCGCGACGTCCGGGTGCTCGTTGATCATGCGCTGCCAGGCGCTGGGGTAGCCATCCTGGAAAGCGAGCCCCTTGGCATAGGGCCCGTAACTCAGGATGACGGGGTAGCGGCCCTCGATGCTCGGACGAAACAGGTCGGCGCGCAGCACCAGCCCGTCGTCCATCACGATCGGGATGTCCCAATCGATGCGCATGCCGTCGCGCAGCTCGCTTTTCGGGGAATCTATGGCGTGTTCCTCCTCGGGCGGCAATTTGAGCCCGGGCCTCTGGTGCGTGTCAACCCGGTGCGCGATTCCGCCCTGGCCGAAACGTCATTGTTTTGCATGAGAATTTATGTTTGTTGCAAGTATCACTTATATGTGCTATTTATAACATCCCATGACAGCCCTCAGCACTCTGGTCCTCAGCCTGCCGACGCGCAACTCGACGATTCGAATGCGCGTGTGGCGGGCGTTGAAAGAAATCGGGTGCGCGGTGCTGCGCGACGGCGTCTACGTCTTGCCCACGGGCGCGAGGGGCGCGCCGGTTCTCGCGGCGATGGAGTCCGAGATCAGAGCTGCCGGCGGCTTCGCCATGACGCTCGACCTGAACCTCAAGACCCCCGCGCAACTCGCGCATGTCCGCAAGCTGTTCGATCGCAGCGCGGAGTACGGCGCGCTGGTGCAGGAACTCGGCGCCGCCAGGGCTTCACTGCCGGCGCGCGGATTGCGCAAGGCGCAAACCATCGTCCGGCGCCTGCAGCGGTCGCTCGAAAAGCTTACAGAGATCGATTTCTTCCCCGACCAGGCCAATTTGCAGGCGGCGGAGGCCATTGCGGCGCTCAAACTACGTCTGCAGGAGCTGTATTCCGGCGGCGAGCCGCATCCTTCCAGGAAGCAGCTGCGGCGTCTGGACGCGAGCAAGTATCAACAGCGGGTGTGGGCGACGCGCAAGCATCCGTGGGTCGATCGTCTCGCAAGCGCCTGGCTCATCAAGCGATTCATAGATCGCGAGGCCAGGTTCGTCTGGATAGACAGTCCGCGGCATCGACCGGGCAAGGCGATCGGCTTCGATTTCGATGGTGCGGCATTCACGCATGCCGGCAACCGCGTGACGTTCGAGGTTCTGCTCACGAGCTTCGGCCTGGAAAACGATGCGGCGCTCGCCTCGATCGGCGCCGCGGTCCACTTCCTCGACACCGGCGGCGTTCCGGTCGCCGACGCAAAGGGCATGGAAACCGTGCTCGGCGGTATCAGGGCGAAAGCCAAGACTGACGACGAACTGCTTGCCGAGTCGATGGCAATCTTCGATCTGTTCTATTCCGCCTACGCACAAGGCAAAAAGGAGGGCACGGCTTGACCTTCTACTGATTTTCTATCGCGCTCAACCCGTCGGGCCCAGCGCAGTCGCCCGGCTACCCAAGGCATTTCGCCCAAGTACTGCATGGTCCCCGCTTGCGGGGAATAGGTGGCGAAAATGTCGTCTCAACTCAAACTCATCGTTGTAGTCCTGATAACCGCATTGCTGATCGCCTGCGACGGCATGCCGGAGCGCCAATCGCAGGAACAGGCGAAGTATCAAGTCCTGCGCATCCAGGAAGATCCGCAGCGCAACCGTCTTTGGCTGCTCGACTACGAGGCGGTCTCCGTTTACGACAATACGAGCGGTCGGCTGCTGCAGCGCATCGCCCTGCCGGATTGGGCAGTCGCTGGCAGGCAATACAGTTGCCCGCCGGATATGGTGCTTGACGGCTCCGGTACGGCTTTCGTCACTAGCAACGTGCTGCCGGTGCTGTGGCGCATCGATGGCGAGCGCTTCGGTGTGGCCAGGCTCGAGCTCGCGCTCGACACCGACCAGGACAAGGACTTCGGGTTCAACAGCCTTGCTTTCGCCGCGGACGGAAGTCTCGTCGCGCGAAGTGGGATGTCGGGATCGCTTTGGCGCATCGACCTCCGCACCTCGAGCGCCGTGAAGCTCGCGCCGTCCTCGCCCGCTGCCCGGTGCTCCGGGTAATATTTGTGGATGAGAATCGGCATTGCCGGGACCGGGCGCATGGGCGCGGCGATCGCGCAGCGCCTCTCCGGCCTCGGCCACGAGCTCACGGTGTGGAACCGCACGCCGGACAAGGCGCGCGCGCTGGGCTTGGGCGTTTCAGCCCACCCCGGCGAGCTTGCCCAAAGATCAGAAACTGTCATTTCGATTCTTACCGATGCCGCAGCGGTGGACGCCGTCTACGAAAAGCTGCTTTCCGGCGACGTGAAAGGAAAGCTCTTCATCGAGATGAGCACGGTGCGCCCCGACACCCAGAAAAAGCTCGCGCAAAAGGTCAGGCAAAAGGGCGCCGCATTCGTCGAATGCCCGGTGGGCGGCACGGTCGGACCGGCGAAGGAGGGAAAGCTGTTCGGCTTCGCCGGCGGCGAGGCGGCCGATGTGGCGCGCGCCAAGCCGCTGCTCGATCAGATGTGCCGCCGCGTGGAGCACGTGGGGCCGGTCGGCGCGGGTGCGGCGATGAAGCTCGCGATCAATCTCCCCTTGATGGTGTTCTGGCAGGCGTTCAGCGAGGCGCTTTCGCTCTGCCAGCCGCTCGGCATCGACGCGACCCGGCTTATGGACATCTTCGCCGACACCTCGGGCGGGCCCAATATGCTCAAGACGCGCGGCAAGGCCATTGCCAGCGTGCTCTCCGGCAATGACCCCGGTCCCGTTACGTTCAACGTCGACTCGATGCGCAAGGACATGCGCACGATGATCGAGGAAGCTCGCGCGCTCGGACGCGAGCTGCCCGTGGTCGAGCGCGCGCTCGAATGCTTCGATTCGGCGGCCCGCGCCGGGCTGGGGGAAGCCGACTGTGCCATGCTCCCGGCAACCTGGGTGAAACGCTCAAAGGCGAAGTAGCCTTGCCGCGTTGCCACCCGCAATCAAGCTCTTTTCCTTCGCGGTGAGCTGAAGCCGCTTGACGGCGCGGCGCGGATCCTCGAGCCCCATGTCGAAGCAGTAATCGCTGCCGAGCGTGACGCGGTCCGCGCCCACCAGGCGGACGAGATTCATGTTGATGCGGTCGTCATGGCCGATGGTGTCGTAGGTGAAGCGCCTCAGGTACTCGCTTGGCAGGCGCTTCATGTGCTTGAGCTCAGGCCTTACTTTCGTGCCGTGATCGAGCCGCCCGATCAGCCCGGGAAACGCGCCTCCGGCATGAGGAAGGTTGACTTGCAGTTTCGGAAACCTGTCCAGCACGCCCCCGAAGATCAGGTGTGCAGCCGCCACGCCGGTGTCATACGGATTGCCGAGCAGGTTGCGCAGGTAGTACTTGCCGGTGCGGTCCTTGCCGATGGTATCGACCGGATGCAGGAAAATCACCCAGCCGAGCTCTTCGCACTTGGCGTAGAGGTCCCAAAACTGCTTTTCATCCAATTCAGCTCCATTCACATTCGTGGCGAGATACATTCCGCGCATGCCGGGCAGCTTCGCGGCGCGCTCGAGCTCGCGCAGCGCGAGCTCCGGCGCCTGCATCGGCAGGATGGCGAGGCCGACGAAGCGCTTGGGGTGCTTATCGTGCGCGGCGGAAGCCGCGTCGTTGTAGGCCTGCGCGAGCGCAAGGCCGAGCCCCGGCGAGGCCCAATTGACCATCGGCGTGGTAAGCGACAAGGCGTGCACGTCGATGCGCTTTTCATCCATTTTTTCCAGTCTGGAAGCGAGATCGACGAAGCGCTCGTCGAACGCGTTGGTGAGCTTTTGCGTTTTTATCCGGTAGCCGTTGCCAGTCCGCTCGAGCGTGGCGCCTTCCTTCGGGCCGTCTTTCTCGAAAAGAGCGAGCCACTCCCGCGGGTACCAGTGCGCATGGATGTCTATGGTGGTCATCGGAGTTATGATGCTTTCAAATCGAGGAGGATGACATGCTTTTCAGAATAGTGAGCGCGCTGCTGCTGGCCGCCTGTTCTACGGCCTGGGCGCAGGAATCCTATCCCACGCGTCCCGTCAAAATCGTCGTGCCCTACGCGCCGGGAGGCGCGACGGACATCATCGCGCGCATCGTCGGGCAGCGGCTCACCGAGTCGCTCGGCCAGAGCTTCCTGGTCGAGAACCGCCCCGGCGCTTCGGGCAACCTCGCGCTCGAGGCGGTGGCGAAGGCGCCGCCCGACGGCTACACCCTGCTGGTCGGCAATGTCTCCACCAATGCCATCAACGAGAACACGTTTGCCCACCAGCTGCAGATCAAGCCCTCGCGCGACCTGGTCGGCATCGCCAAGCTGGTCGAGATCCCGCACATCATCGCGGTGACGGCAAGCTTTCCGGGAAACTCGCTCGCCGACCTGGTCGCCGAAGCCAGGCGCAATCCCGGCAAGATCAACTACGCCTCCGCGGGGCTGGGCAGCTATCCGCACCTCGACATGGAGAAATTCCAGAAGGCGGCGGGAATCCAGCTCACGCATATTCCCTACAAAGGCGGCGCGGGACAGATGATCCCTTCGCTCATTTCCGGCGAAACCACCGTCGCATTCATCAACATGTCCTCGACGCTCGGCCATATCCGCGGCGGCAGGATGAAGGCGCTCGCCACCGCTGCGCCGCGCCGGCTGCCGGAGCTGCCCGATGTGCCGACGCTCGCCGAGCTCGGCTACCCCGGCATCGGCACCAACGCATGGCAGGGCATGTTCGCGCCCGCGGCGACGCCACGCCCGATCATCGACAAGCTCTACAGCTCGGTCGCCGCGGTGCTGTCGCGGCCCGACATGCGCGAGAACCTCGCCAAGCAGATGATGAGCGTCGAGCTGTCCAATTCGCCGCAGGAGTTCACCGAGCTGGTGCGCAAAGAAACACAGAGCTGGGGCGAGTTCCTCCGCGAAGCACAAATCAAGGTCGAATAGCGGGCTCGTAGGCGTCGTGCGAATCAGCGTGCACCTGCACGCCGGTTCCCGCCGACTGCACGTCGCCGCTCACCATGTGCAGCCGGTTGCCGAGTGCTCCGCCCGCGAGGCCGTGGCGCGATACCGGCATCGACGGCAGCGTCGCCCACGTGTTGGTCGCCGGGTCGTACGCTTCGAGGGCGCGGAACGTGAACATCGAGCGGTAGTCCTGCCCTTCTCCGCCGGTCACATGAATCCTGCCGCCGAGCACGCCCGAGGCCATCGCGCTGCGCGCGCTCGGCATGCGCGCCTTGGGCGCGCCCCACAGGTCGGCCGCCGGGTCGTACTCCTCGACGACGCCCACGTTGCTGCTGCCGCTGCTTACGAAAGCGCCGCCGACGCGGCCGCCGATCACGTAGACCTTGCCGTTCACCACGCCCGCGGTGGCGTGGTTGCGCGGCGTGGGAAGGGCAGTGCGCGAGCGCCACGTGTTCGCCGCCGGGTCGTATTCCTCCACCGCGCCGGTCGAAAAATGCGCGCGCGCAGGATGGACCGCCGACTCCTTCGGCCCGGTGACGGCGCCGCCGATGACGTACATGTTGTCGCCGACCGTCACTGCCACCGGCGAGCCGCGCCTGGTCGGCAGCGGCGCGAGCGCGCGCCAGGTGTCGCGCGCGGGATCGTATTCCCAGGCGTTGTCGATCGGCACCCACGCCGGCGGCCCCGACTGCGGCAGCACGAAGCCGCCGAACGCATAGATCTTGCCTTTGTACTCGGTGAACGAGACGTGGTGCGAAGGGAGCGCCATCGTGTTCTTCTTCGTCCAGCGATCGGCGCCCGGATCGTATTCGTACACCATGCCGATCGGCTTCCAGCCCGGCGCCAGGCCGCAGAACACGTAGAACTTGCCATTCGCAGCGACGCCGAGCAGCTCTTCGGCCGGCTCAGGAAACGGCGCGAGCTTCAACCATCGGCCTTGGGCGTGGACCGCCGTCGCCAGAACCAGGGCGGCGACCAAGGCGGCGCCAAGACGAGCGGATGCGGACAGACTGATCATGTTTCCTCCCTCGGATAACCTCTAGAGACGCGCGCGGTTCTTCCCTTTCACGTCGCGGTTGACGACGTTGACCGGCCACTGCCCGCAGAGCACGCGCCGCACCTCGCCCGGCGCGCCCGCCTGCAGCCCGCGCATCGCCTGCTCGCTGTACCAGGCGGCATGCGGCGTGACGGTCACATTCTCGCGCCCGCGCAGCGGGTGGGGATCGGGCAGCGGCTCGGGATCGGTCGTGTCGAGCGCGCAGCCGGCGATCTTGCCGGCGTCGAGCGCGCGCGTCAGGGCGTCGGTGTCGACGATCGGCCCGCGCGCGCAGTTGATGAGAAACGCGGTCGGCTTCATGCGCGAGAACGCGTCGTCGTCCATCATCTTGCGCGTCTGCGGCGTGAGCGGAGGGTGCAGGGAAACGAAGTCCGAGTGCCGCAGCAGCTCGTTGAGCTCGGTTTTCCTGCCGGGGGCTTGTCCCTCGGAAACGAAAGGATCCGTGTAAAGGACATTCATGCCGAAAGCCGCCGCGCGCGCCGCCACCTGGCGCGCGATGTTGCCGAAGCCGACCAGGCCGAGGGTGCTGCCGGCCATGCGGAACATCGGCTTGCCGGGGGGCACCGCCCAGCGCCCGGCGCGCACCATGCGGTCGTAGAAGGCGGTCTTGCGCGCGCAGGCAAGCAGCAGCGCCATGGTGTGCTCGGCGACCTCCTCGATGCAATAGACCGGATTGTTCGTGACGATGATGCCGGCACGCGTGGCCGCGTCGAGGTCGATCGTGTCGACGCCGATGCCGTAGCGGGCGATGATCTTGCACTTGGGCATGCGCGCCATCGCCTCCGCCGTGATCGGACCGGCGTACGTGTTGAGCAGCGCGTCGCAGTCTGCGGCCGCACCGAGGAACTCCTCGGGCGTCTTCGTCTTCAGGGCGACCAGATCGGCGAGCTCGCCGAGGGTCTTCTGCTCCACGTCGAGGGACTCCCAGACGTAGTCCGTGATCACGACTTTCGCTTTGCCCGTCATGGATGCATCCAGCGCACGACGCCCGCGACGCCGTCGACGGCGACCATGCAGCCGTCCGGAATGCGCCGCGTCGCTTCCAGCACGCCGAGCACCATCGGCACGCCGCGCTCGCGCGCGAGTGACGCGAGGTGCGAAGTGCTGCCGCCAAGCTCGGCGACGACGCCGGCGACGTGCGGCAGCACTTCGCAGAGCGACGGCCCGGCTACCGCCGTGACCAGCACGTCGCCCGGCGCGACGCGCTCCAACTCGCACTCGCAGCTCACCACCCTCGCCCGCCCCGTGCCCCAGCCGACTCCGCCCGGATGACCGCTGAGGCGCGGATGCTTGAGCCAGATCTCGTCGGGCACCGGCGCGCTCGCCACGTGCAGCGGCCGCGCCTGAAGAAGCTTGATTCCGCCATCGTCGAGCGCCCACTCGATCTCCACCGGCTCTCCCATCAGCTCTTCGGCCCTGCGCAGGAGCAGTCCCAGCTCGTCGATGTGCTCCGCGTCGAGACACGGCGCCGCGGCGAGCAGGCGCGAGAAGGCGCGCCGGCCGTGGATGCAGCCGATGCTGTGGTAGTCGCGGCCGAGCGCCGACTCCTTGAGCGCGCCGGAACGGTCCAGGACGTAGCGGTCGGGCACGACTTCGCCTTGCGCGAGCGCCGCTCCAAGGCCGGCGGCGGCGTTGATGAGCATGTCACCCTCCGCCGTGCGCGACAGCCCCCCGCCGGCGGCGCGCGCCGCGACGAGCGGCTGGATCAGCACCGCCATCGCGGTCTCCGCCGGGTCGAGATTGTGCGTCGCCATGTAGCGCAGTGCGTGCGTCGACCACAGCGCCGCCCAGCAGGCGCGCACGGCAGTGAGGAAGTCCTCCTCGGTCTCGATGCCGAGATAGCTCTGGAACTGGCCGGCGAAGCTGGATGTGGCGCGGTCTTCCACGAGCGCGGAGGAACGCACGACGCACGGTGAACCGACGGAAGCCCAGACTGCAGCAAGAGACTGCAGGACGATCGGGGCGCTCGGCTTTTCCATCAGGGCGAGCTTCACTTCGAGCGCGCAGCGCCTCGCCAGGGGCCGGTCTTCGGCGCCGAACACGCCGCGCGCCGCTTTTTGGAGCCCGAGGTGCGCGAGCTGCAGACGGTAGGCCTCGGCGTCGAGACAGAACCCGCCGGGGATCGGCAGCCCCGCGTGCCCGAGCGCCGCCAGGCGCGCCGCCTTCGCGCCGAAGCGCGCGGCGTCGGCCGCCTCGGCTGCGTCGATGGAAACGGCCAGGCTCATGCGCGCGAATCGATCACGATGCGCAGGATGCGGCTCGGATTGCGCTCGTACTCCTCGAACGCCGCGGCGGCGTCGCCGAGCGGATACCTGGCGCTGATGAAGCCGTTCACGTCGACCGCGCCCGAGGCGACCAGCTCGATGCTCGGCGCCATGTCCTCGGCAGTGAGCGCGCGCGAGCCGATGATGCTGATCTCGCCGAAATACAGCGGGAAGGTGGAGAACCCGTGCACCGGCTCGTGGCTGATCGCGTAGGCGGAAAACCGCCCTCCCGGACGCAGCATGGCGATCGCCGCCTTCAGGCTTTCGGGCCCGCCGGCCGCGTCGATCACGACGTCGGCGCCGGCGCCTGCCGTGAGCCGCCGCACCTCTCCCACCGCATCCTCGACGGAGGCGGCGACCACGTGGTGCGCGCCCATGCGCTCGGCCATCTCGAGCTTCCAGCGCGTGCGCGACACGGCGATCACGGGCGATGCTCCCGTCAGCACGGCGAGCCGCGTGTGCAGCAGGCCGCCCGCGCCCTGCCCGAGCACGACGACCGACTCGCCGCGCGCGACGCCGACGCGCTGCTGGGCGTGGCGCACCGTCGCCAGCGTCTCGATGAGCGTCGCCTGCTCGAGCGGCAGCTGCGGCGGCAGCGCGTAAAGGTAGCGCGAGGGCAGCTTCACGTATTCGCTGAGCGAGCCTTCCACCTCGCGGCCGAAAAGGCCGGCATTGCGGCACAGGTTGCCGGCGCCGCGCCGGCACTGGTCGCAGTGCCCGCAGGCGATGATGGGGTTGATGATGACGTGCTGGCCGGGCTTGAGCCGGCTCACGCCCTCGCCGACCGAATCGACCGTGCCGGTCGACTCGTGGCCCATCACCACCGGGTAGCGCACGCCGGGATGCTCGCCGGTGTAGATCGAGAGATCCGTGTGGCATACCGCGGTCGCCGCCGTGCGCACCACCGCTTCGCCGGGCCCCGCGGCAGGTTCCTGCCGGTCGAGGACGGCGAGCTTTCTGGGCGCCTGGAGGACGGCGCTGCGCATCAGCGTGGCAACGCCGGCAGATCGGCGAAGTACTCGGGGTGCTTTTTCTGCGCCGCCTCGGTGAAGCGCGTGAGCACGACGTCGGTGATCTCGAGCGGCTTGCCGTCCTTGATCGTGAGCTTCAGCAGGTCGTCCTGCGCATTGGCGAACGCGCGCAGGCTCTCGCGCGACATGCGCGGATCGTAGCTGATGTGCTGGATCGCCTTGCGCGCCACGTCGAGATCCACGCCGGGCACCCATTTGGCGAAGATCTGCACGGCCTCGGCGCGGTGCTGGCGCGTGTAATGCGATGCCGCCGCCAGGCCGTTGACGAAATCCTGAATCAGCTGCGGCCGCTCCTTCAGCATGGGATCGTGCACGGTGACGATCATCATGTACGACAGGTGCCCGCCGCCGCGCAGCACCTCGTAGGAGTCGGGCGCCTTGGACATCGCCATGACGTTGTAAGGCTCCCAGGAGACGACCGCGTCGACCCTGCCCTCGGCGAGCGCGGGCCCGAGCGCGGGCGGCGCCATGATGTTCTCGATGCTCACGTCGTCGTACTTCATGCCGCGGCGCGCGAGCACCATCTTCAAGTATTCGTCGGAGGTCTGCTCCTTCGCGAGGCCGACGCGCCTGCCCTTCAGGTCCTCGACCTTCGTGATGCCGGAGCCCCTGCGCGCGACAATCGCGAGCGGGCTGTCCGCGAAGGCCGTCGTGGCGTCGTTCATGATCATGCCGACCACCCGGAACGGCGCGCCGGCATGGCGCGCCTTGAGAAAGGTGGTCACGCTCATGTCGCCGAACTGCACCTCGTTCCTCTGCATGGCGTTGACCATGTCGGTGCCGGTGTTCACCACTTTCAGCTTGAGGTCGACGCCGTGCTGCTTGAACAGCCCCTTCTCGACGCCGACGAACATCGGCAGGTGGCCGAAGTTGTTGCCGATCACCGCTTCCATGACCGGTTGCGCCGATGCGCCTCCCCAGACGGCGAGCGCCGCTGCGACGGTGATGAATTTCCTGGCGTTCATGTACGTCTCCTCTCAACTTCCCGAGAGCGTCGAGTAGCCTGGCATGGGATCGACCACCGTGATCTGCTCCACCGGGAAGTTGGAGATGATCTCGATCCTCTCCTTGTGCACGATCAGCATCTCCTCGATCCTCACGCCCCATTCGAACTTCTTGCCGTGCTGGGTCTCCAGGGCGAACACCATGCCTTCCTTGATCTCCACCGGGTGGTCGAGCGACCAGATGCGCGAGATCACCGGCTGGTCGTACTGCGCGAGCCCGAGGCCGTGCCCCCACAGGTTCGCGGCGGCCTGGTCCTCCTCCTCGTAGCCCCAGGCTTCCTTGGCCGAGGGCCACTTCGAGGCGATCTCGCGCGTGGTGGTGCCGACCTTCACCGCCTTGATCGAGTCGTAGAGCCACTTGAGCGCGGTCGCGTAGATGTCCTTCTGCTCCCGGGTCGGCTCCTTGCCTGCGCAATAGGTGCGGTAGTAGCAGGACTTGTAGCCGTTCCAGGTGAGCGCGGCGAGGTCCATGAAGACGATGTCGCCGGGCTTGACGATGCGGTCCGAGAAATTGCGCCAGTTGGGCCAGGTGTTGGGGCCGGAGGAGACGATCACGTCCTCGACGTCCTCCATGCCGGGAATCGAGTACAGGAACTCCATGATGTGCGCCGTGAGCTGGTTCTCGGTGCGCCCGGGCTTGAGGAATTTCATGAACTCCCAGTGCGCGGCGTCGCCGATCGCGCCGACCATGCGCAGCGCCTCCTGCTCGTCCTCGTTCTTGACGGCGCGCGCCTCCATCATCGGCGTCATGCCGTCGGTCCAGTCGATCTTCTCGTCCTTGAAGACCTGCAGCATGTTGATGTCGATGAAGTCGACGCCGAGCTTGGCGCCGGCGACGCTGGCCTTCTTCATCTCCTGCTTGACCGCGTTGGTGAACTTCTTCACCTGCATGGTCGAGGCCGGGCCTGCGGCGCCCTTGATCCAGGCGTAGGACCAGCGCACGTGGTCCTTCGGAATCCACGGCGAGTGGCGCTCGATCTGCATGCCGATGTCCCCCTGCTCGAACAGCACCGGCGCATCGTCGCCGCACAGCATGGCGTAGCGCAGCCCGGGCTTGAGCCGGTTCCAGCCGGGAGTGAGGGTGCTCGTGACGTAGCGCACGTTCTCGTCGTACATCAGCAGCATCGCGCCCAGCCCGTGCGCCTTCATGCACGCGCGCGCGCGCTCCAGGCGGTACTTGCGCAACCGGTCCCAGTTGATGCGCTGTTGCCAGTCCACTGCCACCATGCCTGCGTTTGCCATGTACTCTCCTTTTGAAATCTAGTCGACCGTCGCGCCCGAGTCCTTCACCACCTGGGCCCAGCGCCGGGTTTCGGCCGCAACGAACTCCGCAAACGCGGCAGGACTCCGGCTGGTCACCACCTCCGCGCCGCCATTCTTCAGGCGCTCGCCCACCTCCGGCGCCGCCATCGTTTGCTGGATTGCTTTGAACAATTTGTCCACCACGTCGCGCGGCGTGCCGGCCGGCACGAAGATCCCCTGCCATGAGCCGGTCACGAAATCCGGGTAGCCGGACTCGACCATGGTCGGCGCCGAGGGTGCCTGCTCCATGCGCTTCACGCTCGTGACAGCGAGGAGCTTCAGCTTGCCGCCGCGTACTTGTCCGATTGCAGACGCGGCAGTCGTGAACATGACATGCGTCTCGCCGCCCATCAGCCCGGCCACCGCCGGCCCCGCGCCGCCTTTGTACGGCACGTGAACCATGTCGAGGCCTTCGGCGATGCGCAACAGCTCCATTTCGAGGCGGTTCGCGCTGCCGCTTCCCGGTGAGCCGTAATTGAGCTTTCCCGGGTTCGCCTTCGCGTAAGCGACGAGCTCCTTCACCGAGTTCGGCGCGAAGCCGGAATGGGCCACCAGCACGCTCGGCACATCGACCACCTGCGTGACCGCCATCAGATCGGTGAGCGGATTCACCGGCAGCTTGGTGAACACCGCCGGATTGACGGCGATGGTACCGATGTTGCCGAGGAACAGCGTGTAGCCATCGGGCGGCGATTTCGCCGACACCTCGACGCCGATGTTGCCGGAGGCGCCCGCGCGGTTATCGACCACGATCGGCTGGCCGAGCAGCTCGCCGAGGCGCGGCTGCATGATGCGGCCGACGAAGTCGGAGGCACCGCCCGGCGCGAAGGGAATGATCATCCGCACCGGGCGGGCGGGATAGGTTTGCGCCAGCGCCACCGCCGGAAGAAGCAGGATGACGAAGAGGAATCTTTTCATTCTGAAGTAATCGGCAAGGGAACAGCGCGTTTCAACCGGGCAGAAAGATCGAATGCCTTGGTCAGCATCAGACGGTTGTGCGCCTCGGCGGCGGTGGCGTGCTGCGTCGGCAGTGCCATCGAGATGCGGTTCAGCCACTGCTCGGTCTCTTCGCGCATCGGGCCGCGCAGCTCGCCGAGCGCGATGTCGCCGGGCGGGTAGCTGCCGAGGAAGTCTACGCGCCGCTCCTCCGCCGGCGCGTAGCCCTCGCCCTGCGAGCGCGTCGTGGCGAGCACGATGTCGCGATGCGTGTCGTCGATGGTGAGAACGCCCTCGGTGCCGGTGATGCCGACTTCCAGGCTGTAGACCGCGCCCGGCCACACGATGGGCAGCGCCCAGGAGATGACCGCGTGATAGAGGCTGCCGTCCTCGAAGGTGATGACGCCCGCGGTCGCATCGATGCCCTTGCAAAGCGGCCCGAGCGCCTTGTCCACCGAGCGCGCGTAGACCTCGACCGGGCGCTTCGCCTCCATCATCCACATCACGATGTCGAGCGCATGGGTGCCGGAGATCACCATCGGCGAGATTTTCGATGGATCGTTGGTGCGCTTGTAGTTGTCGAGCGCCACCAGCCGGTTCATGAACGCGCGAGACGTCACGAGCGTGACGTCGCCGAGCTGGCCGGTGCGCACCTTCTCCTTGGCCGCCAGCCAGCGGCGGCGAAAGCGCTGCGTGTAGCCGACGACCGCGTCCACCCCGGATTTCTTGATTTCATTCAAGACGCGTTGCGAATCGGCAAGCTCGGTCGCCAATGGTTTTTCAATGAGAAGACTGAGTTTCCTTTCGAGAGCGCCGAGGATCGGCTCGACGTGAAGGTGCTCGTCGGTGGAGATGATGGCGGCGGTCACTTCGGGCCTTTTCAATAATTCCCTGAAATCCGTGGTGACGAAATCGGCCTTGGTCTTCTCCTTCAGAAGCGAAAGCCTTTCCTGCTTCGGATCGGCGACGCCGATGAAGTCCACCATGGGGTGGCGTGCCGCGACCTCGCCGCGGAACAGCCCGACGCGCCCTGCGCCTACGATTGCAACGCCGATGCGCTTTGCGTTCTTTTTTGCCATTTCAGCGGCAGCGACACGGCTTCGTTACTCTCGGCGGAGAGATCCGCGGCGATGTAGACCTCCATCACCATGCGCGCGTGCTCGGGAGTCACGAGCACCGGCCGGTCGAGCGCCACCGCCTCGAGGAAGTGGACGGTCTCGGCGGCCATCGGCCCGGCGTAGGTGTGCTCGACGAACTCGCCCGGCATGGTCGACATCGGCAGCTGCATGCCCTTCGACATCGTGTTCACCACGACGTCGCGGTGGCTGTCGTCCACCATCACGACGCCGTCGGTGCCGACCATCTCGATCCAGGTGGTGGAGAAGTTCGGGTAGCCCGGCGGCAGGCTCCAGCCGCCGCCGACGACGAATGACACGCCGCTGTCCATCGTCACCGTGAGCCATTGCGTGTCGGGCACATCATTGCCGCTCGCCGCGCGCATCGCCCCGTAATTCTGCTGCGAGTACACGCGCACCGGCCGCGCGGGCTCGAGGCACCAGAGGACGAAGTCGAGGTCGTGCGTCGCCTCCATCGCGGCCGGGGAGAGCTTGATGCGGCCGCTGATCTTCGTTCCGAGGCCGCGCGTGATGTGCCGGCTGACGAGCGCGCTCACCGGCTTGCCGATCGTGCCGTCGCGGATGAGCTTGCGCACGTAGGCATATTTCGGGTTGAAGCGCTGCGAGTAGCCGATGGTGAACTTGAGGTTCTTCTCTTTGGCGATCTTGATCAGCTCATCGGCCTCGGAGAGCTTGATCGCGATCGGCTTCTCGAGGAACACGTGCTTGCCGGCGCCGAGGAAGTCGCGCGCAATCGGATAGTGCGTGCTCTCGGGGGTAGCGGAAATGTAAACCGCCTGGATGTCGGTTTTCGAAACAAGGTCCTGGTAATCCTTCGTCGCCAAGCGAGCGCGCGTCTTCTTTGCAATTTCGTCGAGCCGTTCCGGGCGCACCTCCGCGACGTCCAGCGTCTTGACGAGCGGATGCGCGGCGAGGGTCTCGGCGCGGATGCCGCCGCACCAGCCGGTGCCGACGACTGCTACAGCGATCGGTTTCATGGGTTCACCTTGATGTTTGCTTCCTTGATCAGTTTGCCGTACTTGTCCATCTCGGCGCGGATGAAGGCCGAGAACTGCTCCGGGGTGCTGCTCACCGCGTCGACGCCGAGGTCGGCAAATTTCTTCTTCACCTCGGGGTCGGCCAGCGCCTTGACGGTATCGCCGTTGAGCTTGCTCACAATGCTGCGCGGCGCCCCGGCGGGCATCAGCACGCCCCACCAGTTCACCGCCACCAGTCCCGGCGCGGCCGACTGGCACGGCGAGAGCTCGGGCAAGAGCGCAAAAGGCTCGGCGCCGGTGATGCAGAGCGCACGCAATTTGCCCGCGCGGATGTGGGCCATCGCCGGCAGCGTGTCGGAGAAGATGAAGTCGATCTGCGCGCCGAGCAGGTCCTGCACCGCGAGCACGCCGCCTTTGTAGGGGACTTCGGTCGCCTGGATCTGGGTGATGCTCTTCAGCATCTCACTGGACAGGTGCGAGATGCTTCCCGGGCCGCTGGTGCCGTAGTTGAGCTTGCCGGGGTTCGACCTGGCGAAGGCGATGATGTCGGCGAGCGATCTGTGGGGCGAATCGGTCCGCACCACGAGCACGTTCGGCCCGGTGGAAATCATCGATACCGCGACGAAGTCCTTCTGGATGTTGTAGGGCACGCTCGAGAGCAGCGGGTTGATCGCCACCGGGCCGCTGTTGCCGATGACGAAGGTGTAGCCGTCGGCCGGCTGCTTGGAGGCGAAGTCCATGCCGATCGAGCCGGCGGCGCCGGGCTTGGATTCGACGATCACCTGCTGGCCCCAGAGCTCGGCGAGCTTGGCACCGAACACGCGCGCCATCAAGTCGGAGCTGCCGCCGGGCGGATAGGTGACGATCAGCTTGACCGGTTTGGCTGGATAGCTCTGCGCAACTGCCGTCAGAGAAAAAAATGCCAACAGGAGCAGAAGCTTCCTCACGCCATCCTCCTAGTTTTCTATTTTGATCTCGCGGATCACCGGCCGGAACTGGTCCATCTGTCGCTTGAGGATCGAGTCCTGCTCGGCCGGCGCGGAGCCGACCGGCTCGGCGGCCATATCGCGCAGGCGCTTCGCCACCTCCGGATGGTGCACGGCGGCGGAAGCCTCCTTGCTCAGCCGCTCGATCACTTCGCGCGGCTTTTTCGCCGGGGCGAAAAAGCCGTTCCAGCCTTCGAGCTCCAGAATCGGATAGCCGAGCTCGCGCACCGTTGGTACTTCGGGCAGCTCGGGAATGCGGCGTGATGCGCTGGTGGCGAGCGCCTTGAGCTTGCCCGCCCTGATGTCGGCGAGCGAGGAAGACAGCTGGTCGCCGCCGATGTTGATGCGCCCGGCGATCAATTCCTGCTTCAGCGGCGCCGCGCCCTTGAACGGCACGTGCGTCATCTCGACCCTCGCCTCGCGCGACAGCGCCTCGCCCAGCACGTGCATGGTCGAGCCCGGGCCGGTCGACCCGTAGGTGTAGCGCGCGCCTTTTTCCTTTTGAAGATATTTCATGACCTCGCCCAGGTCCTTGCCCGGCACGCTCGGGTGCGCGGTCCAGACGAACGGCACGTACACCGCGATCGAGACGCCGGCGAAATCGCTGTCGACGTTATAGGTCGCGCGGTTGCCGAGCGCGGCCGCCACGGACGCGATGGGGAAGGTGACGTTGTGGATCAGCAGCGTGTAGCCGTCGGGCGCCGATCTCGCGACCTCGGCTGGGGCGATGGTACCGCCGGCGCCCGCACGGTTCTCGATCAGCACCGGCTGCCCCATCGTTTCGCCCATGCGGCTCCCGACCAGGCGCGCGACGATGTCGGTAGTCCCGCCCGGCGGAAACGGCACGAGGATGCGGATCGGTTTCGACGGGAAAGCCTGCGCGCATGCGCTACCGGCGAACAAAAGGGACAACAGAAGACAAACCAACCGGCCCATGGCGCCTCCTCCTGAATCGGCGGGCTAGTGTAGCTCAGCGCGGCGTCGCTTCACCGCCCTCGACGATCACCAGTTCGACTTCGCCGGCGCCGCCGCGCCGGAACGCCGCCGCCTCGCGGTATTCCGCCGACTCGTGGCAGGCGACCGCCTGCTCGAGCGAACCGAACTCGATCACGACGAAGCGGTGGAATTTCTCCGGGCCTTCCAGGATCCTGAATCTGCCGCCGCGGGCGAGCACCTTTCCGCCGTAGCGCGCCAGGATGCCGGGAATGCGGTCGGTGTATTTCTTGTAGGCCGCCGGATCGTTGATCTTCGAGCGGGCCACCCAGTAGGCGGGCATTGGTCTGACCTCAGAGGTTAAGGATGGCGTTGAACGCCGCGCCTTTGATCCTGCGCTACATGCTGGCGCTGATTTTCCGAAGTATTAAAAAGTCCGACGCATGAGTTATGCACCAGTAGCAATGAGCATTTTGTCGCCTGTAGGCGACGAGTAAATACTTCAAACCGCCCGTGGAGTCCGATTCGGTGGTGTAACGCATTGGCGGACAAGACGAAAATTCTGCTCTATTTTTGATCAACACCCCCTTCACTAAACGGCGCGTCTGGATGGCGCTCCAGGATTTCCCAATTACTCACAACCTTATGCACAGCTTCTGTGGATATCGCGGCGCCGACGTGCGCCTGGTGGGCGACCGACGCTGAGCGGGCGAAGTGGAATGAATAAACTTCCTAGCGGTCACGCCACAGGCAAACGAACCGTCGGGCTGCGACGACGCTTTCCAAACAAACTTCGTACGGTATCGGACAGAAGTATTTGAACCATGACTTTTATGATGCGGGAATCTTGTACATCGCGCCCCTGGGAGGTGTATCAGTGCCGCGGCAGCTGCAAGTTAACGCGTCTGAGATTTTTATACGAGTCGTCGATCATCTATGGTGAGGACGCTCTCCGCTTCCACAGCGCGGGATCCGAAGGACAATCACCTTCTCGCAGCGCTGCCGGAAGCCGACTACCAGGCGCTCGCGCCGTCTCTCGAGCGGGTGCGGATGCCGCTAGGGCAGGCCGTGTACGAATCGGGTGGGGCGCAAGGCTATGTCTACTTTCCGACGAACAGCATCGTATCGCTGCTGTACGTGCTGGAAGACGGAGATTCGGCGGAGATCGCCGTCACTGGCAACGAGGGTCTGGTGGGCATCGCGCTCTTCATGGGCGGCGAGACCACGCCGAGCCGCGCGGTAGTGCAAAGCGCCGGCGAGGGCTACCGGCTCAGGGCCAGCGTGCTGAAGAAGCAGT
>Ga0209220_1000236_pt1 | contig 23026 bp, 13 predicted proteins | sample BlaSpr_A8_OM3_M3_FD_187984 | JGI IMG/M metagenome (GOLD analysis project Ga0209220, IMG submission 187984) | Forest soil microbial communities from Thunder Bay, Ontario, Canada - Black Spruce, Ontario site 2_A8_OM3_M3 (SPAdes) (version 2) | ecosystem: Environmental > Terrestrial > Soil > Boreal... | reverse complement strand
CGATTCACTGGGGAGGAGGCCCATGATCTGCTCCTCCACCTCGGGAATCGCGCGCCCCTCGCCCAATACGAGCTGGTAGGGCTGTGGATCCTTCGCTTCGCCGTTCTCGCGCGTCGCGATGATCACGTCCACCAAGTCCTTGGGCTTTGGCTTCTCGCCGGCGACGGGCGTCCACGGCGCGCGCTGCTCGCGCAACGCGTTCAGTTGGCCTTCTACTTGGGCCTCGGTCACGGCCGGGATGGTGCGGGTCAGCCGGAACCCGCCGAGCCGCTCGAGCTTCAGGTCGGGCTTCACCTCGACGTGAAACTCGAAGGTCACCGGCGCCCCTTCTTCCCACTTCAAGTTGTGGATGTGGGGGTCGGCGATCGGCTTGAGCTGCTCCTGCTCCTGCGCCACGCGCCAGCTTTCCTGCACCAGCTCCTGCAGCGCCTGCTGGCGGATGTCTTCCGCGAACTTCTTGCGCACGACCGCTGCGGGCGCCTTGCCCGGACGGAAGCCCGGCAGGCGCGCCCGCTGCTGATAGGCGCGCGTGGCCCGCTCCTCGGCCGCCTGCACGCTGGCGGGCGGGACGGTGACGGCGAGGGAGGTCTCGCCGGGCTCGGCGTGGGTTTTGGTGACGAGGATGTCCGGCATGTGCCCTGAAAGCTAATCAGGGGGGTTAGGGGGGTTAGGGGCAGCGACCCGCGAGCCAACCGCCGCTGAACCCCGCCCGGCACAGTCCGCGGACGATGTGGGGATTGGTGCGTATCACGCGCCACACGAGGCCGGTGCGGTAATTCTCGATCATCACCAGGATCGGTCCCTGGTCGATCCCCAGATAGTCGACGTCGAACCAGCCGAGCGCGGGATCCACGCTGCCGGTTTGCTGGCTGCCGGCGGCGGTGAATGTCGGGTTGAAGGCGTCGAGGAAGCCGTAGCGCGCGAACAGCTTGTCGCCGTATGTCTGGCGCATCGCGAGCAGCGCCGGCAGCGTGATTTCAGGCGCGAACGCAACCGCGCCGCCGGCGGCGGTCGGACAGAGCGTACCATCGTCGCGAATGTCGCCCAGCGCCGCGCCGCGCGCCCAGTAGGTGTGGAACTGCCGCGACCGGCCGGCGAGGGTGAGGGTGACGTTGGCGGGACCATCGCACGCGGTGAGCCCCCACACGTCCGCCGCATAGCCCTGCCAGCCGCCGGGGTTGGCGATCGCGTAGGCTCGCTGCGCCACGGTGGCCCGGCGCGAGTTCTCGAAGTAGTCGATCCCCCGGCCCCGCATGTAGGCGTCCTGGACGTTTCGGAAATCGATCCAGACGTGCGAGTACTCATGTCCGAACAGCGGCGCGAACTGGACGAAGTCCTGCCCATAGAACGGGCCCCACGTATAACCGCTGACCCAGGTTCTCCACGTCGTGGAATCGACGGGATGGGTGGGAGAGCCGAGGGCGAGGATGTTGAGGATCATCGCCTCGTTGTAGCCGATCCAGTCGGCGGGAATGAATCCGCCCTCGGGGTGCCAGCCCATGCTGACGGCGGGGGGGCGCGCCTGGGCCCACTTCCAATCGACGCGGAAGTAGATCGAGTCGGCGAGGGCGCGGATCTCCGTTTCGGTCGGATCGGGCCGGTCGAAGTACGACTGCGCAAACAGAATGCCGGCGAGCAGGAGCGACGTGTCGATCGTGGAGAGCTCGACGTTCTGAAAGCGCCGCCCGGTGGGCATGTCGAGGAAGTGATAGAAGAACCCGTGGTAGCCTGTCGCGCCTGTGACCGCGGAGTCCTGCGGCGCAGTCCAGAAGAACCGCAGCGTGGCGAGGGTGCGGTCCGCGGCCTGCGCGCGGGTGACCCAGCTGCGCTCGACCCCGATCGGGTAGGCGGTGAGGGCGAAGCCGACCGCCGCGATGCTCGAGAATGACGGGGTGGGCCAGCGATCGGGGGTGAGGCCGGTCGCCGGAGGTGTCAAGTCCCAGAAGAAGTCGAAGGTGCGGCGTTGGAGCGTGTCGAGGAAGGCGGTGGTGTCGGGCGAGACGCCCGGGCCCCCGGGGCTGCCGGCAAGGCAGCCTCCGAGGGCCAGCGCGGCGAGGGCGGCCGCGATGCGCGGGCGATGATTCGTCAGAAGGTGTACTCGACGCCGATCTGCACTCGCCGCGGATCGCTGATGACTTGGCGGCCTTGGCCGAATGTCGTTGAACGGAATCCCCTGTCGTAATCGCCGAAATTCATGTAGTTGAAGACATTGAACACGTCGAGTGTGACGCCCACCTGCGACCTACCCATCTGCGGAAGATCCTTGCGGAGCCTGACATCGAGCCGCCGGTAGGCCCAACCTCCGAGCACGAAGAAATTGTATTGCGTGGGGATGAATCCGCCTCTGAAATATGATGAATCCGGCACGCCACCAAAGCGGGGCGGATCGCCGATATCGAGCCGCGAGCCGCTGCCCAGGGTCAGCAAGCCGCTGAACTGAATCCCGAACAAGTACGGCATGTCCATGATCCAGTTCGCCACCATGCGATGCCGCTCGTCGTTCCCGCCGTTGTCGGAATGCTTCGGAATACTGTTCGCCTTTGGGAATCCGCCCGGGAATGACGAGGAGATGTCGTTCAGGTTATCGACGCCGGCTACTGACCGCTGGGCATACGTATACGTGACGCCTCCGCCCCAACCGATCCCGTCGGCAGATGGCCGATATGGATGGTCCAGCTGCAACGACACGGCGTCGTACCACGTTTTGCCGTCGTTCGTGGAGTTGATGAAATTCCGAAATCCGTGGGCGCCGATGTCGAAGCTGACACAGCAGCGGCCGTTTGCGGGGTTGATGCCGATGTTCGCCCAGTTGTACGTAAAGAGATCGGTGCCACGCTGGCCCTGATACGTGAGCGCTGCCACCCATGACCCCAGCACGCGCCGGACGCCGAGGCTCCACTGCGTCGACTTGGGTGGTTTCATCTTATTGTCCAGGAGGAAGGCCTCCGGCTGTCCGCTGGTCCTCGCCAACGCGCTCAACACACTCGTGTCAGCTGTGAGGTAGCTGTTGTTCCAGCGCACCTGCCCTGGCCCTACTGCCGAATCGGGGTGCGCGAAGCGAACGACAAAGGTCGGACGTGCGAGCTTTTGAATCTCGTCCACCGAGAAATCAAAGATGGAACGATCATAGTAGATGCCCCAGCCGCCGAACATTGTCGTGATGTTGTTGGCATCCAGGGCGTAAGAGAATCCCAGGCGCGGCTGTAAAGCACCACCGAATGGTTTCCGGTTATTCCCCGTGCTGATGTAGCGACTCAAGTCCAGTGGCACAGGCAACGAGCTATTGTATCGCGTGAGCGTGTCGACCACGTTCTGCGGCGTCACGTAGCTCGTGTTCAACATGTTCGATTCGCGATCCCAACGGACACCCAGATTGAGCGTGAGCCGCGACGTCGGGCTCCAATCGTCCTGGATGTATGCTCCGACCTGCCTGTTATCCACGCTGACGAGGCCTGCTCCCGTCGCGTACTGCAGCAGGAATGGGTTGCGGAAGTTGAACGGGAGTCCCGCCGTGTTCGTGGTCCACCCATAACTGGCGGGGTCCACGTACTGCGCGAACTCGAACATCGGCGTGACGTTGTTCTGCTTGTGGATGTCGTACGTCACCATATCCACGCTCACACCACCCTTGAAGACGTGCTGTTGCAAGCCGCTATAGGTGATGTCATCACGCAGACCGACCCGCTTCTGAATGAAATCCTGGACGCTCAGATCGCTGCCGATGCGCGCGTCCTGGCCCGGATAATGAAAGAGCCGAGACGCGACTCCCGGCACGTCAGGGGCGAAATTGCGACGGAAGCGGGAATAGTCGACCTTTGCTTCGTTCAGCCAACCGCCCCAGAACCGGTTGTACTTGAGCTGGCCGATGGACACGTCCTGCTGGAAATTGACGGCCGTCATCAGCGCTCGCCCGCCGCCAAAGTCTCGAACGTCGGTCTCGTGCCGGTTATTGAAACTCAGCTCCGCCGATGATCTCGAGTTGATCGCGTAGTTCAGCTTGCCGAACAGTAGCGTCTCCCGAAATGGAGACGTGAAGTTGCCGTTGTACTGGGTGAGATTGACGGTGTCCAGAGGGGCGATGCCCGTCGGAGGAGTGAGATTGACGCGGCTGGCCCGGTTTTGATAGTTGCCTTCGTAGGACCCGAAAAAGAATAAGCGATCACGCTGGATCGGGCCGCCGGCGCTCAGCGCAGTGAGGACGCGTGAGTAATCAGGGGCGGTGAATGTCGATGGTGCGCCGGTTGCCCTGGCGATGCTGTCCGCTTTGTGCTTGTCCTTCAGCTGGAACGTGTCCAGCGCCAGCAGGCCCTTATTCTGATAGCCGAACAGCGCATTGCCGGTCCATTGGTTGCCGCCGGAGCGGGTGGTCGCGGTGATGATCGCGCTCGACGCCTTTTGGTATTCGGCCTTGAAGTTCTGAGAGATGACGCGGTACTCCTGGATTGCGTTTCTCGGGAACGGATTTCCTCGGCTCGCGTCCTGTCCCGCGACGCCGCCAGCCGTGAGGTCGTTCTTGAGGCTCGATCCGTCGACGAAGACGTTCACCTGGTTCGGACTCCCGCCGCCCGCGGAAAAGGTGCGGAAGCCCGTTGAGTTGACGCGATCCTCCGAAACGGTCACGCCCGGCGCGAGCGCCGCGAGATCGAGGAAGTTTCGAGCGGGTGTCGGCAAGCTCTGGATCTGCTGCGGCGTAACGTTCGTAGCGACTTCCGAGGTCCGCAGCTCGATCGCTGATGCTCCCTCGACCGTCACCGCCCGCAGCTCGACCGCTCCAGCCTGCAGCGTAAAGTCCATGAGCAGTGTCGCGCCGATCTGAACGGTCACCTGCCGCTGCTGGGGCGCGCTGCCGATATTGCGAGCCGACAACTCGTAGCTGCCGGGCACTAGGCCCGGTAGGGTATACGAGCCGTCAGCGCGCGTCGCGGTCGAACGCTGCACGCCACTCGCGACGTTGCGCGCCTGGATCTCGGCAGCGGGGACACCCGTGCCATTCTGATCCTTCACGTAGCCGCGGATCGTTCCGGTGGTGGTCTGAGCGTTGAGGGAAGGAGTGACAGCGAGAAGGGCGCTACCAAGAAGCCACAGAAAACGATGTCGGAACATGGGGAATCTCCGTGAGGGCGTTTCAGTTGGCATAATTCTGTGTGGGTGACCCCGCGGCGCGCTAGGCCTTCGCGCTGTCCGGTTTTGTGCCGTAACTTTCCCGCCCGTTCCCTCGATCCGGAGACTCGGCCATATGTTGCGCCGCTGCATCACTTGCTTCGCCGCGCTGATCTCGTTCGGGGGAGCTGCTGCCGCCCAGAATCTCGACTCGCTGCTCGCCCGCATGACACTCGAGGAGAAGCTCGGCCAGCTGCACCTTCCCACCGCCGACCAGCGCGCCACCCCCGCACATCTGGCCCTGGTGCGGCGCGGGCTGGTGGGCGGCTTCCTCAACGTGTTCGGTCCCGAGGCGGTGCGCGAAGCGCAGCGCGTGGCCGTCACCGAGTCGCGGCTCAAGATCCCGTTACTCTTCGGGCTCGACGTCATCCACGGCTATCGCACAATCTTCCCAATCCCGCTCGCCGAAGCCGGTACCTGGGATCCCGAAGCGGCGGAGGCTACGGCCCGCGTCGCCGGCCGCGAAGCCCGGGCCGCGGGAGTCAACTGGACCTTCGCGCCCATGGTGGACATCGCCCGCGATCCGCGCTGGGGCCGCATCGCCGAGGGCTCGGGCGAGGATCCCTACCTCGGCTCGGTGCTCGCCGCGGCACGTGTGCGGGGCTTCCAGGAATCGATCCTCGCCACGGTGAAGCATTTTGCCGCCTACGGCGGCGCCGAAGCGGGCCGCGAGTACAACACGGTGGACGTCTCGGAACGCACGTTGCGCGACGTGTATCTCCCTCCGTTCAAGGCAGCGGTAGATGCGGGTGTGGGGAGCCTCATGACCGCGTTCAACGAGCTCGGGGGAGTGCCCAGCTCCGCCAACGCATGGCTGACGGACACCGTGCTGCGGCGCGAGTGGGGATTCAACGGCTTCGTCGTCAGCGACTGGACGTCGATCGCCGAGCTGATGAAGCATGGCGTGGCGGGGTCGCGCGCCGAGGCCGGCCGGCTTGCGCTCCAGGCGGGCGTGGACATGGACATGGTGGCAGGGATCTATCTCGACTCGCTGGCGCCGCTGGTGCTCGCGAACCGGATCCCGATGGCACTCGTGGACAGCGCCGTGCTCCGTGTGCTGCGGGCCAAGGCTCGGCTCGGGCTGTTCGCCGACCCATATCGGGAAATCCCGTCCCCAAACGCGAGCGAAGCGCGCGAACTCGCGCGTCGGGTCGCGCAGGAAGCGATCGTGCTGCTGAAGAATGACCGTGCCCTGCTGCCCCTCGCGCGCAACGCGAAGACAATCGCCGTGATCGGCCCGCTCGCCGACAACAGGCTCGACCTCCTGGGTCCGTGGCATACGCAGGGCCGCGCGGAGGACGTCGTGTCCGTGCTCGCGGGAATTCGCAGCCACGCGTCCGCGGGCGTGAAGGTGCTGTACGCGCCTGGGTGCGGCATCGAAGACACGTCCCGCGCCGGATTCGCCCGGGCCGTCGCCGCGGCGCGCCGCGCCAACGTGGCGATCCTGGTGCTGGGCGAACGACATGACATGAGCGGCGAGGCGGCGAGCCGGTCATCGCTCGACCTTCCCGGGGTGCAGCAGCAGCTCCTCGAGGCCATTCATGCGACGGGCACGCCGGTGGTGCTCGTGCTGATGAACGGCCGACCGCTGATTCTCGAGTGGGCCGCCGAACGCGTACCGGCGATCGTCGAGTCCTGGTTCCTGGGCGTCGAGGCGGGATCCGCTATCGCTGATGTGCTGTTTGGCACGGTGAATCCGAGCGGTCGGCTCCCGGTGACGTTCCCGCGGTCGCTCGGGCAGATCCCGCTCTACTACAACCATAAGAACACCGGCCGGCCGCCCTCAGCGACGGACAAGTACACCTCGAAGTATCTCGACGTCCCCGTCACGCCACGCTATCCGTTCGGCTACGGCCTCTCCTATACGACGTTCAGCTATCGCGACCTGAAGCTCGGCAGCGCGCGTGTCGGGGCGAATGATACCCTGCGGGTCTCCGTGACGGTGACGAATTCGGGGATGCGGGAAGGCACCAGCGTTGTGCAGCTGTATGTGCGTGATGAAGTCGCCAGCGTGACGCGCCCGGTGCGCGAGTTGAAGGGATTCCGGCGCGTGGCGCTCAAGCCGGGAGAGACGCGCAGCGTGGACCTGCAAGTACCGGTCTCCGCACTCGCCTTCTGGGGATTGAACCGGCGCTTCGCCGTGGAGCCGGGATCGTTCCGAGTGTTCGTGGGGCCCAGCTCGGCAGAGGGTCTCGAAGCTCGTTTCGAAGTGGTAGATTAGCCCGGTGAGTTACGAGGCGTTCACAAAGCGACTTGTCGATGCGGTGCTGAACACGCCGGGCGATTCGCCGAGCGCGTTGCGGCGCACCGTACTCGAACGGGGGCAGGTCCCCGGCCCGCTCGCCGGCTACGTGGATAAGGTCTCCCGGCACGCGTACAAAGTGACTGATGACGACGTCGCCGCCTTGCAGCGCGCGGGCCATTCCGATAATGCCCTCTTCGAGGTCACGGTGGCCGCGGCAGTCGGGGCCGCGCTGCTGCGGCTGCAACGGGGCATGGCGGCGCTGCGGGGCGAGGAGCCGGACTGATGCGCGTGCGCGCAGTCGAGCACCGGCATCGCCTCCCCGAGCGCCTGAAGCTCATGCTCATCCGGCTGGTGAGCGGGCGACGAGTGCCCGATGTGGTGAAGACGATTCTCTATCGGCCCGAGCTGTGGGGCCGCCCGATGTGCGCGTGGACGCAGGCCGTCATGCGCGGGCCCTCGGAATGGAGCGTCGGCGAGCGAGAGCTGTTCGCCGCGTTTACGTCGCGGCTTAACAGTTGCGTCTTCTGAACGGGCGCGCACGGCGCGGTCGCGTCGCTGGCCCTGAAGGATGACAAGGTGGTCGCCGCGGTGCTCGAGGACTGGCGCAGCGCTGCGGTGAATCCCAAGCTCCGCGCCACGCTCGGCTTCCTCGAAAAGCTCACGCTGCATCCCGCGGATGTCCGGCCCGCCGACATCGCGCCGCTCCGGGCTGCCGGTGTGAGCGATGCGGCGGTCGAAGACGCCATCCACGTCTGCGCGCTGTTCAACATCTATGACCGGCTTGCCGATGCGCTGGGATGGTATCTGCCGGATCAGGCCGGCTACGCGGCATCCGGCCGCAACCTCATGAAGCGCGGATACCTTATCTAGCGCTCCGCCTCAAGGTCAGGCGGGACGGGCCGGAACGGAGCGGGCGCAGGATCTGCAGCCGGTCGTTGTTCCGTGCCACCACGATGAGGAGCTCGCCGCCCCGCCTCCGTAACAGCGCCATGTGCCGTACCTGGCCCGTGATCACGAGATTCGACGTCTCCAGATCGACCGGCGCAAATGTCTCCCCCTCCCCCCCCCGTCCGTCTCCCCGCAGCAGCAGGCCATAGCTGGCGTCGTAGCGGCCCTGCACGGGCGTGACGCCGTAGAAATTGCCGGCGAGCAGCAGGTCGGTATGGCCGTCCCCTTCGAAGTCGCCCGCCACCGAAGCGTAGATGGGAGCGAACTGCGCCTCCGTCGGCAGCGGCCGGAGCTCGAATCGGCCGTCACCGCGGTTCCACGCGATTGCGCTCGCGAACGTGCGTGCTTCCATAATGCGCGCCTGCCGCAGCTCCGACGCCGGGAAAATGTCCTCGATGCGGCTGGCGCCGAAGGCGGCGTAGGACGTGTAGCGGCTGCGCAGCTGCGGCATCAGCCGTACCAGCTCGTCGCGGCCGGCGAGCGGATAACTGACGCCGTGCTTGTAGAATGTCAGGATCTGCTCGAGCGTGCCGTTCTGGAAGAAGTCGCGCACGTACAGCCGGGCAGGCTCGGCGGCTGACGCGCGGATGTAGGAGTTGAGGCCGAGGTTTCCCAACACGAGATCCATGCGGCCATCGCCGTTCAGGTCCACAGCCTGGACGCTATTCCACCACCCGGTCGTTCCCGCAAGACCCGCTTCTTCGGTCCGGTCCACGAACCGGCCGTGCTCCTGGTGGAACACATGCACCGCCATCCACTCGCCGACGACGATCAGGTCCAGCTTGCCGTCGCCGTCGTAGTCGAGCCACGCCGCACTGGTGACCATGCCCACCTCGGCAAGGCCCGGCGCTGTCTGCTCGGTCACGTCCCGGAAATGTCCCGCACCATCGTTTTCGAGCAGGTAGCTCCTGGGCGTCACGCCGTACTGGCGCGCAACGACACGACTGCCGACGAAGAGATCTGTATGGCCGTCGCCGTTGAAGTCGCCCGCGACAACACACGACCCGTTGTGCTCGAATTTCGGAAGCGCGTCCTTGGCGCGTCGGAAGCCGCCATGGCCGTCGTTGAGGTACAGCCGGTCCTGCAGGGGCTCACCCTCCCAGAACTCGTTGCCCCCGCTCACCACGTAGAGATCCGGGTGGCCGTCTCCATCGGCATCGAAGAACACGGCATCCACATCTTCGTGCACACTATCCGCGCGGAACGCCGCAACGTCGGCGGCTTCGAAGCCACCGTCCCGGCGCTGGAGGAAGAGCCGTCCCGCCTGCCACTTGGCGCCCCCGATGTAGATGTCGTCCAGCCCATCACCATTCACGTCGCCCACCGCGAGCGCCGGCCCTTCGGTTGAGAGCAGGTGCGGCATCAACGGCTCGCGATCGTAGTCAAAAAACGTGTTTTCGCGATGCTCGAAATCGATCCCGACGGCGGCCGTGACGTCGGCGAACGCGGGCGGCGATGCCGGCCGGGCGTAGCTGTAGCGGCCGCCGGCAGCCTGCTGCGATAGGGTGATCGTCTGATCAGCGCGGACGTTGGTCAGGACCTGGAAGCGGCGGTCCGGCCAGACGACGGTGAGCGAGTCCACGCGGGTGGCCGCGCCCAGTCCAAAGTGGGGGCGCGGGTCCACGGCGGACTCAAAGCCGCGCGTGGGCATCTGTTCCAGCAGCTGCCGCTTACCTTGAGACACGATCATGATTTTCGCGCCGATCCCGGCGGTGTTGGCACCGGCGCCGCGCAGAATCACTTGCAGGTAGTGATTGTCGTTTCGCTCGCGCGCGCGATTCTGGTAGATCGCGGCGGGAGCGTTGACGTTGTTCACGACCAGGTCGAGGGCGCCGTCGTTGTTCAGGTCCACATAGGCGGCGCCGTTCGAGAAGCCCGGCTGCGCGAGGCCCCACTCCTCCGCCATGTTCGTGAACGTCAGGTCGCCGTTATTGTGGAAGGCGTATTTGCTGAGCGGAACCTGCGGCATGCGCTCCAGCAACGCGCGATCCGACGCCCGGGCCGCTTCGTTGCCCGCATAATTGATGTAGTCGAGGTCGTTGGGGCGCCGGAAAATCCCGTTCGTGATGAACAGGTCCTTGAAGCCGTCATTGTCGAGGTCGGCGAACAGCGGTGACCAGCTCCAATCGGTCGCAGCGACCCCGGCCAGGTAACCGATTTCGCTGAAGCGGCCATGGCCGCGGTTGAGCTGGAGCGTGTTGCGCGCGTACTGCGGATGGTAGCCCGCCTTGAGCCGCAGGTTGAACAGATTGAAGCTCTCGGCGTTGGCGGAGGTCTTGAGGATTTCTTCGCGGTCGGGCAGCATGTCGAGCACCACAAGATCGGGCCGGCCATCGTTGTTGAAATCGGCCGCATCCACGCCCATCGAGAAGCGGCTGGTGTGTCCCATTGCGCTCGCCAGGGATTCGGTGAACGTGCCGTCGCAGTTGTTCAGATAGAGATAGTCGTCGCCCTGGAAATCGTTCGCGACGTACAGGTCGGGGCACCCGTCGAGATTGAAATCGCTCGCCACCACGCCGAGGCCGTAGCCGTCGATGCCGTCCACCAACCCGGCCGCGGCCGTGACGTCCACGAAATGGCCGCCGTCGTTCCGGAACAGCCGGTCGCCCGCCCGCCGGTGGCGCGCGGTACGGCTGGCGTGCGGCGTGATAGTGCGCTCGGTGTGCGTCGAGTGATCGAGCAGGTACATGTCGAGGTCGCCGTCGCCGTCGTAGTCGAAGAACAGCGCCTGGGTGGAGTAGCCGATGTGCTCGAGACCGTATTCCTTGGTGCGGTCGGTGAAGGTGCCGTCCCCGTTGTTGATGTAGAGGACGTTGCGGCCGTGCATCGAGAGGTAATCCACGGCGCTGACGTAGATGTCCAGGCGCCCGTCGCCGTTCACGTCGGCCATCGTCACGCCCGTCTTCCATCCCACCGAGTCCGCGACGCCGGCGCGCGCGGTGATGTCTTCGAAGCGGAAGTTGCCGAGATTCCGGTACAGCCGGTTGGCGCCGAGGTTCGACGTGAAGTAGAGGTCGGGGAGGCCGTCGCCGTCGATGTCGCCGGCCGCCACGCCGCCGCCGTTGTAGTAGTACAGGTATTTCAGGATGTTGAAGCCGCTGTCCTCCGGCAGCCGGTTCACGAACGTCACGCCCGTGGACGCGGAGTCGAGCGAGGCAAACAGGGGTGGGCGCGGCGGCGAGGCCGGTGCGCCGCGGCACGCGGCGAGCACCAGCAGGACGGCGGACAGCCGAGCCTTCACTTCGTTGCCGGCCGGATCCGGATCGCCTGGCCCCCGCCCGGCGCGAGCGCGAGCCGCAGATGCGTGGCCCTCGTTACCCTCCGGTGCGAGATCGCGACGGGCAGGGGATTAGTGAGCCAGTCCGCGCCCGGGCCGTCGGCGTAGATGTCCGCGACGTAGGATTTGCCGGCGTCGAGGAAAGTGAGCGGCACGTCGAACGTGCGCGCCTCCTCGTCGGTGATCGCGCCCAGGAACCACTGCGGGCTGTTCCGTTCCCGCCGCGCCACGATCACATAGTCGCCGATCTTGCCCTCGAGTACGCGGGTCGTGTCCCAATCCACCGCCACGTCGCGGATGAACTGGAAGGCCGGCTGGTGCTCGTAGTTCTCCGGCAGGTCCGCGGCCATCTGCAGCGGCGAGTAGATCACGACGTACAACGCCAGCTGTTTGGCGAGCGTGGTGCGGATGCGCGGCTCCTCCGGCCGCCGCGGGCGTCCCGTACCGCGCTCGATCAGGATGTCGAAGATGCCCGGCGTAAAATCCATCGGCCCGTCGAGCAGGCGCGTGAAGAACAGGATCGTCTCGTGCTCCGGCGGGTTGCCGCCTTCGCCACCCCACGCGTTGTATTCCTGCCCGCGCGCGCCCTCGCGGCTCATCATGTTCGGATAGGTGCGGCGCTCGCCCGTGTCGTGGATCGGCTCGTGCACGTCGAGCATGATCCCGTATTGCGCGGCTTTCTCGATCACGTGGCGGTAGTGGTTGACCATGAATTGGCCCCAATGCGAGTGGCCCTCACTGGTCTTGTCCGTCACATAGCCTGACTTGATGGCATCGAGCCCGAGCGAGTGATAGAGCGCGAAGGCGCTATCGATCTGGCGCTCGTAATTCTGGATGCCACCCGAGGTCTCGTTGTGCACGATCAGCTTGACGCCCTTCGCGTGCGCGTAGCGGGCCACCTCGGCGAGGTCGTAATCGGGGTAGGGTTGCGTGAACGAGAAGGCGTTGCGGTTCTGGATCCAGTCGCCGTCCCAGCCGACGTTCCATCCTTCGACCAGCACCCCGCCGATGCCGTTGGCGGCTGCGAAATCGATGTAGCGCTTCGTGTTCGCGGTGGTGGCGCCGTGCTTGGGCCCCGAGCTCCAGGTCATGGTGCCGATATGCATGCCCCACCAGATGCCGACGTACTTCATCGGCTTGATCCAGCTCGTGTTGGCGATGACGCTGGGCGGATTGAGGTTCAAGCCGATCAGCGACGGCGACAGTTCCGTGACACGATCGGCGATCTGGATCGTGCGCCACGGCGTCACGAAGGGCGTGTGGCCGCGCACCTTCACGCCATCGGCCCAGGGCGCGAGGTCGGCGCGCAGGGTGCGGCCCTCCATGCGCGCGCCCCGGAGGTTCATGCGCGCGTAGTCGACGAGGTTCGCCTCGTGGATCACGATGAACGTCTTGCCGTCGCGCGCCTCCATCGTCAGCGGCGTCTGCACGCTATCGAGCACCGACACCGGGGACGATGACCAGAGCTGCTCGGAGCGATCGAGACGCGGCCGGTTGGAGGGAATCGACCAGGCGCGCGCGTTGTCGGCCATGGCGAATTCGGTGAGCTCGTCGCTGATCTCGAAATCGCCGAGGTTCGGCTGCGCGGGGAACTCGTAGCGGAACGCCACGCCATCGTTGAACGCGCGGACCGCCAGCGTGAATTGGCGATTGGGAGCCGCCGTCTCGGCGACCCCGAGCTTGAGCTCGTTGTGGTGATCGCGCACGCGCGCGACCTCGCCCCAGGGCTGCGTCCACGTCTCGTCCACGGTGTTGCGGGTGGAGTCGGTGATCCGCAGGCTGTCGCGCAGCCGCGGCGCGCCACGAAACTCGAACCCCAGGAGTGAAGGGGTGAGCAGCGCGCGGCCATCGCGGTCCACGACGTAATAGAGCTTGCCTTCCCGGACCGCCACCGTCACCGCGTTGCGGCCGTCCGGGGAGGTGACGCGGACCTGGCTCAGCGCGGGCCGGGCTGCAGCAGCGGCGACGAGCGCCAGCCATAGGGGCAAACGGCGGATAGTCATGCGTGACTCCTGTTGACGATGGCGTGACGTGCGGGCGGCGGCGGCAATGGTATTATTCCGGTGTGGACATGAGGTTGCTTGCCTGTATCCTCCTGGCTGTTGTCGCCGGCTGCGGCCGCCGCAGCGGCGCCAGGTCGACGTCGGCCCCGACGTCCGTCACCCTCATCACCGCCGAAGACATCGAGCGCGCGCCCGGTTTATCGCTCGAGCAGCTGCTCGTCACGCGAGTGCCGGGGCTCTCGCTGACGCGAGCCAAAGATGGCCATACCGTCATTCATATCCGCGGGACGACGAGCCTGCTCAGCGAGCAGGAGCCGCTGTTCGTCGTCAACGGCATCCCGCTCGATACGCCGGCGGGCGGAAACTTTTTTGCACTCAACCCGCGCGACATCGAGTACATCCAGGTGCTGCGTGACGCCGCTAGCACCGCCCTGTACGGCAGCCGCGGTGGCAACGGTGTGATCGTCATCAGAACGAAGCAGTCGTAGCGACGGATTCGCGGGTCCGCACCCGGCGGATGACGAAGTCGCCGACCCGCCGCCCCTGGGCCTGGCCCTCTTCGATGGCGCGGCGATAGTGAATCCCGCCGTACATGCGGCTGATGGCCGCCTCGGCAGCCGCCTGCTCGAACGAGGGGAATGCGCGCGGCGGTAGGCCGTACCCAACCTCGACGCTGTCCACGAAGCTGAAGCCCGCCCCAAACTCGTCCGTCAGCACCACCGCCGCCGCCGTCGAGATGCCGCTGTGGCCGCTCGTGTACTCGGGGAAGGGGGGCGTTTGCAGCAGCGGCTGCCACTGCTCGTCCAGATAGGCGTTGATCACCGTTTCGGGTCGGATCACGTTGCTGCGGTATTTCTCGTCCCATACACTGATGAAGCCGTCGGCGAGCGCGATGGCCGTGCGGGCGTACGCTTCGGCGGAGCGCATGAAGTCGGCGTGGGCCTTACGGGCCGCGATCCGCACGATGCCCATCCAGTGCCCGCCCGGAGAGATCTTCTTCGTGGCGAACATGGTGTGGCCCTGCACGTTCATCACGTACGGGTTACAGTCCCAGAACGCGGCGATGGCGCGCTGCTCGCCCGTCAACTTCCTCCCCGTCTCGTACACCTCCCAGGCGTCGGCGAAGAAGGGGCTGCCCCGCCGCAGATCGAAGCGATAGGGCGGGCGCGGCCGGAACTGGCTCGCGGAATCCAGGACGAAGGGCCGCAGCTCGGCCCAGTGGGGCTCGATCGCGTCCATGTAGGCGGGCGGCGTCGGCCGCCAGCGGCCGCGCTCGGACGTCACGGTGTACTTCGGATAGCCGCGCGTTTGCAGGTAATGATCCTGGCCCGCCCAGCGGAGGATGTGTTGCGCGACGGTGTCGCCATACGCGATGGACCGCGCGAACACTGCGCTCGGAATCCCGCGCCGGCGCATCTGCTCCTCCAGCGCGATTCGCATCGAGTCCACACGAGCGCGGGAGAATGTCAACGCTCGTCCCACCGTGAGAAACGCCTGAATGCTCGAAAGGGGCAGGTAGTACTCGAGCCGTGAGTCGGGCGGCGGCAGCGGCGTCAGCCCGCGCAGCTGCCCGGCGAGCGTCCGTTGCTCCGGATGGCTCGGCCGGGCGGCCTCGTACGCCGCGATGGTGGCGTACGCGTACGCCCGGCTGGCCTGCGGCGGGCTGAAGATGTCGTAGACAATGACGTCGGTCAGACCCTGCACGGCCGCGTGGAGCAGCTCAGGATCTGCCGGCAGGGCGCGGTAGTTGGCGGGGGGCCCGCTCGCGCATGCTGCTGTTGCCATCAGTGCGAGGAGCGTAAGCCTCATTTGAGTCTCCTCGCCGCGATTGCCGGCCGCCGCGCCGGCGCGGCGCGGAAGAATAGCGGGCGATCGTTGTTTCTCGCGACGAGGTAGAGGTCACCGCTCCTGGTGCGGAGCCGCTGGATGTCGCGCGCCTGCCCGGACACGAGAAACCCGCTCTCCGCGGTGGGCACCGGCGTGAAGCGGCCGGTCCCGTCGCCGCGCAGGAACAGGCCATAGCTCGCGCTCATCCGGCCGATCTCCGGCTTCACGCCGTCGAAGTTGCCGGCCAGGAGCAGGTCCAGCTTGCCGTCGTGATCGACGTCGACCGCGAGCGCGCCGTACATGGGGGCGATCTGGGCCGCGAGCGGCAGCGGCACGAGCGTGAACGAGCCGTCGCCGTTGTTGCGGGCCAGCGCGGTCGCGAAGGTCTCCGCTTTCTTCAGTAGCGCATCATCCAGGGCACTCCCAAAAATATCCCTCACGGTCTGCCCAGCGTAATCGGAGTACTTCAGATAACGCGACTTGAGGTACGGCAGAGCCTTGATCAGGTCGTCCCGCAGCGCCAGCGGCAGGCTCACACCCCCCGAATAGTACGACAGGATCGGCTCGGAAAAGCCATTGCCGTCGAAGTCCTTGACGTACATCGTCGCGGGCTCGGCGGGGCTCGCCCGCAGGCGCGTGTTGAGCCCCAGGTTGGTGATCACGAAGTCGGGCAGTCCGTCGCCCGTAAAATCGGCCGCGATGATCCGGTTCCACCAGCCGGAGCTGTGTTCGAGGCCGGGTGTCGCGACGCGCTCGAGCTTCGTGCCGGTGTTGTGAAATATGGTGATCGGCATCCACTCGCCGACGACCACGAGGTCCAGCCGCCCGTCGCGGTCTACGTCGATCCAGAGGGCGTCCGTGACCATGCCGACGTTCGCCAGCTCGGGCGCGACCTCCTGCGTCACGTCGGTGAAGTGTCCATGGCCGTCGTTGTGCAGCAGCGTGCTCGGCGGATCGATCCCGTAGTGCCCCGGGACGACGCGGCCGCCGACAAAGAGGTCGACATGGCCGTCGCCGTCGAAGTCTCCCGCGGCGACGCGCGAGCCGCTGCCGTAGAGCGGCGGCAGCTGGCCGGCCGTCTTGCGGAACCCGCCGTGACCGTCGCCTTCATAGAGCCGGTCCTCGAGCGCCGGCGCCATCTCCGAGAACTCGTTCCCCCCGCTCACGACGTAGAGATCGAGGCGGCCGTCGCCGTTGGCGTCGAAGAACGCGGCGCCCAGGTCCTCGGCAATCCTGTCCTGGGCGAACAGCGGCTGGTTCATGCGCGTGAAACCGCCGTCCGGGCGCTGCACGTACAGCGCGCTCGGCTGATCCTTCGCGCCACTGATGAAGAAATCGTCCAGCCCGTCGCCGTTCACGTCCGCCACCGTGACCAGCGGTCCTTCGGTGGACAGCAGCTTGGGGATCAGGCGCTCGCGGTCGAAGTCCACGAACGCGTTCTCGTGGTGCACGAAGTCGAGGGCGACGCGGTCGGTGACGTCGGTGAATAGCGGAGGGCCGGACGGACGGACGGGCGCGCCGGCCGGACCGCCGGGGGCGGCGTCTTGCTCACGGATTGTGAGCCGCTGGTTCGTGGCGACGTGCGCCAGGCGGCTGGTACGGCCGTCCGGCCAGTCGACCGTCAGGGCCTCGATGGTATCGAGCCGGCCTAGGCCGAACGTGAGGACGTAGTCCACGCTTGACTGGAAGCCGCGGGTCGGCTCGAGCTCCTGGAAGAAGAGCTGCTGGCCGTCTTGGATCGTCACCTGAGCGCCGACCGCAAACCGGTTCGGCGCGTCGCCCTCGAGTCGCACCTGCAGGTAGTGGTTGTGCGGCAGCAGCCTGCGGGCGTTATTGCGATAGACGAACGCTTCGTCGTTGACGTTGTTCACGACCAGGTCGAGTGCGCCGTCGCCGTCCAGGTCTCCGTACGCGGCGCCGTTCGAGAAGTTGGGGCGGTCGAGGCCCCACGCCGCGCTGGTGTTGCTGAACGTCGAGTCGCCGTTGTTGCGGAACGCATAGTCGGACAGTTTCGTCGACGTCATAGCGCCGATAAGGCCCAGGAAATCGACGCGCTGGCCGCGCGTGGCGTCGCGCATAGTCTGGTCGTTGGCGAGAAAGGCCACGTAGTCCTGCGACGTCACGTCTCTGGCGAGGCCGTTGGTGACGAAAATATCCTTGTTGCCGTCCAGATCGAGATCGGCGATGAGCGCGCTCCAACTCCAGTCGGTGCGTGCCACGCCCGCCGCCTGGCCGATGTCGCTGAACGTGCCGTTGCCGCTATTCAGCTGCAGCATGTTGCGCATGAACTGGTGGTGATATCCCTCGCGGACCTTCGCCTGATACACGTCCCACCCCTCGAACGACGAGGTCGTCTTGAGGCGGCGGTCGTCTTCGGGGAGCATGTCGGTCGTGTAGATGTCGGGCCAGCCGTCGTTGTTGATGTCCGCGATGTCGAGGCCCATCGAGAAGTAGCTCAGGTACGGCATCGCGCGGTCCGCTACCTCGGTGAAGGTGCCGTCGTGGTTGTTGATGTAGAGGTAATCGCGCTCGAAGAAGTCGTTCGCGACGTAGACGTCGGGCCAGCCGTCGCGGTTCACGTCGCCGACGACGATCCCCAGTCCGAAGCCGATCTCGCTGCCGAAGATCCCGGCCTCCGCGCTGACGTTCACGAAATGGCCGCCGTCGTTGCGGTACAGCTCGTGCCCGCCGAGCGGGTCGCGGATGTTGCGAGTGTTACGGATGCCGAAGCTCGACACCGGACGCGGGGAGTTGCGGATCAGGAAGAGGTCGAGATCGCCGTCGTGGTCGTAATCGAAGAACGCGGCCTGCGTCGAGTAGCCGGTATCGGCGATGCCGTAGGCCGCGGCCTCTTCGGTGAACGTCGGGATGCCGGCTGCGTTGAGCCCGTGATTGATGTACAGCGTATTCGCGCGGCTCGCCCCCGTGCCGTTGCCGGCATGGCAGACGTAGATGTCGAGCCGCCCGTCGCCGTTCACGTCGGCCAGCGTCACCCCGGTGGTCCAGCGCCCCTGCTCGCCGATGCCGGCTTCGGCCGTGATGTCCCGGAAATGAAACTTGCCCTCGTTCAGGTAGAGGAGCGGCCCGTCCATGTTCGACGTGAGGACGATCTCCGGCAGGCCATCACCAGTGAGGTCGCCGAGCGCCACCCCGCCGCCGTTGTAGAAGTTGCGGTACGTGAAAACGTTCAGCTCACGGCTGTCCTTGAGGCGGTTCTCGAACGTGACGCCGGTTTCGCGTGAGGGCAGGCGAGTGAAGAGGGAGGGCGCGACGTCCGCGCCGGCGCTGGAGCAGCCGCTGAGGCAGGCGGCGACCAGAAGACAGTGTAGGGGCGCAGCGTGCTGCGCCCCTACAAGTCTCAAGTCATTTAAAACGCCCCGGTACAATCAGTAGCCGGGGTTCTGCACGAGCAGCGGGTTGGCATCCAGCTGCGACTGCGGGATCGGCAACAGAATCCGGAACGTCTCCGTCGCCGTAAGCTTTCCGTTCTTCGAGGTTTCCACCCAGGTCGTGTATTTGCCGTGGCGGATCAGGTCTTGCCGGCGCTTCGCCTCACCGGCAAACTCGAACCGCCGCTCGTTCAGGATCGTCGGGCGATCGATGGTGAGCAGCGGCTTGGGCGGCGTGAAAACGCGGGCGCGATTCGTATTGAGCAGACCCAGCGCCGTGGCGCTTCCCGGCGTCTGTTCGTTCAAGGCCTCCGCCTTGATCAGATAAATCTCGGCGAGCCGGAAGAAAGTGTAATCGTTGCCGTTGTTCTCGGCCACGTGCCCCGGATCGACGGAGAACTTCATGATCCGCGGGCCTTCGTTCTCGCGCGCCGACGTCACGTCGCCGATGGTATCGGTGAAGACCAGCGGTACGGACCCGGGGCCGCACGTTGTCTTGGGGCGCTCGCACACGGGGGCGCCCGTTTCCTGATTCACTTGCGGGCCGACGAGGAAGATCGCGCGGCGATCGTCAGCCGCGTCGAAGGAGCGATAGGCTTCCGCAACCGCCGAGAAGCCGTTCCATGGCTCCGGGTTGAACTGCGAGTAATGCAGCGCACGCTGCGGGAAGTTCAGTCCCAGCCCGCTCGAGGCCAGGTTCTTCGCGACAAAGATGTTCTCGAGCGAGGTGCGGTTGGTCGAGGTGAAGTTGGAGCGCCAGTTGGTCGCAAGGCTGTAGACGCCGGAATTCAGGATACTGTCGGAGAAGTTGATCGCCGCCTGGCACGCATCGATGCCGCCGGCGACCGCGATGCCGGCGCAGGAGTTGTACGCCGTCGCGCTGACGCCGGTCTCCTTGTGGAACACGCCGGCATTGAGGTACATGTTCGCAAGGATGGCGTCGGCGACGCCCCGGCGGACGCGGCCCTGTTCCGTCGCCGGGCGGTTGAGCGGCAAGGTGCCCCGGACCGCGAGCAGCTCGGACTCGATGAAGCGGAACAGCGAGTCGCGCGTCACGCGGGCCCGCGGGATGACCTGCGCATCAGTGGCGAGCGGCACGCCGCCGAAGGCGTCCAGCAGGAGGTAGTAGTAGAACGCGCGCAGGGTGCGCAGCTCAGCCTCCATGCCCGCCTGGTTGCTGACGGTCACCTTCTTCAGCGCATCGAGCACGACGTTGGCGCGGGCCACGCCCTTGTAGCTGTCGACCCAGATGCGGTTGATATCGTCGAGCCCCGCGGGGCTCGCCGCCTGCCAGGTCTGGCGGTGGATCTCGAGCCAGCGTCCGTTGTCGTTCCAGTCCTGGCCGCGCGTCGGCACGATCATCTCATCCGTGCTGATCTCGCTGATGTTGTAGTAGCCCCAGAGGGTGCCGTCGTTGCGGAGCATCGCGTAGACCGAGGCCACGCCGCCCAGCACTTCCGCCTCGTTCCGGTAGAAGTTGCCGGGCGTGATGTTGCTCTTGGGGTTCTCCGTCAGGTCGGTGCAGCCTTGCAGCGGCAGCCCCGACAGCGCCACCAGCGCGGAGAGCCAGGCGAATCGGATCGAATTCTTCACAGGTCTCTCTCCTCTTAGAAAGCGACCCGCAGGCCGGCGGTCACGGTGCGGGCACGCGGATAGCTGAGGTAATCGACTCCCCGCGTGATGATTCCGCCAATGGATGCATCGTTGAAGACCTCGGGATCAAGGCCGGAGTAACCGGTCAAGAGCAGCAGATTGTCGCCCGACACGTAGATGCGAGCGGTCCGCGCGCTGCCGACGCCACTGGGAATGTCGAACGAGTAACCGACGGTGACATTCTGCAGGCGCACGAACGAGGCGCTTTCGATCCAGCGGGATGAGTAGACCGCCGGATCCCTGAGGCGGATCGGATCGTTGAGCGCGTCGCGGAGGAAGTTCTTGCCCTGAAGCGCATTCCCCTTCGTCGCATACACGAGCGCCGTGTTGTTGAAAACGTCCTGCCCAAACGAGCCGCGGACCAGCATGCTGACGTCGAACCTGCCCCGCGTCAACTCGCTGTGGAAGCCGAGCGTGAAGTCCGGATTGGCGTTGCCGATCACGGCGCGCGTGCTCGCGCTCGCAGTCGTCGTGACGCCGTTCACGCAGCTCGTGCCGCTGTCGCAGCGGAACAGCTGCCGGCCGGCGCTGTCGACGCCGGCGTACACCGGACCGTAGAAGCTCCCGATCGGGAATCCGGGGATGACGCGCTGCGAGGTCTGACCCGATTGGCCCTGGCCGCTCACGTTTCCGGTCGTGATGAACGAGTACGGGCCGAGGTCGATGACCTTGTTGCGCTCAACCGAGAGCACGATGCCCGCCCGCCACGTCATGGACGACCGGGAAATCGGCAGCGCGTCGAGCGACAGCTCGAAACCCTTATTGCGGATCTTGCCCACGTTCTCGAGCCGGTTGACCACGGGGGCCGGCTGCGGGACGTTCACCGTCAGCAGCAGGTCGGACGTGTTCTTGACGTAGTACTCGAGGCTTCCGGAAATCCGGTTTTGCATCAGCCCGTAATCGAGGCCGACGTCGATCTGCGACGTCCGCTCGAAGCGCAGATCCGGGTTGGCGTTGCGGTTGGCCGCGATGCCCGTCACCGGATTGGTGCCGAACACGTACCGCGCGTCGCCGCTCGCATCCAGTGTCAGGATCGAGGAATAGGCCGCGGCGCCCGGGTTGCCCACCACTCCGTAGCCTACGCGGAGACGCATCTCAGAGAAAGGACTCGAGGCCATAAAGCCTTCCCGGCTGAGGTGCCAGGAGGCCGAGATGCCCGGGAATGCCGTCCACTTGTGTCCGGGCGCGAACGACGAGCGGCCGTCGTAGCGCAGGACGCCCGTCACGAAATAGCGCTCTTTGTACCCGTAGTTGGCGCGGGTCAAGAACGAGATCCACCGATCCATGCGGCCGCCCGAGGTCGGCGGCACGACCACGGTGCCCGAGCCCATGTTATTGAAGCTGAACGCATCGGAGAGGAAGTTGTGGGACTCGGCGATCAGGGAATCGCGGTCGACCTGCGTCCATTCGTACGCGCCGACCACATCGACGGAGTGCGCCTCGCCGAAGTCGCGGCGGAAGCTCAGCTGGGCCTGTAAGGTCTTTGAGACGTTGGTGTATTGGCCTTGCCGGGCCAGACCGCCGACCGAACTGCCGATCGGGTTCGATTTGGGGATATAGAGCTGGCGCAGGCCGGCTGTCTTGTCGGCACCCACGTTGATCCGTGCCGTGAGGTTCGGCATGAGATCGAAGTCCGCGCTCAGGTTGCCGATCGTGCGATTCGTCGTGGCCTGATCCGTGATCTGCTCGGCCAGAGCAACGGGGTTGCGCACCGACGTGGAGCCGGTTTCAAAGAAGCGCGTGACGCCGAGCGAGTCCGTGACCTTGATCGGTTGGGTGGGATTGAAGGTCGCCACATTCTCGAAGACGCCCCCCGCGAAGCCGCCGGTGTTCTCGTAGGTCAGAAAGTTATCGTTGACCTGGGAGGTGGTCACGTTGACGCCGAGGCGCAGGCGGCTGTTCAGTGCCTGATGGGTGGCGCTGAGCCGGCCCTGGAGCCGCTTCATCCCGTTCGACAACGCCACGCCCTGCTGATTCATGTAGTTCAACGAGGCGAGATAGCGGGTGATATCGCTGCCGCCCGCGAAGCGGAGGTTGTGATTCTGCGTCGCCCCCGTGCGGGTGATCGCGCGGGCCCAGTCGGTATTCGCCGTGCCCAGCGTTCCGAGCGCCGTGGAGTCGAGGCCCCGCGTGGAATCGGTGTTGTGCAACGCCACCTGCGATTGAATGAACGACCGAAACTCAGACGCAGTCAGCACGTCGTAGCGCTTCGCCGGGCTTGCGGCGGCGACATAGGTGTCGTACTCGACGGATGATCCACCGGCTGCGCCCTTCTTCGTCTCGATCAGGATCACGCCGTTCGCGCCGCGGCTGCCGTAAATGGCGGTCGCGGATGCGTCCTTCAGGATGGTGATGGAGCCGATGTCGGCGGGATTGAGGAGGTTGAGCGGGCTGCGGGCGAGTGGCGGTGACCCGCCGGCGACGTCGAATCCCGAGCCCGCCGTGGCGTCGTTCGAGATCGGCACGCCGTCGATCACGTACAGCGGCTCGTTGCTCGCGCTGATCGAGGTCGATCAGCGCCGGC
>Ga0209220_1000235_pt1 | contig 23125 bp, 28 predicted proteins | sample BlaSpr_A8_OM3_M3_FD_187984 | JGI IMG/M metagenome (GOLD analysis project Ga0209220, IMG submission 187984) | Forest soil microbial communities from Thunder Bay, Ontario, Canada - Black Spruce, Ontario site 2_A8_OM3_M3 (SPAdes) (version 2) | ecosystem: Environmental > Terrestrial > Soil > Boreal... | reverse complement strand
TGCTCCAGTCCAAGGTCGCGGCGCTGTCCTTCATTCCCGGCGCGTTCTGCGGCGCCGCGGTCACCGCCGCCAGCGGGGCGGGCACCGACGTCAAAGCCAACGTCATGGTAGCACTCGCCATGGTGGCCGGCGCGGTGCTCGGCTGGGTCTCAGAAGCGGGAGCCGGCGCACTCACCAGGAAACCCGCGATGTAGCTACTCGAGCGGGATGCGATCCTTGTTCTTGGCCAGCCACTGATCGAAGCTCTGTAGCTCGGGATTCAGCGCCCGGGTCCCTTCGAGCGGCCGCGCCGCGAGCGCGGCCTGCTCGAAGTCCCGATCGAACTGGAACATGTTGCCGAGATCGTCGGCCCCGGGGAACCCAAAGCTCCGGTACGTCTCCGGCGGGATGGCGTTGTAGCGCACCTCCTGGCCCAGCGCCTTGCTGAGCGACTTCGCCATCTCGGCGCCGCTCAAGTGCGCGCCCGCGATCCCCACCGTCTTCCCGATCAGGTCCGGCCGCTTGAAGATCGCGTACGCCACTTTCCCGATGTCGTCGACCGCGATGCTCGCGACCTTCTTGTCGCCCATCGGCATCGTGATCGCCAGCTTGCCGTCGGGCCCTTTCTTCGGGCCCATGCCGAAGTAGATGAAGTTCTCCCAATAGAACGACGTCACGAGAAACGTGGTCGGCACGCCCAACGACCGGAACACCTTGTCCGCTTCACCCTTGCCGTCGAAATGCGGCACCTTGTACTTGCCCTGGAGGGTGGGCATGCGGTCGTCGCTGAGCGGCACCCATTTGCGCGTGTCCTCGAGCGTCGACCAGACGACGTGCTTCACGCCCGCCTGCTTCGCCGCTTTCGCCTGGTTCGTCGCCTGGACGATCTCCTTGTCGGCCGAGAAGTGCGCCCAGAAGGGCGTGACGGCAAACACTCCGTACGCGCCCTGGTACGCGCGCTCGAGGCCCTTCTCGTCGTCCACGTCGCCCTGCACCACTTCGGCGCCGAGCTCCCTGAGCACTTTCGCCTTGTCGGACTTCGGGTCGCGGGTGATCGCCCGGACGGCGAACTCGCCCTTTTTGTCTTTGAGGATAGCGCGTGAGACGCCGCCACCCTGCGCACCGGTCGCGCCGATCACCGCGATGATCTTCTTCGTCGCCATGCTCTATGCTCCTTCTGACTATGGGCCCACAGCTACGCGTGGGGCCTGTTCCTTGAACGAGTATCCCCCGCTGGGGCAGTGAACGTTGGCGTTCGTGGCCGTGAACACGCCCCCAGGATTGGGCTTCCACAGCCAGACGTGCAGGTCCCAATGGTGCAGCCCCACCGGCTGCACGGGGTGATGGCCCTCCATGGGACCTTCGAACGGCACGCCGAAGATCTCCGGCCGGTTTGGCTGAGCGGCCACCGGTACGAACCACTCCGCGGCGACCAACCGCAAGCTGTCGCGGTCCTTCTCATAGATGAGCACCTGCGGCCGCAACGAGTCGATCTGTGGCCCGATCAGACCCACGTTGAGGAAATGCACGCCCATGCCGCCCGGCGGGTAGCGCATGCGACCAGCGCCTCCCGCCTCGGGGTACTCCACGCACGCAACGGTCGAGAAATAGCCGTCGTGCACCGCCATAATCGGATCGCGATACTTGTCGAGCGCGGCGCGGATGCGCGCAAGCCGGGCGCTCACCTGCGGCGGCGCGCCTGGCCGCGAGGGGGGGGCTTGGGCTGTCAGCTGCAGTGTGCAGGTTAGAGCAAGCAAGGCAACAACGCTGGTGGAGCGTACCATGCGGACCTCCTGTTGCTGTCCCAATCGGACAAACGAAGGGAAGGATAAGATACAGGGGTCTTGTGGAAGCCGGAATTGGGGGAGAAGTTCGCAGTCTGCGCGCGAATTCTCTTGCCAGGAGGCAATGATGCCCAATCTCCGTGGCGCACTCGCAGCTGCCGCAGCCGCACTCCTCGTGCTGCCCTCCTGCGCCCCCAAATCGTCGTCACACACGCGTGATCTAGCAGCCCTCGACTCCGTGACCAGCGGCATCATGAAGCTGCCCGTCACGACGGCCTCGGCCGACGCGCGGAATCACTTCCTCCAGGGGCAACGCGAGCTCGATCTGGGGCGCGGGTTCGACGCAAACGCTCAGTTCAAGGAAGCCGTGGCCGCGGATTCGGGCTTTGCCATCGCGTACCTCAACGTGGGGAACACGGGCAACTCGCTCGAGGAGTTCAACACCAATCTCGTGCTTGCCGAGCGGCACGCCGCCGGTGCCTCGAACGCCGAGCGGTTTCTGATCCAGATCACGCGCAAGGGCGTCGACAACGACGTCAACGGCCAGTTGGCGCTGGCGCAACAGCTCGTCGAGCAGTATCCGGAGAGCCCGCGGGCCTATCTCGTCCTCGCCAGCGTGCAGGGGACCATGAACCGCAACGCGGATGCCCGGGCGTCCATTTCCAAGGCGCTGGGACTGGCCCCCCGCCTACTCGTCGCCCACACGGATCTCGGCAATTCGTATCTGTTTGGCCGGCCGACCGACTTCACCAAGGCGCTGGAGCACTTCCAGGCTGCTGAGGCGCTCGCGCCCAATGAGCCGTTCATGCACGACCTGCTCGGCGACGTGAATCGCGCGCTGAACAACCTCACGCCGGCGCGGGCCGAATACACCCGCGGGCACGAGCTGAATCCCCGTGATGCCTCGCTGCTCGCTCAGCGGGGGCATGTCAATTCGTTCGCGGGCGACTACGCCGCTGCCCGTGCCGACTACGATTCGGCCGCCGCGACGGGCCGCGGCAACGAGAGGGCCGCCTACGTCCCCTTCCGGGCCTTCGTCAGCGCCTACGCCGGTGACCCCAAGCGGGCGATCGCTGAGCTCAACGGGCTGGTCGCGGGGGTCGATACGATGAGCGTGCCGGGGGCGCCCGGCCTGAAGATCTTCGCGCTGTCGAGCGTCGCGGTCATCGGGATCCATGCACGCGACTTCGCGGCGGTGGATGCGGCTCTCAAGCAGCGCACGCCGTTAATGATGCAGCAGGCCGACGAGGTCGGGAGCGCGGCGTTCCGGCGGGGCCAGGAAGCGAACGTCGCCTACTTCGACGCGTGGCTCGCCGCGCGGAAGGGTGACTACGCCGCGGCACGGCGGGCGACCGACCGGGTAGCCACGCTCGTGGCGCCGGACGCGAATCCGCGCAAGCTGGAGCCGATGCACGAGCTGATGGGGTACATCGCGCTCTACCAGGGTCACTTCCAGGAAGCCGCCACCCACTTCGCGCAGGGTAACCTCGACGATCCCTACATCAAGTACCAGTACGCGGTCGCGCTGGACGGCGCGGGCGAAAAGGACAAGGCGAAACAGCTCGTCCGCGAGGTAGCCGTCTACAACTTCAATTCCGTGGGTTACGCGCTGATTCGGAAGGACGCCCAGCAGAAGGCATCGTAATCGCTAACGGCGCCTACCCTTGGGGTAGGCGCCGTTTTCCCTCGCTGTCCTCCGCCGCCCCTCTGAACTAATCCTCCTGATTCATTGGGTTCCAGAGCTCAGGGTGTTATATCAAACCCATGATCTCTCTCTTACTATCGACGCTGCGTCTCTCTCTGCGGTGGGGCCTGTTGCTGTTGCGCTCACGCGCGACACTGTGGTTGGCCTTGATGGCGCGCTACTGGTGGGTGTCGTTGCAAAAGGCTCGCTCAACGCGGTAACTGCTCTCGTGCCCTCCACTTCTACCACCCTCTCCGGCGACATCGCCGCACCGGTGGATGAAGTCTTCGCGCTGCTTGTCGACCCCCGCAGAATTCCCGACTGGCTGCCCGGCTGCTACGGCGTCGGCGGATCGCCCATGGTCTACAAGGGCGCTCGGCTGCTGGTGCGCTTCGGCCGCCGTACCACCACGCTCGAGATCACCGACTTCATTCCCCCGACGAGCCTCGGCTGGGCCGAGCATGGAACGCGCGCGGGATCGAAGACCTTCTTCAAGCTCGGCTTCGCCGGCGCCACCACCGCGATCAAGATGATGCACGTCTCGACCTTCTCGAGCGTGCGTGCGTGGCTGCGGGCGAAGCTCAAGAATCGGCGCGATCCCTACCGCCAGCTCGATCAGACGCTGCAGAACCTCCGGAAGCTCACGACGGCCTGACGCCTCGATATTTTGCAGCATGAGATGGGCACACGTTGGCACCGTCATACTCGCCGCTTTTCTCGCATCGCTCGTAGAGTTCGTGGAGGCGCTCACGATCGTGCTCGCCGTGGGGATGACCCGCGGCTGGCGGTCGGCCCTCATCGGCGCGGGTGCCGGAGCACTCTTCCTGACCGTGCTCACGCTGGCGGTTGGCCCGGTCTTGCAGCGGATTCCGCTGACGTCCTTGCAGCTCGTGGTCGGCGTCCTGCTGCTCCTTTTCGGCATGCGGTGGCTCCGCAAGGCAGTTCTCCGGGCCGGCGGTGCGATCGGTCTCCACGACGAAGCCGTGATCTACGCAAACGAGACGGCGGCGTTGGCGCGGGATGGTGACGGAACGCGGTTGGATCGCGTTGCGGTGGCGGCCTCGTTCAAGGCCGTGACCCTGGAAGGGCTCGAGGTCATCTTCATCGTGATTGCCGCGGGCGCAGGCGGACTGCTGGCGCCGGCCGCGGTGGGCGCGGCACTCGCCGGGGGCCTCGTCATCCTCGCGGGCCTAGCACTGCGCCAACCGCTCGCGCGCGTGCCAGAGAACACACTCAAGTTCGCCGTGGGCGTGCTGCTCTCCGCCTTCGGGGTCTTCTGGGTCGGCGAGGGGCTGCGCTACCCGTGGCCGGGCGAGGATCTTGCGCTCCTCGGCCTGGTCGGGGGCTTCACGGTGATCGCGCTGCTCGCCGTGGCGGCCGTGAGACGGTCGGTTCCCCGCCCGTTGGCAGTCCCGCTGGGAAAGCATTCGTGAACGCGGTCGCGACCGCCGTGCGTCAGCTGTGGGGACTGCTCGTCGAAGATGCGAGCTTGACCTTCGGCATCCTCGTCTGCCTCGCGCTCGCGGCATTCGCGTTCCCGGCGCTCGGGCTGCCGGGTGCGTGGGGTGGGCCCGTGCTGTTCGTGCTGCTGGCCATCGTCTTATGGGAGAACGCGCGCCGCAGTGCACGGCGGTGACGGTCACCCATCACGTAGGGCGGCGTAGGGGTTTCTACTGGCCGCCGGTCGGCCCGTCCGCGTTTATATTCCCCGCCCGATGGGACCCGTCTCTTTCACCTACTCCGGCACCGTCCCGGCGCCGATCGACAAGGTCTTCGCGCTCATTTCGGAGCCGCTGCGCATGCCGGAGTGGCTGCCGCGCTGCATCGCGGTCAAGGCCACGACCAACGACGACCGCCCCGGCAAGGGGGCCCGCTACAAGCTGACGTTCCAGCGCGACATCCATCGCCACGAGTCGGTCATCGAGATCATCGACTTCAGCCCGCCCCACACGTTTGGCTGGGTCGAGATTTACCACCGCGCCGGCTCGAAGACGTTCTTCGGCCTGGGATTCGCCGGCGGCTCGACCAAAGTGACGCTGAAGCACATCTGGCAGCCGACGGGGTTTCGGTCGTGGCTCAACGGCCAGTTCTACCGGCGGAGAAATGCACACAGAATGTTCGATGGGCTGCTGAACAACTTGAGGAAGGCCCTTATTCGCTGAACGGCACGTCGATCTCCATCCCATCCTTCGCCACGCCGACGTTCGGGAAGACCTCTTTAGCTTCTTTGACGAGCTCCTCAGCTGAAATCGAGTAGCGGGCGGAGACGTGGCAGAGCACGAGCCGCTTGGCTTTCGCCGCCAGCGCGACCTGCGCCGCCTCTTTCGCCGTCGAATGGCCGGTGTCCTTGGCGCGATCCTTCTCTTCGTCGCCAAACGTGGCTTCGTGGATCAATAGATCCGCTCCTTGCGCGGCGTCCACAACACTGGCGCAGGGTCGAGTATCTCCGGTGAACACGACCACGCGACCCGGACGCGGAGGCCCAACGAAGTCTTTCGGTCCGACCGTCCGGCCGTCCGGCAGTCCGACCGTCTCGCCTTTTGTGAGCTTCCCCCACAGCGGGCCCTCGGGGATACCGGCGGCCTTCGCCTTCTCCACGTCAAATTTGCCGCGCCGCTCGTGCTCCTTCAGAGCGTAGCCGATCGACGGCCCGCCACCGTGCTCGGTGGAAAAAGCCAGTATGTCGTACCCGTCCCTCTTCCCCCGTCCCCCGCCCCCGACGGTTTCTCCCGCCTTCACCTCCGTGATCTCGATCGGAAACGGCAGCCGGTCCACGCCCAGCTGCATCGCGGTGCTGAGGATCTGCTTCGCTCCCCTGGGCCCGTACAGGAACAGCGGCTCGGGCCGGCCCTGCAGGCCGAGCGTGCGGATCAGTCCGATCACTCCCAAGAAATGGTCGGCATGAAAGTGGGTGAAGAAGATTTCGGACAGCGCGAAGCTCACGCCGTAGCGCATCATCTGGCGCTGGGTGCCTTCGCCGCACTCGAATAGCAACGTCTCGCCCTCGCGATGGATCGCGAGTCCGGAGACGTTGCGTTCGACGGTGGGGCGCGCTGCGGAAGTCCCGAGAAACGTGACGGTGAGCATGGGGCGAAAATATAGGCTATCAAAACAACTTCACTCGCACCAGCCCAGGTTTCATGTACTTATCGGGGTGTTCCTTGAGATCTGTGAGGAGCGCCGCCAACGACACCGACAACGCATGCAAGTCGTGATACAACGCCGTGTCGGATGCCATCTTTCCAATCGTTCCCTCCCCCCGGTTGATGCGACTCAACAGGGTGTCCAGTGACGCCGTCGTATGGCTCAGATGGTTGGTCAGCCTGGCGAGATTCGTCGAGATCGAATCGATGTTGCGCCCGGTGCCCGAGCCCAGCATCGAGTCCACCCGCGCCATCACCCGCTCCGTCGCTTGCAGCGTGCGCGTCGTCTGCTTGATGAACGGTCCCTCCGGCGCGGCGGAGAGCACCCGCATCGCCTGCTGCGTCGTCATCAGGGTGTTGTGAATGTCCTCCCCCAGCCGCTCCGATACGATGTTGGACGCGTTCGTCATCAGCTCGTTCGCCCGCGTCGCCACGCCCTGCGCGACGTCGGTGATGTCGGGCTGGTTCGACCCGCTGATCGGCCGCTCGAGCGACAGCAGCTCCTCGCGCTTGCCCGGGTTGTAGTCGATGAACTTGGCGCCGAACAGGTCCATCGACGCCACCGTGGCGCTGGCGTCGATGTGCGGCCACACGTCCCTCGACAGCTCGAGCGTCACCCGCACGCTGCCCACGCGCTCGAGCGCCACCCGCGCGACGCGTCCCTTCTTGACGCCGGAGACGAGCACGGCATCGCCCTGCTTCAGGCCCGCGACGCTCTCGAACATGACGTCCACGGAGATGCCGCTCGTCCGCAGCGACTGCCCTGTGAGCCAGAACATGCCCACGAGAAACAGCGCCACCCCGGCGAGCACCAGCGCCCCGACGCCGACTTCCTGTTTGTACGTGAGGTCCATTACGCCGTCACCCCCCCCCTCGTCCCCCGTCCCTCGTCCCCCGTCCCCTCATTCGCCTGGATCACCGCCATCTCGAGATCGCGCTCCAGGAACTGCTGCACCACGGGATCCTTGGACGCGATGATCTGCTCGGCGGTCCCGACGGCGCGGATCTTCGCCTGCGCGAGCAGCGCGATCCGGTCCGCCACGCGGAACGCCCCCCGCACGTCGTGCGTCACTACCACGCTCGTCACCCCGATCTCCTGCTGCAAGCGCTCGATCAGCGAGTCGATTACGTCCGCGTTCACGGGATCGAGCCCCGACGTCGGCTCGTCGTACAACAGGTAGACCGGCTTCCCGGCGATCGCGCGCGCGATGCCGACCCGCTTGCGCATCCCGCCCGACAGCTCCGACGGCAGCTTGCGCCCGACATCAGCCGGGAGATTCACCAGGCGCAGGCTCTCCTGGACGCGCTTGATGCAGTACTCCTTGTCGTTGAAGAGCTTCTCGTCGGTGATGCCGAGGCGGATGTTCTCGAAGACGTCCATTGAATCGAACAACGCGCCGTTCTGAAAGACGTAGCCGATACGGGTGCGGAGCTTGGCGAGCTCCTTGCGGCCCAGGGTCGGCACGAGCAGCCCATCCACCCACACCTCGCCGGAATCGGGCTTGATCAGGCCGATGATGTGCTTGAGCAGCACGCTTTTGCCCACGCCCGAGGGGCCGAGCAGCGCCACCGTTTCGCCCTCGGCCACGGTGAAGTCCACGCCATCGAGCACGACGTTGTCCACGAAGCGCTTGGAGATCTTCTTCAGCTCGATCATCGCGCCGTGCCGAGGATGAGCTTCGTGAGGATCGTGTCGAGCATCAGGATCGTGACCGATGCCGCCACCACGGCCTGTGTCGTGGCCCGCCCCACCCCCTCGGCGCCCTGCTGGGTGTTGAAGCCGATGTAGCACGGGATGACTGTGACGGCGAGCGCGAACGCGTAGGACTTTATCAGGGAATACCAGAGGTCGAGCGGCTTGAAGAAGTAATGCGCCCCGAATTCGAAGTCGGCGTATGTGAGGTGGAGGGACGACTGGGCGGTGATGTATCCCACCAGAATCCCGAACCCGTTCGCCAGCATCACGAGCGCGGGAATCGCGAGCATCCCCGCCAGGATGCGTGGGATCAGCAGATGCGTCACGGGCGAGCGGCCCAGACTCTCCAGCGCGTCGATCTGTTCGGTGACCCGCATACTCCCCAGCTCGGCGGCGTAGCGGGCGCCGATCCGCCCGGCCAGGATCAAGCCCGTCAGCACCGGACCGAGCTCGAGGATCATGGATTCGACGATGATCCCACCCGCCACGTAGAGGGGTAGCTGGCCGGTGAACTGGTAGCCGGTCTGGAGGCTCGTCACGGCGCCGGCGAACCCGGCGACCAGCAAGACGATGAAGAGGCTGCCGTAGCCGACGGCCATCGTCTGCCGGAACGTGAGGGGGATCCAGACGCGCCATTCCAGCAAGCCCCGCATCACGTCCACCAGCATGAACGCGAACCGCCCCGCGTGGCTCGCGGAGCGCAACGACCACCGTCCTACGAAGCGCCGCAGATCGAGCGCCGTCGTGAAGGCTCTCATGGGGGTGTATCTTGTGTACGCATGGCGTCCCCGTCCACCCCTCGCTCTCAGAAAGCCTTTCAGCGCAAGCTTTTGGCTTGGTACCGGCGCACCGCCCGCGAACTCCCGTGGCGTGACACGCGCAATCCTTATGCCATCCTCGTCTCCGAGTTCATGCTGCAGCAGACGCAGGTGAGCCGGGTGACCCAGTTCTTCCCGCGGTTCATGAACCGGTTTCCGACGCTCGAGAAGCTCGCACGGGCCAGGCCGAAGGCCGTGATGGAGGCTTGGGATGGGCTGGGCTATTACGCTCGGGCGCGGAATCTCCATGCGCTCGCGCGCGAGGTCACACGATGCCACGACGGGACGTTACCCGACAAGCCGGAGGAGCTCAGGAAGCTGCCAGGCGTGGGAAGGTACACCGCTGGGGCCGTAGCCTGCTTCGCCTACGAAAAACCGGTGCCTGCCGTCGACACGAACGTAAAGAGAGTGCTCGAGCGAGTCTTTGCGACCGATGACGTATGGGGACTAGCGGCGGCGATCATTCCGAAGACCGGAAAGACGGCGTGGAAGTTCAATCAGGCAGTGATGGAATTGGGAGCGCTGGTGTGCACCGCGAGAAAGCCGAAATGCCCCCAGTGCCCGCTTAAATCCAACTGCAGGACATACACAACTAGACGCCTGTGACCCGCCGGTAAACCTCGAGAACCCTTTTCGCCACCACCGGCCACGCATACCGCTCGGCGATCGCCCGCCCCCCCTTGCCCATCGCCTCGCGCCGCAGCGGATCGTCTATCAGCCCATTCACGGCCTCCGCCCATCCCTTGGGATCGCCGGGCGGCGCGAAGACCGCACCACCTTCAGCTGCCAAGTCTCGAAACGCGGGGATGTCCGAGACCACGAGCGGCACCCCGCAGGCCATCGCCTCGAGCAACGTCACGCCGAACGAAGCGCGGGTGGTGGGGCAGAGATACAGATCGGCATCGCGATAGTAGTCGGGCCGCTCGCCGTTCGCGTACCCGACAAAGCGCACACTCGGTCCCAGAGGACGCGCCGCCCGCTCCAAGCGGGACCGCCACGGCCCGTCGCCCACCACCGTGAGCTGCGCACCTGGGTGGCGCTCGAGGATCTTCGGCATCGCGGCAAGCACCGTCCCCAGATCGTTGCGCGGCTCGATGCGCCCGAGCCACAACAAGCGCGGACCGCCGCGCTCGAGCCGGGACGTCACGGGGGAGGTGGGGGTGGGGGGTTGGAAGAACATCGTATCCACACCATTGGGTACGATCTCCCAGGGGGCCGAGAAGTAGCGCGACATGCATTCCTGGGCCGCGCGGCTCACCGCGATCATCGCGGCGTGGCGATCCAGCATTGCCTGGAACGGCCGACGCAGCAGCCGGTAGCCGAGCGAGCTGGGGAACCAGGTATGGAACGTCGCGACCACCGGAATCCCCGCGCGCCACGCGGCATACGGCGCCCAGACGCCGAACGTCGGCGCGAGGCCACCGTGCACGTGCACGACGTCGAACCGCTCAGCGCGGAACAGCGCCTCGAGGCGGCTGCCCAGGCGCCACCCGACGGTCACGCGGGCGACGCCGCCATTCGCGTAGATGACGACGCTGGTGCCGACCCGGCGCACGAACGAGGGATCGGCGCCGGCACCACGCATGTGGGACGTCACGATCGTGGCGGAATGGCCGAGGGCATCGAGCTCGCGCGCCAGGTGGTGCACGTGCTCCGGCACCCCACCCAGCTGCGGGTAGTAGTCCTCGGCGACGAGCGCGATGCGTAGCGGCTTCATTTCGCCTTCTGGGCGAGCCGCTCGACCGCCGCTATGACGGCGGCCGGCTGCTCCTCCTGGAGGTAGTGCCCCGCGCCAGGAATGCTGTCCACCTCGAATGAGCGCAGGACGTGGGCGAGGAGGTTCACTTCCTGGGGAGGGACGTCGCCGTCGTGGTGCGCGGTACCGACCATCAGCGTCACGGGGCACCTGATGTCGGCGAGGCGCGGCTCCAGCTTCTGTAGCTCACGCGCGCGTGACATGGCCAGCAGCACCTTGAGCGTCGCGTCGAAATCGCGCGCGTCTCCCATGGTGTAGCCTTGGACCACACCGTCCGTGATCCAGGAACGATCGCCCGAGGAATCGATCAGGGTCGCTTTCACTTTCCGGCGCACCAGGTTGATCCCGCCGAGCACCTTGATCCACGGCACGAAGCGCATCGCGCTGCGGAAGACGGGAGTGGTCGCCTCTTCGGTGGGCCCGCCCTCGAGCGACACGATGCCACGGACGAGATCGGGCCGGTCGAGCGCCAACCGGAACGCCATCGCGCCGCCGAGCGAATGAGCAAGCACCAGCACCGGCCCGGTGTGGAGCGAGTCGAGGGCGGCGGCGATGCGGCGGGCCTGCGCGTCAAGGGAATAGTCGGCTTTCTGCGGGCGGCCGGAGTACCCAGTCCCGAGCGGCTCGATCACGATCGGCCGGTAGCCCGCCGCGACGAGCAGCGGGACCACTTTGCGGAACCCGAACGCGCCGCCGAACAGTCCGGGGATGACGGCAACCGGCTGACCCGTGTCCGCGCGGACCTCGACGTGCAGCGTTTCTCCCGGCGCGACCGGGATGTAGGGGCGCTGCGTGCTGGACAGCAGGGTTAACGCGAGCAACCACACTAGCGCGTCTCGCTGCGCGCGGCGCGCGAGGCGACGGTGTTCAAGTCACCCCCCAGCGCGTCCATGTCGCGCTGGAAGCGACAGTCGATCACCAGCAGACCGATGACGTACGCCGCCAGGTTCACGACGAAGATCAAGGAGAAGATCAGGGGGAACGGGACCCAGAGACCGAAGTAGAGCGCAAACCGCTTGGCGCCGGGATCGAGGCGCGAGCGGTCCACGATGGTCGTGAGCAGCAGCACGGCGACAGCCGCGAGCACGGCCAGGCGCAGCGAGACGAGCCCGCCGGCGGCGCAGCCGAGGAAGATCGCGATCTCGGACGCGCGATCGAGGATGGTATCGAGGCGGTGACCAGCGGCAGACACGAGCCCAAACTCGCGCGCGATGCCGCCGTCGAACGCGTCCAGCAGCTGTCCCGCTGCCATGAGAACGAGGGCGAGGCCCACGCGTCCCGCCGCAAACGCGGCGGCGGCGCCGAGGCTCACCCAGAATGCGCCCCACGTGACCTGGTCGGGCGTGAGCCCGAGCCGCAGGTGGAGAAAGCGCAAAACCGGGCGGATGCCGCGGTCTAGAGCGGTGTTAAGAGCAGGAGCAAATTCATACATAGCAGCACCACGATGAGAACGACTTCTTTGGTCTTGTCGGAAATCCCCACGAGAAAGCCCTGCGTGACGACGGGCGAATAGGGATACCACGGCATCTTCTCGTAGCTCACGCCGTAATCCATCGCGAGGTGAATCAAGAAGAAGAGCGCCGGCACCCAGGTGCCGAGGAAAAAGCACAGCGGCACAATCCACAGCAGGGCGACGGGCTCCTGCAGCGACGTGCGCCAGTAATAGCCGCGTTTGTTCGCGAGGCCCACGGTCCGCAGGTAGAAGGGCGCCTTGATCGCATGATCGATGTCCACGCCCACGCCAAAGATGTACGCGAGTACGGCGTCGCTGCCCCGCAGCCGGAATGCCTGGACGCCCAGCGTTGTCGCGAGGACGTGAGTGACGATCGTCATGCCGCGAGCTCGTCCGCGGGCTTGGCGCCCGGGCCGGCCGCCCAGATCAACAACAGGCCGGCGGCAATCCAGACGAAATCGCGCACCCGGCTCACGATGGACGTGTACAAGCCCAGCCGCGGATCCATGCCGAAGAGGCGGAACAAGACATAGTAGCCGCCTTCGCGCGCGCCCAGCTCGAACGGCATGAAGAACAGCACGTTGCCCAGCAGCGCCTCGAGCCCGCCGATGGCGAATGCGCGGAAGTAGCCGAGCCGGATTCCCAGGCTCGCCGCGATGAGCACGAGCTCGACCATGAAAATGCAGCGGCTCAGGTACTCGAGACCGACCGCCTGGATGAAGCGGCGCGGGTGCCGATGATAGAACTCGGTAATCTGGCGATCGAGCTCGATGAGCAGCCCACGGCGCGGCTCGAGCCGTGCCGCCAGGCGGCGGATCAGCGGGACACGGTTCATCCAATCGAGGACGCGCTCGAGCACGCCGCGCCGGTGGCCAAGGAGCAGTAGGGCGATCAAGCCCAGCAGCACCGCCGCCGCGACACCCAGAAGAACCTTCGGCGTGGCGACCGGGGGAAGCAGCACGAAGGCCAGGCCAAGGGCCGTGAGCCACACGACTACGTAGCTCAGCGAGTGCAGCATGCGGTGGAGGATGACGGAGCCGGCGCCGCGCCGCTTGCCCATCCAGCGCGCGACCGCCGCGATCCGGTAGGGCTCGCCGCCCATGTTGATGAGCGGCGTCAGGACGTTGATTGCACCCGCCGAGATGGTGATCGCGTACGTGCGCCAGAAGGATGGCCGCTTGGGATCACTCGCCATGGTGAGCTGCCAGGCGCCTGCGCTGCACGCGTACACGAACGCGTACACGCTCACGATCGGAACGAACATCCAGCCGGTGTTGGCAGCGTCGTCCATGAGCTGGCGGACGCCGATGTCGGCGACGAAGTAGAAGAACACCGCCGCGCCCAGGATGAACAGCGCAGCTTGCAGCTTGCGACTCATGCGAGCCGCAGTTTCTCGACGGGCGCCCCCTTCCCACTCCCGTCGTAGGCGCTCTCGAGCACCGCCGCCACCCGCGCGATGTCGTCCAGATGCCGCGCTCCATCGCCGGCATCCAGCGTGGTCGCGAAGTCCTTGAACAGCTCCGCGAACCACTTGGCATACGACGCCTTGTCGAGCTCGGCGCTATAGTCGAACGACTCCACCTGCCCGCCGCGCTCGAGCGTGAGCGTACCGCCGCTCCACAGGATGCTGCCCCGATCGCCGATGAAGCGGATTTGGGTTTCGCGCGCCCGCGCGGCCCAGGTCAGGAACATCACGGCCAGGCGATCGGGATACTCGAACAAGAGGTGCGCCGTGTCCTCGACGTCGTAATCGCCGTGGCTCAGCCGGCCGGTCCAGGCCCTAACGGCGCTGGGCGGCCCGGCGACGTCGAGCAGCTCGTAGATGAGGTGGGTCCCGTGGTCGAGCAGCACGCCGCCGCGGCCGTCGGCGCGCCGCCCGCGCCAGGGTACCGCGCTGGTGTCCGCACCTGGATCCGCCATCAGCCGGTACACGTGGAATTCCGCGAGATGCCAGGGGCCGATCAAGCCGTCGTCCAGCCAGCGCTTCACGCGGCGCCACGCGGGGTTATAGCGGTACTGATGGCACGGCATCACCACGCGCCCGGCGCGTCGCGCCGCGGCGGCGAGGGTTGCGGCCTCCGCGCGCGTGACCGCCACCGGCTTCTCGCACAGCACGTGGTAGCCCTGCGACAGCGCCCACAGCGACAGCGGCAGATGCGAAGCCGTGGGCGTGCAGATGTCCACGAAATCGATGGGACCGAGCTCGGCGATCTGGTCGGGAGTGGATAGAAGAGGAATGCCATCCACCGCCGGCGCTCCCCCCGCCGGCGAGCCGTCCACGACGCCCACGATGCGGAGCCGCGCCGCGACTGCGGGATCGTGCTGGAACGCGGGCAAGTGGCCGAGCCGGGCGATGCCGCCCAGGCCGAGCAGCGCACCGCGATAGACCCGAGCGGGAGACTCAGGCGAGCTGCGCATGAACCGGCAGCTCAGAGGCAGCGCGCCGCTCGTGAGCCAACACCAGCGCGATGAGCACGACGTTCAGCGGCCCCAGGACCACCCAGCAGTAGGCGGCCGGCCGACCGGGTACGGCAGTCAGCGCGAGCAGCGCGAAGCGAATGTTCTGCGCGATCCAGGCGCAGCTCACCACGAGGCGCCGCTGCCGCTCGGACCACTCAGCGCGCATTGCCACGGGAACGGGATGGCCGGCGAGGGCGCGCACCAGCGCGGTGGTCCGCGGGAACAGCCAGGCTTGGCGCCGCACGTAATCGGCGTAGAGCCATGCCGAGATTCGCTCCCACACCGAGCCGCCGGCGGGACCTGCCTGCTCGGGCAGATCCAGCTCGCTGCCCTTCCCCACCGCGAAGTAGAGATAGGCTTGGCGGATGTAGTCCGCCGCAGCGGCCTGGTACGTGTGGGACAGCAGCGCGGCGAGCGCGAGCGCCGCGCCTCCCCATCCCCACCCCGCCACGAACAGACGCGCGCCGAGATGGGCGTAGAGGTTCACGAACCGGAGACTGTCGGACAGGCCGTCGAGGAAACGGCCCGTGCGCGTTGACGTCCCGCGCAGCCGGGCCAGCTGGCCGTCCGCGCTGTCGAGGACGTCGGACACGATGAACAACAGCACGCCCGCGGCGTTGATCCAGGCGCTGGAGTACCAGAAGAGGTGCCCGGCGACGAGCCCGACGATGAGGCTGGCGAGCGTCACGGCATCCGGCGATACACGCGTAGACCCGAGTGCGTGCGCGACGCGCCAGCCGGCCGGCCGGAAGAAGCGCCGATCCGCCCACTCCTCGACGACCGGCCCCTTACTCGCGTACACGCTCGGCCGCCTCCTCGAGCACCGCCTTGACGGTCCCCAGAGCTTCCATCGCCTGCTCGTCGGTGATGACGAGCGGCGGGTTGATGCGCACTTCGGGATTGTAGATCATCGCGATGACGCCGCGGGCGAGCAGCGTGTCGAAGATCCAGCGCGTCACTTTCTTGTCGAGCAGCCGGCGCGTGCCGGGCACCACCAGGTCCATACCGAGCATCAAGCCGCGGCCGCGCACGTCGCTGACGATGGGAATCTCATTCTCCCAGCGCTTCATCTCGACGAGCATCAGCCCGCCCAGACGGCGGCTGTGCTCGACCAGCTCTTCTTCTATGATCGTCTCGATGGTGACGTGCGCCGCGGCGGCCGCGAGCGGATTGCCGCCGTAGCTCGACGAGCTGCCGCTGGGATTCGCCCACGGCTTGGAGAAGGCGATCGGCTCCCGGATCACGATGCCGCTCACGGGGAACCCGCCGCCGAACCCTTTCCCCACCAGCAGGACGTCGGGCACGATGCTGTCGTGCTCGACGGCGAACATGCGTCCGGTGCGTCCAAAGCCGGTGATCATCTCGTCGCAGATCAGCAGGGCGCCGATTTCGTGCGCGAGCGCCTGCAGCTCGCGCAGGTAGCCGGGCGGTGGCACGATGTTACCCGCCGTGCCTTGGATCGGCTCCACGATGATCGCCGCGATGTCGTTCGTCGTCTCGAGCGCGATCTTGGAGCGCACGAAGTCCACGCAGTGCCAGTGGCAGGACGGGAACGTCTTGTCGAACGCGCAGCGCGCGCAGGAGGCGTAGGGACTCGAGTAGTTCCCGGGCATGAGGGGTCCGAGGCCATGCTTGAAGCTGCCGCTCAGCAGTGGGAGGACACCCCCCGTCTTCCCGTGAAAACCGCCCCAGAATCCCATGATCTCGTGGCGGCCGGTGGCAGCCCTCGCCAGGCGGACCGCCGCCTCGACGGCTTCGGCGCCGCTCGAGTACAGCTGCGTGCGGTTCAAGTCGCCGGGCGCGATGCTGGCGATCAACTTCACCAGGTCGGCGCGATGCTGTGACGTGAAGCTCCCCACATGCACGCGCTCGAGTTGGCGCGTCATCTCGGCGACGTAGCGCGGGTGCGCGTAGCCGAGGCTCGCCACGCCGACGCCGGCGAGCAGGTCCACGTAGCGGTTGCCGTCCACGTCCCAGAGCACGGCCCCCTCGCCCCGGTCCATACACAGCTTGCTGAACAGCGCGACGCTCTGGGTCCCAGGCGCGAGGTAGCGCGCTTCGGCATCGAAGATTTGCTGCGACTGCCTGACGACGTCGATCATCCCGGCCTTCCGTTAAAGGCTTTATGGTCGATGTAGGCGGCGATCGCCGCCGCGGCCGCGGACCGCACGGGCGCGAAGCTGGGCCAGTCGTTGATGTCGATCAATACGGGAGCGTCCGGTTGCGGCACGGCGACGTCCCCGCCGAACACCTCGAGCGCCAGCGCCCGCGCTGCCCCGAAGACGAGCGCGCGCAGCCGCTCTTCGTTGACGACGGCCGGCGCGCCATCCGCTGGATACCAGTGGAAGAAGCTGCCATCGGCCACCGCGTAGAACTTGAGGATCGGGCCGGGCACGTGCGACTGCAGCGCCACCCGCGCTACGCCGCGGCGCGCGAACGCCGCAATCGCATTCGTGATCTCCGTCTCCCGCGTGGCCACGACGTCGGCGCGCGTTTCGGCGTGCACGTCACCGCGCTTGACCCAGACGGGCCGGCCGTCGCCGTTCAAGAGATGGACGATGAGCGCCGCCGCCTCCGGCTCGGTGGTGGGCAGGATGAGCGTGCGTGGGAACGGTAGTCCAGCGTCGGCCATCCGCTCGACGAGGCGATGCCGGTGACAGTTGAGAACGCTCGCCGGCGGATTCACGGCCAGCGCCTCGAGCGGCACCAGCCGCATCAACCGCTCTGACGCCGCCGGCCCCTGACACATGTTGACGTACAGATCGGCGGCCGGCAGGCGCCCGGCAACGATCTCCGCCTCGCCCGTCTTGCTCACCGCCCAACCGCGGCTCGCCAGGCGCTCGACGGTCTCGTCCAGGATCGCCGTGTCGTTGTGCCGGTGCTGCTGCGGCGAATAGGTGGGGCTGCGGTACAGCGCGACGAGGCGCTTCATGAATCCGCTCCGGTACGGGCGGTCGCGGCCGACTCGACGGCCGCGAGCGTGGCGAGCCAGGCGGCCGCGGCGTCGAGATCGCGTTTGTGATCGAGGTCGATGATCCGAGCCACTTCCACGGTGGCGACGGGCCCGCCGCGCCGCACCAACAGGCGCAGGAAGGCGCGCATCCGCGGCAACGCCGGGGCGGTCGCCGCGATGTGGCGCGCGGCGGGACTGAGGCCGTACACGCCGCCGGTGACGAGCGGCGGCGGGGCCAGCTGGTCGGAAATCTCCACGGCCAGCCCCGCGGCATCGCGCGTGACGTAGAGGGGCCGTTCATCGTCGACGAATGGAGTGACCGCGAGCACGGCAAGGGACCCGGCCGCGAGCTGCTCCGTCACGCCGCGGTAGAGACGCCGCCAATCGGCGACGGGCATGACGGTATCCACCATGGCGCAGAAGATCGGCCCGGGAGGGACCAGGGCCAGCCCTTCCACGAGCGTGTGGAACGACGAAGGTGTGCGGCACGGTTGGATGGTGATCGGCACGGCGTGGGCGCGCGGTCCGATGCGCCGCTCCCAGGCGGCCGGCACGTCGTCACGGACCATGCAGACGATGGAGGCGCAGCCAAGGTCGACGAACGTCTCGATCAGATGGACGATCTGCGGCCGCCCGGCGAGCTCGACGAGCGCCTTCGGCGTGTCCACCCCCTCGGCCGCGAGCCGCGAGCCGCGTCCGCCGGCGAGAATCAGTCCCTGCATCACGAGTCGAGTACCTCCGCCAGCTCCGTCAACGTTGCAAGGCGCACCGTCGGCAGGCCCGATTCGGGCGACACGGCGGCGGCGGGCGCCAGCCAGGCGGTCGACAGGCCGAGGCGAGCGGCGGGCCGGATGTCCGCGTCGAAGTTGTCGCCCACCATCCACGCGGGCAGCGACGCCATGCCGGGCCACTTGAGGGCGTGTTGGAAGAGCCGCGGGTCGGGCTTCGTCACGCCCACGCGCCCGGAGTCGGCCACAACCGTGAAGTAGGACATCACACCGAGCTCATGGAGGCACAACTCGAGGTTGCCGGTGAAATTCGAGACGACACCCAGGTGGTAAGACGTGTGCAGCCGTTTGAGCAGCGCCTCGTTGCGCCGCACCACGGCGAGCGTGGTGGCGTGAAACTGGTCCGCGATCGTCTTCCCGCGGAGCTCGCCGCCGTCGGGAAGCCGTTCCAATAAGAGCGCCGTCTGGGCGTCAATCATTGCGCGGAATCCCAATCTCCCGATTCCCGCCAAGCGCTCGAGGGCGCGGTCCGAGGCCCGAAACGCCGCTTCGAACGCAGCGAATGGCTCCGCTCCCCCCGCTGCCTGGTAGGCCGCATGAAAGCGGACGCTCCAGCGCGCGCCGTCCGCGTCCAGAGTGCCGCCAAAGTCGAATAGTACCAGGCCGCGCACTCGTGCCCGCCACCTCGGTTCGGAGGGAGGAACGACACTTAAGGAGAGTAGAATGCCCCAATAATGACTCTAGGGAAGGGGTCGCAGTCACGCAGGGAGCGATTGAGAGGAGGTTTTTGTGACTAAGCCCTGAACACGGTCCCGGCCATGAGCGCGAGCAAAGCGAAGATACCAGCGAGAGTTGCGAAGATGGCCTGCTTGCGCCGCAAGCTCACAAAAGCCTCGGGCAGCTCGCCGCGCGGATCGAGCTCCAGCCGTCCCATGCGTGCCGCCGTGGGTGTGACGATCCCGATCGCGATGATCGCACCGACCAGGCCGAGGGACTGCATGCCCATGAGCCAGCTGGGCACGGTGGCATTCTTGAAGAAGGAAAGCGACAGCACGAACCCGCTCAGCACTACGAGCACCGCGCCCGGGCCGATCAGGTTGCGCGCGACGACGCTCGTGGCCCGATAGACCGCCAGGCGCTGGTCGGGCGGGAAGTTTTTGGCGGTGATTCCCGCCAGCATCACGGCGAGCCCGCCGCCGAGCCAGGCGGCGAAGCCCATGTAATGCAGGAAGAGCCACAACCCTCGCATGCTCGCTCCCTAGTGGTGGATGACTTCCGGGATCGCTTGGCGGCCGGCGAAACCGGCGTCGAGCTCGTGCCAATGCGCGATGCGGTCTTCGCCGAGCTTCCAGCACCAGAGAATCTCGCGCCCATCGAGGCGGCCGTGGAAATCCACCAGGCCCTGGTCGGGACCCTTGAACTCACAACCGAGCTGCTCGAGCTCCTGGAGATAGCTGTTGATCTTGCCCGCCACGGTGTCGATCTCGGCTTTGAGCGCGAGCTGCTCCCGGGACTCGCCCCAGTCCGGTCGCGCCTGCGCGGCGATGAGCTCGTAGCGCGCGACCAGGTCTTGCCACTCGGGATACACCGTCATGATGTCCTGGACGATCCGTTTCACTAACGGAAGGGTCCGGTTGGCCTCGGCGAGTGTGAAGAACTTATGTGGCACGAGTAGAAACTAAGGCACGGGCTATGCTACGACTATGCCCTGGATTTCCTCAGGATGGGGAATGAATCCCACCACCTTCTTATCGCCATTCACAACGACAATAGTCGAACGCACGTGATGATCCATCGGATCGAGCTGTTTCGCAACTTTGTATCCCTTCAACTCTGTCTCGGGCTTTACCACGGGCGTATCCGTGCGCGCGTGATCCGCTGCGGAGCAGTCGCTCGGATCATGGCCCGCGGCTACACAGCGCGTCACGATGTCGCGATCGGAGATCGTGCCCAGGTAGCGCCGATCTTTCGGATTGTCCACGACCGGAACCACCGAGATGTTCTTCATGCGCATGAGCGCGGCCACTTCGGCCGACGTGGCGCCGGCCGCCGCAACTACCGGATCAGCGATCATGACTTCCGACGCTCGCATGCGCCTATCCTAAAGCCTTTTTAGTTGCCTGGTAACCCATCTCCACATAGTCCTGCACGCGCTCGACGGCGAACGTGGCCTCGCGCTCGGCGACGGCCCGCACGTACACGAGCCGCGGCGCGTCCTGTGGCCATTCCGCCACCGTGCGCTCGACCTGCTCGGCCATCATGATGCGGATCGCCTCACCATGGGCTCGCACCATCGCAGGAAGGCGTGTAACGGCGTTTGCCGGCGTGGCGACTTCGTCGAAGCCGGGGCCGACATGCACCGCGACGAACATGTCGGCCTTGGGCTCGACGGCGAGCGCCGGCTTGAGCGGCAGCACGGCGCGCAGGCCGCCATCGGCGAGGCGGCGGCCGTCCGCATCGAGCGGCGGAAAATACAGGGGCAGTGCGCAAGAGGCGTACAGCGCATCCACCAGCTCGATATCCCTGCCCCGGCGGTCCATCTCCGTACCCCGTCGTTCCTCGCCGCCGAGCAGCACCAGCTCGCCGGTATCGAGATCGGTCGCGGTCACGGTGAGCGGGATCTTCAGGTACTCGAACCGCGTCTTGGGGACGATGCGGGTGATCGTGCGGCGCAGCGCCGAGGCGGGGATGAGGCTGCGCGCGAACAGACCCATGACGAGCGCGACGGGGTCGAACGGGGCCACGTCCTTGCGCCTGAGGCCCAGCGCGCGGCGGCGGACTTGATCGAACGGCACCCCGGCGGCGAGCGCCGCGCCGACGACGGCACCCATGGATGTAGCGACGATGTGACTGGGCGTGAGGCCGGCTTGCTCGAGTGCCCGGAAAGCTCCTGCGTGTGCGACCGCCTTAGCCCCTCCTCCGGAGAGGACCAACACTACCTTCATTACTCTCCGCGCCCCTGATCATACCTGCGCTCCATCACGCGATTCGCTCTGCGCTTCGCCGCTCGTTCATAGCGCCGCTTTTCATCAGGCGTTTCGGGGAGGATCGGCGGGACTTCGGTGGGCTGCCCCTTGTCGTCGAGCGCCACGTAGGTGACGTAGCACGAATTGGTGTTGCGCTTATCGCCCGTGAGCACGTTCTCGGCGATGATCTTGACGCCCACTTCCATCGAGCTGTGACCGGCAAAGTTGACGCGGGCCAACGCGGTCACGAGCTCCCCCACGTGGATCGGCTCCTTGAAGTCCACCTTGTCCACCGAGACGGTCACGCAGGGCTTGCGGGAGTGGCGGATCGCGGCGACCGCGGCGACGCGGTCCACGAGCGACAGGATGTGGCCGCCGAACACGTTGCCCATGATGTTGGCGTGGTGCGGCATCATCAGCTCGGTCAGGACCGCCTCGGATTCGCGTGGATGACGTGGCTGCATCAATAGTCCACCGGTCTCAGGTAGAATTCGCCGATCGCGGTCTGCGACAACACGGCGACGGTCGGCAGCTTGCGCTTCCAGTGCGTCGAATCGAGCCGCTTGCGAACGAGCTCCACTTCATCAGGGGTGAACCCGTGGGCCACCACCTCTTCGGGCGACAGGCCCTGAATGAGGTATTGCAGAATCCGGTCCACCTTTGGGTAGGGCAGTCCCAAGTCGCTCTCGTCGGTTTGCCCCTTGATCAGGTCGGCGGTGGCCGGCTTGGATACGATCTCGTCGGGCACGCCCACGTGACGCGCCAGCGCCCACACCTGCGTCTTGAAGAGATCGCCGAGCGGGTTGACGGGCGGCGCGTCGTCGGCGTGCCAGGTGAAGTAGCCGAGCAGCCGCTCGGACTTGTTGCTGGTGCCGAGCGGCAGGGCGTTGTACTTGGCGGAGAGATCGAACAGCACGATCATACGCTCGCGCGCCATCACGTTGCCTTTGCGCGCCGGATCGACATCGCCGATCACCTTTAGGTAGCCGTCTACCGCGGGGCTGATGTCCACGGTCAGCGACGGGATGCCGAGCCTGTCGATGACGAGCTGGGCATGCGCGAGGCTGTCGGGGCTCGAGGTGTGATACGGCATCCTGACGCCGAGCACGTTCTCTCTGCCGAGCGCTTCGACCGCAAGGAACGCCGTGAGCGCCGAGTCCACGCCGCCAGATAGCCCGACGACACCCTTCTTGAACCCGCGGCGTGCCGTTACTTCGTCCTTCAGGAAGCTCACGAGCCATTTGCGGACGAGCCCGGGGTCGATCGAGAGCGGATCTTCTTCCGGGGCCCCAGTGCCAACTACAGGGATCTGGTTCGTTGGGAGATGGGAGATGGGAGAAGTACCATTTGTAGCGGCGTCGAATTTCACTCGCACGCCCTTCTCCCTTCTCCCTTCTCCCGCCTTTAGGCCTTTCGTCAATACAGGGAGCGCGCTCTGGAGATCCGCGAGCAACGGCGAGTCCGAGCGCGCGTTCGTGAGCGCGCCGAGGTCGATGTGTGCGGTGACCAGGGCCTCCTCGAACAACGGCCCGCGCACGAGCACCTTGCCCGTCGGGTCGATCACCGCCGACGCGCCGGGGAAGCCTTTGCCTCCCTCGAAGCCAACGAGGTTCGCCAGCGCGACGAACACACCGTGCTCCTCGGCGATGCCCCTGACAATGCGCTCCCAGCGAATCACGGAAGCGGGCAGGCCGCCCCCCCCCCC
>Ga0209220_1000234_pt1 | contig 23151 bp, 26 predicted proteins | sample BlaSpr_A8_OM3_M3_FD_187984 | JGI IMG/M metagenome (GOLD analysis project Ga0209220, IMG submission 187984) | Forest soil microbial communities from Thunder Bay, Ontario, Canada - Black Spruce, Ontario site 2_A8_OM3_M3 (SPAdes) (version 2) | ecosystem: Environmental > Terrestrial > Soil > Boreal... | reverse complement strand
CATCTAACGTTGGCGAAGAGGCCGTCCTCGATGAAGGAGCTTTTGTCCAGCAGCAGGTCGAGGCGTTCGCGCGCGGTCAGCTTGTGCTGCTCGCGCAGTTTCGGCAGGTAGCGCGTCCCGCCCTTGAGCGCCTTGTCGCGAAGCTCGCGATGACGCGAACCGGCCATTACCTTCCCTTGAAGTCGGGCTCGCGCTTCTCGAAGAAGGCCTTGATGCCTTCGCGCGAATCCTCGGTTTGCGAGACGAGCAGGAACTGGCCGTGGAGATAGTGGAGGGCAGCGCGGAAGTCCATGTCCTCCTGCCGGTAGAACGAGTCACGCCCGAGGCGCATCGCGACCGGCGACTTCTTCGCGAGCTGCTGCGCGATCTCGCCGACCGTCGGATCAAGCTGCTCATGCGGCACGACCCGGTTGACGACGCCGACGGCCTGCAGCTGCGTCGCCGTCCAGCGCCCGCCCAGCATCTCCATCTCGAGCAGCACCTTGCGCGGGATGTTTCGCGAGAGGATCGCCTGGATCATCATCGGCCAGATCCCGACGTTGATCTCGGGCGTGCCGAAGGTGGCGGTGTCGACCGCGACCAGCATGTCGCACGAGCACGCGAGGCCGAGACCGCCGGCGAGCGCGTGGCCGTTGACGCGGCCGACGATCGGCTTGCCGAGCTCCGCCATGAGGATGAAGAGGTCGACGAACAGGTCTCGGCTTCGGTATTTCTCGAGGCCTGTCATCTCGCCGTCGAAGCTCGTGAGGTCGGCGCCCGCGCAGAATACGCGGCCGGCCCCGGTCAGCACGACAACCCGGACCTCCGGCTCGTCGCGGCACCAGCGAAACGCGGAGGTGAGGTCGCGCAGCATGGTCGCGGAGAGCGGATTGCGCTGCTCCGGGCGATTCAGCGTCACCGTCGCGATGTGGCTGTCAGCGTCGAGGAGAACCTGCTCCAAATCGGGTTTGTCGAGCACGGGCTTAGCCTAGAACTCCGACCGCGATGGCGACGCCGACCAGGATGAGCACGGCCCCTCCGATCTCCTCGCTCCAGGCTTCAGCCCGCTTGCCGAGACGGTGGCCGACCTCGAGGCCGATCAGGGCCATTAGGACGCTGACGACGCCGAACGTGAGGCCGGCCAGCCAGACGTCGATCTGATAGACGGCCAGGGCGAAGCCGACCGCGAGGTTGTCGATGCTCAACGCCAGGGCCGTCACGACCAGGCTCTGCAGCCGGAGGCTCCGCGGCATGCGCGTCCCGACCTCCACCGCCGTCATCCGGGCCTGGATGATCGTGTAAACGCCCGTCAGGATCAGGATTGCGCCCCCTACGTACTTGCCGTAGTGACCGAAGAAGCCGGCGACGGCCTCGCCGAGCAGCAGCCCGACGATCGGCATCAGGGCCTCGAAGAAGCCGAAGGCGATGCCTACCCGCACGCGCGTCCGGACGTTGATCCCGCTGAGGCCGATCCCGATCGCTCCGGCGAAGTTGCTCAGTCCAACGGAGACGCTGACCAGCAGCAGGCTGAGGAGTGCGTGCACGGCCGATAACTTAAAGCAGGAGCCCGAGGCTACAAAAGCCTGCCTACCGGCCTCTTGTTAGGCGATATGACTGCACTCCTTAACAAAAATACTTTGCGTGTCCCATTTTCCCCTTTCAGAATTGCACCGAACCTGCAACCGCCCCTGTCACCCAAAGTTAGGCTCTCAATCGCTTAAACCACACAACCCGCCCGCCCCAGAAGCTTATGAAGGTCAAGTCACGCGAACTCGTCGCGACCGGAGTCGCGGCCAATCAGGACGCCTCAAGCGATCTCGACAAGCCCATTTTCACGCTCAGCGTTGCTTCGGAGATCCTCGAGGTGCATCCGCGCACTTTGATGATGTACGAGCACTTGAGCATGATTTCGCCCAAGCGCACCGTTACCAATCGCAGGCGCTATTCGCGCCGAGACGTGATGAAACTCCAGGCCATTCAGACGCTGACAAGGGAGCACCACGTCAATCTCGCTGGCGTTCGCTACATCCTCGCGCTGCTCAAGCGGTTGCAGCGCGCAGGCGTAGAACCCCCGGAAGACCTGAAGAACCTGGATGTAACGCAGCTCGACGTCTAAGCAAAAACCTGGTTTGAGGGAAAGGCAACAAAGAGGTAAATGTCAAAGAAGAGAAGGCGTCTAGAAATCAAGGTCGACCCGATCCCGGCGATGTACATGGAAGAGACCGCCTCCTGCCCCGTCTGCGGCCGAGACGCCCAGGCGATCGGGCGGAGGCACGTCCAGATCGTGTTTCGCTGCGACGGCTGCAAGGTCGTCTTTAAGCGAAACCGCCACTGGCCCTACATCTACTAAGTCTTTTTTCCGACCGACCTTTCGCCGTCCGGTCCGTGGCCGCGTGCCAGTTCGAGGCCTCGACGCTCGTACCCTGAAGGTGCGATGAGGCGATCCGCGGGCCGTACCGCCGTCTACGGAATCCTGTTCGGGCTCGCCACCGCGGCCGTGGCCGAGGCGGTCCGGCCGCGGGGTGGGACCACCCTGCTGCTCGACTGGGACGAGGTGCGCCGCACGGCGCGGGCCCGGCTCGACGCTCCAACCGAGCCGCGCGGCCGCCTTGCGTCGGCGACGCTCGGCTACCGGGCGCTTGCGGCCAAGCTCGAGAAGCCTCTGTTGAAGCTGGTCGGGCCCCTTCCGAAGGGCGCATCCATGCCGGCGTTCGACGCCCTCGATCGCGAGGGGTGGCTCGACCTGAACCTCGACATACTGCGCCGCGTGGTCGACCCTGTGCTGGAGTCCGGCCGCATGCCGAATTCGCTCATCGCGGAGGCAGGACGTGCGGGTGTCAACCGCTACATCGGCTTCATGCTCGCCTTCATGGGTCGCCGCGTCCTCGGGCAGTACGACCCCCAGCTGCTCAACGCCGAGCCAATGGGTGGGGAGGGGCTCTACCTCGTCGAGACGAACGTCGAGGAGTGGGAGCGTCAGGCCGAGCTGCCGCCCGAGGATCTGCGCCGCTGGCTGATCCTCCACGAGATGACCCACGCCTGGCAGTTCGCCGCGCATCCATGGCTCCGTCCCCACATGGAGGAGTCGATGCGGGTGCTGATGGACACGGTCACCAAGAAGGGCCCCGCAATCACGCGGTTCGCAGCCTTCGCGGGCGTACTGCCGGCGCAGTGGCGTGTCATGCGCCAGGTCCAGGGCATGATGTCGGTTGTCGAGGGCTACAGCAACCTGGTCATGAACGAGCTCGGGGCCAAGATCCTGCCGGGATTCGACCGCCTCGAAGCCGCCTACCGCCAGCGCAGCTCGGGGAAGAGCCCGCTCGAGGTCCTGGTCTGGAAGCTGACCGGTCTCGACCTGAAGCTTCAGCAGTACAAGCGCGGTGAGGCGTTCTGCCGGGCGGTGTTCGACGAGCACGGGATCAATGTCTTGAACCGGGTGTGGGACGGCCCGGGCTCGATGCCTACGCTGCGCGAGCTGGCGCGACCCGATGAGTGGCACCGGAGGGTCGGCGCCTAGAGGATCCGCCGAAGATCCGTCGACGGCTTTTCGGCCGGACCTCTAGTCCCGGAGCTCCTCCTGGGCGGTCTCCTCAGAGATCGGCATCACCGCGATCGGAAGGTCGCTGATATCGAAGTACCGAACGGGCTTGTTGAGGCGCTTGGCGATCCCCACCTGGACCTTGACGCCCAGGGAGAGGCGGCCGAAGACCCACACCTCGTCGGATCGGGACAGTAGGTTGTTCATCGCCTCGCGGACGACGTCCTTGTCGACCGTATGCATCAGGTAGTAGTCGAACAGCATGAAGGGGCTTACGGGCACCATCCCGGAGTCGAGGACGAACTTCTGGATGTGGGCCCGCCAGTAGAACGACCTGTTCGACATGGCTACGTAGACCAGGCGCTTGGGGTGCCGGAGAGTCTCTTCGGCCTGGTCGCGGGCGCTGGGTTTGGTGGTGGGCTGGAAGATACGTTCGAGGATGTCCTCGGCGGCTTTGCCGGTTATCGCCATCTAACCCCTAGACGAAATTTGAATTAAGTGCGGGCTATCGTATCAGTCGTGCCCGCAGCCTCCCGTTTCGACCTGTCTGGGCGAATCGCCCTCGTGACTGGCGCCAGCCGCGGGATCGGCAGCGCGATCGCGGAGATCCTGGCCGAGCATGGCGCCCAGGTCGTTCTTTCCAGCCGCAAGCAGTCGGACCTGGACCAAGAGGCGGAGCGCATCAACGGCCTCTACCCGGAGCGGGCCACCGCCATCGCGGCCCACGCCGGCCGCCCAGAGGACCTCGAGCGCCTCGTCCAGCAGGTCATGGAGCGCTTCTCGCGCATCGACATCCTGATCAACAACGCTGCGACCAGCCCCTACTTTGGGCCCCTCCTTGGGGCAGAGCTCAGTGCGTGGGACAAGACCTTCGAGGTCAACCTGCGCGGCCTCTTCGTCCTCACCCGCCTCGTCTACAAGGCGCATATGGAGACGCACGGCGGAGCCATCGTCAACGTGGCGAGCATCGGAGGCCTGCGCCCCGGCATCGGCCTAGGCGTCTACAACATCACCAAGGCGGGCGTGATCATGCTCACCCGCCAGCTCGCTCGGGAGCTGGGCGGCTCGATCCGGGTCAACGCAGTCGCGCCGGGCCTGATCAAGACGAGGTTTGCCGAGGGGCTATGGGGCAACCCGGAGATCCTCGACCGCGTGCTGGCTCAGAACCCGATGGGACGGATCGGCGTGCCGGACGAGGTGGCGGCGGCGGTGCTGTTCCTGGTCTCCGACGCCGCTAGCTACGTGAACGGTGAGGTTCTTGTGGTCGACGGGGGTGGCGGCGAGGTTTAGCCTCCGCCACGGCGGGCTCGCCTAGCGCGCCGTCGACGTCGGCCTCCCCATTCTCCGCGGTGAGCTGGCGGGTGTGGATGAAATCCTCGAGCTCCTTCTCGTACTGGTATGCGTGGCGGTCGGGCTCGTAGCGCAGGACGCGTCGCTGCTGGATGAAGTCCTCGAACGCGGCGCGGGTGTCGCGGGCTGCCCTGAAGCCCAGCTCGCGAGCGGCCTTGGCGGTCGACAGCGTTCGGCCCCACCGCAGTAGGTCGAGCAGCTGCGGCGAGAGGAACGCGACTCCCGCCTGGCGGATCGCGAACGCAGCCAGGCCAAGCCCAAGGGGCGGCAGCAGCGGGGCGTGGAGCTTGCCCGCGGAGTCGAGCAGCTTGGAGAGCGGCTCCGCCCCCGGCGCCGCGATGTTGTAGGCGCCGGCCGCGCCGCGCTTGGTCGCGAGCACCATCGCCTCGACGCAGTCCTCGACGTGGATGAGCTGGATCGCCGGGTCATATCCCATCACCGTCGGCACGACCTCGAGGTCGAGGTAGCGCGCGAGTGGCTGGGGCTCCTGCGGGTTGAGGCTGTTGCTGAACCGCAGGGCAAGGATCGCGATGCTGGGATTGCGGACCGAGAAGTCGTGAGCGTACGACTCCACCTCGACGATGTCGCGCACGAACTGGTGCCCTGAGTTGGTGTCGAGGCGGTGATCCTCGCGCAGTCCGGTCGGCAGGTCGAAGCGCGACCCGTACACGTGGCCTGACGACTTCAGGATGAAACGCCGGACCGGGCTGCCCTCGCCCGCGCATCCGGCGAGCAGGTTCAGCGTGCCGATCACGTTCATCTCGTGCGCGCGGGCAGGATCCATGTCGAAGGAGTCGATGCGGGTCAGCGTGTGCACGACCGTGTCGATGCCGACCGATCGCACGAGCTTGCCGATGAGCGAGTGCCGGATGTCGAGCTTCAGGTAGTCGGCTCGTCCGAGGTCGTAGCGAGGCTCGCGGATGTCGATCCCGATCACCTCGGCCACGTCGGGGTCGTCGACGAGTCGCTGCACGAGCAGGGCACCCCACCAACGCGCCACACCGGTCACCAGGATGCGTCTCTTGCGAGCCACCGTCCGACCAGTCTACCCAGCCGACTTCAATTCGCCGGCATTGCATTGGCGGCCGGGTTTATCCCGGCCGCGACTATGCCTTAGTCGTCTCCCAAGCATTGGTTCGAGTGGCTAGTTAGAAAGTCCGAACCGTATACCGGAATGGGAGCAGCGCCTGCGGCATAGCCGCACGCGCGATGAGGGAAAACCATCAGGGTATTCCCTCATAACTCCTCAGTATGTCCTCTTAATGACATCCCGTTCCATGAGAACGACCGCCTTTGCGGTGACCTCCAAGAGGGGTGACTTGGCCCGGCGCAGCGCAAACTCCAGCTGACGCAGCAGCGAGTACAGCGCTTTCATCGCCTTGATCGCGTCGCCGATGTCGACGTTGGGCGGCATGGGGATCGTGTCCAGGGCCTCGGCGGAAGACCACCGATACGCGAAATCGATGTAATCGTGGGACGGCGCGCGCAGGTTCGGCTCGTCGAGCTCCCTTTCCATGTCCGCGAAGCGGAAGTAGAGCGAGCGGACCAATCGCGCGGTCTGGGCGATCGCGTGGGTCGGGTACCGGCGCGGCCCGTGAGCCTGGCGGTCTCCGCGGCGCTCGCGGTCTTCGGCGGCGAGCATGACCATCACCGCGCACAGCTCCTCGGGCGTCAGGCCTTCGAACCACCCGAGCCAAACCGCCTCGGCGACAAGGATCGTGTTCTCGCCGTAGACGCGCGCGGCGAACAGGCCCTTGTCGGTCGGCTTGCTCTTCTGCAGGAAGCCCGTCTCGCTGAGGATGCCCGAGAGACGGCGCAGCTTGCGCGGGTATTCGTCCATCTGGCCCGTCACCTCGCGCTGTCCGCGATCGAGCTCCTGCTGCAGCGACCGGATCTCGCCGTACCTCTGGAGCAGCTCGCCGAAACGCGGCGAGCGGACGACCTTGAGCTTGTGCTGTCGCTCGAGCAGTCCCTTGGCCTCGACCTCGAGCCGGTGCACGATGCGGTTGGAGGGGCTCATGGCCCGCGTGCGACCGCGGCGCCCGCGCTTCTGCCCGCCGCCTTCGCGCCTGAGGCGTCGGAGCTCGATCCGGATCGCGCGCCGCCGGTCCTCGAGCTTGAAGTACTGCGCCACGTCCTCGATCGACACCTGTGGGTCGTCCCAAATGCGCTTGATGTCCTCCAGCCGCTCGCGCACGTTGATCAGCCGCTCGTCCGTCTGCGCCGCGGCGAGCCGCTTCTGGAACTGGCCGAAAGACCGCTGCATCAGGCCCTCAGCCTCCTCGGGCGTATACACGCGGAGCAGGTTGAGGGCCATGTTGTAGCTGGGCAGGAACTTCGACTCGACGACGAGAGTCGGTCCCATCGCGACCTCGTAGATGGTGCCGACCTCAACGTCCGACTCCTTGAGGATCACGCCGTGGCCGATGACGTCGATGCCGCGCCGGCCGGCGCGGCCCATGAGCTGCGTCAGCTCGCCGGTCGTGAGGGTGGAGAAGTTGACTCCGTCGAACTTCGTGAAGGACGAGACCACGACGCCGCGAGCCGGCATGTTGATGCCGAGCGACAGGGTTTCGGTTGCGAACACGACCTTGATCAGGCCGCGCTGGAACAGCTCCTCGACCATCTCCTTGTGGTACGGGAGGAGGCCCGCGTGGTGCTCGGCGAGACCGCGGCGCAGCAGCCGCGCGTCGACCATGCGGCGGAACAGCGCCTCTTCGTCGTGATCCTTCAGGCCTTGCAGCCGCTCGGCGGCGACGCGGTCGATCGCCTCCTTCTCGCCGGCGGTCGTGAGGTCGATCTCGTGATAGGAGCAGCGCTGCAGCGCCTCGCGACAACCGCGCCGCGAGAAGATGAAGTAGATCGCGGGGAGCATGTCGAGGTTGCGCAGCTCCGGGATCACGTGCAGCAGGTCGTTGGAGGGCAGGCCGCGAAAATGTCCGACGCGATACGACGCCTCCTCTTCCTGCGCCGCCTTGCTCCAGGTCCGCTGGTCGATTCCGCCGTCCCCTTTGAAAAGGGGCAGGAAGCGGTTGTTGATCGCGAGCCACATCTTCAGCTCGACCGGGCGCACGTCATGGAAGACCGTTTCCATGCCGCCGCGGTTCTCAGCCATCCAGTCGGCGATCTCCCGGTAGTTGCCGATCGTCGCGGAGAGGCCGACGAGCTTGATCGATCGCGGCGCCTGGATGACGATCTCCTCCCAGACCGACCCACGCGGAAAGTCGTCGATGTAATGCACCTCGTCCAGCACGACGTACTGCACCAGGTCGAGGCGCGCGGGGTCCTCATAGATGAGGTTGCGCAAGATCTCCGTCGTCATCACGACGATGGGAGCGTCGTCGTTGATCGTGTTCTCGCCCGTCACCAGGCCGACTGACGCTCCGCCGTGTACGCGCAGGAAGTCGTGATATTTCTGGTTGCTGAGCGCCTTGAGCGGCGTCGTGTAGATGACCTTCGCGCCTTCCTTCAGGGCGCGAAAGATGGCGTACTCGGCGACGATCGTCTTGCCGCTCGACGTCGGTGCGCTGACCAGCACCCCACCAGTCCCTTGGTCCAGCTTTTCGATCGCCTCGCGCTGAAACCCGTCGAGCTGGAACGGCAGCGTTGCCTCGAACTCGTCGACCAACGAGTCGACCGTCTTCACAGCGGGACCAGCTCCGTCGAGACGTCCGTGATGCGCGAGCCGTCGCTGTGAGACTCGATGTACGCGAGCGCGGCGGCCAGAACCTTGTCGACCTGCCGGCTGTCGCCGCTCACCGTCGCCACCGCGACCTCGGCCAGCTGCCAGCGGTCCAGCTCCCCGACCTCCGCGGCCGAAACCTTGAACTCCTGGCGCAGGCGCCGCACGAGGCCGCTCACGATCTGTCGCTTCGACTTGAGGGAATTGCTGTCCGGCATGTGGATGACGACGCGCAGCAGCCCCACGATCAGAGGAGAAGACATCCTTCGGCTAGATTAGGACCGTGAAGGCGGAGCCATCCGAATTGCGGGAGCTCGGCCGCGATCTGGTCGCGTCGTCATATCTGAAAGGCGATTTCGTGCTGCGTTCGGGGCGCCGCTCGAATCGCTACTTCGACAAGTTCCTCTTCGAGACAGATCCGTCCCTGCTGAAGCGAATCGGGTCGCACCTCGCGGAGCTCGTGCCGCGCGAGACGCAGCGCCTCGCCGCGCCGGAGCTTGGCGCGGTGCTGCTGGGTGGCGCAGTATCGATGGAGACCGGGTTGCCGCTGGTCCTTGTGCGCAAGGAGCCCAAGGGTTACGGCACCGCCAAGCAGCTCGAGGGCCGAGTCGTCGAGGGCGAGCGCGTTACGGTGATCGAGGACGTCGTCACGACGGGCGGTGACTCCTTGCGCTCGGTGCAGGTGCTGCGCGACGCCGGCCTGCATGTGATCCACCTCGTCGTCGTGCTCGATCGAGGCGAAGGCGGCGAGGAGAACATCCGCGAGGCAGGCATCCCCTATTCGCCGCTGTTTCGCATTCAAGACCTCGAACTTGACTGAGCTATTCATCGAGGGCGGGACCGTCTACACGCCGGACGGTCCCCGCGAGGCGGACGTCCACGTCACCGACGGCGTGATCATGGCGGTCGACACGGGTCGCGCGCCCGCGGCCGGCGCGAAGACCGTCAACGCCAAGGGGATGTATGTGCTGCCCGGTGCGGTCGACGTCCACGTCCACAGCCGCGACCCCGGATTTCCCGAGAAGGAGGACTTCGGGACGATGACCGCCGCGGCCGCGGCGGGTGGCGTGACCGTTGTGATCGACATGCCCAACACGGTTCCGGCGGTGGACAGCGCCGGAGTCCTCGAGTCCAAATCGGCGCTGGCGCGCAGCAAGGCCCGGGTCGACTTTGGCCTTTGGGGCCTCATCCGGTCGAGCACGACGCCTGGTGACCTGGAGGGGATGGCGGCCGCCGGCGCGGTCGGGTTCAAGGCTTACCTGGCCTATTCGTTCAGCCTGAGCCGCAAGCAGGTCCTGTACTCCCCCGGCGCGAATGACCACGACCTAGAGCCACCCGCCGACTACGGAACCCTGGCCCGGCTGGCGCCTGAGGTCGCCCGTCTCGGCGTTCCCCTGGCGATCCACGCCGAGGATCCGACCATCCTGGCCGCGTACCGCCGTCCGCTCCTGACCTACTCGGACCTGCTCGAATCGCGGCCGCCCGAGGCGGAGGCGGTCGCCGTGTCCGCGGTCGCGACGGTGGCGAGGGATTCGGGTGTCCACCTGCACGTGGCGCACCTTTCGAGCGCCCTCGGACTGCAGGCCGCGGAGGACGCGATGCGGGTCGGGACCACGCTCACGCTGGAAACGTGCCCGCAATTCCTGCTGCTGACCGACCAGGATTTCGCACGCCTCGGCAGCGCGATGAAGATGCTGCCACCGATTCGCACCGCCGCCGACCGCGATGCGCTGGTCGGCGGGCTCCAACGAGGGGCGATCAGCATCGTGAGCACCGACCACGCGCCGCACACAGACGAGGAGAAATCGCGCGCCTTCGAGGAGGCGCCGGCGGGCAGCCCCGGGGTGCAGACGCTTTACCTCAGCTGTCTCCAGCTGGCCAAGGATCTGGGCAACGTCTGGCTCGCGCCTCGGTGGGTGTGCGAAGCGCCTGCGCGGCTGGTTGGGCTCCAGGAGAGCAAAGGGTCCATCGCGACGGGTTTCGACGCGGACCTGGTCATCGTCGACCCCAACCGGAAGACACGCGTCGCGGCCGAGCACATGCGGTCGCGCCAGCGCCACGGTGCCCTCGAAGGCACCGAGTTCGACTTCGTCATCAAAGAGGTGTTTCTCCGCGGGGAATCGGTGACGCGGTCGAGCCGCACCCGCGGCCGTATGGTCCGTCCGGCACTCGTCGCGCGTTGAGATAGGCGGCAGTGGTTCGTGCGCTTCTCGTGGTCGCGTTCGTCTTGATGTCCGCCTGCTCCAATCCAGGAAGCAGCGCTAGCTCGCCGGCGCGCGTCACGGGCACGCCGCTGGCGCCGGCCTCGGGCCTGCTCGACGCCCAGGTGGTGCTGCCGCCCAACTTCCCCGCCGACGTCCCCATCTATCCCGGAGCCCGGCTGACGGCCGGCGCGTCATTCGCGTCCACCGGCCAGGTCTCCTGGGGGATGGAATGGGAAAGCCCAGTCAAATACACCACGGTTGTGGCCTTCTATACGAAGCAGTTCGACCAGGGCGACTGGACGATCAGCATCACCGGCAGCGGGGCCACCTTCTCGGCCAAAGTGACCCGCAAGAGCGACTCGCGTTTCACCGGGACGCTCGTCATCGACCCGAGCTCAGGCATCGACAAGATCCTGCTGAGCCTCGTCACCGCGGCGTGAGGCTCGGCCTCTAACTAAGCTCGCGCGCCCGCTCCTCGGAAGATCGGGTTCTGTGCCAGCTCCCGCTCCAGGCTCGTCGCGGGCCCGTGACCGGGGTAGAGGGCGGTCGAGGGCGGCAGCCGCAGCAGCTTGGTGCCGATGCTCATCATCTGGCGCCGGAGGTCGGTCTCGGGCATCTGCCGGCCGATTCCGCCGGCCAGGATCGTGTCCCCGACGAACGCGTGGTTGGCGACAAGGAAGCACACGCTGCCCGGAGTGTGGCCCGGCGTGTGCATGACCAGGATCTTGAACTCGCCGAACTCCAGCTCGTCGCCGTCGAGCAGGTAGCGATCCGCGGAGCGCAGGAACTGCTTGGCGTCGGCCGTGTGGATCCCCGTCTCGCCCCCGGTGGCCGCCTTGACGTCGTCCTTGCCGGCGACGTGACCCGGGTGGCCGTGGGTGGCCAGGATGTGCTTGACCGTCAGGCCGGCGGCCTGCTGGACGATCTTCTCAGCGGGCTGCCCGGGGTCGATCACGACGGCTTCTTTGGTCGTCGCGCACGACAGGATGTAGGAGTTGACCTCGCGGTCCAGCTTGACCTTGACGATGCTGAGCTTGGCCATTCGTCACCATCTAGTGTGAATGGAGCGCGCAGCCGTGGTTGGATTCGGGATCCTCCTACTGCTGATCTGCCTCTTCTGGACGTACGGCTATATCAGGCGCCGGTCGAAAAAGCGCTATTGACCTAGCCGGCCGCCTCGTGGATCTTGAGGCGCAGCGCGTCGAGCGCGTCGAACTTGTCCAGCGCCGGCTTGGCTCGTGGGCGATCCGGATACTTCGCGACCTGCACCGCTTCGAGCAGCAGCTCAATCTCCTCGGGCGTGAAGTTCAGCGTTTTGTATACGATCTCCTCCTTGACGCGGCCGGGGCGATCGACGGCCTCCTTGATCACGTCGTCGGTGTCGGTGACGACCTGTGGCCGAGTCGCCCGGAAAAGATCTTCTGAACCGACGAGTGAAACGCGCTTGAAGTTCGGCATTGGCTTTTTCCTCTAGTCCGGGACCCGGTGGTTCTCCATCACCTTCGCCGCCAGCGCGCGATACGACCTGGCTCCGTCCGACTCGCGCGCGTACGTAAGGATCGATTGCCCCGCGAGCGGCGTCTCGGCGAAGCGGATCGAGTCTGTCACTCCGAAGTCGTAAACCTTGTCCCCGTACTTCTCCTTCACCGCGGCCAGCACTTCCTGCGAATGCAGAGCGCGCTGCTTGTAGAGAGTCGGCAGGATGCCGATCAGCTCGAGCCGGGGATTGAGCCTTCGCTTGACGCGTTCCATCGTGATCAGCAGCTCCTGCATTCCTCTTAGCGCGAGAAACTCAGCCTGCAGAGGTACCAGCACCTCGTCGGCCGCGACGAGCGCGTTGATCACGATCAGGTCGAGCGACGGCGGGCAGTCGATGATGATGAAGTCGTATCGCCTCTGCACGGGCTCGAGCTTGTCGCGCAGGATGCTCTCCCGGCCGATCTCGTTGATCAGCTGGTTCTCAGCCCCCGCGAGCTCGATGTCGGCCGGGATGTAGTGCACGCCCATCTGCGCCGCTTCCTGGACGACGTCGGTGACGGTCGTGTCAGGGTCGACCAGGAGGTGGTAGATCGTCTTCTCGAGCTCGCCCGTCGGCTTCATGTAGAGCGTGAGGTGACCCTGGGCGTCCAGGTCGATCAGCAGGACGCGCTGACCCAACTCGGCGAGAGCGGCGCCCAGGTTGACGGCGGTGGTGGTCTTGCCAACCCCGCCCTTCTGCATCGCTACGGCGATCGTTCGGGCCAAGAGCGCTCCGAGTCTAACCCAACCTGGCGTTTCTCACCGATCCGCCCTACGCAGAAGGAGGCCGAGGGCCCGTCATCTAGAATGGCGCCCGACCTGTGATCATCGACATCGCCGTCGTGTTGGTCCTGGTGATCGCCTTGATCGCCGGTTACCAGCGCGGCGTCATCCAGCCGTTGATGGCCGAGATCTTCTTCTTCGGCACTCTCCTCGTGCTTTTTCGCTTCCACGACCAGTACGCGGCGGCGATGCTCAAGTACCTGCATCTGAACCCGGTGTTGAGCGTGTTCGTGGCGCTGATCATCGCCGTGGTCCTGGGTGCGGTCGGCGGTGCGATCGGAGGTGCGTTCCATCGCATGGAGCAGCTTCGCGGCATTGACGGCCTGCTCGGGATCTTCGTCCATGTCGGAGTGACGCTGGTCGTGATCTACCTCGCGGTCTCCGCCCTGGTCACGCTCGACAACGCCTTCCAGCCGGCGCTCAAGAGCGCGAGCCTGACGGTCAACCAGGTGAACCAGCTCGAGAACGAGATCCTGTCCAACCCGATCACCTCCGCCATGGTTTCCAAGTCAGACCTCGACGCGCTCAAGACGGCCGCGGCCAAGAGCAACGCCGCCCACCTCGATTCGGTCGCAGGCATCCACCAGCTGCAGCAGATCTACACCGACTTCCTGCAGCCGCAGCTGCACAGCTCCAGGACCGTCCCGTTCATCCTGAGCTTCGGCCACCACCTCCCGCTGATCGGTCACATTGGTCCAAGCGATCTGAAGCCGGCGACGAGCACGCCGACGCCGGCGTCCTGTCCGTCACCCACACCGAAGGCGAGCCCAACCGCCACACCCAAGACAAGCCCGACGCCGGTGGTGTGCCCAACCCCGACGAAGTAACTTAGTCGGGTGCTCGATTTCGCCCTGACTCCGGAACAGGAGCAGCTCGTCGCCACGGTGCGCGACTTCTGCGCACGCGAGTTCGCGCCCCGGATCGCGGCCGACGACCGCGCTGGACGGCACGACCCCGAGATCTTCGCCAAGCTGGCTTCGCTCGGCCTGCCCGGCGTCTGCTTTCCTCAGCGCTACGGCGGCTATGGCCTGGACTACCTCACGCTCGGGCTCGCCTGCGAGGAGCTCGAGTATGTCGACACCGTCTACCGCACCGTGCTGTCGGTCCACGTGGGGCTGGTCGGCATGGGCCTCTACACATGGGCGACCGAAGAGCAGAAGCAGCAGTGGCTGGTTCCCATGGCGTCGGGGAAGAAGCTCGCGTGCTACGGGCTGACCGAGCCGAACGCTGGGTCAGACGTGTCCTCGATGCAGGCAATCGCGAGACGGCACGGCGACGGGTATGTGCTCGACGGGCAGAAGATCTGGGTCTCCGACGCGGACACCGCCGATTTCCTGCTCGTCTTCGCCAAGACGGATCCGAAGGGAGGGAGTCGCGGGGTCTCGGCGTTCATGCTCGATCGCGACGCATGCGGCAAGGCGTTGCGCACCGAGCCGATCGAAGACCGCCTCGGCATCCGCGCGGGTGACGTCGGCTCGATCTTCATGGCCGATCTCGAGGTTCCGGAGGCGAACCGGATCGGCGATGAGGGCGATGGATTCAAGATCGCCATGAGCTGCCTCGACAACGGCCGCTACACGGTGGCCGCCGGAGCGACCGGCACGGTGCGCGCGTGCCTCGACGCCTCGGTGAAGTACGCGCGCGAGCGCAAGACCTTTGGCCAGGAGATCGGCCGCTACCAGCTTGTCCAGCAGATGATCGCGCGCATGTCGCGCGACTACGAGATCTGCCGCCTCCTTTATTTCAAGGTCGCGTGGATGAAGAACACCGGCATCCGCCACACACGCCAGGTTTCGATGGCCAAGCAATACGCGACGGACGCCGCGTTCAACGCGGCGCATGACGCGATCGAGGTGCACGGCGCGTACGGCTATTCAGCCGAGTACCCGGTCGAGCGCTTCCTGCGCAACGCGCGCGCGCCGATCATTTACGAGGGCACGCGCGAGGTCCACACGATCCTCCAGGGCGAGTACGCGCTCGGCTATCGCGAGGATCGCCCGGTCAAGAAATCGCTGCCGCCCTACCAACCGGATTGACGGCAGCGGCGGTCGCCGCGCCGCGCCGGCGGCTGAGGCAGCTCGATTTCGTTCTTCTGTCCCTGTACTGGATCGCGATCGGCTACCTGTGGAACAGCCTGACCGCGCTGATCCTGCCGGAGATGATCATCCAGTTCGTCGGACGCGCCAACGAGGGCGTCGCGGCGAGCTTTCTCAAAACGCTCGGCACGATCGTCGCCATCGTCTGGCAGCCGATCGTCGGTGGAATCTCCGACCGCACCGTCACGCGGTGGGGGCGGCGACGTCCGTTCATCGTCGCGGGGACCGCGGGCGACCTGCTGTTCCTGACGGGCATCGCGCTCGCGGGCAATTACTGGTGGGTCGTGGTCCTCTACTTCCTGCTCCAGTTCGCGTCCAACACGGCGCAGGCGCCGTACCAGGGGCTCCTGCCTGACGTCGTCCCTGAGCCACAGCGCGGCCAGGCGTCCGGCTACTACGGTGTGGCCAACCTGGTGGGCATCGCCAGCGGCACCGTCGGCGCCGGCCTGCTGCTCGTCCACTTCGGGCGGGTCGCCGCGGTGAGTTCCATCATCGTCGTGCTGGTCGTCGCGATGCTCGCCACGGTGCTGTTCGTCCCCGACCGCGCCGTCCCAGTCGAAAGCCAGTTCCGCAGCCTCAAGGAGGTGTTCGCCAAGACGTTCGGCATCCCGTTGAGGAATCGCGACTTCGTGTGGCTGATGGTCTCCCGGCTCTTGATCTTCATGGGATTCGGCGGGCTGCAGAACTACGCCTACTTCTACTTCGACAACGTTTTCTTCCAGAACGATGCGAAGGCGACGGCGATCGCGGCATCGACGCTGCTCGGCCTCGCGATCGGGGTCGCGGCCCTGGTCAGCTGGCCCGCCTCACGTCTCTCCGACCGAACCGGCCGGCGTCCGCTGATCTTCACGGCCGGCATCTTCGGCGCGGTGGGGACGCTGGTCCTGGTCTTCAGCCATTACCAGTGGGCGCCCGACGCAATCGTGAAGCCGATGGCGGCCTTCCTGCACGTCCCGGCCCTGGCCGCGCAGGCGACCCTCACGGGCGTCGTCATCGGCGTCGGGCTCGGCGTGTTCTTCTCGGTCGACTGGGCGTTCATCCAGGACATCATCCCGCCCCACCAGGGCGGCCTTTACATGGGCTTCTCCAACATCGCCACGGCGGGTGCGGGGATCATGGCCGTGGCTTTTGGTGGCCCGCTGCTCGACATTTTCAACCGCGGACCGCACATCCTCGGCCTGCCGGGTGGCTTCGCCGTCGTCTTCATGATCTTCGTGGTCTGGTTTGTGATCGGGTCGCTTAGCATCCTCAAGGTGCCGGAGCGAAGAGCGGCGTGAACCTTGACGGCCTGCGCCCATGGGCAGGCCTTGTCGGAGGCGGCGATGCGGCTGACGTCGTCGTGGCCGGCATTCCTTACGACGGCTCGGCCACCTACCGCAAGGGCGCGGCGATCGCCCCCCGCACGATTCGCCAGCTGTCCGCGGCCCTTCCTCCCGTGACCGAGGCCGGCCACTTGCTTCGCGGGCTTCGAGTCAACGACATCGGCGACCTCGACGCCGGGAGGGACATCGAGACGGGCTGGATGGATCCGATGGAACGGCTGGCGGCAATCCCGTCCGACAAGTTCCTGACCGTCCTCGGCGGCGACCACTGCACAGCGATCTCAACCCTGGCGGCACAGGTGCGGCGCCATCCCGGCCTTTATGTGCTGTGGGTCGACGCTCACCCGGATCTGTGCGACTTCTCCCGCGGAGGGCACTGGACGTGCGGCTGCGCTTTGCGCCGGGCGCTGGAAGCTTCCGGCATCGAGCCACAACGCGTGGTCATTGCCGGCGGCCGCGACTTCGACCCCGAGGAGCTCGATTTCATCGCCTCGAACGGAATGCTCCTCGTGCCGACTGTCGAGATTGCGGATGACCTGCCTCGCGCAGCCGCCAAGATCTCTGAGCGCCTGGCCGGCCAAAAAGTGCACATCTCATTCGACATCGACGTGCTCGACCCGGCCTTCGCGCCGGGGACCGAGATCCCGTCGGCCGGCGGCCTCACGACGAGGCAAGCCCTGTCGCTGCTCAAGACCGCGACTCGAGGCGCTGAGATTGTTGGCCTGGACATCGTCGAGGTCTCGCCACCCGCCGACAACGAAGACATCACGACGTTGGCGGCCCTCAAGCTGATCTTCGAGGTCTGGGGCCTGGTGAAGGTTCGCAGGGAGGCAGAGATTTCGGAGATCAGTGGAAAGCGCTGACGTCGTCATCGTGGGCGGCGGCATCATGGGATGCGCCCTCGCATATCAGCTGGCGAAGCGCGATGTCGACGTCCTGCTGATCGAGCGCGAGACACTGGGGTCGCAGTCGACCGGCAAGTGCGCGGGCGGGGTGCGCCAGCAGTTCTCGATGGAGGCCAACGTCCGGCTGCAGCGCCTGTCGGTCCGCATGTTCGAAGACTTCGAACGGGAGACCGGCCATCCCGCCGACTTTCGACAGATCGGCTACCTGTTCCTGCTCACGTTGCCGCAGCAGGTCGAGGACTTTCGCAGCAACATGGAAATGTGGCATCGCGCCGGCCTGACCGAGGCGCGATGGGTGGATCCGTCAGAGGCGGCACGCATGGTGCCCGTCCTCAACGTCGACGACGTGCTCGGATGCACGTTCTGCCCCACCGACGGAATCGCCAGCCCCGCCGACGTGACCTCCGGGTACGCCGCGGCGGCGAGGCGGCTGGGTGCACGCCTGAAGGAGGGCGTGGAGGTGAACGGGGTCGACGTTGCCGGCGGCCGAGTCCAGGGCGTCCGGACGTCGGCGGGCGACGTGGCGACCCGGCTGCTGTTCAACTGCGCGGGCGCTTGGTCGGCGTCGATCGGGCGAATGGCGGGGCTCGAGATTCCTGTCCTTCCGTACCGGCGGCAGGTCGCGGTGACCGGGCCGTTTCCCGCCGTGGGCCGCACGAACCCCATGACAGTGGACTTCCGGACCTCGCTTTATTTCCACCCCGAGGGCGACGGGGTGCTCATCGGCATGAGCGATCGCGGCGAGCCTCCGGGCTACCCGACCGAGGTCGACTGGGAGTTTCTCGAGAAGATGTTCGCCGAGGCGGCGCGGCGCGCCCCGACGCTGGCGAACGCGGGGGTCAAGACCGCCTGGGCGGGGTTGTACGAGACGACCCCCGACCACCAGGCCATCCTCGGGCCGGTGCCCGAGGTCGAGGGATTCTGGTGCGCCGCGGGATTCAGCGGCCACGGGTTCATGCAGGCTCCGGCCGCGGCGCTCCTGCTGACGCAGCTGCTGCTGGATCAGCGGTCGGAGATCGACATCGGCAACTTCGCGTTCACCCGCTTCGCCAGGGGCGCGCTGGTCCACGAACGGAACGTGATCTGACCAGTCTCACTGCCTGAAGATCACGGCCAGGACGATCAGGCCGACGCCGCTGACCAGCAGAACCGCGCCGCATCCCATCTGCACGCCGGTGTAGAGGATCCCTCCGGTCGCCGCGTACGTCTCCGGATAGCTCGCCCGGCGGCGCCGCCGCCGCAGGGCCGCCAGGATCGCTCCCAGACCGAGCAGGAACGCGAAAACCCCCAGGAGCGCTCCGCCTGTGCTCGCCCCAGCCATCTGGAATTCAGTATCGCTCTGAGTGGCCCGGCTCCGAGCCTCCTTGCGCCTGCGCGGGCTAGGCGGTCGGGCGCCTGCGGCGCTGAAGCCGGCGTCGACTCCTGCGCGCGCTCGGTCACGCATCTAGCGATGCGCTCCCTCGCGTGCTCGTCGTCTCCTTGGCTCCGGCCGCCGATCCCGCGGATGCGCAGCGGATCTCGGAGCCGGGCCACTAGGATTCTCACCCGATGGCACGGATCCTATTGCTCGGGTCGACCGGCTTCGTGGGCCGCGCCGTCGCGCACAAGGCCCTCGACGCCGGTCATCAGCTGCGCGTGTTGGTGCGGGATCCGATGAAGGCGGCCGCGTTCAAGATCCGCGGCGCGCAGGTCGTCGTCGGCGACGCGCTGAACGCGCCCGCCGTGGTGGCGGCCGCGCAGGGCGTCGAGCACATCATCAGCCTGGTCGCGGTGCGAAGGAACCGGCCCCAGTCATATCTCGCGGTCAACATCGACGGGGCGCGCATCCTGGGCGAGGCGGCCAAGGCCGCCGGCGCACGCTCGGTGGTGTTCGTGAGCCCGGTCGGCGCCAAGCTCGACCCGCACTTCAAGTACTTCACGTCGCGGTGGATGGGCGAGCAGGAGCTGGCCAAGACCGGCGTGACCGGGACGATCCTGCGCTTCACCTTCATCATCGGCGAGGACGGCGGCATCGCGAAGGACTTCGAGCGGGCGATCGTCGGACCGTTCGCGATGATCCCGGGAAGCGGTCAGGCTCGGATGCAGCCCATCCTCCGCGAGGACGCGGCGCGCTGCATCGTCGAGGCGATCTCCAAGCCGGAGCTGCTGGGCAAGATCATCGAGCTGGGCGGTCCCGAGGTGGTCACGTACGAGACCATCTTCGACTGGTTCCTCCAGGCTCGCGGGATCAGGAAACCCAAGCTCAAGGTGCCCGTGCTGCTGATGCTGCCGGCGGCCATCGCGATGGAGACACTGTCGACCAATCCGGCGATCACGCCAGACGAGGTCAGGATGAGCCAGGCGGACAACCTCGCCGCAGGCATCGACTCCGTCAGCTCGCAGTTCGGCTTTAGACCAAGCGCGCCCGGTGCATGGGCGCCGACACACTGGGCCAAGAAGGCGTAAGGCTCCGCGCGTTTTTCGGGCTGCCTTTGCCGGAGAGCCACCGGGCGCAGCTCGACGGATATCTGTCCGAGTGTGCGTCGCGCGCGCCGGAGTTCCGCTGGACGCCTGCAGCCAACCTTCATCTAACCGTGCGGTTTCTAGGTCACCTCGATCGCGCTGTTGCCGAACGCATTGCGGATCGTCTCGAGGGCGCCGAGCTGCGCGCATTCGACCTGCGGCTGGGTGAGATGGGGACCTTCAAGCGTGGGCGGCTCGCGCGTGTGGTCTGGATCGGCCTCGAGACCGGCGCGGAGGAGCTGTCCTCGCTTGCCACGAGGGTCGAGGCCGACTGCATAGCCGCGGGTCTGGAACCGGAGGGGCGGAAGTTCAATGCCCACCTCACCCTCGCCCGGGCCAGGCCACGCGACGGAGCCGTACTGCCGGCCCTGCCCCCGGCCCCGGCGCTGCCGGTGTGGCGGGCGGACGAGCTGATCCTCTACGAGAGCCGGCTCGGCCGCGGCGGGTCGGTCTACGAGCCCCTTCGCCGCCTCAGACTGAGCTGATCCCGGCCTCGGCGCACTCTAGGTCCTGCTCGGGACGTCCGCCGCTCACACCGACCGCGCCCAGCACCTTGCCGTCACGTCGCACCAGCACCGAGCCGAGGCCGGGGATGATCGGCACGCGCACCAACCTGTCCGCGGCGCTGAAGAAGCCGGGTCGATCTTTGGCAAGCTCTGCCAGCGCCGCTCCGTCGCGATAGAGCATCGCGGCGCCGACGGCCTTCGCCTCGGCGACCTGCGGTGACAGGGGAGGCGCGCCGTCCATGCGCACAAGCGCGATCAAGAGGCCGCCTTCGTCGACGACCGCCACCGTGACGCGGATGCCGAGGTCGGACGCTTTCACATGCGCGCGGGCGATGACGTCCTGCGCCTCTTTCGTGTTCAGCGGCATCGCGTGAAACAGTGTCGCATGCGGCTACTACTCATTGGTTGGCGGCGAACTGACTTTCGGACCTTGCGCTGCCGACCCGCTGCCCATACTCTTCCCCTCGGCCCCGAGGGAAACGTTCAAGGGGGCAGGAACAGGGCCGCAAGGCCCGGTACCGGCTCCCGAGAGGCGATCCGTCGGGGTCATTCCTTTTGTGGCGCTGTCGCGAGGCCCCAGCGTTAGGCTGATGCGACCGTGACGATCGCCCAACGACCTCGACACAAGCGACCTGCCCCCGCGCAGGCAGCGATCGAAGTTTCGATCGTCATGCCATGCCTCAACGAGGTCGAGACCCTCGCCACCTGCATCCAGAAGGCGCAGCAGTCGATCGAGGCGCAGCACCTGGCGGCGGAGATCATCGTCGCGGACAACGGCAGCACGGACGGATCGCAGGTAGTCGCGAAGGAGCTCGGGGTGCGAGTCGTCGACGTCGCGCGCAAGGGATACGGAAGCGCGTTGATCGGCGGCATCGAAGCGGCGCGCGGTCGCTTCGTGATCATGGGCGACGCCGACGACAGCTATGACTTCACCGCGATCGCGCCGCTTGTCAAGAAGCTGCGCCAGGGCTACGACCTCGTGATGGGCAACCGCTTCGAAGGCGGGATCGAATCGGGCGCGATGGTCTGGTCGCATCGCTGGGTAGGCAACCCGGTCCTCACCTACATCAGCCGCGTCTTCTTCAAGACGCCCGTCGGTGACATGCACTGCGGGCTGCGCGGATTCCGGAAAGACGCGATCCACAAGCTGCGCCTGCGGGCCACGGGGATGGAGTTCGCCAGCGAGATGGTGGTGAAGGCGTCGCTGCAGCGGATGAAGATCGCTGAGGTGCCGGTCACCCTCCGGCCCGACGGACGCTCGAGGCCGCCCCACCTTCGCACGTGGCGCGATGGATGGCGCCACCTGCGTTTCATGTTGCTGTTCAGCCCGCGCTGGCTGTTTCTCTACCCGGGCGTGGCGCTGTTCGCGGCCGGCGCGGCGATAGGCGCGCTGCTCGAGACCGGCCCAAAGCACATCGGGCCTGTGACTTTCGACATTCACACGCTTCTGCTAGCCGGCTTTGCATGCCTCATCGGCTATCAGCTGGTCGTGTTCGCGGTTTTCACGAAAGTTTTCGCGATGCAGCAGGGATTCCACCCGCCGAATCCGACCTACAGGGCGATGTTCCGCTACGTCAACCTCGAGACGGGCCTGGCGGCCGGCGTGCTGATGCTCGTCGTGGGCGTTGCCGGACTTCTCGCCGCGGTGATCAGCTGGCAGGCGGTTCGCTTCGGCGCGCTCGATCCTCAGCTGACGATGCGCGAGGTGATCCCGGCAGCGGTGCTGCTAACGCTCGGCGTGCAGACGATCTTCGCCAGCTTCTTCCTCAGCATCCTGGGAATCGACGAACCTGATCCGGTCGCTTAAGCCGGCCCTCGCCTTCGGCGTCACCACCCTCGTCGTCATCCCCATCGGCTACATGGCCATGTTCACGGGCTTCCACGCTTACGACGACGAGGGCTACTTCCTGATCACCCTGAGGGACTACCTGTCGGGCCAGCCCCTTCTCAGCCCGGCGGCCCCGGTGAACGGTCCCTTCTTTTACGAGACGATGGGCGGTCTCTTCAAACTGCTCGGCGCCGACCCAGGCCACGACGCCGGCCGCTACCTGACGCTCGCCATCTGGCTGATCGGAAGCGTGATCGCAGGCCTTACCGCGTACCGGCTGACCCGCAGCCTGTGGCTCGGCCTGAGCGCGTTGCTGGTGATGTTTCACGTGCTCGGCGCACTCACCACCGAGCCCGCGAGCCCGTCGGGCATGGTCAGCCTGCTGCTCATCTGCCTCGTCGCCGCCGCGTCGTTCCGGTCCGCGCGACCGCGGGCGACGGCGGCGATCATCGGCGCGATCGTCGGCGCGCTCTGCCTGACCAAGATCAACGTCGGCGGATTCGCCGCCTTCGCCGTGATCTTTGCATGGGCGGGCAGCCTCGCGTCCCGGTGGAGGCGGGTCATGCTGCCGGCGAGCGGGCTGGCGGTCACCTTGCTTCCACTGGCCCTCATGTCTCCTCTGCTCAGTCGAGATTGGGTGTGGGAATTCGCGATCGGCCTGGCTCTCTCAGGGTTCCTCGTGGCGATCACCTGCCTGGCGTACGCGTCACGTCCGATGCCACCCGCATCGAGCGTGTGGCTCGCGGGCGGCGGAGCCCTGCTGGTGGTGCTATGCGCGGCCATCGCGGTCGCGGGAGGATCCAACGTCCGCGACTGGTGGAATGCGCTTGTGGTGGTGCCGCTGCGGATCCCTCACCTGATCACGTGGCCCCTGCAGGTGAACCTCGTCTTCGACCTGTGGGCCGCCGCCGTGTTGATCGCGGCCCTTGCGACCAGGT
>Ga0209220_1000233_pt1 | contig 23176 bp, 25 predicted proteins | sample BlaSpr_A8_OM3_M3_FD_187984 | JGI IMG/M metagenome (GOLD analysis project Ga0209220, IMG submission 187984) | Forest soil microbial communities from Thunder Bay, Ontario, Canada - Black Spruce, Ontario site 2_A8_OM3_M3 (SPAdes) (version 2) | ecosystem: Environmental > Terrestrial > Soil > Boreal... | reverse complement strand
GACCTCTTCCGATCTCCACAAGAAGATGGCGATCACCGCGCGCGGCGCCTGGGAATCGGTGAAGCGCCACTTCCGCGAGCTCGGCGTGGACACGCAGAGCACCGACTTCACCGTGGCGGGCATCGGCGACATGTCGGGCGACGTGTTCGGCAACGGCATGCTGCTCTCGCGCCACATCCGACTCGTCGCGGCGTTCGACCACCGCCACGTTTTCCTCGACCCCTCGCCCGACGCCGAAAAGAGCTTCAAGGAGCGCGAGCGCCTGTTCAACCTGCCGCGCTCCTCCTGGGCCGACTACGACGCAAAGCTCATCTCCAAGGGCGGCGGCATCTTCCCGCGCAGCGCCAAATCGATTCCCGTTTCACCTGAAGCTCAAGAAGTTCTGGGAATCAAGGGTAAAGCCCTCCCCCCCAACGAGCTGATCAGCGCCATCCTCAAGGCGCCGGTCGACCTGCTCTACAACGGCGGCATCGGCACCTACGTCAAGGCGAAGAGCCAGTCGCATGCCGACGTCGGCGACCGCGCCAACGACGCCATCCGCGTCAACGGCGCGGACCTGCGCTGCAAGGTGGTCGCCGAAGGCGGCAACCTCGGCTTCACCCAGCTCGGGCGCGTCGAGTACGCGCTGCGCGGCGGCCGCATCAACACCGACGCCATCGACAACTCGGCGGGCGTCTCGTGCTCCGACCACGAGGTGAACATCAAGATCCTGCTCGACGCGGTGGTGCGCGCGGGCGAGCTCACCGCCAAGCAGAGGAACAAGCTCCTCGTCGACATGACCGACGAGGTGGCGGCGCTCGTGCTGCGCGACAACTACTTCCAGACGCAGAGCCTGGCGGTGTCGGGCGTGCTCGCGCCGAGCCTGCTCGACGCGCAGGAGCGCTTCATCAAGAGCCTGGAGAAAGCCGGGCGCCTCAACCGCGCGATCGAGTTCCTGCCGAACGACGAGGAGTTCGCCGAGCGCCGCGCGGCGAAGCTCGGCCTCACGGCGCCGGAGCGCGCAGTATTGCTCGCCTACTCCAAGATCGCGCTCTACGACGAGCTTCTCGCCTCCGACGTCCCCGACGACCCGTTCATCTCCACCGCGCTCGAGCGCTACTTCCCCGTGCCTTTGCGCGAGCGGTACAAGACGCAGACCCATGCCCACCCGCTGCGCCGCGAGATCATCGCCACGCACGTCACCAACAGCATGATCAACCGCGTCGGCAGCACCTTCGTCCATCGCCTGCAGGACGAGACCGGCGCCACCGCCCCCGACGTAGTGCGCGCCTACCTCATCACGCGCGAAGTGTTCGGCCTGGTGGACCTCTGGCGCGCCGTCGAGGCGCTCGACTACAAGGTCCCCGACGCGATCCAGACCGCGATGGTGATCGACGCCGGGCGCCTCATCGTGCGTGCGACGCTATGGTTCCTGCGCAACCGCGCGCACCTCGCCAATCTCTCGCCCTCGATCGAGCACTTCCGTGCCGGCGCCGAGCGCGTCGCCGCGCTCTTCCCGCAGGTCCTCCCCGACGCGGAGCAGAGCGCCTTCAAGGCCGCCGCGAGCCGCCTGGAGAAAGAAGGCGTGCCGCGCGATCTCGCCGCCCGCTTCGCCGGCCTGGACGCCATGTTCAACGCGCTCGACATCGTCGAAGTCGCCGACAGCTTGAAGCGCGACATCGAGCCCGTCGCGCGCCTTCACTTCGCCCTCGCCGGCGAGCTCGACTTCCCCTGGCTGCGCTCGCGCATCGGCATGCTCTCCGCCGACAACCACTGGCAAACCCTCGCCAAGGCCGCCCTGCGCGACGATCTGGCCAGCATGCTCCGCGCCTTGTCTGCGGATGCACTTCGCGCCTCTGCCTTGCGCGATGACGCCTCGCCCTCCGACCCCGCTGCCCTCATATCCGCCTGGAAGACCCGCAACTCCGTCCTCTACGAGCGCTTCCGCCAGGTCCTCACCGACCTCCGCGCCTCCGAGTCGCCCGACCTCGCGATGCTCTCTGTCGCGATGCGCGAGCTTCGTAATCTCAGCTCGCGCTGAACTTAACCAAGAGTATGTGCTTAGCGAAAGGGCAAAACGCTTGAAAAGGCCACGCTAACCATTTGATTTTAGCCTACTGTTCGTCCCATCTCTTGGGCGCTTTTTTAGGGCCTTGGCTACGGCCTTCTCCCAATTCCCTTCGATTTTGACCCGCTCGGGCTCGGGACCAGTACGCTTTTTCGAGGGAGGCGTTTTCATAGCTAAAGCGCCGTAGCGGTCACTGGATGGATAAGCAGTCCGGCCAAGCGGCGCTTGACTTCCAAGCGATATTGACAGGAATCAGGACTTGGCCGCATTATTCTGGCCCATGAAGATCAAGATCACCCTCCCCGACGGGGCGAAAGTCGAAGGCGACGACGGCAAGGAAGTAGGCGAGGCCGCGCGCGCGTACATCGGCGGCAAGAGAGTCTTTCCCGCAGCGCTCCCGGAGAAGCCCAAACTCGATTTTCACAGGAAGATCGACTGGAGCGGTCCGGATGTAATCAGGGCGGTGAACGGCTACGACGTCGCCGCCACCACGCTTGAATTGCTGGAAGCGATCAAGGCCGCAGGCAATCGCGGGCTTGGCGCAGGAACTGTGCAGAAGATTGTTCACGCTGACACCGCAAAGGGGATCGGCGGGCGCATGGTTCGCATCAATGGCTATCTCCGCCGTCTAGGATTCTTAGACGCGAAGGAATTGTTCGACAACCCGAAGGATCGGAAGACCGGTGCTCGAGTTTGGAAGCCAAAAGAAAAACTAGATGCCGCCATTGATGCGGCGAGGAAGGCGGTGAAAGGATAGAACTGCTGGCATTGATCCATGGGTCAATGCCGGGGTCGTGGGCGAAAGGGTGGTGTGGCTTACGTAATCCAGTCCCCACTGGGGCCACACCACCTTCCACGCGCTGAATTGCTGGTCCACGCACTATGCGGGCGTGGCGAAATCGGTAAACGCAGCGGACCTGGAATCCGCCGGGTTGAGGAATAAGCCCCTCGTAAATCCCTTGCAAGTTCGAATCTTGTCGCCCGCCTATCTCGTAATGCAAGTTCTTGTTGTACATCACATACCACTCACTTGGCCCGTAAGTTCCGCGTATTTGAGGCGTTTTCCCTGTGCTTGCTTGATCGCCAAGACGGTGCGCTCGCCGTCTGAAAGTTCGCGGTGGTCGTAGCTGAACGTAAATTCCGCAATCGTGTAGCGATGGACCTTCTTAGGTCCGACCGGTGCTGCCATGCGAACCTCCTCGAGCGTTAGGTCGAGGTGTTCACATTATCGGATGAGGTTCGGTTTTCACTTGCCAATCGGCGCAGGGACTCACGTAGGCTGCCCCCAAAACTCCCGCGTCTTCCACGCGCTCTACCGAAACTCCTCCGCGGTTTGCGGTAGCCAAGCCAGTGAGAAGCTAGGTCTCCGTCTCCGATTTCATTGCGTTAATCGCCTCGAGTAGCTTGATTGTCGCCGTGCCGTCCAGCGTGTCCCCTGAATAGCGGACTTCGTAAAGCCCCTGGAGATTTGAAGGCAGTTTAACGCCGTCTTTAACGAGAAGGATAAAACGCTTGCCGTAAAGCGCCATGGCCGCTCCAATCTCAATTAGCACATTGGGATTTAGAACAATGTGCTCATTTGCTTGAGAGTCAACCAATCGCATTTCGTCTTCGACGTGAATTATCGCGGCCCCACAAGAGCGCATATCAGTCATCACCTTATCGGATACTGGCTTCGACACCGACTGCCTCTCAACAGCAACTACTGCTTCCAATTCACCAAATTTCAGTAACTTACGAATGGGCTCAATGAACGACTGATTCTTGCCGTGGGTAATGAACACGCGCTTTTGCTTCGTTAAATCCTGACCGATGTTGGCGGGTCGCGAAATAGAAGTAGAGGGCTTCTCAGGCTTGTCAATTTGTTCCGGCTCTCCATCTTCCACGGGTTTCTCGATGGTTTCAATCGGTGTGAATCCGTCTGGCGGAGACAGATTTACGTAGGTTGTTCCCTTGATATCCCGCAAGAAGCCAAGGCCTTTGGCGCTGTCTACTAGGAGCTGAAGAACCGACTTGACTCGTTCAGCCGGTACGCCCATCTCGATCAGAACATTTTGTCCGATTGAGTCCTTTGGAAAGGGACTGCCGTTGTACTTCTTCAAGAAATCGCCTATAACTTTAGGCTTCAGTAGTGCAGCTCTTTTCGCGGCGATATCCGCGCCCTCTTCGAGTGGACGAAAAATCTGCTTGGAGAGTTGAGTAAGCCCAATTTCATTTGCGTTGTATCCACCGTCAGTCAGGCCGTACGCTATCGCGGCTCCGGTGAGCATCTTGAAGTGGCTGGAGCCCGGCTTTAGCTCCATGGCAGCTGCAACGTCAAATGGTTTGGCTGCGTGGCCACCATAGTTGTCGTGGATCGCCTTTGGAACGCGAAGCGCTTCGTCCAGGGAATACGCTGGAACGTCAGTTTGGCTGACACGAATACGCTTCGAGTCGTTAGCTCTTTCGCTTTTCTTGCCCATCTATCCCCCTACAACGTGAACCCAATACTACGCTCGTCCCTCCTGATAGGACTTGAAGGCGACAATATTCGCGAATTCCATTCTGGCATTAGCGTTCACATTCAGCGCCCGACTACGACACCAGGCGACGAATTCGCTCGGGTTGACATATGCCTCAATAGGTACAACGCCGCTCGCCTTGATTTATTCTTTCACTTGTTTCGCTTTCTTGAGCCATGCGTCGAACGTCGTGGGTAGCAAATGGGCGTCCTCCATTACGGTAAGAATCTCCTCGTATTCCTCCCGCCTGTACCAAGGAATGCCAGCGATTTGCACGCGCATTGCGGAACCTAACGTTCGCGTTGAGCTGCGCGCTGCCGCGCACTAGCGGCGGCTGACACGCGTCGGCTCGAACGCGTTATTAGCTGGCTCATTTGCTGGTGATTGTGAGCACTGCCACGAGCACGGAACCGATGATTGCGGCTAGTGCAGTTCCGTACGCCAAGGAGTGCCGCGTTTCTTGATCCGCCTTCTTCACTACGAAATCAATCAAGCCATTCACGAAAGGCGTTTCGAGTTTCGGTCTTTCTGTGGTTTCGTCTTCCTCGACTCCGGCGGCCCAGGCAATCGCACGTCGCACATGGAGCCCATACAGTGGCGCCCCGGTGTGTGCCGATAGTTTGCTAGTGCGCGCAAACAGCGATTTAAAGTTCTCCAACGTGTAAATGATTTCGCTTTCTTCAATCGACAGCACCTTGGCAAGCGCAGGGCTACTGCGGACAACATACTGTGAATAGGCCAAGTGTGTGATCAGTGCCACTAGAGTATCCAAGTGGTCCGAATACTTATGCTTACGAGCGAGAAACGGAACGCGCATGAGCCAACTAACGTCCACGCCCACCGGCGCGCGCCCGGTGACCTATGCAAAATGCGGCGCTCGCGCGCGCGTTCGGGTGGGGCGTGCTGTTATACGGCAACGGTCTGTAATAGTTCGACGTCACGTCGATCCTTTTGATCTCCACGTTCCCTTAGGGCGCGCTCCTTCAATAATAGAAGATCGTCCAGGGCCACGACACGAACGCGAACTCCATTAAGGATGGCGATGGGTGCCCTTTCCCAAAATGCGTTGAAGTCGTCCTCGGGGTGCGGTGTTAACAGATCCAGGTAGAGCGCGCGCCTTTGACGATAGTGCTGTCGAGGCCGAGCAAAGTCTTCTGGGGAAAAGCTTGCAACATCGTTGAAGCGGTAAAGCACGCTAGCAATTGCTCCACCGGCGTGAGTGGCTGGCTCGACGAGCAGGTCTAGATCGTCAGCAGTGCGACTCGGGCAATAGTGATGCACTGCCAAACCGCCAACGACAATGACACGGACGTCTTGCTTAATGATGGCGTCGACGAAGTCGCTGTTGTTACCGAACGTCTGCAATGCGACTGCATGCTGTGCGCTCATGTCGTTGCCGTATAACGAATGAAAGGGACTTCCCCTGCTGCTCGGTCGGCATCGATGTGCCAGAGTGGGAATGTCATATGTTCCAACTCAACTGAGAGAGGGGAAGTCATGACACAGATTACTACCGTCGGAATCGATCTGGCAAAGAGAGTCAACGCGCTGCACGGCATTGATCGCACAGGAAGCGTGCTGTTTGAAGAGGACGGTACGTCGGGAGCAGCTGCTCGAGACTGTGGCGGCTTTGCCTCCATGTCTGATTGGTATGGAGGCCGGCAGTGGCGCGCATGAGTGGGCGCGCCAGTTTCAAGCGCTAGGCCACACTGTGCGGTTAATGCCTGCGAAGTTCGTATTGCCTTATAGGCGCAACGGCAAGAATGATGGGAACGATGCCGAGGCGATTTGCGAGGCCGTAGTCCGACCCTTCATCAGCAACGTTGCTGCAGCGGGGAAGTCCTTATAGTGCTTGGTCAGCCGCACGCGGCTTGATGCGCGTCGGCTGCACCAAGGGGTTAGGCTGCTTCCACGGCATACTTGCGGGTAAGTTCGATGACATCGAGGATCTTGACATTTATGTACTTCAAGAACACAACGAGTTCGGGCACTTCAAGGTTCTTTTGATCAGTCGTGATGCTCGCCGGTGTGGCGTGAAGTAGCTTGCTGCTGAACGTGTAGATGAAGTCATATTCGTCTTGGAGCCCGACCTTCTGCGCCATTTGCTGCCAGTTCCAGCGCTTCGGCATCAAGCCCTTGACTTCTTGCGAAACGCGGGAGTTGAAGGCAGTCAGTTCAGAATCGATGCTCACTAGCGCCGAATCGATGTGCGGAATGGACTTCTTCTCTACGAGATGCGCTTGAAATCCATAGCCGTTGACCTTGGCTTGTTCTGCGTAAACGGAAAAGTGACGGGCCGCCTTTTCGTCAATGTGCTCGGAGATCGCTTTTAGATTGACGAGCAACGCGTTCTTTTGTGTTTCTTGATCGGTGAGGTGTTTGATTCGGCGGATTTCCGCATCTCGCGCACTCTTTTCCTCTCGTTCAAATTGTCGAAGGAGGTCAATCTCACGACGCAATTGTTTGCGATAGTCGTCCCAGTAGCGGCGCTGGGTGCCTAGGAGCTCCGCGTAGTACACGAGTCCGTAGCGGGAATCGAGATGGAATAAGTGAAGCCACACGCTGAGCTCAAAGATGTAACGAGCAACTGAAACTGTGCCGATGGTTTCGACGAAATTGAAATTCTGCTCTGTAAAAAGACGTAATCGGATGAGGCAGTCACCGGCGACCGATAGGCACCAAGAGTCGTGGTTCCATCTGTCAAACGCTTCCAAGATCTTAGGTGTTCGGAGTCGCTTCGCTTCAGCAACAAGGGGGCTACGATGCCCTTTGATCGATACTATGAGCTGAGCGACCTGATGTTCCAACTGCGCGACCATGCTATCTGTCAGTGCAGCCTAACGTCGTGTTGTGCGGCGGGCCGGCACGGTGATTAATTGTGGCAGGGCGCTTTCCGCCCGTCCGCACCAACTAAAGTTAGAGCCTCTCATTGCCGCTTGGCAACCTTCTCTATGGATTCGCATAGGCGCTTCAGTTCTTCGGCGACGGGATCCTGTTCAACCGTGCTACTGAGCATTGGGCGAATATCGATCGTTGACTTCTCGGCGTACTCTCGGGCACCGTGCTGGTACGTTGCCTGTATTGAGAAGACGGTGGGGCAAACACTCGGATCGCTTTGTGAGCCGAAGATCGTGCCGCCGACACCAAGAATGAAAATGAGCGGCGACTCCGGCGCCAAGCTTTCGATCGGGTTGGTAAAGGCTGAAAGCGCCGCAAGGTTGTTTCCTTCCCTTTTCTCACCGTTCTTGAAGAAGTCTCGGTCGAACTTCATTCGGAGGTTGACTGCGGGCGAGCGGCCAGTGTTCTTGACCGTAAGGCACAAAAGAGTGGTTCCAATGCGAGGTGCGACGGAGATGACGACGTACGGGCGAAGCTGAGCCTCTGTTTGCTCGCGCATTGCAGCGACGACTCCCTCATTCACACGAAGGATGCGGAATGTGGCCCAAGCGTAGAATCCAGTTATGACGACAAGCGCCAGCGTAAGCCAATCGATCGTTGTGAGGATCATCTGCGTAGGGGGCTAACGTCTGCCTTCACCGGCCGGAAACCAGTGGTGCGCAGCGCCGCTGGTGGACGGTCCGGTGCAAGGCATGGTTGGGCGTCTCTAGTCGAGATACTTGATAACTGCGAACTTCGCGACATTGCGGCGAACGGGCATCGTTGTTGAGGACCCATATGCGGTGGCCGAGTTGCCGGAGGCGTACGCGGAGGCCGACCCGCTCGTGTAGTAGCCGGCGATCTGCGATTGACTGTTGAGTTGGACAACTGCGTCGCCACCAGCTTCACGCGCCTTCTTCACCATGTCACGTCGAAGCTGCGACATCGGGATGAGACCTCCATGGCGTTCGTCATCGATGATGCCGAGGATCTTGAACTTTCGCGGTGGGTCACCGTTGTCCCAGATCTCCATGCCATCAACTACCACCTTGGTACCACCCCTGCCTTCGAACATGTTGTTCTTCGCTTCGAAGGGCTTGTACTCAGTGTTAGCGCAGCCGACAAGTAGCGCGATAGCCGCAACCGCTGCGAGTGTGAGTAACGTTCTCATCCGCTCCTCCTCCCCTCAACGAACCGCACGGGCGCTTCGAGACGTCCAACGTGAATTGGTTGACAAATTAGTTGAGAGATTTGGCGGTTTGCAAAGCGCCAAGATGTAACGGGAATAGCTGCTCCACCAGATAATTCAGCACATTACTTTTCAATAATCGCAAAGGCAAATCCGCCTGGCTCGCAGCTATTCACGCGCGTTGCTTGTGAATAGTTGAGAAGTGTGGCTTCGTGAGGACTTCGGGCCTTAGCACTTCGTCCAGTTGCTCGCGAGTCATCCAGCCCTTCGAGAGAACGAGGTCGTAGACGCGAGCGCCGGTGGCGAGGGCTTCGCGCGCGATTTCGCTGGAGCGCGAGTAGCCGAGGATCGGGGTGAGCGCGGTGACGAGGGCGGTGGATTCATCGAGGAGGCGCCGGGCGCGCTCGGCGTTGGCGGTGATGCCGCGAACGCAGCGCTCGTTGAGGGTGCGGCAGCCGGCGGTGAGGTGCTGGATGCCCTCGAAGAGGCTGTGGGCGATGATGGGCTCGAAGGCGTTCAACTGGAGCTGGCCGGCCTCGGCGGCCATGGTGACGGTCATGTCGTTACCGATGACCTCGAAGGCGATCTGGTTCACGACCTCGGGGATCACCGGGTTTACTTTGCCCGGCATGATCGAGGAGCCGGCCTGCACGGCCGGTAGGGTGATTTCGCCGATGCCGGCGCGCGGGCCGGAGGAGAGAAGGCGCAAGTCGTTGCAGACCTTGGAGAGCTTGACCGCGATGCGCTTGAGCACGCCCGAGAGCTGGACGAAGGCGCCGGCGTCCTGGGTCGCCTCGACGAGGTTGGGCGCGCTGATGAAAGGGACGCCGGAGACTTCGGACAGGCGCGTGGTGACGAGCGGCGCGTAGTCGGGATGAGCGTTGATGCCGGTGCCGATGGCGGTGGCGCCGAGGTTGATCTCGCGCACCAGGGCGGCGGCTTCCGAGAGGCGCTGCTCGTCCTCGCCGAGCATGACGGCGTAGGTGGAGAACTCCTGGCCGAGGGTCATCGGCACCGCGTCCTGGAGCTGCGTGCGGCCGACCTTCAGGACGTTTTCAAACTCGCTGGCTTTCTGTGAAAAGGATTTCTTCAGGGAATCCATTTCGGCGAGCAGGTGCCGGATCAGGAAGTTGAGCGCCAGCTTGATCGAGGTGGGATAGACGTCGTTGGTGCTCTGCGAGAGATTCACGTGGTCGAGCGGGTGCAGGTGCTGGTACTCGCCCCTCTTGTGGCCGAGGAGCTCGAGCGCGCGGTTGCAGATCACCTCGTTGGCGTTCATGTTGGTCGAAGTACCAGCCCCGCCCTGGATCACGTCGACCACGAACTCCTCGCGCAGCTTGCCCTCGCGGATCTCCTCGCAGGCGCGGCGGATGGCGACCGAGAGCTTGTCGTCGAGGAGCCCTAGCTCGGCATTGGCGATGGCGGCGGCCTGCTTGACGCAGGCGAGCGCGTTGACCAGATCCGGATAGTGCGAGATCGGGGTACCGGTGATGGAAAAGTTTTCCAGCGCGCGCAGGGTGTGGATTCCGTAGTATGCGTCGGCCGGCACTGCGCGGTCGCCAAGCAGGTCGTGCTCGATGCGGACGGGCTGGGTCATGAAGCCATTCTGGCACTATCATGCGTGCCGAGGAGGTTTGATGGAGGAACTGGATTTCAGCAAGCCGGCGCGTGAACCCGTACGAGCGCCCGCGTACGACCCGGCGATTGCGCTGGAATTTTTCAGCTCGGCGGGCAAGCCCGAACGAGTGCCGGCGGGCACGCGGTTCTTCGCGGAGAACGAGAAGGCGAGCCGCTTCTTCCTGCAGAGCGACAGGATGTACCTGCTGCTCGAGGGCGAGGTCGAGCTGACGGCGAAGGGCAGGCCGGTCGGCAGCGTACAGGCGAACCAGATCTTCGGCGAGATGGCGGCGTTGAGCGAAGCGCCGCGCCACGCGACGGCGATCGCGAAGACGGCATGCGTGGTGATCTCGCTCGACGACAAGGCGTTGAAGAGCGCGCTCGCGAAGAAGCCCGAGTTCGCCATCATGCTGATGGGCACCATGATCGCCCGCCTGCGCGGCATGCTGGCGGCGATGACGCAGGTTCCTTCGGCAGCGGCCCAGGAGAGGGATTCCCGGGTGTTCGACAAGGGGCTGCTTGCCGCGCTCGCCCGGGGGCTGGGCGACCAGGTGCTGGTGCGCTACGACAGCGGCAAGGTGATCATGGTGGAGGGACAGGTGGGGGCCCTGATGTACGTGGTGCTGGAAGGCCGCGTGGTGATCACGCTGCGCGGAGCCGTGGTGCAGCACGTCGGCCCGGGGGGCGTATTCGGCGAGCTGGCGCTGATCGACCAGTCGACGCGCGCCGCGGACGCTACCGCGGAAACGGACTGCGCGCTGCTCGCCATCAACCGCAACGTGTTCCTCAACCTGGTGAAGGCCGATCCGACGTTCGGCGTGTCGCTGCTCTCGGCCGTGGCCGAGCGGGTGCGCAACATGGCGGCCGGAGTCAACTAGAGTAGAATTTTGCGCGTTAAAGAAACACCAACAATCCCCGAGGAGACCCCCATGAAGCGCGCGTTGTCAGTGCTTGCCGTCCTGGCGCTTGCCCTGCCGCTCGGCGCGGCGGCGCAGGACACCCTGAAGAAGATCAAGGACGGCGGCTCGATCACCGTCGGCCACCGCGATGCGTCGCTGCCGTTCTCGTACTACGACGACAAGCAGCAGCCCGTCGGCTACGCGTTGCAGCTGTGCGGCCGCATCGTCGACGCGGTGAAGAGCGAGCTGAAGATGCCGAAGCTCGAGGTCAAGTACCAGCTCGTCACCTCGGCCAATCGCATCCCGCTGATGGCGAACGGCACCATCGACCTGGAGTGCGGCTCGACCACAAACAACCTCGAGCGGCAGAAGCAGGTATGGTTCACCATCACCCACTTCGTGACCGCCAACCGCTGGGTGGCGAAGAAGGCCGCCAAGCTCAACAAGCTCGCCGACCTCAAGGGCAAGACCATCGTGTCGACCGCGGGCACCACCAACATCAAGCAGATCACCGAGCTCAACGGCCAGCAGAACCTCGGCATGAACATCATCTCGGCCAACGGCCACGCCGAAGCCTTCCAGATGGTCGAGACCGGGCGTGCGGTGGCGTTCGTGATGGACGACATCCTGCTCTACAGCCTGGTCGCGCAGTCGCGCAACCCCAAGGATTACGCCATCTCGGAAGTGGCCTTGTCGGTCGAGCCCTACGGCATCATGCTGCGCAAGGACGACACCGCGTTCAAGAAAGTGGTCGACGCCGCAATGGTCAACACCTACAAGTCGGGCGCGATCGACGCCATCTATGACAGGTGGTTCCTGAAGCCGGTGCCGCCCAAGAACATCAACCTCAACTTGCCGATGAGCGAGCAGTTCAAGAAAGTGATCAAGAACCCCACCGATTCCGGGGACCCTGAAGCTTACAAGTAAGCGAATCATGTAGTTCCTGCGGGAGGGGCGTGGGCTACAACTGGCACTGGGGAATCCTGCTGGAGAAGGAGCCCGGCGGCACCGGGACCTACCTCCAGTACCTGATCGTCGGGTTGGGCTGGACGCTCGCCACCGCGCTCGCCGCGTGGGTAATAGCACTCATCATCGGCTCGCTGGTCGGCACATTGCGCACCACGCCCGTCAAGTGGGTCGTGCGGCTCGGCAATCTTTACGTCGAGATCTTCCGCAACATCCCGCTCATCGTGCAGATGTTCCTGTGGTTCTTCGTGATGCCGGAGCTGCTGCCGAAGGAGCTCGGCGACTGGATCAAGCAGATGCCGCCGCCGTGGAGCTCCTACATCCCGGCGGTGCTGTGCCTGGGCATCTTCACCTCGGTGCGCATCGCCGAGCAGGTGCGCGCCGGCATCCAGTCTCTGACGCGCGGCCAGGGCATGGCGGGCACCGCGATGGGGCTCACGGCGGCGCAGACCTATCGCTATGTCATCCTGCCGCAGGCCTTCCGCATCATCCTGCCGCCGATCACCTCCGAGTTCATGAACGTCATCAAGAACTCCTCGGTCGCGCTGACCATCGGGCTGCTCGAGCTCACCGGCCGCGCGCGCGCCATGCAGGAGTTCAGCTTCCACGTGTTCGAGGCATTCGCCGCGGCCACCGTCATCTACCTGCTCACCAACATGGTGGTGGTGCTGGGCATGCGCATGCTCGAGAAGAAGGTGCGGGTGCCCGGCCTGATCGCCGCCGCGGGCGCGCCGCAGGCGGGGCACTGAGATGGACTCCGGCTTCGACTTCGACGTCATCGAGCGCTCCCTCGGGTATCTGTTCCGCGAGGGCATGACCTTCACCGTCACGCTGACGCTGCTGGCCATGACCGGCGGCATCATCTTCGGCACGCTGCTCGCGATGCTGCGGCTTTCGGCCTTCAAGCCGCTCTCCTGGCTCGCCGGCGCCTACGTGAACCTGATGCGCTCGATTCCGCTGGTGCTGGTGATCTTCTGGTTCTTCTTTCTCGTGCCCTACATCGGCGCCTGGGTGATCGGCGCCAAGGAGCCGGTCAGGGTCGGCGCGTGGATGTCGAGCGTGATCACGTTCACCATGTTCGAGGCGGCGTACTACGCCGAGATCATGCGCGCCGGCATCCAGTCGGTCGCGCGCGGCCAGGTATGGGCGGGCTACGCGCTCGGCCTCAACTACTGGCAGACCATGGGCAAGGTGGTGCTGCCGCAGGCGTTTCGCAACATGCTGCCGGTGCTGCTCACGCAGACCATCATCCTGTTCCAGGACACTTCGCTGGTGTACGTGATCTCGGCGACCGACTTCCTCGGCGCGGCGTCGAAAGTCGCGAACCGAGACTACCGCCTGGTCGAGATGTACACGTTCGTCGCCGTGGTCTACTTCGTCATCTCCTACGGCCTGTCAACGCTCGTCAAGGGCCTTCAGAACAGGATCGCGATCATCCGATGATCTCAATCAAAGACGTAAGCAAGTGGTACGGCAGCTTCCAGGTGCTCACCGACTGCTCCACCGAGGTTGCGAAAGGCGAGGTGGTGGTGGTCTGCGGCCCTTCGGGCAGCGGCAAGTCGACCATCATCAAGTGCGTGAACGCGCTGGAGCCTTTCCAGAAGGGCAGTATCACGGTCGAAGGCATCTCGGTCGGCGACCCGAAGACCGACCTGCCGAAGCTGCGCTCGCGTATCGGCATGGTGTTCCAGAATTTCGAGCTGTTCCCGCACATGTCGGTGACCGAGAACCTGACGCTCGGCCAGGTCAAAGTACTAGGCCGCAGCTCTGATGAGGCGCGGCAGAAAGGGCTGAAGCTCCTCGAGCGCGTCGGCCTGCTCGCCCACAAGGACAAGTTCCCCGGCCAGCTCTCCGGCGGCCAGCAGCAGCGCGTGGCCATCGCGCGCGCGCTCTCGATGGACCCGATCGCGATGCTGTTCGACGAGCCGACCTCGGCGCTCGACCCCGAAATGATCAACGAAGTACTCGACGTCATGGTCGAGCTCGCCCGCGAGGGCATGACCATGATGGTGGTCACGCACGAGATGGGCTTCGCGCGCAAGGTCGCCCATCGCGTGATCTTCATGGACGCCGGCAAGATCGTCGAGGACGCGAAGAAGGAAGAATTCTTCGGCACGCCGCGCTCAGAGCGCGCGCAGCTTTTCCTCTCCAAGATCCTGCACCACTAAATCAGGGACAGACCACGTTTTCACGGCGAAAGCGGTGATCGAAAACGTGGTCTGTCCCTGATTTAGCCTAGGGCCGCTCGACTTTCTTCAGCATCTCCTCCGCAATCCGGTAGTCCGGATAGCGACGCCTGAACTCGGCGAGCGCCTTGTCCGCCTCGTCGTGTTTCCCCTGCTTGCGCAGCTCTGCGATGCGCTCGAGCGCGGCTTCGGGGGATTCCACTTTCGCGACCTGCCCGTACAGCCGTGCTGGCGCCCCCGACTGCGCGTCGCGCCGCGCGGCCGGCTGAGCATCGGCGGAACGTCGCTCCTGCATCGCGTCGGCCGCTCGCGGTGAGGGCGCCGGCGCCGCTGGCGGAGCGGCCGGTTTGGCGGGTGATTCTTGAGGCGGTGCAGCAGCAGGGGCCTCTTTTTTCGCTTCCGGTGGTTCCGAGCGCAAACCGGAAAACCCAGGATCCAGTTGCTGGCGCTCCACGTGCAGCGTCACGGCGACGGCGAGGGTGATGATGGCAGCCGCCGCCACAGGGAAGTACCAGCGGCGCCGGCCGGTGGGCGGCACGAGCGGCGCCAGGCCCGTTTCGGGAGCGCGACGCGACGCAGCGAGAATCCTCGCGTCGAGCTCGCCGGGCGGTTCTTCGCGCCCGAGCTCGCGGTAGCGCTGCGAAACCTTCGGATCGCGCTCGTCAGCCATCTTCCACCGCGGCCTTCAGCTTGGCGATCGCGTAGCGCAGGCGGCTTTTCGCGGCTTCGGGGTTGCATCCGGTGGCCGCCGCGATCTCGGCGATCGACAGGTCCGCCTCCTCGTGCAGCAGGAAGGCTTCGCGCTGCGCCGCCGGCAGCGCTTCCAGGGCTTGCGCAAAGCGCTCCAGAGCTTCGCGCGCCTCAGCCTGCCTCGCCGGGTCCGGCGAATCCCCCGGCGGATCCTGCTCGTCGAGCTCGACCAGGGAAAGGCCACCTCGCCGCCAGTGGTCGACCATGCGGTTGTGCGCGATCGTGTACAGCCAGGTCGTGAAGCGCGCCTGGGCGGTGTAACGGTCTCGCGCCTCGATCACCCGCATCCAGATTTCCTGGAACAACTCCTCGGCCGTGGCGCGGCTCTTCACGCTGCGCAGCACGAAGCGGAAGAGGCGCCCGCGGTGCCGTAGATAGAGCGTCTCGAAGGCCCCGGCGTTCCCATCCCGATAGGCAGCCATGAGCTGTTCGTCCGGGGCCTCCATGCCCCGCGATTATCCTCGCGGATCGGACACAAAGCCCGGGAACGGTCGCGGCAGCGGCGCTACGGGCGCGGGCTCACGGATCACGCCGCGCGCCAGGAGGTTGCGGTAGCTGTCGTAGTAAAGCGTGACGACCTCGGCCGGGGCGCTCGTGGCCCGCTCGAAGCTGACATATTGAGCAGGCGAGTCCTCGCGCCTGCCGTGCCCCGTGCCCAGACCCTGGTCGGCCGCACGCGGCTCGCTTTTCGCCTGAGGCGCGATCTGCCCGATCGGCTGCGGCTCCTGCCTTTTTCTAAACAAGGCGACACCAATAACCCCTACGTCATCGGGCCGCCCGGTGCGCGCGGCGTAGGAATCGGGCAGCGAGGTGAAGTAGAACGCCGCGGTCTGCGACAGGTTGCGGCGCCAGCCCTGGATGTCGAGCGAGCCACGCGGCGCGATCACATAGCCGCTCTGTGAAGGGTCAGCGGTCTGGCCGGTGATCGCGTTGACGCCGTCGACCGACACTACCGCGAGCAGGTCCTCGCGCAGCCGGCTGCGCAGCGCGACCTGGTACTCGTTTCCCGGCTTGCCGACCACGTATGCACGTCCTTCGTGCCAATGCACCTGCAGCTGCCTCCCTTCGGTGCGGTCGTAGACCGAAAGATCAGCCAGACCGCCCAATGCGAGGGCGTGGCCGGCATGCGACAAGGCAGCGACGGCGAGCAGCGTTTTCCACGATTTCATTCGTTTCTCCTTTCCCAAAGAGAGTGAAACGAAAGCGCGCCGGGAAAGGGTTAAGGTGGGAAATGCTGCTACGTCACCGCAAGGACCGGTTCATCGCTTTGACTTGAACGCCTTCTCCCGGATCGCCGAGAGCGTGGTGGACGGGGTGATGGCGTCAGGATCGATGCGCAGCTCGATGAGCGCCGGCTTGCCCGAAGCGCGAGCGCGCTCGAAAGCCGGCGCGAACTCCTCGGTGCGCTCGACCAGCTCGCCGTGCGCGCCGAAAGCCCGGGCATAGGCGGCGAAATCCGGATTCCTGAGCTCGGTGCCGAACACGCGGCCGGGATACTCGCGCTCCTGGTGCATGCGGATCGTGCCGTAGAGGCCATTGTTGACCACCAGCGCGACGAACGCCGCGCCGTACTGCACGGCGGTGGCGATTTCCTGTCCCGTCATCAGAAAGTCGCCATCGCCGCACAAGGCGACGACGGTGCGCTCAGGCGCGGCGAGCTTCGCGGCGACCGCGGCCGGGTAGCCATAGCCCATCGAGCCGTTGGTCGATCCGAGCTGGGTGCGGAAGCCCTTGTAGCGGAAATGCCGGTGCAGCCAGCCGGCGAAGTTGCCGGCGCCGCCGGCGACGATCGCGTCCTCGGGAAGCTCGGCGCTGAGCCACTTGATCACCTCGCCGTATTGCAGCTTGCCGGGCATCGGCAGCGGCTCGGTCCACTCCAGGTAGTTTTTCCGAAGGGATTCGGTCTCCTTGCGCCACTCGGGCTTCGAAAAGGAAAGCTTTTCGATGGCCTGAACAAACTGCGGGTTGCCTGAATTGATCGCCAACGCGGGGCGATAGACGCGCCCGAGCTCCTCGGCGCCTGCATGGACATGCACGAGCGTCTGCTGCGGCACCGGCACCTCGAGCAGCGTGTAGCCGCTGGTCGTCATTTCCCCCAGCCGCGCGCCGATGACGAGGAGCACGTCGGCGTCCTTCACGCGCTGCGCGAGCTTGGGGTTGATGCCGATGCCGACATCGCCCACATAGTTCGGGCTGCGGTTGTCGAACAGGTCCTGGCAGCGGAAAGACGTGCCGACCGGCAGGCCGCTGGCCTCGATCCAGCGCTGCAGCTTCAGGCAGGCGTCGCGGTTCCAGCCTCCCCCACCGATCAGGGCGAAAGGTCTTTGCGCTTTTTCAAGCAGAGTTTTCAGCTCAGCGATGCTGGAGGGCGAAGGCGCTGGCCGTATGGTGTGATGCCGCGGCACATCGGCAACCGCGGCTTGCGAAAACAGCGTGTCTTCCGGCAGCGCGAGTACGACGGGTCCCGGCCGGCCGGCGGTGGCGGTATGAAAAGCGTGGCTCACGTACTCCGGGATGCGCTCGACGCGGTCGATCTGCGCCACCCACTTCGCCATCTGGCCGTACATGCGCCGGTAATCGATTTCCTGAAAGGCCTCGCGCTCGGCGAACTCGTTGGGCACCTGGCCGATGAACACCACCATCGGCGTCGAGTCCTGGAACCCGGTATGCGTGCCGATCGCGCCGTTGCTCGCCCCCGGCCCGCGCGTCACGAAGAGCACGCCCGGCTCGCCGGTCAGCTTGCCGTAGGCCTCGGCCATGTAGGAGGCGCCGCCTTCCTGGCGGCAGACGATGAACGACAGCTTGTCCCGCACGTCGTGCATGCCGTCGAGCACCGGCAGATAGCTCTCGCCCGGCACGCCGAAGGCGAGCTTCACACCCTGCGCAACCAGTGCGTCGGCGAGGATCCTGCCGCCGTGGCGCGTCTTGAGATCGGATTTCATGCCGGCACCTTTTCGAACGCGCCGCGCAGCGCGGCGCAACACTCGGCCACCGCGGCGTTCGCGGTGTCGAGGACGCCGCCGAACAGCAGGAAGCCGTGCACCATGTCGCCATACTCGCGGTACGCCACCTCGACGCCCGCCTCGGCGAGCCGCTCGGCATACGCACGTCCTTCGTCGAGCAGCGGATCGTAGCCCGCCGTCAGCACGAACGCCGGCGGAAGATCCGCATGGCTTGCCGCGAGCAGCGGCGAGGCGCGCCAGTCGAGCCAGTCCTCGCGGCGGGGCAAGTAGCACGCGCGAAAGTAGTTGATGGAATCGTTGGTCAACAAAAACCCTTGTGCATTGCGCGAGTGCGAAGCCGTATTGCAGCGCTGGTCGGTCGCCGGATAGATCAGCAACTGGAACGCGAGCGGCAGCTGTCGATGCAAGGCCACTACGGCGGCGAGATTGCCGCCCGCGCTGTCCCCACCGACGGCAATTCTCGAAACATCAATCTTCAAAGAACCGGATTTTTCAAAGACAAACCGAGTAGCCGCGAGGCAATCCTCCACTGCGGCAGGAAAAGGCGCTTCCGGGGCGAGGCGGTAGTCCACCGAAAAAACGGCGCAGCGCGCACCGTTGGCGAGCTGGCGGCAAAGCACGTCGTGCGTATCGAGATCGCCGATCGTCCAACCGCCGCCGTGGAAGTAAACCAGCGCAGGGAGCACCTCGTCGCTAACCGGGCGGTAGGCGCGTACCGCAATTCGATCGAACATCAGCAACCTGCTTTCGGCCACGGGGGGCGCAGCGGCAGAAAGCATGGCGCGCGTGTCGTGATAGATACGGCGCGCGACGAATACCGGCACGGTGTGATACGGCGGCAGCGGCGAGCGCGCGACGCGCTCGAGCAGCGCTGCCACCTGGGCGTTCAAGCTCATTTCGCCGCCGCCAGCATCCTCTTCAAGGCTTCGATTATAGTATCCGGGCCATGGACGACATCAACACGCTGCGCCGCATCCTGAAGGCGAACCATGTCATCGCCGTCGTCGGCCTCTCCGCCGACTGGTACCGGCCGAGCTACTTCGCGGCGAAATACATGCAGGAGCACGGCTACCGCGTGATCCCCGTGAATCCGAAATACGGCGAGATCCTCGGTGAGAAGTGCTACAAGTCGCTGCGCGAGGTGACGGAGAAGATCGACATCGTCGACGTGTTCCGCAAGACGCAGGACGTGATGCCGATCGCCGAGGAGGCGATTGCCATCGGCGCCAAGGTGCTCTGGCAGCAGCTGGGTGTGAGAAATGTCACAGCGGCCGCCAAGGCGCGGGCCGCAGGAATGGACGCGGTGGTGGATCGATGCGTCAAGATCGAGCACGCACGCCTGTTTGGAGGACTCAACTGGGTGGGGGTGAACACCGGCGTGATTTCCGCCAAGCGCCCCCGCTGGCTGGCCTACTGAGGTATCCTTCCCGCATGGTGAGAATGCTTCGATTATTCGAAGGCAGGTTCGGCCGCCTGCTGCTCACCGAGCTGTCGCCGGGCGAAGCGCTGCAGGCACAAGACGATCCGGTGATCGTCCTGCAGCAGGGCGAGCGCGAGCTGCTGTTCCTCAACCCCGGCGAAAGCCATGTCAACGAGCAAATCAGCCGCGCTCTCGTGTTTCACGCGGCGGGGGCCTGGCTGCACGAGGGCTTTCCGGCGGTATTCCGGCCGGAAGATCCCCGGCCTTTCGCGCAGCTCCGCGAGCCGCTCACGGCGCGCATCCGCCGGCTCGCCGACACCATGGCGGTCGAGGTGCTGAACGACCGGTTCCTGTCCGCCGAGCGCCTCGAATTCATGCTGCAGGAGCTGGTGCTCTCGATCGTCGAGACCTACCTCGCCAGGCGGCGCGCCGCGGCGCAGCTGTGGCGCGGCTCGCGCTTCGAGGACAGCCGCATCCGGCGCGCGATCGCGCTGCTGCGCGCGCGGCCGAACAAAGAGCTCAACATGGACGAGCTGGCGAGCCAGGTCGACCTGTCGCGCTCGCGCTTCTACGACCTGTTCCAGCTGTGCACCGGCTTCTCGCCGCGCGCCTACCTGGACATGCTGTGCGTCGAAACCGCGATCTCGCGCCTTTCGTCCGGACACGGCAAGATCGCGGAGATCTCGGCGGAGCTCGGCTTCTCGGCGCAAAGCAATTTCACGCGCTTTTTCCTGAACCAGGTCGGCGTACCGCCCTCCGAGTACCGCCGCAGCGCGCGCGGCAACGACACGCCATCCTCCGAGGACCAGCAGCAGCAATAGCATCTGCTAGGATTCGGCGGCATGGCGGACCGTAAATTCGGCTTCGAGACGCTTTGCCTTCACGCGGGGCAGATCCCCGATGCCGCCACCGGCGCGCGCGCCGCGCCGATCTACCAGACCACCTCGTTCGTCTTCGACTCCGCGGAGCACGCCGCAAGCCTTTTCAACCTGCAGACGTTCGGCAACGTCTACTCGCGCATCTCCAACCCGACGGTGGCGGTGTTCGAGGAGCGCATGGCGGCGGTCGAAGGCGGGCGCTCCGGTCTGGCGGCCGCGACCGGCCAGGCAGCGGAAGTAACGGCGATCCTGACGCTGTGCAGCGCGGGCGATCACATCGTGTCGGCCGCGACGCTCTACGGGGGGACCCACACGCTGCTGCACGTCAACCTTAAAAAGCTCGGCATCGAAACCACCTTTGTCGCGCCGGACGACCCGGAAAATTTCCGCAGGGCGATCCGGAAAAATACAAAACTCATGTATGCCGAAACGCTCGGCAATCCGCTCATCAACATCGTCGACATCGAGGCGCTGGCCGCCATTGCCCATGAGGCGGGCATTCCGCTGGTGCTCGACAACACCGTGCCCTCGCCCTACCTGTGCCGGCCCATCGAGTGGGGCGCCGACATCGTGGTGCACTCGGCGACCAAGTACATCGGCGGTCACGGCACCACCATGGGCGGGGCGATCGTCGAGTCGGGCAAGTTCGACTGGGGCAACGGCAAATTCCCCGAGTTCACGTCGCCCTCGCCCGGGTACCACGGCGTCATCTTCCACGAGACCTTCGGCGACTTCGGCTACACGATGAAGGCGCGCATGGAGATCATGCGCACTTTTGGCCCTTCGCTTTCTCCTCTCAACGCGTGGCTGCTGCTGCAGGGGCTCGAATCGCTGCATGTGCGGATGGACCGGCATTGCGCCAACGCGCTTGCGGTGGCGCAATTCCTCAAGGACCACGCCCGCGTCGCCTGGGTGAACTACCCGGGACTGCCCGACAACAAATATTTTTCGTTGGCAAAAAAGTATCTTCCCAAAGGCGCTTCCGGCTTGCTGAACTTCGGGGTGAAAGGCGGCGCCAAGGCGGGCGAGCGCTTCATCGAGGCGGCGCAGTTCATGAGCCACCTCGCCAACATCGGCGATGCGAAGACGCTCGTCATCCATCCCGCCTCGACCACGCACCGGCAGATGGACGAGGCCGAGCAGTTGAAGGCGGGCGTTACGCCCGACATGGTCCGCATCTCGGTCGGCATCGAGACCCTGGACGACATCCTGTGGGACATCGACCAGGCACTGCACGCGGCAGGCGAGGCATGATCAGCTACCAGATCGTCGAGCACGGCAAGCCGCTCCAGGCCAGCTTTTCCTCAACCCCCGAGCCGAAAGGCAGCGAAGTCCTGGTGCGCGTCACACGCTCGGGCGTGTGCCATTCCGACGTGCATATCTGGGAGGGCTATTTCGACCTTGGCGGCGGCAAGCGTTTCTACGTGAAGGAGCGCGGCTGCGTGCCGCCCTTCACGCCGGGACATGAGCCCTTCGGCATCGTAGAAGCCGTCGGACCGCGCGCTAAGGGGGTGAAAGTCGGCCAGAAGCGCATCGTCTATCCGTGGATCGGCTGCGGGCAATGCGCGGTCTGCAGGGCGGGGCAGGACAACTATTGCGTTTCCGGATCCCGCTATCTGGGCGTGAATCGCCCCGGCGCCTATTCCACTCACGTCCTCGTGCCGGACGCGAAGTACCTGGTGGACGCAGCCGGCATCGACGAAGCCTTCGCCGCGACGCTCGCCTGCTCGGCTCTCACCGCCTACAGCGCGAGCGCCAAGTTGCCCGCGCTCGGCGCGAAGGACCGGGTGGCGGTCATCGGCTGCGGCGGGGTCGGCCTGGTCGGCGTTTCCGTGCTGCGCGCGAAGGGCGTCAGGAACATCATCGCCTGCGACATCGATGAAGCGAAGCTGTCGGCGGCGGCGAAGCTCGGCGCGAAGACCACGCTGGATACCCGGTCGCAGGAGGCGGCGCAAAAGCTGCAAGGCATTGCGGGAGCGATCGACTTCGTCGGCAGCCCCGTTACCGCCGCGCTGGGCATCGCCGCGCTACGCAAGGGCGGCCGCTACGTGCTCTGCGGGCTGTACGGGGGCGAGCTTACCCACCCGCTGCCGCCGATCGCGCAGCGCGCCATCGGCATCGTCGGCTCCTACGTCGGCAACCTGCAGGAGCTGAAGGAGGTGGTGGCGCTCGCAAAGAAAAGGAAACTCAAGCCGATCCCGATCGAGACGCGTGCAGCGGACCAGGCGAGCCGGTCGCTGGAAGATCTGAGAGCCGGGAAAGTACTAGGCCGCGTGGTGCTGGACTTCGCGTCGGTGAGGGCTACTCCACCGGGCGCACGCTGACCTCCAGCCGCACGCGCGTCTCGTGCTGGATCGCGGCCAGGATCGCGGCGAAATTCTCCAGCGTAGGATTGCCGTCCTCGGCCAGCATGCGATGCAGGCTCTTCGCCGGCCTGCCGACCAGCGCGGCGAGCGCGTCGAAGCCGATGGTGGCGTTGACCAGCAGGCGCAGCGCCGACTTGGCGCGCGCCGTGTCGCCCTCGAGGCAAGCATTCACCGCCTGCGCGAACAGAGCGTCGAAGCCCCTCGGCTGGTCGCGGAGGTAGATGCGCGTCTGCTCGATGATTTTGCGGTCTGGCACGGCGCCCGGAAGTAAGTAACATATATGTTACCAGATCGAGACGGTAAAATCCCGGCATGACGTCCTTTTCCTGGAACAATCCCTATGCCTGGCCGCGCCGGCCGGTGCTCGCCGCCAACGCGGTCGCCACGTCCCAGCCGCTCGCCGCGCAAGCCGGGCTGCAGATGCTCGCCGAGGGCGGCAGCGCGATCGATGCCGCACTCGCCGCCGCCATCACCCTCACGCTGGTCGAGCCGGTGTCGAACGGCATCGGCTCCGACG
>Ga0209220_1000232_pt1 | contig 23212 bp, 22 predicted proteins | sample BlaSpr_A8_OM3_M3_FD_187984 | JGI IMG/M metagenome (GOLD analysis project Ga0209220, IMG submission 187984) | Forest soil microbial communities from Thunder Bay, Ontario, Canada - Black Spruce, Ontario site 2_A8_OM3_M3 (SPAdes) (version 2) | ecosystem: Environmental > Terrestrial > Soil > Boreal... | reverse complement strand
AAAAATGAATTCTTCCAGCCGGTGAACGGGAGGAAGGCCATGGGCGCCGCTACACCGATGTTGACGCCCAGCATGCCGGCCTGCGCCCGGCGCTTGAACTCGCGCGCGTACTTGCCGGAGTTTGTGAAGATCGAGGCCATGTTCCCGTAGGTACTGGCGTTGAGCACCTTGAGGGCCTCATCGATGTCCGACGCCCGAACCACGGAGAGCACCGGTCCGAAGAGCTCTTCCTTCCAGATCTTCATGTTCGGGGTGACGCGATCGAAGATGGTCGGCCCGAGGAAGAAGCCATCCTTCTGATCCACCTGGCGACCATCGGATACGAGCTGCGCGCCCTCCGCCTGGGCTCCGTCGATGTACTCGATCAGCTTCTTCTTGCGCTCGCCCCGGATCACTGGCCCGAGCGTCGTTTTCGGATCCGTGCCCGGTCCCACTTTCAGTTTCGCCGCATCGTTGGCCAGCTCGCGCACCAGGGCGTCACCGATCTTGCCGACCCCGACCGCGACGCTGCCCGCCAGGCAGCGCTGGCCGGCGTTGCCGAAGGCCGACGAGATGACGTGCGGCGCCGAGAGCTCGATGTCCGCGTCATCCATGACCAGGATGTGGTTCTTGGCGCCGCCCAGCGCCTGGACCCGCTTGCCATTCGCGGCCGCGGTCGCGTAGATGTAGGCGGCCACCGTCGCCGAGCCGACGAACGAGATCGCCGAGATATCGGGATGGGTCAGCAGCTGGTTGACCGCATCGTTGGCGCCGTGGATGACGTTGAAGACCCCCTCAGGTAGGCCGGCCTCCTCGAGCAGCTCCGCAATGCGCATGGCGGAGAGCGGCGTCAGCTGCGAGGGCTTCAGGACAAACGTGTTACCGGTCACGATCGCGACCGGGATCATCCACATGGGCACCATGTTCGGGAAATTGAAAGGCGTGATGCCGCCGACGACACCAACTGGAAACCTGGTCAGCTCCTCATCGATGCCTTTCGCGATCTGGTCGAGGTTGTGGCCCATCATCAAGGTCGGCGCGCCGCAGGCGAAGTCGATCACCTCGATGGCACGCTTGACCTCGCCGCGCGACTCGTCCAGCGTCTTGCCGTTCTCCTGGGTGACGATCGCGGAAAGCTCGTCGATATGCTTGTCGAACAGCGCCTTGAAGCGGAACATCACCTGCGCGCGGTCGGGCACGGGGGTTTCGCTCCAGGCCGGGAAGGCCTTCTTGGCCGCGGCGACTGCCTCGTCGATCTCCTCCTTGGTGGAGTGCGGGAGGCTGGCGATGGTCTGGCCGGTTGCGGGATTCGGGATCGGGTCGACCTTCTGGGCCCGGGAGTCCCGAAACTTGCCGCCGATAAAGCTCTGGACGTTCTTGGTTGCAATCATGATCTGGCTCCTACCGTGCTGGGCTCGCCGGCCGATACCGCATGGAATGGCGAACGCCGCAGGAACTGGCCGGCGCCCTTGGTCCCCTGGAATTTTCCGTCCCGGACCAGGACGTTGCCGCGCTGCATCACGACCTCTGGCAAGCCCTTGACCGTCATGCCCTCGTAGCAACTGTAGTCCACGTTCATGTGGTGGGTTTTCGCCGACAGCGTTCGTTCAACCCTCGGATTGAAGATCACGATGTCGGCATCGCTTCCCGGCGCGATCGTGCCCTTGCGCGGGAAGAGCCCGAACATCTTGGCCGGCGCGGTAGCGACTAATTCGACGAAGCGGTTGAGCGTGATCCGGCCGGAATTCACCCCGCCGTGAAAGATCAGCGAGAAGCGGTCTTCGACACCGGGCAGGCCGTTGGGGATCTTAGAGAAGTCGCCGCGCCCCATCTCCTTCTGCCCTTTGAAGTGGAAGGGACAGTGGTCGGTCGCGACCAGCTGGAGGTCGTCCTGGAGGAGGCCTTTCCAGAGTTCGTCGTGATGCGAAGGCGGTCGCAGCGGTGGCGAGCACACGTACTTCGCGCCCTCGAAGCCGGGCCGGCCGAGGTCGTCGAGACTCAGGTAGAGGTACTGGGGGCAGGTCTCCGCAAAGGTCGAGGCGCCGTCGTCGCGCGCCTCACGAACCGCATCGAGTGCCTCCTTCGAGCTCAAATGCACGATGTAGACGGCGACCTCGGCAAGGCGGGCCAGCGCGATGGCACGGCTGGTCGCCTCGCCCTCCATGCTGGCCGGCCGGGTCAGGCCGTGGTTGATCGGATCGCCCTTTCCCTCGGCGAGGTAGCGCTTGACCAGCACGTCGATCGCGCCGCCGTTTTCGGCGTGCATCATGATGAGCCCGCCATTCTCCGCGGTGCGGCCCATCGCTCGGAAGATCGAGGCATCGTCGAGCATGAAGACGCCCGGGTACGCCATGAAGAGCTTGAACGACGGGACCCCCTCGTTGACCAGCGCGTCCATCTCCTTGAGGATCGAGTCGTTGATCTCGCGCACGATCATGTGGAAGCCGTAGTCGATGTGCGCCTTGCCTTCGGCTTTCTTGTGCCACTGGTCCAGACCCTGGCGCAGCGTCTGACCATAGGTCTGCACCGCGAAGTCGACGATCGTCGTGGTCCCTCCCCAGGCGGCGGCGGCCGTCCCGGTCGCAAAGTCATCGGAGGCGAAGGTGCCACCAAAGGGCAATTCCATATGGGTATGGACATCGATCGCGCCCGGCATCACGTAGCGGTTCTCCGCATCGATCACCTGGTCGGCCTTGGCCGTAAGTCCGCTCCCGATGGCCACGACCTTCTCGCCCTCGATCAGCACGTCGGTCTTGTTGGTGTCGCTCGCGGTCACCACCGTGCCGTTTTTGATCAGCGTCCTCATGGCAGCTCCTTGACGAGCTCCTCATAGCTCTCTGGCCGGCGATCGCGCAGGAACTGCCAGGTGTTGCGCACCTCGCGATTCATGTCCAGGTCGAGGTCGGCGACCAGCACCTCATCCTCGGTTTCCGACGCCTTGGCGATGATGCGGCCGCGCGGGTCGCAGAAGTAGCTTGACCCGTAGAACTGCGCCTCGTTGAGCGGCTTCTCCACTCCGACGCGGTTGATGGCGCCGATCCAGTAGCCGTTGGCCACCGCGTGGGCCGGCTGCTCCAGCTCCCAGAGATAGCGCGAGAGCGATTTGACCGTTGCCGAGGGGTTGAAGACAAGCTCGGCGCCCTTGAGGCCGAGCGCCCGGGCGGGCTCCGGAAAGTGCCGGTCGTAGCAGATCAAGATGCCGACCCGGCCGACCGAGGTATCCCACACCGGGTAGCCGAGGTTGCCAGGCTTGAAATAGAACTTTTCCCAAAAGCACGGGCCGACGTGAGGGATGTGCGTCTTACGGTACTTGCCCAGCATCGTGCCATCGTTCTCGATCAGCACGGCGGTGTTGTAGTAGACGCCGGTCTGGGCCTCCTCGTAGAAAGGCACGACCAGCGCCATCTTGTGCTTTTTGGCCAAGGCCTGCATGCGCTTCACCGTCGGTCCGTCGTCCCGCTCGGCAGTGTCGTACCACTTGGGATCCTGCTCGGCGCAAAAGTAGGGGCCAAAGAAGATCTCCTGGAGGCAGGTTATCTGCGCACCCTTGGCCGCCGCTTCGCCGATCAGCGCCTCGTGCTTTACTATCGCTTCCTCTTTCGGCATGTTCGCGTGCGCCTGGATCAGGGCCGCTCTCACCTTCGCCATGTCTGTGTCGCCTCCTCCTCCCTAACTGAACGCCGGAATGATGTCTTCGCCGTATCGCTTGATGACCGCCTCGGGTTTCTCCACCATAAGGTAGAGGTTGAACTGGTCGACGCCGACGTCGATCAACTCCTCGATCCGTCTCTTGCTCTGTTCGACGGTGCCGATGACGCAGAACCGGTCAATCACGTCATCGGGGACGAAGTCGGCGTGGGCCGCGCCCCGCTGCGCGTGCTCCGAGTAGTCATAGTGGTCGCGCGCCTTGATGTAATCGGTGAGCGCTTTGGGCAGATCCTTGACGTCGTAGCGCTTCAAGAGGTCGACGACGTGGTTGGACACCAGCGCCGGGAACCAGCGCACCTGCTCGCGCGCCGCCTCGATGTCATCGGAGATAAAGGCCGGGGCAGCGGCCTGAATCTTGATGTCGTCGAACGACCGGCCCGCCTCCTCGGCGCCCTCCCGCACAAACTGCAGGCACCATTTGATGATGGCGGGATCGGCCAGCTGGATGATGACCCCGTCGGCTACCCGGCCGGCAGCCCGGAGCGCCTTCGGCCCATAGCCCGCTACCCAGATGGGCAGTTCGTGCTCGGCCCACTTCAACCGGATCTTGACGCCGTCGTAGGCGACTTCGCGTCCCGCCGCCAGGTCGCGGATCAGGCGGCAGTCCGCCTCCATCTGCTCCACCGTGACAGGCTTCTTGCCCAGCACCCGGCGGGAGCTGTCGCCGCGGCCGATCCCCATCACCATCCGGCCGCGGGAGATCTCGTTCAGGGTGGCGAGGGCGCTGGCGGTCACGGTTGGATCGCGCGTTCCCGGGTTGGTGACGCAAGGACCGATCTTGATTTTGCTGGTGTTGGCGGCCATCAGCGTGAAGATCGGATAGACCTCCTGCCAAAGTACGTGGGAGTCGAAGAGCCAGGCGTACTCGAAGCCCTGGGCCTCGGCAAGCTTGGTCAGATCCACCCAGCGGCTCGGGGGCGGATCGGGAGCAAAGCAGACGCCGAAGCTCAGTCGTGCCATAGGTCTCCTAAAAGGCTGGAGCCCCCGCCGCGAGGAAGGGGCTCCAGCGCGATCGATCTACGAGTTTAGGTCGCCGCCGCTGCCTGCGGGCGCCGCCGAGCGGCAGCCGCCGGGAAGAGAGCCGAGAGCGCCAGGTAGCAGACGAACGCCGCCACCAGTCCCACCACCCAGCTGTAGTCGTAGACATGGAAGGGGAACCAGCTGTAAAGCGGGCCGATGATCCCGCTTTGCGGGAAGGGCCCGTTGCCCGGCGTCGAGTAGGCGCCGCCCACCGCCAGGACACCACCGACCAGCAAGCTGACCAGGCCTCGCCAGTTGACGCCGGCCGAGTACCGGTACTCGCCGTTCACGCGGTACAGATCGGCCAGCCTGAGGTTGGTGTTGCGCATGAACCAGTAGTCGGCGATCAGCACGCCCGCGATCGCACCCAGCGCGCCACCGTAGAAGCCGAGCCAGGTGAAGATGTATACGTTCGGGTTCGCCAGCAGGTTCCAGGGCTGGATGACGATGCCCAGCACGCCGGTGATCAGGCCGCCGGTGCGGAAGCTGATCAACTTCGGAATCACGTTCGAGAAGTCGTACGAAGGGCTGACGATGTTGGCCGCTACGTTCACCGACAGGGTGGCAACGGCCAGCGTGAAGAGCGCGAAGATGACGACCAGCGGGTTGTCGAACTTAGCGGTCAGCGCGACCGGGTCCCAGATCGGTGCGCCGTAGACCTTTTGCGTGGCGGCGGTGATCAGCACCGCCACCAGTGGGAACAAGGTCATCGTCGTGGGCAGCCCGAGAATCTGGCCCCACGCCTGCGCCCGCTGGCTCTTGCCGAAGCGAGTGAAGTCGGGCATGTTCAGCGAGAGCGTCGACCAGAACGCGATCATCCCCATCAGCGCCGGCGGGAAGAGGACGAACCAGAAGTTGCCGCCCCAGCCGATCTTACCGGGCTCGCTGAGGATGGGCCCGAAGCCGCCGGCTTGCCCAACCATCCACGCGAGCAGGCCGAGCGCCACGACCAGCACAAACGGCGCCGCCCAGTTTTCGAAGCGTCGGACGGCGTTCATGCCGCGCATGATGATCAGGATGTTGAGCGCCCAGAAAATCGCGAAGCTCAGCCAGAGGGTCCAGTGCTGCCCTGCGATCATGGACGAATTCGTCCAGCCGGCTCCGAACAGCTTTCCGGACAAGGCGTAGAGCGCGCCGCCGCCGATCCAGGTCTGGATCCCGAACCAGCCGCAGGCCACACCTGCCCGCAGCAGCGCCGCCACGTTGGCGCCAAATACCCCGAACGACGCGCGGGCGAAGACGGGGTACGGGATGCCGTACTTCGTGCCCGCGTGACTGTTCGCCAGCATCGGAATCAGGACGATAATGTTCGCCAGCGCGATCGTCAGGATCGCCTGGTACCAGGCCATGCCTAACGCGACGAGTCCGGAGGCCAGCAAATAGGTCGGGATGTTGTGCGCCATTCCGATCCACAGCGCCATGTAGTTATAGGTGGTCCAGGTGCGCCGCTTGAGCGGTACCGGCGCCAGGTCGACGTTGTAGAGCGGGCTATTGCGGATCGCCGAATCGTCGGCCAGCTCGTGCCGGCCGTCCGGGTAGACAAGCTCCTCCCCCACGCGCTGCGCCGGAGGCGTTAAGGTCGCGACTCCCATGCTTCCCCTCCTCTGAATTCCGGATCACCCGGTTTTTGCGAGCTAAATGTACGTTCGGCGACTGCCCAAGTCAATGGCCCTCGGACCCAACTACGCGAGGCTGCCGCCCCAACGACAGCAGCGTCCCTAAAGGTCTCTCTTCGCGAAGCTCCAGTTGGCCAGCGCGATGACAACAGCCAGCCAGACGACGACCCACAGGATGTACCAGATCGCTAACGGCGCCTCCGCGAAGAACGGGTTTCCAGCCCTCGCACGGCCCGCGAGCCTGGCTGCCGCGATGACTTCGGACGGCTCCAGATAGTAGATCGCCCCGTGCCAGAGCCCGTCGGTCGGGATCAAGAGCCGGCTTGCATTGCCGATCCCCTTGATGGTTCCGTTGTCGAACGCATTGCCGATCGCCAGCGCGATCCCGCCGACCCAGCCAACGAAGAACAGCACCAGGGCGATCACGCCGCCCGTCATCGGCGCCAGGCGAGTGCTGAGCAGCAAGGCCAGCGTCATCAGGATGATCCCCTCGGCCGCGACGAAGGCGATCGACGCGATCGGGTTCGGCGGCAGGTAGTTCGTCCCGAGCCAGATGCCAAGCAACTCCAGCAGCCCACTGCCGGCGGCATAGAGCGTGACCAGCAGCGCGAGGCCGAGCCATTTGCCCATGAGGAGCTGGCTGCGTCGAATCGGCCGGGGTAGGATCGCCAGCGCGATCCCCGACTCGATATCGCTGGCAATGCTCGGCGCCGCGACAAGGGTCGAGCCAAGCGCGAGCACACCACTGAACATGAAGGCCATCAAGATGGTCAGCTGCGAGGCTGCGAGCCGAACCTCGGCCGATGTCACATTATTCATCGTCGGCAGCCGGCTGAAGCCCCAGCTGGTCAGCACGACGACGACGACGGTCAGGATGCCGAGCGCGAGCAACAGTTTGCGCCGCGACGCCTCGAGGATCGTGAGCCGGGCGATCGTGAGGACCTGCGTCACTGGTCCTGTTCCTTGAGCAGCTGAAGGAACCTGTCTTCAAGCGTCTCGTGACGCGGCTCGACGGCGTAGATGCGGCCACCCTGGCGAACGATCTCACTGACCAGCTGCGGGACGCGATCGGGGTTGAGCCCACGAAAGGTGAGCCATTCCCCTTCGTCCTCCAGGTTTCCGAACTCGCTGAGCCCGGCCCGGTCGGCGGCGGCCAGTCCGGTCACCCGGACGCGGACCGCGCCGTCCTGGCCCAGGATCTGCGCCATGGTTCCGGTCGCGATCACCCGGCCGTGGTCTACCACGGCGAGCCGGTCGCAGATCTGTTCGACCTCGCTCAGCAGGTGCGAGTTGAGAAAGACGGCGGTGCCGCGCGCCTTCAACTGGCGGATGATCTCTCGGACGTCATGGCGCCCGACCGGATCGAGCGCCGATGTCGGCTCGTCGAGGAGCACCAGCTCAGGCCGGCCAAGCAACGCCACGCCCAGCCCCAGCCGTTGCTGCATTCCCTTGGAGAAGCCTTCGACCTTGTCGTCCGCGCGGTCGGCCAGCCCGACCATGTCGAGCGCGAGCTGAATTTCCGTCTTCCATTCGGAGCGCGCCATGCCCGACAGCTCGCAATGCAGCCCGAGCACCTCGCGCGCCTTCATCCAGCCCTGATAGCGGAACAGCTCGGGCAGATAGCCCAGGCGCCGCCGGGTCTGCAGGTCGCCGATCGGCGCCCCAAGCACCCATCCCTCTCCCGCCGTCGGTAGGGCCAGACCAACGAGCAGCTTTACCGCCGTGGTTTTCCCGGCACCGTTTGGTCCCAGGAAACCAAAGACCTCGGCGCGACGCACGCTCATCGTCAGACCGCTGAGCGCGACCGTTTTGCCGTAGCGCTTGGCGAGGTCCTGGGTGTGAACGGCAAGAGAGGCGGCATCGGCCGCCTCCATCGGGTTCAGATTGCGATCAGTGGAGGGACGTTGCAATGGCGAGCACCTGGTCGGGAGTGAGTTGGCCTCCGACGGCGTAGATTACGCCTTTCTTGGTCCAAACCACCCCAGCGCCAAGGACCGCCTTGATCAGGATCCCCGATACACCATTCACCTGCACCGGTTCGCTCGTCGCCAGCCCCTTCGGGATCGGAATCGGAAGCGTCGTGCTCGGATCCTTGATCGCCCTGATCTGCGCCGCGATGTCGGGCGGCACCCCTGGCTGCGATAACAGGTAGTCCTCCAGCTCGGCCGCGGTGGCCCCGGTGGAATCGACCGTCGGCACCCGCGTCTGCGCGATCACGAGCGTCGGCGCCAGGGTCCCGCCGGTGTTGGCGGCCAGGCCCCACACCTCGAGCAGTGCCGGCCCCCCGTTGACGACCAGCTTGCTGCCGTTGATCTTTGCGGGCATCGGATTAACCCGCACGCCATTCTTCGCCGCCGACGCGCGAAGGCGCTCGGCGTCGAAGGTCAGTGACCCGGTCGCGTGCGAAACCACGCCAAAGCTAACCGGGCCGGAGACGCCCTTGGGCAATGAGGCCGGCATGAGCACCGGCAAACCTGACTGTCCCGCCGCCGCGGTCGCATCGCTGAGTTGCTGCAGGGTGGGCGCGCTCGGCAGCCATTTCACGTCGCCGTAATCAAGCAGCGCGCCCGCCGTCGGAAAATCCGAAGAAGAGACCTGCACCGGCGCGACTGTGCGGGGCTCGAAGACGCGGAACCAGCCCTGCGCCACCCCGGTTGCGGTCACGCCGCTCAGGAGGGCGCCCGCCAGCAGCACGGCAATCGCCGGCCTGGCGACGGGCTGCCAGCGGGGCGAGGTCCGGTCCACCCAGCGCTCGTACCAGCGAGGCGGGCGGGCCGCTTCATCCGTTCGAATCCGAATCCGCACCGATCGCAGTGCCGCCGCCGGTTCGGGGGTGAAGCCCGGCACACTCAGCAGGGTGGCCGTGGCACGAGCGCCATTCGCGATCGACTCGAATCGCGCCTTGCAGTCGGTGCAGCCATCGAAATGCGCCTGGTCCAGCGATGTCAGTGCCAGGGGCTCGTCGTAGATACGTCGAAGCGTTCCGTCACTCAGGTGTCGCACGATTGACCTCCTTGCGCAGGGCGTCCTCCGCCCGGCGCAGCAGCGTTCCCACGTTTCCAACCTTCATCCCCAGCGCCGTCGCAACCTCGGCGTAGCTCAGCCCGCTGTAGCGCAACATCAGCAGCGCCGCGGTCCGCTGCGGCAACTTGCTCAGCGCACGCCGGACCTCGCGCCGAACGGCGGCATCCTCCACCAGCCGCTCCGGGTTGGCGGCGGGCGGTTGCGCTGGGTCGAGGGCGTGCGCAGTCTCGCGCTGCGCCCGACGCCGCTCGCCCCGAATCACGTTCAGTGCGGAGTGCACGGCGGCCGAATGTAACCACCCGGCGGCCCGCTCGGAGTCGGGGGAGAGACTCCGGTGGAATTTGATGAAGACCTCCTGGGCGACGTCCTCTGCCGCTGACCGATCGGCGAGGACGCGATAGGCGATGGCGACGACCTTCGGATATTCCTCCAGGAACAGCCGTTCGAATGGGTCCGGCACGCGCTGCCTAATCGCGTCCAGCGGTGTCCGCGCGACGACCGGTTGCCAGGCTTGCGCGTGAAGCATTCACTCTGTATGCACCGCCGGCCGCAAGAATATGACAGGCGGCACGGCCGCCGTGTCGGTCGCGCCGGAACTCATATATAAAGATGTCGGCGCCGAAGGTTCAGGCGGTTCTACTCGCCCTTGAAGCTCGGCTTACGCTTCTCGGCAAAGGCGCTCAGACCCTCTTTGGCGTCGGCGGTCTCGAACAGGCGAAAGATCCCTTCCCGCTCCAGGGCGAGCCCGCTCTCCAGCGACATCTCGAGGCCCTGTTTCGCGACCAGCTTGATCTCCCCGATCGCAACGGTTGGTCCGGCGGCCAGGGTCGCTGCGAAGGCGATCGCGTCGGGCAGCAACCGGTCCGGCGCAACCAGGCGGTCGACCACACCCAGCGCCGCGGCCGTCTTTGGATCGAGCGGCTTGCCCGTCACGAGCAATTCCATCGCCTTCTGGCGGCCGATCAGTCTCGGCAAACGTTGCGTGCCTCCATTGCCCGGCAAGAGGCCGAGCGTGACTTCGGGCACGCCGAGGCGGTACTCGCCCTCGGCAGCAAATCGGAAATCGGCGGCGAGCGCGATCTCGAGACCGCCACCGAGGCAATGACCGCCGATGGCGGCGACGAAGACTTTCGGCGTGTGCTCCATCTTGAGCAGCACCTCGTGCATGTGCAAGATGGTCATCGCCCGCGCCTTGGAGCTGACCGTCCGGAACATGTTGATGTCGGCACCGGCACTGAAGAACTTCGGCAAGTCCGACGTGAGGACTGCGGCGCCAATGGATTCGTCGAACCGGATCTCGTCGATTGCGGCGTTGAGATCGTCGATCAAGCTGCGGTCATAGGAATTGGCGGGTGGACGGTTGAGATGAATCAGCGCGACGCCATTTCCCTCGCGCGTGACCGACACAACCTTCGAGGTGGTCGCTTGCTCCATCGATCCCTCCTTTGTGTACCCTGAAGTCTAGTTCGGCCCATAGCTAACAGGAGTGGCACTGCATGAGCACGATGGTGATTGACGGCAAACCGGCGTCGGCCCGATCGGGCGCGACGGTGGAGATCCACGACCCGGCAACCGGCGAACTGGTCGACAAGGTCCCACAGGCTGGCGTCGAGGAAACGCGCCAGGCGATCGACGCGGCGCACGCGGCCTTCCGCGGCTGGGCCGATACCCTGCCGCAGAAGCGCGCCCAGATCCTGATGAAGGGGGCGGCGCTCGCCCGCCAGCACCTCGACGAGGTTGCCTCGCTGCTCACGCGCGAGCAGGGCAAGCCGCTTCGCGACTCGAAGATCGAGGCGGAGCGTTTCGTGGAGAACATCGAGTACTACGCCATGCTCTCCGCTTCGGGCGCCATCCGAGGCAAGCACGTCCAACTCTCGGTGCCGGGAGCTTTCGGCCTGGTGGTCCGCCGCCCGCTCGGCGTGGTCGGGGCGATCATCCCCTGGAACTTTCCGCTGACCCTGCTTGCCAACAAGATCGCGCCGGCGCTCGCGGTCGGCAACACCGTGGTCGCCAAGCCGGCGAGCACCACCCCGCTGTCCAGCATCCGCCTGGTCGAGCTGATGAATGAGGGTGGGTTGCCGCCCGGTGTCCTCAATCTCGTCGTCGGACCGGGAGCCGTGGTTGGCCAGGAGCTGATCAAGAACTCGAAAGTCCGGAAGATCGGTTTCACGGGAGAGACCCAGACCGGCAAGCAGGTGATGGCCGAGGCAGCGTCCGACCTGAAGCACGTAACCCTCGAACTCGGCGGCAGCGACCCGGCCATCGTTTGCGATGACGCCGACCTCGAGATGGCGAGCAAGGCGATCGCTATCGGACGGTTCTTCAACTGTGGGCAAGCCTGCCTTGCGGTGAAGCGGGTCTTCGTCCACGAAGCGGTCGCCGATGAGGTGATCGAGAAGGTCACGGCGCGAGCAAAGCGACTCAAGGTATTGCCCGGAACTGATCCGTCATCCCAAATGGGGCCGATGCACACCGCGGGCGGCCGCGAGACGATCGAGCAGCAGTTGAAGGATGCGCTCGACCGCGGCGCGCGGCTGCTAGCCGGTGGCAACCGGCTAAAAGGGGAGCCGTTCGATCGGGGCTTCTTCTTTGCGCCGACGGTCATCACCGACGTTCCACCAGACGCCCGGGTGTGGCGGGAGGAGACATTTGGCCCGCTGCTTCCGATTGCTCGCGTCAAGAGTCTGGACGAGGCGATCGAGCGTGCGAATGACTCGGAGTTTGGCCTGGGCTCCTCCGTATTCACGCGCGACATCAAAAAAGCCCAGCAGACCATCGATCGGCTCGACGTCGGCTATTCCTGGATAAACCAGGTCAACCTGGTGGCCTACGACGAACTGCCCTTCGGGGGCACCAAACACAGCGGCTTCGGCAAGGAGCACGGCGTCGAGGTGCTCGACTTCTACACCGAGCAGAAGAGCGTCGTGGTAGCGGGCGTCTAATGCGGCTTTAACAATTCAACGGTTTGATGGCCCTCTACCGATGCGGGCGGAGAGTATCTGCTACGGTGGGGGCGCGCGGGCGTGAGCACTCGATCACCCAATTGGGAAATGGAGGCAAGGACGGGATGAAACCTTTGACTTTTCGATTTCGGGCCGTACAAAGTGCGGCGATCCTCGGGGGGATCTCGCTCCTCGTAGCGGCGTGCGGCAACTCAACGTCCACGACGAGCGGCCTGGCCGCGAGCCAGGTCCTCAAATTTCCCGTGTATCAGACCGCCGGAACCTTTGACCCGGGCCAGGCCGACGCCGAGGTCGACACGGAAATCATGCAGAACGTCTTCAACAACCTCTGGCGGTTCGATGACAACCTCAACCTCGTCCCGGACATTGCAACCACGGTGCCGACGCAGGCGAACAACGGCATCTCATCCGATGGACTGACCTACACGGTCAAGCTGAAGTCAAACGTCAAGTTCAACAACGGCGATGCCATGACGTCGAAGGACGTTGTGTACTCCTGGAACCGCGCGGTCGCCCTGCAGGGCGGCTACGCGTCCAACTTGAGCGCGATCGCCGGATACAGCGCGGTGCAAAAAGCGGCCGGCGCGCCGCCTTCGAGCTCGAGCGGCGCGGGCGGCACGACGACCTTCCGGCAGAACATCGAAAACAAGCTGACGGCCAACGACCCCGCCTTCCAGATGAGCGGCCTCTCGGCGCCCGACGCCAGTACCGTTCAGATCAAGCTCGCCCACGCCTGTGGCTGGTGCCTCACCGCCTGGGCGCTCCAGGGCAGCACGGGCAGTGTCGTCGACCAGAAGGCCATTGCGAGCGATCCGGTCAACTGGTGGTCCAAGCCGGTCGCGCAAGGCCAGGCAGCCGGCATGGTGGGCACGGGCCCCTTCTACCTCGCCGCGTACACCGCGAAGCAGTCGATGGTGTTCAAGGCGGTGTCGAACTGGTGGGGCTCGCCCAAGCCGACGCTTACCGAGGTCGACATCGCGATCCACGATCCATCGGCGATCGCCGGTGACGTCACCGCCTGGGAGCAGGGCAACTTCGACCTGATCGGCTACGGCGGCAACAGCGGCAACCTGACCTATCCCCTCATCCAGGGGATCAAGGGCAATTCGCAATTCGCCAGCCAGCTTCTGACGAAGCCGAAGGGCCGCACCACATGGCTCAGCTTCAACGTTGGCTGGACGGCCACCGGCGGCCCGTTCGTCGGCGAGTCGGCGGCGGCCAAGGGTCTGCGCACGGCCTTCGCCCTCGCGGTCGACAAAGCGGGCCTGGCCACGACCGTCTGCCACGACGTCCAATGCGCCCCGGCCACCGGCGGACTGATTACCAAGGGCCTCGTCGGCTACCTGGGTGACGGCGCCGACCCGCTCTCGAAATTCGATGCAGCGCAGGCCAAGTCGCTGCTGACGCAGTACGATCCGACCGGCAAGCTGACGGCGAACCTCAAGTACTCGTACAACGCCGGCGGTCTCAACGACCCGGTCGCCGCCTACCTGCAGAACGCATGGCAGACCAATCTCAACGTCAAGGTCACGCTCGATCCGAGCAGCGATGCCTCCCAGTTCATCTCCAACCGCCTGTCCGGGAAGTACGTGATGTCGCGCGATGGCTGGCAGTTCGACTACAACCACCCGCAGGACTGGTTCGACAACCTCTGGGGCTCCGTTGCCTCAGCGGGCGGCTCCAACACCAGCGGATTCATCGACCCGACGTACGACAGCGTTCTCAAGCAGGCCGACCAAACGCCGCTCGACGCAGCACTGCCGCTGTACAAGCAGCTGGCGCAGATCCTGCAGCAGGACGTCGCCTACATCCCGCTCTACTACTCGGTCGCCAACTTCGCCATCCACTCCTATGTGAAGGGAGCGGGCTCCAACAGCCAGGCGGACTACTACTGGAACGAGACCTCGATCCAGTCCCACTGAGCGGCTGGTAATCAACTGAACGAGGGCGCCTCCGTCGCGGGGGCGCCCTCGTTGGCACTAATCTGACAGGCGGGAGACGATGTTAACGCGAGGGACCCTGATCTACATCGGGCAGCGGCTCGTCCTGATCGTCTTCACCGTGCTCGTCGTGTCGTTCGGCGTCTTCGCTGTCGTTCATTCCCTCCCCGGCAACGCCTTCGTCAGTGACCGGGTGCACGGCACGGCGCTGCAGATTCTGCTGCACCAATATGGCCTGGACCAGCCCATCCCGGTCCAGTACTGGAACTTCCTCAAGGGACTCGTCCACGGAAACCTCGGGGTGTCGCTCTACATCCGCGACCTGCCCATCACCCCGCTCGTCCTTCGCGAGCTCAGTGTGAGCGCCATGCTCGGGGGCGCCGCGCTGATCGTCACGATCGGCCTCGGCATCACGTTCGGTGTGCTGGCGGCCGTCCGGCAGAACACCTGGGTTGACTACCTCCTGACCAGCATCGCAGTCGTTGGCTACAGCGTCCCCAGCTTCGTGATCGCCTCGCTCGGCATCCTGATCTTCGGCCAGTGGCTCAACAACGTCTCTCACGGGGCGTTCTTCTATCCGGAGCCGTGGACGGGAACCTACGGGACGCTCGCCGAGCTTTCGTTGCCGGCGATCGCCCTCGGCTTCTACACCTCAGGACAAATCACCCGCATCACGCGGGCGTCGATGCTCGAGGTTATCCAGCAGGATTACATCCGGACCGCGCGCGCCAAGGGCCTGGAAAACCGAATCGTCATCATCCGGCACGCCCTGCGAAACGCGCTGGTGCCGGTCACGAGCATCCTCGGACCGACCGTCATCGGCATCATCACCGGCAGTGTCGTCATCGAGAATATTTTCGGCATCCCCGGCCTTGGCAAGGAATTCGTTGAGTCCATCTTCCAGCACGATTACAACGTCACGGTCGGGGTGTTCACCATCTACGCCGTCCTGATCGGGTTCGCGAACCTGACGGTTGACCTGGTCTACACCGTGATAGACCCGAGGATTCGGTACTGATGGCCACGCTCCTTCCCGTGCCTGCGGTCGAGTATGCCGGAGGCACCCTTGCCGGCGAGCAGGTCAGCCTCTGGCGCGACGGCGTGCGCCGGCTGCGCCGCAACAAGCTCGCGCTGGCGGCGGCCATCTACTTGATGGTGCTGGCCCTCGTCTGTCTGCTCTCACTCTTCTGGACGCCATACAAGCCGAACCTGATCGGCACCTGCGTCACGTACGCTCTCCCCACGGGCGCCCACCCCCTGGGATGCGATGATCTCGGACGAGATTCGCTCAGCCGGCTCATGGTAGGGTCGCAGGTCTCGCTGGCCGTCGGCCTGGCGACGGCCTTCATCGTCCTGGTGATCGGTGTCGCTCTCGGCCTGGTGGCCGGGTACTTTCGCGGCGCCGTCGACGCCCTCATCAGTCTGGCCACCAATATCTTCTACGGCGTCCCGCCGCTTCTCGTCGCCGTGGCGCTTTACGTGCTGCTGGGTCCAAGCCTGATCAATATCATCATTGCTATCTCGGCCACCGGCTGGATGGACATGGCGCGGTTGGCCCGGGGGCAGGCGCTGAGCATTCGGGAACGAGAGTTCATCGAGGCGGCTCGCTCAGGGGGAGCGCGCGCGGGCAAGATCGTCTTCGGCCATATCATGCCGAATGCGCTCGGTCCCATCATCGTCCAGGCAACGTTCGTCATCCCGGCTGCGATCCTCACGGCGGCATTCCTGACCTTTCTCGGCTTCGGAGTGCCGCCGCCCACGGCCGACTGGGGCGGCATGGCCAGTGAAGGCCTGCCGTCACTGCAGGGCGGTTTCGACCCCTATATCCTGTTGTGGCCTGCGGTGGCGTTGTCGGTGACCCTGCTGGCCTTTAATTTCTTCGGAGATGGCCTGCGAGACGCCTTCGACCCGCGGCAGAAGCGCTAGGTCGAACCCCTGAGCACCTCCTTCGCCGTCGATACGAGGCTTAAACGATGACCGCGCCTGTGCTTCAGGTCAAGGACCTCAAGACGCAGTTCTTCACCGACGATGGCGTCGTGCAGGCCGTCGACGGCGTCAGCTTCGACCTTTACCCCGGTGAGACATTGGGGATCGTCGGCGAGTCCGGCTGCGGCAAGAGCGTCACCGCCCTATCGATCCTGCGCCTGATCCAGCGGCCCGGCCGCATCGTCGCCGGGCAGATCCTTTTCAAGGGATCGGACATCGTGACACTGTCGGAGGAAGAGGTCAGGGAGATCCGTGGCAAAGATATTGCGATGATCTTCCAGGACCCCCTGAGCAGCCTGAATCCGGTGCTGAAGGTCGGCTTCCAGATCGAAGAAGCGATGCAGGCCCACGAGAAAGTCTCAGGCAAATCGGCACTGAGCCGAACCATCGAGCTGCTCAAACAGGTCCGGATCCCCGCGGCGGAATCCCGCGTCAACGACTACCCTTTCCAATTCAGCGGTGGGATGCGCCAGCGGGCGATGATCGCCATGGGCCTCGCGAACACTCCATCGATTCTGATCGCGGACGAACCGACGACCGCGCTCGATGTCACGGTCCAGGCGCAAATCCTCGAGTTGCTGCGCGACCTCAACCACGACCTCAATACATCCATCATGATGATCACCCACAACATGGGGGTGGTCGCAGGCCTCTGCACCCGGGTGCTCGTGATGTACGCCGGCCGAATCGTGGAGCAGGGCCCAGTCGAGCAGATCTTCAAGAATCCGCAGCACCCCTACACCTGGTCGTTGCTGCGGTCGATCCCTCGTCTCGACTCGGACCGCCACGACCGCCTGCTCTCCATCGACGGCCTCCCGCCCGATCTGATCAAGCCGCCTGCCGGCTGTCGGTTCAATCCGCGATGCCAGTTCAAGATCGACCGCTGCCGGCACGACGATCCACCCCTGATGGACATGGGCGCCGACCAGGAGGCTGCCTGCTGGGTGACGATGCGGCGGGCACTGTCCCACAATGGAGACCAGCGTGCCTGACCGAGTGCCGCTGCTGCGCGTTGAGGGGGTGGTCAAGCATTTCCCGGCCACGCTGGGCACGACCGTGAAGGCGGTGGAGGGCGCGAGTCTCGAGATCTACCCGGGCGAGACGGTCGGCCTGGTCGGCGAGTCTGGCTGTGGCAAGTCAACGTTGGGACGGCTGATTACCCAACTGCTGCCTGTGACCTCCGGGAACATCTTCTTCGAGGGCGTGGACCTCACCAAACTGAGGGGCGAGAAGCTGCGACAATATCGCCGCCAGCTGCAGATGATCTTCCAGGACCCCTATTCATCCCTGGACCCGCGAATGACCGTCGGCGACATCATCGCCGAGCCGCTCGAGAATTTCGGCCTCCTGCGCGGCGGATCCAAGGACAAGCGCGTCCAGGAGCTTCTCAAGATCGTTGGGCTCAACCCCTATTTCAACAACCGCTATCCCCACGAGTTCAGCGGCGGCCAGCGCCAGCGCATCGGCATCGCGCGCGCGCTCGCGCTGCAGCCGAAGCTGATCGTCGCCGACGAACCGATCTCGGCCCTCGACGTCTCCATCCAGGCTCAGATCATCAATTTGATGGAAGACCTCCAGAAAGAATTCAAGCTGACCTATCTCTTCATCGCTCACGACCTCTCGGTGGTCCGTCACATCAGCAACCGGGTGATGGTGATGTACCTCGGGAAGATCGTGGAGGTGGCCGACAGCGTCGAGATCTATCGCAATCCCCGCCATCCTTACACCAAGGCCTTGCTCTCCGCCATCCCAATCCCGGATCCGGAAATCCAATCGAAACGGCGGGTGGTCTCACTCAAAGGCGAGATCCCATCGCCGGTGAATCCGCCGTCCGGCTGCCGCTTCCATACGCGTTGCCCAATCGCCCAGGTGCCGACCCCCTGCGCTGACCTCGAGCCGCCGCTTGAAGAGAAGGCACGCAACCATCGCGCCGCCTGCCACTTCTCTGAGAAGGTCCCGATCGCCGTATAGTCGGGGCCGCCGCCGCTCCTTCCAGCGCCGCGTCCTCGCCTGGTACGCGGCACACGGTCGCGATCTTCCCTGGCGCAGAACGCGCGACCCATACGCGATCCTCGTCTCCGAGATCCTGTCGCACCAGACGCAGATCTCGCGGGTCGTCCCGGTGTATGAGGCGATCCTCGAGCGGTACCCGACGGCGGAGGCGATGTCCCTCGCTCCTGTCGAGGAGGTCAAGGCGATCACGGATCCGCTCGGTTACAAGATTCGTGGCAACTGGCTGCATGGGGCCGCCTTACAGGTGGCCGATCGATTCGGCGGCGTGATGCCGCAGACGCTCCCGGAATTGCAGCAGCTGCCCGGTATTGGACGCTACACCGCCGGCGCTGTTATGAGCTTTGCCCACCACCGGGACGCGCCCGTGCTGGACACGAACGTGGCTCGGCTGCTGCGACGGCATTTCGGCGTCGCCGCCGCGCCTTTGGCCCGGACCCGCGAGCTCTGGTCACTGGCGACCGCCGTCATTCCGAAAGGAAAGGGATACCTGATCAACCAGGGGTTGATGGATCTCGGAGCGATGATCTGCAGGGCGAAAGCGCCCCGCTGCGCTGCCTGCCCACTCCGTCGCAGTTGCGACTTCAGGCGGAAGGCAGGGCAGGGGTCACGCCGACCCCTGCCCTAAAGGTCATTCCTACTGGCTCATGCGCAGGATGCCGAACACGGCGCCCTGCGGGTCGCTGATGACGGCGAAGCGGCCGCCTGGGAAGTCCTGCGGCGGGACGCTGACCTTACCGCCGAGCTCGGTCGCCTTCTTGGCGGTCGCGTCGGGATCAGTAACCGCGAAGTACACCAGCCAGTGAGGCGGGACGCCGGGCGGCATCTCCTGCCACTCCATGCCACCGCCGATGCTTTCCCCACCGAGCTGCCACTCGGTATAGGGCGGCTGGCCTTCGCCCATCGGGCTGGTCTTATCGCCCCAACCGAAGACCTGCTTGTAAAACGCTTTGGTCTTCTCGACGCCCTTGGCATTCAGCTCCGCCCAGGTGAAGGTGTTGGCTTCATTCGTCGCATCGAAGCCCTTCATCTTCGCCGGTTGCCACACCGAGATGAACGCGCCGATCGGGTCCTGGTAGACGGCCATCGAGCCCTGGTCCATCACTTCCATCGGCTCGAGGGCGACAGTTCCCCCGGCTTCCTTGACTTTCTTCGTGGTCGCCGCGGCATCGTCGGTCGCGATGTACACCGACCACGCGGACGGCTGACCGGGGTTCTGGACAGGCCCCAGCGCCGCGATCTGCTTGCTACCCTGCTTGAAGATCACGTAGCCGCCGGCGTCGGGACCCTGGTCCTCCGGCTGCCACCCAAAGAGCTTGCTATAGAACGTCGTTCCGGCGGCGGCATCGGTCGTCGAGACGTCGGCCCAGGCGGGCTTGCCGGGCGCGGCTACAGCGGTTTCTGGCATGTGCATTCCTCCTCCTGCCTATGGGCAGAAGTCGATATTAGTCCGCCCGCCGACCCCGTTCAAGCGGCGAATACTAGGTACGGGCTGCCGGCTCTTCGTCGAGGAACACGCGCCCAGTTTGTGCGATCCGGTCGGGTTTGCTGGTAGCGAAGTAAACGAGCAAGGCGATCCCCGCGACCATCCATACGCCGATGATCAGTGGAGCCAGGTTGGATGGCGGGGACAAGGCGCCAATACCCAGATTGCCGAAGTCGATGCCGAGCGCGGCGGCCAGCGCCGGGAGGAAGATGAGGCTCCCGACGATCGGCACGATGCCGTTCCAGAGGATATTGAACTCGCCACGTTGCTCGCGCAAGTAGTAGACGAGGTTGCTGAGGTTGGTGAGGATGTAGATCACGACGACGATGATTCCGGCCATGGTGCCCAGTAATGCGAAGGCCGGCAAGGGGCCGCCGGCGATCGTCCCCAACGCCACCGCCAGGATGATCCCACCAACCGCCTGCACGTTGACGGCCCAATAGGGCGTCTTGAATCGGGGATGGATCCGCGAGAGGAGACGCGGTAAGAGACCGATGCGTGCAAGGGAAAACCCCACGCGCGTCGCCGCGTTGGCGCCCGCGTTCGAGTTTGCGATCGCGCTATTCAGCACGGCAAGGATGACGATGATCAATCCGGGTCCCCAGACGGCTTGCGCCATCGCCGACCACGGGTCGCTGTTGTTGAGAAGTGCGAAGCCGTTCTTCGGATCTGCCATCTTGCCGGGACCGAAGTAGACGGTCGCTGCGTAGTAACAGCGGCAGGCTCCCGCCGGCGTACGGAGCCCCAACGATGATTGAGAAAGCGACCGCCGCTGCGGGTGCCATGTGGGTGATCGACTGGAATAGGGTTGGCGCCAAACCAACAGCATTTCGCTCGAGTCGATGCGTTTCGACGGATGTGCCCATGAGTCCCTCCTCCTTTTAGGCGCGAACATAACATTTCGCGCGGGGCGTCGCAACGCCGAGCCGGGTTAGCTGTCGGTCCGGGTCTCGGCGGCTTGTTCGTGGGCCAGGGTCGCCTCGGCATCGGCGCGCGAGATGACCCCCAGCAGGCGCCCTTCGCCGGTCGTGACAAGGCTGTTGGTCTGGATCTCGTGGTCTCGCATCGACTTGAGCAGTTCCTGCAGCGTCACGTTCGGCCGGAAGGTCTTGGGCCCGGGCCGCATCACCTGTTCGGCGGTCGCCTGCGGGTCGGCATCGAGCTCCTTCTTGCGCAGCAGCCCGAGCACCACGCCTTGCGGATCGACGACGACGCAGGTGTCCCAACCGGCCGTTCGACCTCGGACGTCCCCGATCCTTTCCGTCAGGCTGCAGGTCGGCACGTCTGACCCGGCGACGTCGCCAATCCAGATTTCGTCTACGGCCTTGCCCTCACGCGGTTGGTTATCTTCAAACCAGGCCTGCTTCCCGGGAACGTAGTCGATCACCGTCTTGAATCCCAGCGTCTCGAGCCGCGACGCGGCCCGCGGTGAGAGATCTCAGCCGAAGTCGTTGCAGTAGACGAGTACCGGCCGGTGGCGATCCAGCCTCGCGGCGGTCGTCGCGTCCAGCCGCTTGAGCGGGATGTTGATCGCCCCGGGGAGGTGATCATGTTCGAACTCGTCTTCACCGAGGACATCGACCAGCTGCGCCCCCTGGTCGAGCAGCTGCTTGACCTCGGAAACGGAAAAGACCTGCGCCGACATGGATCTAATTTACGCGGGTCTTGCGTCAGACGGGCTTAGCGAGCTCGCATCCGGTTGTTTTTCGGAAGATGCTCGACTTCGGCCAGTCCCATCGCTTCCATGACCGGTGGAACGTACATGCCGAAGCGGCCGCGTAAGCCTTTCTTCAGCCCGTACCAGCCGCCAACCGGGTTCTTCGGTGACCGCGCCCAGGCTTCGACGGTGCCCTCGGCAGCCGGTTTCTGCTCGTCCGCGCTACCGAGTGGCATCCAATCACCGTGTTGCCTGAGCATCTTGTGCAGGTCGTCCAGGCCGCGCAACTGATAGCGGACCTCGGTCTTCCCCACCTGTACGATCAGCGTCGGCGGATCGAGCGTCTCGTCCCGATAGGCCTCGAACTCCGACGTCCCGGGTGGCGTCTTCAATACCCAAGGTGACTGCCGCGTCCCCGATCCCTTGACCTTAGCTTTGGCCATCGCGTCCTCCCTGCTGGTTTTTTTGGTAACCATTAGGTTACGCTCATACGTTACGCCATCGGGCGCCAGCCTTGGCTCAGCGAGCCCAGACGCCGACCGGCGTGAATTCGAGGGGGACATCGACGAGGATCAGTTCGCTTGGTTGTGTCGCCTTAAGCCGCAGGTCGGGCTCCCCGTGGATCTTGGCGGCATCTCCGGTCGAGAGCTGTTCGGCGCCGGCGGTGAGTCCGCCCTCGATCAGGTATAGATAGCCGCCGCGGCCCGATGCGAACCCAAGCGAGACCTCGGTGCCCGGCGGCAGCGCCGCCACGTACACAGCGGCCGCGTCCTGGCGGACCTTCAGAGCATCAGCATCGGGTCCGATCACCTGCAGCAGGCGACCGGTGCGCTGCTCCTTTGAGAACTGACGCTGCTGAATGCCAGGTGGCAGACCCGGCGTGTCGGGAAGGATCCAGAGCTGCAGAAACTCCATCGGCTCGGTCTTGGATGCGTTTTGTTCGGAATGCTCGGCACCGGAGCCCAGGGTCATCACCTGGATGGCGCCGGGTTGCAGGATGCCGTCGTTGCCGAGGCTGTCGGCGTGGCGGAAAGAGCCTTTCCAGACATAGGTAATCCCTTCGATGTCGGCATGCGGGTGCATCGGCCAGACCGCGCCTGGAGCGAGCTGATCGTGGTTGAACACGCGGAGTGGCCCCACCCCCATCTGCCGCGGGTCGCGATAGCGATCGAAGGAGAAGTGCCAGCGGGCCACAAACCAGCCGCCGTCTTCCCGGTGGATCTCGCGGTCGCGTCGCACCTGCAGCATTACGTTGCATTCGAGCCTAACTGGTCCACTTGGACAATCGTCGCCAGCCGAGTGGACTAGGGCGGCGTAAGACTTGCTGCGTAGGCTCACCTCATGCGCCGCCAGGGGTCGGGCCAGGCCCTCGTCGAATACGTCGTGCTGCTGGCGTTGGCCGCACTGGTCGCGATCGGGGGGTGAGTCTGGCCGGGCGTCAACTGGCCAGCACCTTTGGGCAGGTGACCGCCGTGATCGCCAACCCGGCGGCGGCGATCGCCCCGACCGCTTCGCCCACCCCAACCCCAGCAGCCCCCGCGACACCGGCCCCGACGCCGGCACCGACGCCGGCCCCCACACCGACGCCGGCCCCGACGCTAGCGCCGCATCCCGACTAAGGGATCTGGATCGAACGCTTGGACAGCCCCATCCAGTAACCGTCGATGATGCTCGGTAAGGGCTCCCCGTTGCTGTCGCCGGCACCGAGCGTCACGAACAACGGCGCCAGGTGCTCCGTCCGCGGATGCGCGTACCTGACGGCCGGAGCGCGATGAACGAAATCGGATAGTTCGTCGACGTCGCCGTGTTCGAGCGCTTCATGC
>Ga0209220_1000231_pt1 | contig 23335 bp, 17 predicted proteins | sample BlaSpr_A8_OM3_M3_FD_187984 | JGI IMG/M metagenome (GOLD analysis project Ga0209220, IMG submission 187984) | Forest soil microbial communities from Thunder Bay, Ontario, Canada - Black Spruce, Ontario site 2_A8_OM3_M3 (SPAdes) (version 2) | ecosystem: Environmental > Terrestrial > Soil > Boreal... | reverse complement strand
CCGATCTCCTGCGCCGGTGAAGCCACCGAGAATGCCGTGGATCTCGAATGTCGGGAGCGCCCACAGGCGCTCGAGGACCGAATACTTCTTCAGGCCGACGAGCGCCTTCGCCTGGACGCGCTTCTCCAGGAAATCCTTCTCCTTGAACGGCAGCTTCTTCCACGCGGCAAGCTCGGCTTTCGACGGGCGCTTCACCGCGGAATAGAGACCGGGGATGTTGATCCGCCCGTCTTCACTCTTGAGTCTGGTGAGCAGGCGGCAGAGCTCTTCATGCGCGTTGGGCGCCGCCCCGCCGTATTCGCCGGAATGGAGATCACTCTTTGCCGTGCGCACCGTGATCTCCGCGTAGCAGATCCCGCGCAGCGTCGTGTAGACCGCCGGCCACCCGGGGGCGACGTAGGACATATCGGCGACGAGCGCGGCGTCGGCCTGAACGCGCTGCGGCTCCCGCTTCAAGAGATCGAACAGCACCTGCGAGCCGAACTCCTCTTCGCCCTCGATGAGAAACCGGAAATTCACCGGCGGACGGCCGGCGGCTTCGACGGCCTTGAGCAGACAGAACACCTGCCCCTTGTCGTCGGCGGCGCCGCGCGCGTACACGCGCCCGTCGCGCACGGTCGGCTGGAAGGGCGGCGTCGTCCATTCGGCGAGCGGATCGGGCGGCTGCACGTCGTAGTGCCCGTAGATGAGCAGCGTCGGCGCGCCGGGCACGTCCGGCCCCACACCCGAGACGACCGGATTCGTTTCGCTGCCGATGAATTCGACGTCGCGGCAGCCGAGTCGCCGCAACTCCACCGCGACCCAATTGGCGGCGGCGCGACAGTCTTGGTTGTGCGCTGGCAACGTGGAGACAGACGGGATGCGCAAGAATTCGCCCAACTCGCGCAGCAAGCGATCTCGATCCATGGGGCCACAATGTAGGGATGCAGGTCGCGCCTAGCCAGCGAGTGAGCGCTGGGTAGATTGAGGACCATGCGAACGACCGCCTCCTACGACCTCTTCCCCGACGCCCGCAGTGAACGGGCGTTGGCGCGCGCGCGCTGGCTCGCGCGCGAAGGACGGATGCGCGAAGCCGAATCCGCGTACGACGATCTGCTGACGGCGCTGCCCGAGCTCAAGGCGTGCTGGGCCGAATACTTCGAGCTGCTGCGCGCCAGCGGCCGGAGTGACGAGGCGCTGCGTCTGGCGGACCGCGCCCGGGCCACGTTCGGGGAGACCGGCTTTGCTTTTACCCTGCGCGGCGCCGCCCTGATCGAGCTGGGGCGGTATCCCGAGGCCCTCGCCGAGCTGGAGCGGGCGGTCGAAGCCGACCCCGACCTGGCGCTTACCTGGCACGAGCTCGGATACGCCGCCTACAAGCTGGGCGACAAGAACCGCGCGCTGCTGGCGCTCGACCGGGCGTTCGGGCTCGAGCCCCATACCGATACGTTGAAGCTGCGGGGCCTCGTGCTGCGGGACGCCGGACGGTATCAGGCCGCGGAAGTCGCCTTCGAGGGCGCGGCCCAGGCCGCCGAGCACGCCGAGCAGCGCACGGACGCCGAGCGCGAGATCGCGGCCACCCGCCGCTACAGCTCCTACGCCCCGCGCCGGCCCGAGGACCTGAGCCCCGGGGAGCGGTGGTTCGCCGATACGGGTTCGGTCGTCCTCGCGCCGACTCCCGGCCCCGTCCCGCCGGGCGACGAAACCCTGGTCGCCACGTTCGCCGAGGTTGCGGCGGCCAGCGGCTGGCAGTTCGGACAAATCATCCTGCTCGGACCGAGCTTCTCCGCCAGCGACGATCTCGCCGAGCGCGTAAGTGCACCCCTCGTGACCGCAGCGGCATTTGATCCCGCCGCGTGCCCGCTGATCGTCGCGCTGCGGCCCCTGTCGGCCGACCGCACCTGGATCAGAATCGCGGAGACTGTGGCTGCGGAGGCCACCGGTCTGGTGTTCGCGCTCGAGCATCCGGCGGAAGCGGGACCGGCCGTGACGACCGACATGATCGGCGTGTTGACCGATGCGGGCCAGCGGCGCGCCCGCGCGCCCAATCCCGTGCACGCGCTGTCCGAAGCCCGGCACCCCGGCGCCCGCCTGGCCGGCCGCCGCCTGCGGACCGCCTGACTCCCCCCCCGGACCCTCCCGTGACCGCGACCGCCCCCGCTCAGTCGCCGCGCGCCCCGATGTCCGGGAAGGCCATCGTCCAGAGCCAGTTCGACCGGGCGGCGGATCTGGTCAATCTCGAAGCGTACATGCGTCGCATCCTCATGTCCCCGTTCCGCGAGGTGCAGGTCGAGGTGCCGATCCGCATGGACGACGGCCGCATCGAGGTGTTCACGGGGTATCGGATCCAGCACAACGGTGCGCGCGGCCCCTGCAAAGGCGGCATCCGCTACCATCCCGAGGCGGATCACGATGAGGTGCTCGGGCTGGCGACGATCATGACGTGGAAGACGGCCTTGATGGACATCCCCTTCGGGGGCGCCAAGGGAGGCGTGACAGTAAATCCCAAGAAGCTTTCCAAGCTCGAGCTGGAGCGCCTCACCCGCCGCTTTACGCAACGCATTGCGATCGTCCTCGGCCCCTACCGCGACATCCCCGCCCCGGACGTCAATACCAACGCCCAGGTGATGGCCTGGATCCTCGATGAATACTCGAGCCGCCAGGGCTACACGCCCGCGGTGGTGACCGGAAAGCCGGTAGCGCTGGGGGGCTCGCTCGGTCGCGAAGAAGCCACCGGGCGCGGCGTGATGTATGTGATGCAGGAGTATGCGCGCGACTTCGGCATCCCCCTCAAGGGAGGCCGGGTGGTGATTCAGGGCTTCGGCAATGTCGGGAGCCATCTCGCGCGGCTGCTCGACGCCGAAGCGGGTGCCAAGGTCATCGCCGTGAGCGACGTCGAAGGCGGGATCTACAACGACAAGGGCCTCGACATTCCCGGCCTGCTGGCCCACGCGGCGCAGGGGCAGCCCGTGTCCGAATGGAAGAGCGGCAAGCGGATCACGAACGAGGAGCTGTGGACGATCCCCTGCGACTGGCTGGTCCCGGCCGCGCTCGGGGGCGTGATCACGAAGGAGGCCAATGCCCGCTCCATCGACTGCAAGGTCGTGGTCGAAGGGGCGAACGAGCCGACCACGCCGACGGCGGATCTCATCCTCGAGGAACGCGGCATCGCCGTGTTGCCCGACTTCCTCGCCAATGCCGGCGGGGTGACGGTCAGCTACTACGAATGGGCGCAGAACCTCCAGCAGTACCGCTGGACCCACGAGCAGGTCAACCGCGAGCTCAAGGCCACGATTACCAAGGCCTACGTTTCGGTGCGGGACCTCGCCAAGGAGAAACGCGTCACGTTCCGCACTGCGGCGTACGGCATCGCGCTGCAGCGCGTCGCCGACGCGGAGCGGCTGAGAGGGAACTAGTCTTCCACGCGCATGCCGGGGCGCGAATACAGCGCTCGGTAGGGATCGCTGTCCGGCTGGGTGAAGACGCGGATCTGGATCGCGCGAATGGTTTCCGCAATATCGGCGTTGTTCTGCAAGTAGATCTCGTCAAACAGATTCAGGTCCATCCGATACAGCCGCTCGGCGATGATCACAGCGTTGTTGAGCGGCGCCCGTGCGAACCACCGCCAGTCGTAGGTCTCGAGCGATTGGCCCACGGGCCCCTTGAATTGATCTTGCGCCCACCCGAACAGGGTCGCGCGCGCTCGCTCCAGCCGCTCGCCGCTCAGGTTGTCGGCATACGCCGAATCGAGCCGGCGGGCGAGCTCAGCGTAGAAGACATCCAGGGTCCGCTCATCGCGCCAGCGCGCGGCCGCGCGCCGCGCATCCACGGTATCGCGCCGCGCGCGGAAGAACGCCTCGGCCCCCCGATACCCGACGAAGCTTGCGAAGCTCTCGTTGAACGGCGTCTGGCTCTTCACGTAGAGCGTGTTGTGCGCGAGCTCGTGCAGCACCGTCGCGACGAGCTCCATCGTGTCCCGGCTCATCGCCGTTGAAAAGAGCGGATCACTGAGGTAGCCCAGCGTGGAAAACGCGCCCGACGGCCGCAGGAACACATCGAGTCCTTGCGCCTCGAGCTGCGCCGCCTCCCGTCGCGCCCGCCCGGCGTTGAAGAACCCCTTGTACGGTACGACGCCCACGATGGGATACGTCCATGTGTACTCACGCAGCTTGTCGCGCCGGCTCGCCGACATCACGAGCAGCAGCGTATCGCGGCCCACATCCACGTACGTGGTGTAGGTCTTGCCCACGGCGAGGCCGAGGGCGTCGCCGGCGTAGGCGCGCGCCGCCAGCACCAGCTGCAGGCGCTGGCGCAGCGCCGCGGGCCTCGAGGAGTCGGCGATGAGCTTCTCGATCGACTGGCGCTTGAGCAGGAGCCGCGCCTCTTCCAGCCCCGCCCGCGCGAGGTAGCGCGCGTCGGCGCTGACGATCAGCAGCAGGACGATGACCGTGGCCGCGGCCCCGAACGTGATGGCGAGCACGCGCTTGAGCAGGCGCCCCCAGCGGGGGCGCGCGCGTTCGGTCAGGGTGTCCACCGCAACCCCACGCGATGCGTCCCGCCGCCCAATGCGGCGTAGCCCTGGAACGCGTAGTCCATCGCCAGCCGACTCAGGACGACGCCGCCGCCGAACGTGAAATGCGATGCGTCGGTCACGGCGGCGCGCGTCGCATACCCTACGCGGCCCACCAGTCCGACGCCGCTCCTCACGACACCGGCCTCGATCCCCTGAACAAGGACGGCGGGCCGATCGCGGAGCCACTGCCCCTCGAGCGTCGTCAGCAGCCGGAATGTGCCTTGCGGGTCGGTGTAGTTGAGCGTCAATCCGGCCCGGGTGCGCCGCGGCAGCAGCGCCCCCCCCCCGGCATCGAGGTCCCCGCCCAGATTCTGCACGCTCACCCCGAGTGCCATGATGTCGAAAACCGCGATCGCCATGCCGGCGTCGCCCGCCCACGCATCGCTCACCGTCGAGCCGATCTGCTGGCGGTTGTACTTCCCCGTAACGCCGACGGCCACGAAGCCACGGCGGTATACCATAGTCGCCGCCGCGAGCGCTTCGTACGGATGGAACGTGGCCCCGGTCGCCATGCCGCGACGGCCGCCGGTGGCCGGATCGGGCACGATCACCGACTCCGCGCCGTAATCGAGCGCTTGCGCGCCGAAGCCCCACGTCCAGCGCCCCACCCGCACGGCGAGCGCGGCGGTCGAGACCGCCGTACCCGCAAGGTAGGGCTCGTACGAACCCTCCAGCCCCAAATGGCGAATGGTCGCGATGCCAGCCGGGTTCGCGAACATCGCGCCGGCGTCGCCGACGAGCGCCGCACCGGCGCCGCCCAACGCGGCGGACCGGGTCGAGCCGGGGAGCGCGGTCAGGACGCTGCCCTCGGACTGGGCGGCCAGACGGCCGGGCGGCCAGACGGCGAGAAGCGCGACGAAGGCGGCGAGCGCCACAACCGGCCGTCTCACTTGATCCGGATCACGGTGAGGCGGGGGACGAGCACCGGGTTGAGCGGGCCTCCGCTCCCGGTGCTGAAGAGAAGGGTGAATCCCGGATCGTTCGGCACCTGCAAGGCACGGTGATAGACCCCGGAGCCCGCGCGCAGTGTGCCGCTGATGCTCACCGACCGCCCAGCGCTCTGCGTCGGAGTGAGGGGAAACGGCTTCGGGAAGTTGGTGGGGTCCTGGACGCTCAACGACGCGTACGTGGCACGGAATGCCCACGAGTCGTATTTGAGCGCCGTCGGCGCCGTGAACCCCGGCAAGTCCGATACCCAATTCGCGAGCGCCCACCGCGTCACGACCGTGTCGAACGATTGGCGCGTGACGGCCGCGACGTTGTCTGCGCCCGTCTTCGTCGTCTGCAGGAGCTGGCGCGTGAATGCGTTCCATTGGGTCACAGTCGTGCCGCCGGAGTAGCGGTCGACGATATAGCGGACGAACAGCCACGCCGCGCCCCGCTCTGCCAGGCTGCCGATGCCGGCGGTCGGCAACAGGAAGTGGTTGCCGGTGGAATCGAGGTACTGATAGGCGTTGTACAGGTCGCCGATCGTGAAGCGCGAAAACTCGGGGCTCCCGGGTGCGTACGTGCGGCCGCCGAGCTCCTCGGCGTAATGCGAGAAGCCCTCGTTCAGCCACAGCACTTCCCCGTTGCCGCCGCCCACCAGTACGTGTTGGTTGTAGCTGATCATGTGTTGGAATTCGTGAATGAACGTCACGGGCACGATGCGCTCCACGAACGTCGTGCTCTGGCTGCAACTAACCGATCCGGTCGGGTCTGCCACCAGCGAGTAGAAGATCTCACCCGCGTTCGAGTTCGCCAGCGTCGGGTCCAGATCCACGCCATAGAAGAAGCCGGCCACGAACCCGCTCTTCAGGCACTCGGCGGCGGTGACGAGCTTGTTGACCACTGGCGTCATCAGCACGAGCACCACGCTGTTGCCATCGATATCCGACTCGCGACCGAAGGCGGCGGTATCGGTGGGATAGAGACGTGTGTCGAACACCGTGCCGAGGCTGTCCAGCGCCGCCGAATCGAGGCCGCCGGCCGGCGCGAGGTTGTCCACGAAGACCGCTACCTTGCTCTTTACCGCGCGCACAGTCGCCGTCACCGTCGTGAACCGGGAGCAGTCGAGCCGGGCGCAGACCTTGAACTGGCGCGAGCTGCCGTAGGTCGGCGGGCCGGCCGCCGCCGCCGGGAGAGGCTTCGCCGTAACGGCAGCACGTCCGCGTGCGAGCCCCCACCGCATCTCGTCACCATGCCGCAGGAACGCGTGGAACCGCTCCGCGGGCGACAGCTCGGCGCCCTCCGGAGCTGCCCCCCCGAGCGGTGCCGACATTGTGACGGGGCGGATGGTGTCACCCGTCAGCCGGAAGCTGGAGGTCTTTCCGGGTTCTCCCGTTGCAAGCTGGGGAACGACGAGGTATTCGGCGTCGAGTGCGCCGTTCGCGGGAAAGACCGTGCACCCTGCGTCGGGAGCCGGATCGATTGCGACGTATTGCCCCACCGTCAGACTCACGGGAAACCCCGCCGCGGTACAGGGACGCAGCGTCGGGCCAGAACCGTCACTACACGCCGCCGCTCCCAGGAGCAAGAGTAGGCTCCTCCGTACCATGCGCTTCCTCCGTGACGTCGCCCGTGATCCGGAGCGCCCAGTGAAAACAGACCGGTCCAGCCGCCGCCTGCACCCCAATCATCGCCACCACGAGCGATTCCAGCGAGATGCCCCACTCCGGAAACGCGCGTCGCAGCACGGCGGCGAGCGTGACCGCCAGCCCTCCCTGAGAGACCAGCCCCAGCCATCCGTACGTCACGAGGTTAGCACTCACCGCCGGGTGCCGACCCGCCCATCGCAACCCGGCCCGCAAACTGGTGAGGCGCAAACCGACGAGCAGCAGCACCCAGGGCCAGAGCTCGCCGAGCGCGTCCAGACGCAGGTCGCTGCCCGCGAGCGCAAAGAATACGACATAGACCGGCAGCGCGCACCGTTTGAGCTCCGATTTGAGCCGCTCGCTTTCGACGGGAGCGAGGTTCTCGAGTGTGCATCCGGCGGCGAGCGCGATCAGCACGGGTTCGAGCCCGACCAGCCGGACCACTTGGACAATGAGCAAGGCGATCGCGATGAGGAACAAGACCATGTGCTGCCGGATGACCTTCACGTACTGCGCAATCGCGACGCCCAACAGCACGCCACCCGCAACCGAGCCGCCGAGATGCAGAAACGCGCCGGCCGCGATGCCCGGCGTGACCGAACCTCTGCTGGCCAGCAGCCCCGCGAGTGCCAGCATCAGCGTGAACAGCAGCACGCCGGCGGCCTCCTGCGCAACCGTGACGTCGAGGATCGTCCGGGACAGGGGGCCGCGGGCATCCACGTCGGTGATCAGGGCCCAGGTGAGCACGGGAGACGACACCGCCGCCACCGTTCCGAGGAGCAGCGCCGCCGCAACAGCGTCGCGGAACGGCTGGTGCGCGGTGAGCGGGAACCATGGACTCACTGTCAGCACGACGAACGTCACGACAGCGAAGGGCACCGCGATGGCTCCCGAGGCGATGCGGAAGATGGAGAGGCGCTGGGGGAGATCTCGCAGCGCGGCGAGCCTGAGCTCGGCGCCCGCGGCGAACGCAACCAGCGCCATCGCGCCGGTCGAGATCACGCTCAACGCCTGCACCTCGTCGGGGCGCACCAACCCGAGCCACGCGGGTCCAGCGGCGAAGCCCGTGATGAGAAAGCCGGTGATGCGCGGCAAGCGGAACCGCTGCGCGAGCGCGCCACCCAAGTGCGCCGCGAGAACCAGGAATCCGAGTGCCAGCGTCGCGCGCGCCTCGAGAGGCCCCGCGCGTGTGAGCCGCTGGAGCACCGCCATCGCGACGCACGTGAACGCGAACGTCAGCCATTGCATGACGGCGCAAAATACGGCGCGACAGGTTTTTGACAATGCGCGGAGCCGCGAATATCTTCACCAGCGGACCAATGCCGTTCGTTCATCTCCACACCCATAGCGAGTACTCTCTCCTCGACGGCGCCAACCGCATTCCGGAGCTCTTGGACCGGGTCCAGGCGCTGGGGATGGATTCGCTGGCGCTCACCGACCATGGCAACCTGCATGGCGCTTGGTCGTTCTATGCGGAAGCCAAGGCCCGCAAAATCCGTCCGATTCTCGGGTTCGAGGCGTACGTCGCGTTCGGCAGCCGTCACGCGCGCGAAAAGCCCCCTGCCGACGCCCCGGGGGGAGCGCCCTACTCGCACCTCGTGCTGTTGGCGCGCAACCGGGTCGGGTACCAGAACCTGATCAGGCTGTCGTCGATCGGGTTCCTGGAGGGCTACTACCGCCGCCCGCGCATCGACAAGGAAGTCCTGGAACGCCACCACGACGGCCTCATCGGCCTGGCAGCGTGCCTATCCGGTGAGATCTCGCTGTACCTCCGCCAGGGAAACTACGAGGCGGCAAAAGCGAGCGCCGCATGGTTCGCGCGGACATTCGGGCCGGACGGGTTCTGGCTCGAAGTCCAGAACCACGGCATGCCCGAGGAGCAAGTCGTCACCGCAGGCATGTTCCGGATCGCTGCGGAGCTCGGCCTACCCGTCGCGGCGACCAACGATGCGCACTACCTGAAGAAGGAAGACGCCGAGGCCCACGACGTCCTGCTCGCCATCGGCACGGGGAAGGATCTCGACGATCCCAAGCGGTTCCGCTTCTTCGGCCAGGAGAGCTACGTCAAGTCCGAGCCCGAGATGCGGGCGCTCTTTCCTGACCGGCCCGACGTGCTGGCCGAGACCGCCCGCGTGGCGGAGCGCTGCGAGTTCGACTTCGAGAAACGGTACTTCCTGCCCCAGTTTCCCCGCCCGGCGGAGTTTGCCACGGACCAGGACTTGCTCGTGCATCTCGCGCGGAAGGGCGCGCTGGAGCGTTATGGCGATCCCCTGCCGGCCGCCGTCCTGCAGCGGCTCGACTACGAGCTCGACGTCATCACGCGGACGGGCTACGCCGGCTACTTCCTCATCGTGTACGACCTGGTCAAGGCGGCGCGCGACCGCGGCATTCCCGTCGGGCCGGGCCGCGGCTCGGCGGCCGGCTCGCTGATCGCCTACGCGCTGCGCATCACGAACGTCGATCCCCTGAAGTTCGATTTGCTGTTCGAGCGGTTCCTGAACCCCGAGCGGATCTCGATGCCCGACATCGACCTCGACTTCTGCTTTGAGCGGCGAGGCGAGGTGCTCGAGTACGCGCGCGAACGCTACGGCCGGGAGTCGGTAGGACAGATCATCACATTCGGGACGCTCAAGGCCCGCGCCGCGTTCCGCGACGTCGCGCGGACGCTGCGGGTCGAAATCGGCGATGTGGAGCGGATCACCAAGCTAATCCCCTCCGGACCAGCCTTCAGCGTGACGCTGGCGGAGGCGGGCGAGAAGGTGCCGGAGGTAAAGGCCGCAGCGGCGCAGGACGAGCGCATCCGCAAGGTGCTGGATCTCGGCGCCCGCATCGAAGGCTTGGCGCGTCACGCCTCGGTCCATGCCGCTGGGGTCGTGATCGCCCCGGGGCCGCTCACGGACTACGTGCCGGTCTGTACCGCGCCCGACTCAAAAGACGCGGGCAACGCGATCATCACGCAGTACGACATGGTGGGCCTCGAAGAGGTCGGGATGCTGAAGATCGACCTTCTGGGCCTCAAGACGCTCACCGTGCTGCACGACGCCACCCGCATGGTGGCCGAGCGCCACGGCGTCACGGTCGATCTCGAGGAGCCCGACCTGGACGACGCCAAGGTGTACGCGCTGCTCCGCTCGGGCCGCACCGCCGGCATCTTCCAGTTCGAATCGGCGCTCGCTACCGACTGTCTGCGCAGTATGAAATGCGATCGCTTCGACGACCTCGTGGCGACTAATGCGCTGCTCCGGCCCGGCCCGCTCGACACCGGCATGTACCTCGTCTTCATCAACCGCAAGCTGGGGCGCGAGAAGGTGCGCTACCCGCACCCGGCACTCGAAGAGATTCTCGCCCCCACCTATGGCGTGATCGTTTATCAGGAACAGGTGATGCGGATCGCCAACGTGCTGGCCGGCTATTCGCTGGCGGAAGCAGATGTGCTGCGCAAGGCGGTGGGCAAGAAAATCAAAGAGCTGATCCAGGCGGAGCTCACGAACTTCGTCGAGCGGGCGGTGGCGCGCGGACACGACCGCCGCACCGTAGAGGACATCGCCGCGCAGATCGAGACCTTCGGCCGCTACGGCTTCAACAAGTCACACGCCGTCGCCTACTCGATCCTGTCCTACCAGACGGCCTGGTTCAAGACCTACTATCCGGCCGAGTTCATGGCCGCCCTGTTGTCGTCGGAAATCGGCAACACGGATCGCGTCGTGCAGTACATCAACGAGGCGCGCGAGCTGGGCCTGCAGGTACTCGCCCCGGATGTGAACGAGTCGGGATACAAGTTCACGGTCGTGGGCGACGCCCGCATCCGCTTCGGCCTGGGCGCCGTCCGCAACGTCGGCGAGGGAGCCATTGCTTCGATCATTGCCGGCCGCGAAGCGGAGCCTTACCGCTCACTGGTCGAGCTGTGCGACCGCATCGACCTGCGGCTCTGCAACAAACGCGTCATCGAGTCGCTCATCGATGCCGGCGCGTGCGATTCACTCGGCGGCCATCGCGCGCAGCTGGTGGCCGCGCTGGATCACGCGTTCAGCGAAGCGCAGGTGCGTCAGGGGGAGCGCACGTCGGGCCAGCACGGCTTGTTCGGCGAAGCGACCCTGACTCCGCCCCCTCCCGCCGTGCTTCCCGACGTGCCGGCGTGGACCGAGCACGAGCGCCTGGTCCGCGAGAAGACGGTGCTCGGCTTCTTCATTTCCGGCCACCCCCTCGCCAAGTACCGCACAGAGGTGGAGCTTTTCGGGACCCGCACGACCGCGACGCTGGGCGCATGGGGCGACCAGAAGGTGACGATCGGGGCGGTCGTGACGGTGGTGAAGCGGCAGGTCTCGAAGAAGTCGGGAGCCGAGTACGCGCGGCTCACGCTCGAGGATTTCCACGGGACGGCCGAGGCGCTGGTATTCCCCGAAGCATGGGCGAAGCTCAACGCGGTGATTCGGACCGACGGCGCGTTCCTCCTCACCGGCGGGTACAGCGCGCGGGACCGCGGCGACGACCAGGCGCCGTTCATCGTGGACGCGGCCCGCAGCCTCGACGGCCTCAAGCCGAGCGGGGCGATCGGCATGGCGTTGCGCTGGACCGCGGCCAGCAGGCCCAATCCCGACACAGCGCGCGCGATCGCGGCGCTGTGCGCCGCCCATCCGGGCCCCACGCCCGTGCTGATCGAATGGAAAGGGAATAGCGGAAGCGGGGGGGGGGCGGCGGAGCAGGAGGGCAACGGCACTACGGTCCGCCTGCGCAGCCGCTCGCTACGCGTGGACGCGGCGGACGACCTTCTGGCGGCGCTGCGGGACCTCCTCGGCGCGGATGGAGTGCACTTGGTACGAGCTAGCTGATCGCATGGCGACGCACAGTTTGGACTTCGAACGCCCTCTCCTCGAGCTGGAGCGCCAGATCGAGGAGCTGAAGCGCGTTGCCGGCGACCAGCCGGACCTCGTGAGGAATCTGCAACCGCTCGAAGAGCAGCTGGCGACGCTGCGCACTGAGATCTACCGCAACCTCACGCCGATGCAGCGCGTGCAGGTGGCCCGTCATCCCCGACGCCCCTACCCGCTCGACTACGTGCACACCGTGTTCTCCGACTTCGTCGAGCTGCACGGAGACCGGCTGTTCCGCGACGACCCGGCCATCATCGGTGGATGGGCGCGTCTGGACGGCACCAGCGTGATGGTAATCGGCCACCAGAAGGGTCGCGATACCAAGGAAAACCTGTACCGCAACTTCGGGATGGCCCATCCCGAGGGCTACCGCAAAGCCATGCGCCTGATGCAGCTCGCGGCCAAGTTCGCTGCGCCGGTCATTACGCTGGTGGACACGCCCGGCGCGTATCCCGGCCTCGGCGCCGAGGAGCGGGGCCAGGCGGAAGCGATCGCCAGCAGCCTGATCGCGATGGCGTCGCTCAAAACGCCCATCATCACGGCCGTGATCGGCGAAGGGGGATCGGGCGGGGCCTTGGCCGTAGGGCTCGCGGACCGCGTGCTGATGCTGGAGAACTCCGTCTATTCCGTCATCTCCCCCGAGGGGTGCGCGGCCATCCTGTGGAAGGACGCGAGCCAGCGGGAGCGGGCGGCGGAGGCGCTCAAGATCACGGCGCAGGATCTGCTCACGCTGGGGGTGATCGACGAGATCGTCCCCGAACCGCCGGGCGGCGCCCATGCCGACGCCGAGGCGGCGGCCGCCGCGCTGGGCGAAGCTTTGCGGCGGCATCTCGGCCAGCTCCGCAAGGTCAAGCTCGACAAGCTCCTCAAGCGCCGTGAGGAGAAGTACCTTTCCATGGGTGCGCTGACCGAGAAGTGAGCTTGACACCCGTCATCGAAGTCCGGTTCAAAGGGAACCGCAGAGAATACTTCACCTGGGGCGCGGACGACGCCTCCCCGCTGACCCTCGACGAAGCCGTCATCGTGGAGGTCGACCGGGGGCAGGATCTAGGAACGGTGTCCGCACTCGGTGAGGGCGCGCTGAAGAAGTGCGGCCGCTGCCACGGCTGCGCGCTGCCCGAAGAAGCGGCCGCCAAGGCCGACCGGCGGATCGTCCGGCGCGCGACGGACGCCGAGGTCCGCGTCGCCGGCGAGCTGCGCGACGCGGAGGAGGACGTCCGCCGCACGGTGCGCGACCGCGTGCGGGAGCATGTCCTGCCGATGAAAGTCTCGGACGCCGAGTGGCAGTGGGATCGGCGCAAGCTGACCATCTACTTCACCGCCGAGCAACGGGTGGACTTCCGGGCCCTGGTACGCGACCTGGCCGGGGTCTTTCGCACCCGGATCGAGCTGCGCCAGATCGGCGCCCGTGACGAGGCGAAGCGTCTCGACGGCATCGGACGGTGCGGCCGGCAGCTGTGTATCGCGAGCTGGCTCCCCGAAGGCCGGCCGGTGAGCCTGTCGCTCGCGAAGGCGCAGGGCCTGTCGCTCAATCCCACGCAGATCTCGGGCCCCTGCGGGCGGCTGTTGTGCTGCCTCCACTACGAGCACGACTTCTACGTGCAGCAGCGCAAGCGCTTCCCCAAGGAAGGCAAGACGCTCCGCACGGCCGAGGGGATCGAACGAGTGCTCGCCATCGACATCTTCCGGGAACGCGTGACGCTCCGCTCCGAGACCGGTGCCACGCGCGTGGTCTCGCTGGATCAGCTGCAACCGTAGTGGCAAAGTTCTACCTCACCACCGCCATCGATTACTCCAACGGCGACCCCCACCTGGGGCACGCCCTCGAGAAAATCGGCGCCGACTGCATCGCCCGCTATCACCGGCTGCGCGGCGACCAGGTGCATTTTCTCATGGGGATGGACGAGCACAGCCAGTCGGTCATCGAGGCGGCCGCACGCGGCGGCGTCTCGCCGCGCGAATGGGTCGACCGCATGGCAGCGACGTTCGCCGATTACTGGCGGCGCCTGGAATGCAGCAACGACGACTGGATCCGCACCACCGAGCCGCGGCACATCCGCGGCGTGGTCGCGCTGCTCGAGCGCATTCAGCAGCGCCGTCCCGACGACCTCTACGTCGCCGACTACGAAGGCCTGTATTGCACCGGCTGCGAGGAGTTCAAGCAGGGCGCGCAGATCGTCGACGGCCGCTGCGTCGAGCATCCCACGCTCGAGCTCGTGCCGACCAAGGAGCGGAATCATTTCTTCCGCCTGAGCGCGTACGGCCAACGCCTGCTCCAGCTGATCGCGACCGGCCAGCTCCGCGTGGAGCCGGCGATCCGCCGCAACGAAGTCGTGCGGCTGCTCGAGGCGGGATTGCAGGACGTGTCGATTTCGCGGCAGCGCCTGCCTTGGGGGATTCCCTTCCCGGGTGATCCGGACCAGACCGTGTACGTCTGGTTCGACGCGCTGATCAATTATTTGTCCGCCACCGGCTTCCCCGAGGCCGGCTACGAGCGGCTGTGGCCCGCCGATCTGCACGTGATCGGCAAGGGGATCACGCGGTTCCACTGCGTGATCTGGCCGGCGATGCTGCTGGCGGCGGACCTCGACCTGCCGCGCCTCGTGTGGGCGCACGGCTACGTGCAGTGGGAAGGCACCAAGATGAGCAAGACGGCCGGCACCGCCGTGAGTCTCGGCGCGGCCATCGACCGGCACGGCGCCGACGCGCTGCGGTACTTCCTGTTGCGCGAGGTCGGATTCGAGAACGACGGCAACTTCACCTGGGAGCGGTTCGACGCCCGCTACACGGCCGATCTTGCCGACACGTTCGGGAATCTGGTGTCGCGCACCCTGTCGATGGTGCAGCGCTATCGCGCCGGGACCCTCCCCGCCGACCCGCGCGGGAGCGACCCGTCGCCACTCGAGCGTGCCGCGCAGGAGACGCTCGCGGCGTACTCCCAGGCGATGGATGCACACAAGCTGCAGGAAGGTGCCGCGCTCCTGATCGAGCTCGCGTCGCGCGCCAATCGCTACGTCGAGGAGACCGCGCCGTGGAAGCTCGCGAAGGAGAAGAAGGACGCCCAGCTCGATGCCGTGCTCGCGAACCTCGTGCGCACCGTCGCGCGGCTCGCCGTGCTCGCGGGTCCGTTCATTCCTGCGAAGGCCGATGAGGTCTGGAGCGCGTTGGGCGCGCCGCAGCCGCTCGCCGCCGTGCGTCTGACGGATCTCGCGAGTCTGGGGGTGGGCGGCCAACGCGTCGCCAAGCCTCCCCCGCTATTTCCCAAGCCCGTCGCAGCTTAGCGGGCCTGCCCCAAAAAGGGTGACGGAGCGCACAGTGCCGTATTTGACGGCGCTGTGCGGTCAGCCGTATGTTTGCAACCCTATGAGAAAGAAGCACGCTGAGCGCCGCTGGACGGTGATGCTGGTACCACACGGATCGGGAGCATCCCGGGCCGTGGAGGTGTCGCAGACCGTCGTCAAAGCGCTGCTGGGAATCGGCGGCGTCGTCGCGCTGCTGTTCCTGGTGCTCGGCGGCACCGCGCTGTCGCGCGGCGTGAACGTCACGCGCAGCCGCGCGCTCGAGCGTGAGAACCGGCTGCTCGCGAGCGAGATCCAGCGCCTGCGCGAACGCCTCGTCGGTCTGCGCGATACCCTCAACGTGTTCAGCGAGCGCGAGCAGGGGCTGCGCCTCCTGGCCGGCCTCTCGCCGACGGACCACGACGTGCAGCAGGCGGGCATCGGCGGGCCGACTGGCCAATGGTTCGAGCGCGACAGCCTCGCCGCGGCGGGGGCGAACGGATCGCAGGCGCTGGCGGCGCGCGTCGATATGGATCAGTTGACCCGGCGCGCCAATATTCTGGTCCGCTCGATCAGTGAGGCGTACGACACGCTCTCGAGTCACCAGGCGCGGCTCGCGGCCACGCCGTCGGTGATGCCCACCAAGGGTTGGCTCACGAGTGCGTTTGCGCGCGAGCGCGTGCATCCGATCCTGCACCTCGCGCGGCCGCACGAGGGCATCGACGTGAGCGCGCCGATGGGCGCGGAAATCGAAGCGCCCGCCGCCGGCGTCGTCACCCAGGTGACGTGGGTCGAAGGCTACGGCAACATGCTGACCGTCGACCACGGCTACGGCTTGGTGACCCGGTACGCGCACTGCTCCAAGATCCTCGTGGCGCGGGGGCAGCGCGTGAAGCGCGGCCAGAACATCGCCCTCGTGGGCTCGACCGGCTTGTCCACCGGCCCGCACCTGCACTACGAGGTGTGGGTGAACGGACACCCCGTGAACCCGATGAAGTACGTGCTGCCCGACGCGATCGTGGATTGAGGGCCACCGCGTCGTAGTGGTCGAGGGAAGAAGACGATGGCTACGATGCTCTCTCCCAGACTCTCGTTCCTGCCGCTGCTTTTCTGCCCCGTCTCGTTGGCTACTCAGGCCCCGGGCACGCTCACCGGGATCGTGATGGCATCCGACGAAACGCCCCTCGGCCAAGCGCGGATCAGCGTAGTCGGCCGGCATCTCGCGGTCCTGAGCGACGGCGACGGCCATTTCGTGCTCACGGACGTGCGTCCGGGCCTTCAGGTCATCGAGGTGCAGCGGCTCGGCTACGCCAGGCTGCTCTCGTCGCTCGAGATCCCGGTAGGAGAAACGTTGCATGTGGAGGTCGTGCTGGAGGCCGAGGCGGTGCCGCTGTCGAGCATCGAGGTCCAGACCGAGCCCGCGGTACCTGCAATGCTGCGTGGCTTCTACGAGCGCAAGGCGCTGGGCACAGGATTTTTCCTGACCCGCGAAGAGATCGAGCAGATGCAGCCGCGGATCTTCACCGATCTCCTGCGGCGCGCGCCGGGAGTGCGGCTCCAGCCGGTCCGGGGACCTTCTGGCAGCAGCTACCAGGCCGTCACGGGGCGGGTCTCAGGATCGCGCCCCTGCCCGATGCTCTACTACCTGGACGGCGTCCCGTTCCCCGTCGCCGGCGACATCGGCATCAACAACCTCATTCTGCCCAAGGACGTTGCCGCGATCGAGGTCTACAGCGGCGCCTCCCGCGTGCCGCTCCAATTCCACTCGGCGAACGCCAACTGCGGGGTGATCGCCATCTGGACGTTCAGCGCGGAACGCACGCGCGAGCCTGCCCCCTGACAATTCGCCGCCTGGTCCTGCTTGCCGCGGCGATCATAACGCTCGCGCTCCCCGCGTGCCGCGCCGAGGACATCGGTAAGCCACAGCCGGGCACCGTGTTCGTGAGCATTGGCGACAACTACTTTCAGCCAGACACCGTCACAGTACCGCTCGGCCACGCGGTACGTTGGACCAACGCGGGCGCCGTACAGCACACCGTTGTGTCAGACAGTCTACTGTGGCAGAGCAGTTTGGTGGCGCCCACCCGGTGGTTCGAGATGCGCTTCGACAGCAGCGGCACCTTCCCCTACCATTGCTCACAACACACCGGGATGACGGGGACCGTGATCGTTCAGTAGCTCCCCGTAACGACCACAGGGGAAGCCGGAGCTTCCCCTGTGACGACTACGGAGCGAATGACGTCTATGGATGGAAGTTCCGGTTGTTGTCGGTCTCCGTGATCGGCAACGGGTAGCAGACGTTGTTCCCCACGGGAGCGAAGCCCGGCTTCCAGTAGGTCGATCCCGGTACCGGCACACCGATGATATTGGCCGGGTGGCGGCGGAAGTCGCCCAACCGTTTTCCCTCCAGATAGAAGTCCAAGCCCTTCTGGGTGAAGAACTCGGTCAACACCGAGTTCGAATCAGTCGCCCCACCATATGCCGGCTGGCCGTTAGCCGTTCGTCTGGCCGCGATCAGCACCAGCTCAGCCGCGGTGCCCTGCGCCTCGGCCTTGATGTAATCGGTTTCGAGCTTCGAGGCCAACCGCACCGGCGTTGAATAGTCCGGGTACTTCTGCTGAATTGCGTACGGCACGCCGCGGTCGGTGGAGTATGCGGCATCCTGCGGCGCATATGCCGTCGTGGCGAGCCAAGGGAGCCGCGGATCCGTAACGCGCCAGATCGGCGCAACAGCGATGGAGCCGCGGTCGCGGACGTAGAACCACATCCGGTTTGCCAGGCGGAACCGTTGCGCTAGATCGTCCACATAGCTGAGGTTGAAGTTGAAGCCTGCCGGAACGGAGTCGGCCGCCGTTATCGCCTGCACCAGGCGGCCAGCCTGGAGCTCCGCCCGCGCTGTCCCAACCCAGGCCGCGTCCGCCATCGGAGGCCCCTCGGTGCCACCCGCCGCATCCCCCTGCGACTTCGCCAGGGCGAAATGCGCGACTGCGGAATCCAGCATGTTGAGCGTCGTCAGTGCCGGCCCCGCCAGCACCGTCCCCTGGCAGAACTGCTCCGCCATGAACAGATACGAATATCCGAGGAAGAGATTCACCCGCGCGAAGTTGATGTTCGAGGCGGGGTTCGGAAGGTTGGCCTTGAGCACCAGATAAGCGGACGCCGCCGACTGGGACAGCGGTGTCCACAGGTCGGCGTCGAGACTCCCGTTCTGAATCACGACATCGCGCCGGCCGAACTCGTTGCGAGTGGGGAAGGTCTCGGATACGTCGGTCTCGCCGACAAACCAAGACGAGTACACGATTAGATGCCCGTAGGCCGAGGCGAAGTTCTGCTGCGCCGACCTCGCGAGGACGGGCGCATCCGCCACCGGATCGAGTGCATTGTTGTCGATCACGGTGGGGTTATCCACCGTGAGCCAGTTCTTGCACCCGCCGAGGACGAGGGCCCCGGCCACGATGGCGGTGCTGGTGAATTGCTTGAGAGTGCGCATCGGTCGAGGCTCCTTTCAGAACGTCAGGTTGACGCGGAAAACGAACCGCCGCACCGGCGGCTGGGTGAAAAAGTCGTCTCGGTTGAACAAGGCGGTCGCGTTGGAGACCACCTCGGGATCGTAACCCTCGTACTTCGTCCATAGGGCGAGGTTCTGGCCGCCGATCGTGACCGACCCCGTCGCCGCCCGGAACGCTCGCGCCCACTGCGGCGGCATAGTGTACGTTAGCGAGAGCTCCCGGAGCCGCACGAAGGAGCCGTCCTGGAGGTAGGCTTCCTGGACGTCGTTTACTGTTTTCGCAGAATCGAGCGGGGTCAGGAAGGCGGGCTGCCCGGCGTTCGGATTGCCGTAGCGCCGCAGCCGCTCGGTGCGGCTGAGCTTCAAGGTGTCGAGCCGGTTGTCGCTCCGGACCAGCTGGGTCTCGCGGAAGAAATCGGTGAAGTTCCGCACCTTGTGGCCACGTTTCGTATCGATCAGGCCATAGAGCCGGATGTTGCGCAGGACCGTGACGTTGGTGGACAGGTTCGCTTCGAACGTCGGCAGCACATAGCCGGCAAACGTGGGGCTCTCGGTCACCCGCACCACACCGGTCGTTGTGTCGACACTGATGATCCGGCGGGTCCACCACGACCCCAGCTGCAGCCCTGCTTGCACCCGGTTCAGCGTCCCGAAGGGCGCGATGCTGCCCATGTCAGTCACTTCGTTATGCAGCGTGTTGGCACCGAGCCGGATGTCCCATGACAGGGTGGGTTTATTCACGGGCACCGCGTGCACGGCGATTTCGAACCCGCGGTTCAACATCGATCCGATGTTCACGAAGGGACCCTGTTGGAATCCCTGCGATGGCGGGATCGGCTGCTGCAGGATCAGGTCCTTACTGACCTTGTGGAAATAGGTCAGCTCGAGACCGAGCTGGTCGTTGAGGAACCCGGCATCGAATCCGGCTTCGAACTCCTCACCGCGCTCGAATCGCAACCCCGGGTTGCCCGGGTTGAGCGGGATTGCTCCGGGCGACACGATGGTGCCGTCGTAATACGGGGAGGACTGCAGCGTGGTCAGTGAGGAGCCCGGGAGAGGAATCCGTCCGGTCGAACCCCACGCCGCGCGCAGGCGCAGCGTATTCACGAACCCCACCTTCCAGAATGGCTCTTCGCTCGCCACCCACGACACTCCGAGTTTGGGCAGAGTGACCCACTTTGATTCTTTCCCGAAGGAGGAAGCGTTATCGAACCGCAGGCCGAGCTGCCCATAGAGCCGGTTGTTGAAACCGACCTGCCACTGCCCGATGAAGCCGACGCCGCGCTGCAGCGTCCAGTCCTGGCCGCCGGAGCGGAGGGAAGCCGCGCTGACGACGTTGTTGGAATTGACCGTCAAGCCCTCGCCCGTCGCGAACACCAGCTCCTCCCTCGTTTCGACAAGCTGGAACCCGAACGAGAGATTGGAGACGATGTTCGACGCGAGGTTGTGCTGGACGTTGCCGAGATAGTCGAGCGTGTGCCGCTCGATCCCCCGCCGTGCCTCGTTGATCTGCCCGCTGTTGATGGGGTAGGAGTTGCGGCTGTTCTTTGGCAGAAACCGGCGCTCCTCCTCCCGCACCCAGTCGACTCCAGCGGTGAAGCGGTTCGTGAACCAGGGCCGCGGCACCCAGTTGGCCGTGATAGTCGCGATGGTCCGGTGAGTCTGGCGTGCGTTCCGGATCGCCGTCATCGCCGCGACATCCCGTTGGTTCCCGAACCATCCATCCTGGCCCGCTCCGTTCACGGTGCGGGTAAGTGGCGACCCGAGGTGCGAGTTCCCCAGCCACCCGAAGATGTTGTTGTCGTTGTCGGGTAGGTCGGTCCGCGCGATCGTGATGCCGACGCCGGCGTCGAGCGTCAAGGTCTGCGAGGGCACCCAGTTGAAGTTGACCCGACCGGATGACCGCTCAAACCCGTTGTTGGGCAGCACCCCGTCCTCGGTCTCCCGGTTGAGTGAGGTGTAATATCCGTAGTTGGCGCCGCCGCCCCGCCCGCTCCAGTTCACGCCGACCGTCTTGCCGGTTCGGAACGCGTTCTGCCGCAGCAGTGGATTGTCGCTCACCAGAGTCCCCACCGGCTGCCCGAAGCACAGAAGGTTGTTGGCGTTGGCGACATTCGCCGCGCTGCACCGCCCGAAGTTGGTCCGTGGCTCGAAATTGCGGTTGATGGAGTTGTAATCGAGGCTCGCGCTCTGGCTGAAGTGCCCGGCCCCGGGCCGGCCGCGCTTGGTGATGATTTGAATCACCCCCGCCGACGCGTCAGCGCCGTAGAGCGTCGCTGCAGCAGGCCCTTTTACGAGCTCGATGGACTCGATGTCCTGTGGATCGATGTCGCTCAACCGTTCGTACGCCTGCCCGCCCGTGAAAAACTGCGGGGCGCCACCGGATACGACCCGGATCCCGTCAACGTACAGCAGCGGCTCATTGCTGAGCGAAATGGAGGCCGCGCCGCGCACCCGGATCTGGTTAGATGTTCCCGATGAACCCGATGCGCTGGTTACCGATACGCCCGGGACGCGTGACTGTAAAGCGTTCGCCACCGTGTTGATGGGTGCGACCTGAGCGAGACCCGCGACATCGATATCCGACACGGTCGCGGCTTGCGCACGCCGCTGCTGCTCTCCCGCGGTGCCCGTCACCACCACCTCTTCAAGCATCACGACCGATGCAGTGAGCGGGTAATTGCCTGTGAACTCCTGACCGGGCTCGAGCGTCACCGTGGTCTCGAACGTCTTGTACCCGATGCGCCGTATTTGCAGAGTGACGGCGCCGGCCGGAATGCCGGGGATCCGGTACTCGCCGCGGCTGTTGGTCGTCGACTGGAGTATCGTGCCGGCAATCACGACGCGGGCATCGGCGACCGGCGCGCCGGAGGCCACATCTGTCACCGTGCCCTGGATGGTGGCGCCCTGCTGCGCCGCGAGCGGCGTAGCCAAGCACACCGCGGCCAGCGCCAAGGACACACCCAGCTCGATCCTACCAATGGTAAATCGCATAAGTCGCATTCCTCACGCTTGGAGGTTTGACGTACCGCGCGAAGACAATCATGGATGACCCAGACCGCCCGGTCCGAGACCGGGAAGCCGCGCAGAAGCGACGGCGCGGCGCCTGCTACCGACTACATCGGCCGGGGATGATGATGTTGCGCTGGAGGTGAGGAATGCAGCGGACGGAAATTTGAGTCATGTCGCCTCTGCGGTTGACGGAAACGGAACGGCTGCTCTCCAAATAGTGAGGCCCGTCGGAGGGGTCCGCAAGGGTAACCCCGGCGGCCTCGCCCCCCCCCCCCGCGATCGCGCTGCCTGACCGCTGCTTGACAATCGGGCGGCACGGCGGGCACAATCTCTTGTGGTCGGCTTCCGCTGGAGGCAGGTCCGGTTGGTCGTGCTGATGCTCACCTCGGCGATACCGAGCTGCGCGCGCGGGCGCCGCGCCGCGTCCGAACCGGCTCCGCAGACCGAGTGGAGCCTGACCGTGGTCAACCGGCATTCGCTCGACATCAGTGTGTACGTGACGTACGACGGCCAGCGATCGCACGTCGGTGTCGTCCCCGCCACGAGCACGGCGACCTACGTGCTGCCCCCCCATATGATCGCGCCAGGACGCACGGTCCGGCTCCAGGCCAACGCCATCGGCTCGACGCGCCGAGTGACCACGGATGCACTCTTGGTGCGCCCGGGCCAACACGTCGAGTGGAGCCTCGAGCTCGAGCTGCGCCAGTCGAGCGTGGCCGTGTGGTAAACCCGTCGTGCAGGGCCCGCCTCTTGCCGCTGCTGCTGCTCTTGCCGGTTCAGCTGACGGCACAGGCCGTGGGGACGATCACGGGTACGGTCACCGCGACGGATGGCGCTCCCCTGGGGCTCGCCCGGATTGTGCTCGTGGGCACCAACGACGTGACGCTGACCCGCGATGACGGTCGCTTCAGCATGGCCGGCGTGTCGGCGGGCAGCCAAATCATTCAGGTCAAAAAGATTGGATACGAGGCGGTCCTGCTCCCGATCGAGGTTCACGCCGGCGAGACCGTAAACGTGAGCGTGTCACTCACGGTCCTCCCCGTACCCCTCAGCCCGGTGAAGGTAGAGGCCGACCGGGAGCTCACGCCGGCGATGCGCGGATTCGAAGAACGGCGGGCGCGGGGCTCCGGGCATTTCTTCAACCGCGTGGAGATCGCCCGCATGCAGCCCCGCGTCTTCACCGACGTGCTGCGTCGCGTACCCGGCGTCCAGATCCAGCCCATGCCCGGGCCGTTTGGGACGGGTGAGCTGGTCCGGATGGCCCGCACGATCGGGGTGATGGGCGCGCGCTCGTGCCCGGTGCTGTTCTACATGAACGGCGCTCCCTTCCCCGTCACCGGTGACATTCCGATCAATTTCTACATTGACCCTGATGAAGTCATCGCGCTCGAGATCTACAACGGGATGTCGCAGATTCCGCCGCAGTTCAACTCGAACCTGCTCAACGCGCGCTGCGGCGTGATCGTCATCTGGACGCGCACCGCCGTCGATTCCACCCAATCACGATGAATCGGGTCCGACCATCTTATTGCTGGATGGTT
>Ga0209220_1000230_pt1 | contig 23351 bp, 19 predicted proteins | sample BlaSpr_A8_OM3_M3_FD_187984 | JGI IMG/M metagenome (GOLD analysis project Ga0209220, IMG submission 187984) | Forest soil microbial communities from Thunder Bay, Ontario, Canada - Black Spruce, Ontario site 2_A8_OM3_M3 (SPAdes) (version 2) | ecosystem: Environmental > Terrestrial > Soil > Boreal... | reverse complement strand
TCCACACGGTCTGCGGCGCTCCCACGATGCCCATCCGAAGGGGGGATAGGACCATCCAGGGAATGACAGCGTCACCCTTGATTGAGCACGACTGGGCGCCCCGGACACGAGCGGGGGCAACTCCCCGTTAGCAGGCGAGGGAGCTAATCCCGGCACGAAGCTTGCGACGCCGCATGTCCCGACGGGGAGATGGACAGGCGCCCAGGGAGGCGCACGTTGTGACGTCTCACTCCCCGCCACACACAGTTAGGCGGTGTCCGATGAAACGCTTGATCCCGTTACTCGCCTTGGCCGTCCTGGCGGCGTGTGCCAGCGCCAATCGTTACGCGCGTTGGCCCTATCGCGGGCCGATGCTCATGGTGACGAACCCGACGCACAGCCGCCTCACCGTGATGGCGCGCGACGGGATGGGACGCGAGCTGGTCACCGCGACGATCAAGCCCAACGGCAAGCAGTGCTTCCGCTGGCCGTTCATCCACGCGATCGGTTATCTGATCGCGGCGGGGTCCGACACGCTGACGACCGAGCCGTTCGAGCCGTGGTCGGCCGATGGCTGGGAGTGGTCGGGGCAGTTCAAGCCGGTCTCGAACCCCAACGTCTGTCGCTGACGGCTCACTGCGCCGCCACCCGCGACACGACATCGTAGTAAAAGCGGACCCCGAAGCGTAACGCTTCGACGCTCACCCGCTCGTCGTTCCCGTGCACGCCCCGTGAATCGGGTTGCGTGAGCGGGAACGGCGCGAGGCCGTAACTCGCAATTCCCATCCGCCGGAAATAATGGCTGTCGGTGAAGCCCGCCAACATGGGCGTCGTGACGAGCGCGTCTGGATGCCGGGCATGCGCCGCCGCCACAATCGCGCGGAATAACTCCGTATCCGTCGAGCTCTCCGTCGCGGGCCAGCTCGGGCCCTGCGGCCGGAATGTCACCGCCGTGTCTCCCACGACACGCACCAACTCCGCGAGGAACGCCGCCGGCTCCTGTCCCGGCAAGAGCCGGATGTCCAGCGCCGCCGTCGCCAGCGGCGGAATCACGTTCGTCTTGTCGCTTCCCTTCAGCCCGGTGATCGAGATCGTGTTGCGCAGCAGCGCGTTGTAGGCGATGTCACCCGTAAGCGAACGGACCGCCACCGAGTCGTGCACCGCCGCGCGAATGTCTGAGAACCAGCGCCGTTGCACGGAGTCGCGCTCGATCGTGGCGAGATCCCGGAAGTAGCGCTCCACCGCGGGCGTGACCACGAGCGGCGTGCGCCCCCCCCACTCGGCGATCCGGTTGAGCGCGCGCACCAGGCGGTGCACGGGATTGTCGGGCGTGGGACGGGAGCCGTGTCCCGCCGTGCCGTGGGCCGTCATGTCGAGCCAGAACGGCGACTTTTCCGTCGTGCCAACGCCATAGTAATCCACCCCGCCTCGGCCGTTCGCGCGCGTCGTGCCGCCCTCGTTGAGCAGAAACTCGGCATCGCGAATCAGGTCGGCTTGGTGCTCGACGAACCACGCCGCGCCTACCCCCGCGCCGATTTCCTCGTCCGCCGTCGCCAGGAAGATGATGTCGCGTTTGAGCGGAATGTGGGCGCGCTTCAGGATCAGCAGGGTCATGAGCTGGGCGATGCCTTCACCCTTCATGTCGAGCGCGCCACGGCCCCAGACAAAGCCGTCCTTGATGACGCCGCTGAACGGGTCCACCGTCCAGTACTCGGGCGACGCCAGCACGACGTCCATGTGATTGAGGAGAATCAGCGGCCGGGTACTGCCGTCGCCCGCGAGACGGGCGTAGAGGTTCGCCTTGCCGGGCGCCGGCTCGAAGATCCGCGACTCGATACCCTCCCGCCGCAACACGCTCGCGAGCCACCGCGCCGCAACGATTTCGTTGCCCGGCGGGTTGGTCGTGTTGATGCGCAGGTATTGCGACAACAGAGCGGTCGCCTCGTCACCGAGCGCGTTCCACTCGGCGTCGCCCCGCGGCGCGGCGATGAGCGCGACCCGTGCGGGCGTTTCCATGACGGGGGCGGAAGAAGGGCCCGCGAGCGGCGGAGCCTGGTGGCGGCCGGCGCAGGCGCCGGCAGCGAGGATGGACAGGACCAATGATGCGGCACCGCGCACGACCGAACCCCTGCGAAGGAGAGCGCGAAACTACGAGCCGCCGCAGCACGCGGCTAGAGCGCGAGCGTCTCCCCGTGCGCGAGCTGCCGATATCCCTCCGCAGGCAATCCCGCAGCCTGCCACGCGGCCCGTGCCCGGACCGGCGGTTCGTCCATCGCCTCGTCAGTGAGCTTGAACGTGCCCCAGTGAATCGGCACCATCGCACGCGCGCCGAGCCCGCCGCACGCGGCCACGGCCTCTTCGGGGTTCATATGCACATAGCGCATGAACCAGCGCGGCTCGTAGGCACCGATCGGCATCAGCGCGAGATCGAATGGACCGTAGCGCTCCGCGATCGTTCCGAACTCCGGATGGTAGCCGGTATCGCCCGCGAAGAACACGCGCTTCCCTTCCGCGGCCGCGAAGGCCCACCCACACCACAGAGTAGCGCCGCGGTCCCGGAAGCTGCGGCCGCTGAAGTGCTGCGCCGGCGTGCAGGCCATGCGCACGGGACCGACGGTCGCATCCTGCCACCAGTCAAGCTCTCGAACGACGCGCGCCCCACGCCGGCGAACGAACGGCGCGAGCCCTAGCGGCACGAACCAGCTCGCGTCCGGATGCGAGCGCGCGACTGCCCGCACGGTGTGGTCGTCGAGGTGATCGTAGTGGTTGTGCGATTGCAGCACGGCGTCGATGGGCGGGAGCTCGTTGATCGCAATTCCGGGCGCCACCCACCGCCGCGGGCCGGCGAACTGCACCGGTGCGGCGCGATCGCTCCACATCGGATCGGTGAGAACGTTGAGGCCGCCCAGCTGCAGGAGTAGGCTCGAGTGGCCGACCCAAGTCACCGTCAGTTGGGACTCGGGCGCGCGCGGCACCGCGAACGCCGGCCGCGCGCGGACGAACACGCTGGGGTCAGGATCCTTTGGGCGCGGCCGCGTCGTGCGGTGCACGAGCAGCCATTTGAGTAGGCTGCCGAACGGCGGGAGGGTATTCTCGATCCAGGGATTGCGAAAGCCGCCGCCGGGGCGGTGGTGCGAAGGGAGGCTCTCCATCGTATCCTACCCGCGCCCACCTGCCAACCGCGCGGCCTCCGGACGGCGGCGCAATGCCAGCATCGCCCACACGCCCAAGGCCGGACCGATCGCCAGCACGCTCATGCTCCATCGCCATCCGATCCTCGCCGCTAGCGCCGGCAGTAGGTAGATGGTCGCGCACGTGAGCAGGAATCCCATGCTGGTTTGCAGCGTCAGCGCAGTACCCACGTAATCGGCCGGTGCAAGCTCGCTCACGGCCGCTGAGAATTGTGCCGAGTCGGCGACGACGCTGATTCCCCAGACAAGGAGAAGCGGCAGCAGAACAGCGAGCGGCGAACCGAACAACAAGCCGACAGCGATCGCGCAGCTTCCTGACACCGCCATGGCAGCGCTGGTCACCAGGGTGCGGCCCCAGCGATCCGCGTACTTGCCACCCAGCCAGCATCCGATTGCGCCGCTCCCCACGACGGTGAACGTGACGAGTGCTGCGAGCGCAGCAACGGGCGCGTCGGCACCGCAGCGGAGTCTTTCGCTTGCGGCGACGAACGCGGCCATCCAGGTCCACATCGCGTATAGCTCCCACATGTGGCCGAGATAGCCGAGATTCGCGAGCGCCACGGCGCGGTCCTTGAGCAGGCGGGGCGCCGCCGACCATGAGAACGGCGGCGAGGGTGCGGCATAAGGACCATCATTCGGGACGACGAGTACCAGCAGTCCACCGGCAAGCGCGCTGATCGCGGCAATGACAAGGACGGCCCGCCACGCGTCGGGCGGAGCGGCCCAACGCACCAGATGCGGCGACGCCGAGCCGAGCGTGAGGGCTCCCACGAGAACCCCGATTGCCCAGCCGCGACCTTCCCGAAACCAACCCGCGACGATTTTCATTCCGGGTGGATAGACGCCCGCCAGTGCCGCACCGGTCAACAGTCGGCACGCCATTCCAACGCGCGGACCGGGCGCGAATGCAACGCCCAGCGTGGCGATCGCCGCAAGCGCCGCTGCTCCTGCGACCAGTCGCCGTGCGGACCAGCGGTCCGCGAGCGTGAGGATCGCACTCACCAGCGCTCCGACGACAAAACCGAGTTGGACCGAAATCGTCAGCCACGCGCCACCGGCAGGTGTGAGGTGCCACACGCGCGCGAGCGTGGGCGCGACCGCAGAACCGCTGAACCAGGGTGCCATCGCCAACAGCTCGGCGCCGGCCAGAATCGCCAAGACCCGGCGCGGGTTCATAACCCCGTCGGGTGATCCAGGTAAACCCAGGGAAGGTCGAACTTCGCGGCAACGTGCTCAGCCAATGCTTTCACGCCCACGGTCTCGGTGGCATAGTGACCCGCGTAAAAGACGTTGACTTTGAGCTCTTCAGCATCGAAGTAGGTCCAATGCTGCCCCTCTCCGGTGACGTAGGTGTCGAGTCCCGCGGCAGCCGCTTGTGGGATCAACGACCCCCCCGCCCCAGTCACAACGCCCACGCGCTGGATTCGAACCGGACCGAATGGGAGGAGCCTGGGCGGAGCGCCCAATACCTTGGCAAGGGTGCGCCCGAGATCGTCGCGCGTTCCGCTCAGCTCTCCCCACACACCGGCTGGCGCGCCGTGATACGAGCCGAAGTCGCCGCGCAGCGTCACACCGAGCTGTCGCGCGAGCACGGGGTTGTTGCCGACCTCGGGATGGCGATCGAGCGGGAGGTGGGCGGCATAGACGGCGATATTTCCCTGAACGAGCGCCGCGACCCGCCGATACGCGGGACCGACGAGTGGACGGAGCCCTCCCCAGAACAGGCCGTGGTGCACAAAGAGACAGTCGGCGCGCTGCTCGGCGGCCATGCGTATGGTCGCTTCACAGAGGTCCACGGCGGCCGCCAGGCGCGTGACCTCGCCGGCGTTCGCGACTTGAAGGCCGTTCAAGGCTTCCGCGGAATCCGCGACTTCGTCCTGGATGTGGAGGTACTCGTCGAGGTAGCGAACCAGCGCGTCTAGGCGCACTTATGACACCGTATTGACAGTATCGCGCCACAGGCGAGTCTTCCACATGGGGCTGTGCCGTAACGCACGCTGGGACAATAGATTACGTAATCCACACGCGAAGTGGCGTAAGCTGTGGATATCTCGGGTGGGGCTAGAACGCGCTTGGGGCGGGCTGGCGGGTGCCTTGGCCGCTGCGTTGGGCGACCTGGGGCGGCTGTCCGGCGTCCTCCCCCATGCGGAGCACGCCGTTGATCTCGCCGCCTTCCTGGACGAGCAAGCGCTTGGTCGATACGTCTCCGTGAACGACGCTCGTCGCCTGCAGCTCCACGCGTTCCTCGGCATAGATCGCTCCGCGCACTTCCCCGCCGATGATCGCTTCGCGGCTGATGACGTCGCCCTCCACTTCCCCACCCCTCGCGACGAGCACCTGTTTCGCGGCGCGCACCGTGCCGTTCACGGTTCCCTCGATTTTCACCACGCCATCGGCCGAGATGTCGCCCACGACACGCATGCCGGCGCCGATGATCGACAACCCCGGCACTGCCTCGCGTCCGGGTGTGCCCTTTTCGGTGAAGACCGCCATCTCAGTACGCCTCCTTCACGAGGTCGAGCGGATCGAGCGACTTGCCGCCGCGTCGAATTTCGAAATGCAGGTGCGGGGCCGTCGAGTGCCCCGAGTTGCCGGACAGACCGATGACCTGGCCTGCCGCGACTTGATCGCCTTCGGCGGCGAGCAGCCGGGAGGCGTGTCCATACATCGTCTCATACCCGGACGGATGCCGCAAGAGGACGTACAAGCCGTAGTCAGGATCGTAACCCGCCGCCGCCACGGTCCCGCCGCCCGACGCGCGCACGGAAGTCCCGATGGGCACTGCGATATCGATGCCCGGATGGGATTCATCCGGAACGCCGGCGCGCACCTGGCCGCGCGTCATGAAACCCTTTATGTCGAGCGGCCAGTGCGAGGGTATCGAAGCTCCTGTCTCGTAGCGGGACGACGCGCCCGGCGGCCGCGCGCGAACCGCTACGGCGCGCATCGCCGTGCCCATGTCAGCCGTCCGGATGACGCTCCCACCGCTGCGGGAAGTGGGCGGCGCTCTGACACCCAAGATCTGTCGCAGCTCTTGATAGTTCGACTCCGCGCGATTGAGCGCCGCGGCGAGCTGCTGCACACGACTATTCTCGGCTCGCAGGCGCCCCACTTCGCGCTGCAGTCCGGGGACCCGTGCCGCGCTGCGGGTGATCGGCCCCGCGAACGCAAAGAACAGCACGACCAGGATCGCGATCGCGATGCCTCCCAATTTGCCCGCTTGCACGAACCAGCGCGGGACGCGGTACTGCCGGGAGTCGAGATCGCCATCCGAGTGCACGACGATCGTCACAACGCGCGTCGTCATCCGTCGAAGGGCGCTCCGAGGATGAGCTCGAGCACCCGCGCGAGATCGTCGTTCGAATAGAATGAGAGGTGGATCTGCCCCTTGCCCTTGGCGCGCAACGTGACGCGCACGTCAGTGCCGAGGCGACGGCGTAGCGCGTCCTCGACGCGCCGCACTTCCGGCGCCGCCCCTACCCCACGTTTCATGCGCGGCCGCCGCTCCGGGGCCCGCCCGCCTCGGACGCGGTCTTCCACCTCGCGCACCGAAAGCCCTTGCGCCACGGCCTCTTTCGCGAGCGTCGTCACCACTCGCGGATCCTCGAGCGCGAGCAACGCGCGGGCGTGGCCCACCGACAGATGACCGTCGTGCAGCATCTGCAATACCGCTTCGGGGAGCTTGAGCAAGCGCAACGCGTTCGCCACCGTGGACCGGTCCCGGCCTACCGCGTCCGCCACGTCCTGTTGCGCGAGATTGAATTCGGCGATCAAGCGCTCGTAGCCACGCGCCTCGTCCACAGGCGAGAGATCGTCACGCTGCAGATTCTCGATCAGCGCCAGCGTCAACAGGGTGCGGTCGTCGGCTTCCCGTTGCACCGCCGGGATACGTTCCCAGCCGAGCTGCTGGCAGGCGCGCAGCCGTCGCTCGCCGGCGATCAGCTCGTAGGCGCCGTTTGCCCCGCCTCCCCCGCCGGCGGCTTTCCGGACCACGATCGGCTGCAGCAACCCGGCCTGCTTGATGGAAGACACCAGCTCTTCGAGGGCGGCGGGGTCGACGGTCTGTCTTGGCTGGAACGGGTTTGGCCGAATGTCCTTTATCGGCAGCTCGACGAGACTCCCTTCCCGTTCAGCCTCCTCGCGAGTCGGCCCCAGCAGAGCCTCGAGCCCCCGGCCGAGGCGACGTCGTCCTGCGGCGGTATCCGTCATGCGGGCACCTCCGGCAGCGGTTCAACGGCGGGCAGCGTCGGCGCCGGGGGAGCAGCCTGTTCGACCCGGCGGATCACCTCTTGAGCGACCGCCAGGTAGCTCTTCGCCCCGACCGATTGCACGTCGTACAACACGATCGGCTTCCCGAAGCTCGGCGCCTCGGCCAGCCGCACATTGCGCGGGATGGTCACGTTGAACATCCGGGCGCCGAAGTATTCCTTGGCCTCCGCGGCCACTTGCTTGCAGAGATTCAAGCGGGCGTCGTACATCGTCAGCAGCACGCCCTCGATGGCGAGCGCGGGGTTGAAATTACGCTGCACCAGCTTCACGGTGTTGAGGAGCTGTGAGAGGCCCTCCAGCGCGTAGTACTCGCACTGAATCGGAATGATGAGGCTGTCGGCGGCGGTCAGCATGTTGAGGGTAAGCAAGCCGAGCGACGGCGGGCAGTCGATGATCACGTAGCTGTATTCGTCGCGCAGGTCGCGCAGCGCGCGCCGCATCATCGTTTCGCGCGACGGCTGATTGACGAGCTCCACCTCCGCGCCGACCAGGTCCTGGGTCGCCGGCACCACGTCGAGGTAGGGGAAGTGCACGTGCGGGAAGCGCGACTGCGCGAGGGCCGATCCGTCGATGAGCGGCTCGTAGAGCGAGTGACGGATCCGATCGCGCTCGATCCCGACGCCGCTGGTCGAGTTCCCTTGCGGGTCAGCGTCGATGAGTAGCGTCTTCCGCTCCGCGGTGGCGAGCGACGCCGCGAGATTTACGGCGGTCGTCGTTTTGCCGACGCCACCTTTTTGATTGGCGATTGCGATGACGCGAGACATATCGTAAGTTATTGCTATATAATAGTTTATCTAGATTCGCCTCTAGCGAGCGTCCAATATACAGCGGTTTCACGTGAAACGAAAGAGCATAAGTTTCACGTGAAACAGCCATCCATCAGGTATCGGCTTGGTATTCTGGCGGTTACGCAACCCGCCGGCGCCAACGCGTCGCCTCCACAACCAGGTTATGGAGATCGCTGGGGGATACCCCGGGGACGCGAGCCGCCTGCGCCAGCGAGCTCGGACGAATCCGGTCGAGCTTTTGCCGCGCCTCAGTCGCGAGGCTCCGCAGTTCCAGGTAGGGCAGGTCGGTCGGAAGGGCGAACGAGGCCAACTCCGCCAAGCGTGCGGCGGCCTCTCGCTCGCGCGCCAGGTAACCGTCGTACTTGATCTCGATTTCAGCCGCGAGCAGCGCTTCGGTGGACCCGCCGGCGCCCACGCCCGCCGCGTCGAGCAGCGCCCCCAGCGAGACACCTGGCCGCTTCGCGACCACCGCGATGCGCTCGCCCTCGGCCAGGACAGTCCCGCTCGCCGCCAACGGACCAGTGGCCTGAGCCGGTGTGATTGCCGTCTCACGGGCAAGGGTCAAAATCGACATCTCCTCCTCGAGCCGCCGATCGGCGGCGCGCAATTCGCTCGCCGTCAGTACGCCCAGCCGCTCCGCGAGCGGCAGCAGGCGGCGCAGCGCGTTATCCTGGCGCAGGAGCAGCCGGAACTCAGACCGTGACGTGAACAGCCGGTAGGGCTCGTCCACACCACGCGTCACGAGGTCATCTACCAGGACACCGATGTAGGCATCGTCCCGGCCCAACACAACCGGCTCGGCACCGCGGATCCGTCGCACCGCATTGATGCCCGCGACGAGTCCTTGTCCCGCCGCCTCCTCATAGCCGGTTGTGCCGTTGATCTGTCCGGCAAAGAACAGATGTTCGACCGCCTTCACTTCGAGCCAAGGCGTGAGCTGCGTGGGGGGATAGTAGTCGTATTCGATCGCGTAGCCCGGACGCGTCATCTTTGCGCGCTCGAGCCCGGGGACGGCATGCAGGAACTCCAGCTGCACGGCGACGGGCAGGGAAGTGGACAGCCCGTTCACGTACAGCTCGCTGGTATCGAGGCCCTCCGGCTCGAGGAACACCTGGTGCCGCTTCGCCGCGGGGAACTTCACGATCTTGTCCTCGACCGACGGGCAGTAGCGCGGTCCGCGTCCACTGATCGCGCCGCCATACAATGCCGACTCCTTGAGATGGCGCTGGATAATTTCCTTCAGCTCGTCACCAGCCCACGTAATCCAGCACGGCACCTGCCGAGGGCGCTCCACTCGCTCGTGGAAAGAGAAGCGGTAGGCGTCAGGATCACCGTCCTGGCGCTCCACCTTGCTCCAATCGACGCTGCGCCCGTCGATGCGCGGGGGCGTGCCGGTCTTGAAGCGCGATACTGTAAGTCCAATATCTTCAATGACTTGCGCCATATCGACGGACGGCTGGTCCCCGGCACGGCCCGCAGGAATCTGGGTATCGGTGCCCAGGTGGATGCGCCCGCGCAGGAAGGTGCCGGCGGTAATGATCACCGCGCGCGCGCTGAAGCGCCGCCCATCGCCGGTCTCGACTCCTGCGATCCGATTGCCCCCGCCCCCCCGTTCGAGGAGCAGATTTGTGACCATACCCTGCATCAGCTCGAGGGCGGGGAATTGCTCGAGCAGGTGGCGCACCGCGCGCCGATACAGCGTACGATCGCACTGCGCGCGCGGAGCCCAGACGGCCGGGCCCTTGGAGCGGTTCAGCATCCGGAACTGGATGGTAGCGCGATCGGCGGCGCGGCCCATGAGCCCGCCGAGAGCATCGACTTCGCGGACGACGGTGCCCTTCGCGATACCGCCGATGGCGGGATTGCAGGACATCTGCCCGATAGTGTCGAGGACAGAGGTAAGCAGCAGCGTCCGCACGCCGAGGCGCGCGGACATAGCGGCGGCTTCGGTGCCGGCGTGACCACCGCCGACGATGATGACGTCAAAGTCGAAGGACATCCGGTGAAGCTACTAAACGAGGACATGCAAAGGCTAGACGCACAGACGCACAGCGGTGGACAGTTAACGGGGCTTGGGACGAGCGGATACCTGGCTCACCTTTCTGAGCAGTCCAAACAGGGTCTTACTAGTCTCGGTGGCGAGCGCTTCAAGTCGACCAAACTCGACTGGCTGGACGTACCCGACGTCACGGGCTATGGCAAGAGCAGTTTGCACTTCTGCGAGTGAGCTCCACGCGGTATCGAGAAACTTCCGATAGTCACGAGTGCCCTTTCGAGTTGTTCCTTCCGCGATGTTCAGGGGAACGCTATATGATGCCCGGCGGAGCTGGTCAGCAAGGGCGTGCTGTTCAAAATCGGGGAACCGTTGAGCAGCTCTGGAACATTCCACGGCAAGGCGCTCGGCATGTTGCCAAGCCTTCAGGGTGTGATGATTCGGCATTCAAGGAGGATACTATCAGCCGAGGAAAACGCGGGATCTTTTTATCTCATCCGGTATCCTTTTTCCTGTCCACCGCTGTGCGCCTGTGCGTCTAGTCTTTGCAGGTCCTACGCTCTTACCCAGCGCACAAGCTCCTTCATACTCGGCCGTTTCCCCGTCATAAGTATTCCAACTCTATAAATCCTCGCCGCTACCCAGGTCACCCCCACAATCGCGACCGCCAGGATCGCCAGCGACGCTACCAGCTCTGTCGTGGCCATACTTCCCGCCGTCCACCGTACTGGCGTCGCGATCGGGGATGTGAAGGGCACGAGCGACAGGGTCCGGGCAAACGTCGAGCTCGGATCGTTGGTGAGGCCAATGATCGAGAAGTAGGAGATCATCAGCAGATAGGTCACCGGCTGCTGCGCCTGCCGCGCCTCCTGCTCGTTGCTCGACATCGCGCCGACGGCCGCGAACATCGCCGAATACAAAAGGAAGCCGCCCAGGAAAAACGCGAGGAAGACGGCGATCGTGGCGCCGGGGATGTGGGGGAGCTGCAGTCCCTCGGCCGCCCCCGGATCCGCGCCCAGCATACGGGCGATCGGCCCACGCAGGTTCATGAGCAGGCGCGCCGACACCCCCCAGATCAGGAACTGGAAGAATGAGACCGCCCCCGCGCCCACAACTTTGCCCAGCATCAACTGGAACGGCCGCAGCGACGACACGAGCACCTCCACGATGCGCGTGGTCTTCTCCTCCAGCACCGAGCTCATGACGTTCACGCCATAGAGCAGGATCGCCATGAACAGCAGGATGGCCATGATGTAAGCCAGGACGAACGACTGGCCGGCGCTTTCCGCCGTGGTCCGGCCGCGTGCTATCTTCTTGGTATCTAAGTGGATAGGTATCTGAGCCCAATCCACCACCGCCGGGTTTACCCCTTTGGTCTCGAGCCGGACCTTCACGACCAGCCGGCCCAGGCCCCGCTGCAGCTCCTCGATCGCCGAGAGCGACGAGATGTTGGAGGCCCGGTACTCCGCCTTACCCGTCTCGGTGAGGTCGTTGGTGACGATGAGGAAGCCATCCAGCTTCTTCGCCTCGACCAGGCGCGTGAGCGAGTCGATCACGCCGGGACCGGCCGAAACGCGATAGGCGCGGAATGTCCGACCCGCCGACAGGGCCTCGGCCACCCGCTCGCCGAATCCCGATGCCGTGCTGTCCACGACCGCGATATGGCGGACCGCACCGCCCACCGACTGGATGATCTGGAAAACGATGATGCCGCCAAAGAGCACCGGCCCGAGGATCGCCGAAATCCAGAACCACTTGGTGCGCACGCGCTCGACGAACTCGCGGCGGATCACCGCCCAGACCTTACGCATGGGCACCGGCCTCGGTCGCTGACGGCACGGCGGGCGCCGTCACGGCCTCGGGTCCCACCAGGTCGACAAAGATCTTGTGGAGGGAAGGACTCGCCAGCTCGAACCGCGCCAGGCGCGCGCCGGAATTGACCAGCGCCCGCAGGATCTCCTGGGCGTCGGCTCCCGGGGCGAGCTCCAACTCCGCCTCCTGGCCGAAATCCTGAATCCGCGCCACGAGCCGCCGGTCGGCGAAGATCTGCGTCGCGGCACCCTGGCTTCCGTCGAACGCGATGATCACGTGCTTGCCGCCGTGCGTCTGTTTCAGCTCGGTGAGCGTACCATCCACCAGCTTCTTGCCGCGCGCGATGATGCACAACCGGTCGCACAGCTTCTCGGCGTGCTCCATGATGTGGGTCGAGAACAGGACCGTCTTGCCACGCCGCCGGTAGTCGACGACGGTGTCGCGGAGCACCTGGGAGTTCACGGGATCGAGTCCCGAGAATGGCTCGTCGAGAATCACGAGCTCGGGGTCGTGCAGGATCGTGGAGATGAACTGCACCTTCTGCTGCATGCCCTTGGAGAGGTCGGACACCTTCCGGAACTGCCAATCGGCCAGTCCCAAGCGATCCAACCATTCCAGCGCCTTGGCGCGCGCGGCGCGGCGGGGCACGCCCTTGGCCTCCGCGAGAAACACGAGCACGTCCAGCACGCGCATCCTCGGATAGAGCCCGCGCTCCTCCGGCAGGTAGCCGATGCGCGCCGAATGGTTACGGCCGCCGCCCACGGTCCCGAAGAGCCGGACCGTACCCGCGTCCGGCTCGTAGATGTCCATGATCATCCGGATGGTAGTCGTCTTGCCAGCGCCGTTGGGACCGAGCAGGCCGTAGATGATCCCCGGCGACACGCTCAGCGAGAGCGCATCGACTGCGGTGTGACCGGAGAATCGTTTGGTGACGTGATCGACTGCGACGACGGCCTCGGACATGCCCCGAAGCTAAGGGGTAACGAAGTTTTACGCTGGAACGCCGAACAGCTCGCCCGCTTTGCGCAACGCAGTCACGAGTGCGTCGATGTCGTCCACATCATTATAGATGTAGAACGACGCGCGGGCCGTTGCTGGCACGCCTAACCGACGCATCAGGGGCTGGGTGCAATGGTGTCCGGCGCGGATGCACACGCCGTCCCGATCCAGAATCGTGGCGAGATCGTGCGGATGAATGTCCCCGTACGTGAACGGCACGACGCCGGCGCGGTGTTCGCGGGGACCGTACACCGTGACGCCTTCGATCCGCGTGAGCCGCTCGATCGTCACGCGCGCGAGCGCTTGCTCGTGCGCGGCCACGCGATCCATGCCGAGCTCCTCGAGATAGGCAATGGCCGCCGCCAAGCCGACCGCAGCTTCCACGTTCGGGGTGCCGCCTTCGAACTTGTGGGGGATCTTGTTCCAGGTGGAATGATCGTCCCAGACCCGCTCGATCATCTCGCCGCCGCCGTGATAGGGCGGCATCGCCTCGAGCAGGGCAGGCTTCGCGACTAGCGCCCCGCTGCCCATCGGCGCGAGCATCTTATGGCCGGAGAGCGCATAGAAGTCGCAATCGAGCGCCTGCACGTCCACCCGCAGGTGGGGGGTCGATTGGGCTCCGTCCACCACGACCACGGCACCGGCGGCATGAGCCAGCTTGGCGAGCTGGGCGGCCGGATTCACGGTTCCCAGGGAGTTCGAGACGTACGGGAAGGCGACGATCTTAGGCTTCGCCTCGAGGGCCCGCCCATAGTCCGACAGGTCCACCCGCCCGTCCGCGGTGATTTCGACCATCCGCAGCGTGGCGCCCTTCTCCTGACACAGGATCTGCCACGGGACGATGTTCGAATGGTGATCCATTGCTGTCACCACTACGGTATCACCAGCCTTCACGTGCGTCCGGCCCCAGGAGGCCGCCACCAGATTGATCGACTCGGTGGTGCCACGGGTGAACACGACCCCTTCCGGGGCCCAGGCGTTCAGGAACCGGGCGACTGTCTGGCGGGCCGTCTCATACGCCTCAGTGGCCTCCACCGCGAGCCCATAGGCGCCGCGGTGCACGTTGGCGTTGTGCGTGCTGTAGTAGTGAATGATCGCGTCGAGGACCTGTCGCGGCTTCTGGGTCGTGGCCGCGTTGTCGAGATAGACCAGGCGGTGGCCATGCTCCCTGCGCGTCAGGATCGGGAAGTCGGGCCGGAGCGTCGCGGTGTCGAGCATCAGCCGGTCAGTCGCTTGGGGATTCGGTGGTCACCGGCTCCGCGCGGTTCGCGAGCGCGGCGCTCAGCGTGTGCCACGACAGATTGGCGCATTTCACGCGTGCCGGAAACGCTCTCACGCCCGAGAAGGCGGCGAGCTTCCCGGGTGCCACCGGGCCGCCCGCGAGCATTTCGCGAAACGCCCGGAAGAGCGTCTCGGCCTCGGCGGTGGTTTTACCTTGCACCGCACCGGTCATCAACGACGCCGCGGCTTTGCTGATCGCGCACCCCGAACCCTGGAAGCCGACATCGGCAACGACGTCATCATCTACGCGGACCTGCAGACTGATCCGGTCGCCACAGAGCGGGTTGTAGCCTTCGGCGCTGCGATTCGCGCCCGGCACCGCGCGGAAGTTTCGCGGGTTGCGGTTGTGGTCGAGGATGACCTGCTGATAGAGATCGGACAGGTCGTTCATGTCTCCGCCAGACGCGCCCGCACGATCCGGTCGAGCTGCGCGCGCAGCGCGGCAACTTCCATCCGCCCGAGAATCTCGGCGCCGAAGCCGTAGGTCAGCAGCCGGCGCGCCTCGCGCTCGCCGAGCCCGCGGCTGCGCAGGTAGAAAAGAGCGCGGGGATCGAGCGGCCCGACCGTCGACCCGTGCGTGCACTTCACGTCGTCAGCGTAGATCTCGAGCTGGGGCTGGCTGTCGGCATGCGCGTCGGGGGAGAGCAACAGGTTGTTGTTCGTCTGCTTCGAGTCCGTCTTCTGCGCGCCCGGGCGGACGATGATGCGGCCGGTGAACACGCCGCGCGAGCGCCCGTCGAGAACGCCATTGAAGTATTCGTGGCTCGCGCAGTGCGGCGCCGCGTGATCGATGGTCGTGTGATGATCCGCGTGCTGCTCGGCCGCGAGCAGGTACAGCCCGTTGAGGATGAGCGTGCCTCCCGGCCCCGCCATCACGCTGCGCAGATCGTGGCGCGACAGCGCACCGCCGAACGCGACGGCGTGCAGGTTGACGGTGCTGTCGCGCCCCTGGTGGGTTTCGGTGGTAGCGACGTGATAGGCGCGCCCACTTTCGCGCTGCACGCGGTGGTAGTCCACGCGGGCGCCGTCCGCGACGACCACTTCGGTGACCGCGTTGGTCCAATACACGTCCTGCTCGAGCGACGCATAGGTCTCGACCACCGTCGCGCGGGCTTCCCGATCGATGACGATGAGGTTGCGCGGGTGCGCCACGACGCGCGCTGCGCCGTCGTTCGCGGAGACCGCCAGGAACAACAGCTGGATCGGCTCCTCGACCGTCACCTTCGCGGGCACGTGCACGAATGCGCCGTCGCGCACGAACGCGGTGTTCAGCGCAGCGAACGGCCGATCCTGAAACGCGGCGTACTTGCAGAGGTGCCGGCGAACCAGATCAGCGTCCGTCACGAGCGCCTGGGCCAAACTTTCGACCCGCACGCCCGCGGGGAAGCCGGATACTGAAGAGAGCTCCGGGCTGAACAACCCATTTACGAAAACGAGGCGATGCGGAGCCGCGTCGCCGAGCAGGAACGGTTCGATTGCTGCGGGATGCGGGATGCGGGATGCGGGAGCGGCCAGCTCGAATGCAGCATCCGCGATCGGCGCGACGCTGGTGAAGCGCCACGCCTCCTGTTTCATCGTCGGGAAACCGACCTCGCGGAACTGGGCGATGCCGCCTTCGCGGAGGTCTTTCAGCCAGGCGGGAGCGCGGGCTGCTCCGTTGGTCGCCCACGCGTGGTATGCTCCAACAAGCCGCTCCACCGGCCCTGTTTTTACTGCCATCGTCACGACACCATTGCGCCATCACGCAGCCAGTCGTAGCCCTTGGCCTCGAGTTCGTGGGCCAATTCAGGGCCGCCCGACTTGACGATCCGGCCGTCCGCCAGCACATGCACCACGTCGGGGGTGATGTAGTTGAGCAGACGCTGATAGTGCGTCACGATCAGGAACGAGCGGTCAGGGCTGCGCAGCTCATTCACGGCGTTCGCCACGGTTTTTAATGCATCGATGTCGAGCCCGGAGTCGGTCTCATCCAGGATCGCGAGCCGGGGCTCGAGCGCAGCGAGCTGCAGGATCTCGTTGCGCTTCTTTTCACCGCCGGAGAACCCCTCGTTCACGGGACGGTTCATCAACGAGTCATCCCACCCGATGTTCTTGAGCTTGTCTTCCAGCAGCTGCAGGAAATCCATCGGATCGAGCTCCGGCTGGCCGCGGTGCTTGCGGATCGCGTTCAGCGCCGAGCGCAGGAAGTAGGAGTTCGTGATGCCGCGGATCTCGACCGGGTACTGGAACGCCAGGAACACGCCCTCACGGGCCCGCTCCTCCGGAATCATCGCGAGCAGATCCTTGCCGTCGTAGGTCACGGTGCCGGCGAGGATAGCGTAGGCCGGATGGCCAGCCAGCACCTGGGCGAGCGTGCTCTTGCCCGAGCCGTTCGGCCCCATGATCGCGTGCACCTCGCCCTCGCGGATCATGAGATCCACGCCGCGCAGGATTTCGTTGCCGGCGACCGCGACACGGAGACCTTTGACTTCGAGGAGCACCTTGCTCATCAGCCCACACTTCCTTCCAAGCTGATCCCAAGCAACCGACTGGCCTCGACCGCGAACTCCATCGGCAGCTCCTTGAAGACTTCCTTGCAGAAGCCGTTGACGATCATCGAGACCGCATCCTCGGCGGAGAGACCGCGCTGCCGCAAGTAGAAGATCTGGTCCTCGCCGATCTTGGACGTCGACGCCTCGTGCTCCATGATCGCGGTGCTGTTGCGCACGTCGATGTAGGGGAAGGTGTGCGCGCCGCACTGGTCCCCGATGAGCATCGAATCACACTGCGAATAATTTCGCGCGCCGTCGGCGCCCTTCATGATCTTCACGAGACCGCGGTAGGTGTTCTGCCCGCGACCGGCCGAGATGCCCTTCGACACGATCGTCGAGCGCGTGTTCTTGCCGAGGTGGATCATCTTGGTGCCGGTGTCCGCCTGCTGGCGATGGCTCGTGACGGCGACCGAGTAGAACTCGCCGATCGAGTTGTCGCCCTGGAGGATGCAGCTCGGATACTTCCAGGTGATCGCCGACCCAGTTTCGACTTGGGTCCAGGAGATCTTCGAGTTCGCACCGGCGCACTTGCCGCGCTTGGTGACGAAGTTGTAAATGCCGCCCTTACCCTCGTCGTCCCCCGGGTACCAGTTCTGGATCGTCGAGTACTTGATCGTCGCCTTGTCGTGCGCGATCAGCTCGACGACCGCAGCGTGGAGCTGGTTCTCGTCGCGCATCGGCGCCGAACAACCCTCGAGGTAGCTCACATAGCTGCCTTCGTCGGCAATGATCAGCGTGCGTTCGAACTGGCCCGTCGACGAGGCATTGATCCGGAAGTAGGTGGACAGCTCCAGCGGACAGCGCACACCCTTGGGCACATACACGAACGAGCCGTCGGTGAACACCGCCGAGTTGAGCGCCGCGAAGTAATTGTCGTTGTAGGGCACCACGGTCCCGAGGTATTGCTGGACCAGCTCAGGGTGTTCGCGGATCGCCTCGGAGATGGGACAGAAGATCACACCGTACTTGGCGAGCTCGGCCTGGAACGTGGTCGCGACCGAGACGCTGTCGAACACCGCGTCCACGGCGACGCCCGACAGGCGCTTTTGCTCCTCGATGGGAATGCCCAGCTTCTCGAAGGTCGCGACCAGTTTCGGATCGACCTGATCGAGCGAGTCGAGCTTGGGGAGCTTCTTGGGAGCGGCGTAATAGCTGATCGCCTGATAGTCGATCGGCCCGTACTTCACATTGGGCCAGTGCGGCTCCTGCATCTTGAGCCAGTTCCGGTAGGCCTTGAGCCGCCAATCGAGCATCCAGGCCGGCTCCCCCTTCTTGGCGGAGATCAGCCGGATCACGTCCTCGTTCAAGCCGGCCGGCACGACCTCGGATTCGATGTCGGTGACAAAGCCGTACTTGTACGGTTGCTGGACGTGGGCTTCAATGCTGGTCATCAAAACTCCTGGAAGTCCTTAACCGACATAACGTTGGGTGGTCACACGACCCCCCAGACTGCGAATCCTAATAGTTTTGTCGGGATTGTCAATGAACTACGAGAACTGCGTAAAGAGGCGTAAAAGGCGTAGAAAGGCGTATTGGGCCCACGCTGCTACACGCAGTTCCCACGCCGTCTTACGCCGTTCGTTTCAGTAGATGTCCCTATTCCACTCCCGCACTAGCCGCTCGTAATCCTCGGGCGTGTTGATCTCATCGATGACGGCAGGGTCGTCCACGGGGACGGCAGCGACCTCGGCGGCATGCTCGTGGAGCACGGCCCGAGCCCCCTCCCGGCTGGCTGCGGGGCTGTCCAGCAGCTCCTCGAACAGGCTCGCTCCCCAGATCACCGGGTGACCACGACGCTCCCCAAACGTGGGAACGACCGCAGGCGCGGCGGTCCGGCGATGGGTTTCAAGCAGCCGCTCCACCGTGGCCACGCGCACATGGGGCAGATCTACGGGCCAGACCAGGACGGCGCTGGGCTGGAGCGGCTGTAGAGCCCGGAGCGCCGCCCGCAGGGAGGCAATCGGCCCGCTCTCCGGCTCGGGGTTCTCCACCATCATGCAGTCGTGGCCAGCCAGGGCCGGCCGGATGCGGGGGGCGTCGGGCCCGAGCACGACCACCCGCGTCTTGACCTCCAGGGCCTCGAGCGCCTCGAGGATCCGGACCGCGAAGGGCAGGCCGCGGAAGTCCAGTAGGGCCTTGGGGGAACCCATTCGGGCAGACCGGCCGGCTGCCAAGACGACACCCGCCAGAGACATGACTCAACGATAGACGCTAGGACGCTAAGGCGCTAAGTTGGCCTCCCCATGGCCGTCCGCCGCATTCGCCAGCTCGGCGACCCGATCCTGCGGGTCCGCTGCGAGCCGGTCAAAGATCCGAAGTCGCCGGCCGTCCGCCTGCTCGCGGACGACCTGCGGGACACGCTGCGCGCGGCCCGAAAGAAGTACGACATGGGGCGGGCGCTCTCGGCCCCGCAGATCGGGGCGCCGGTGCGCGTGGTGCTGGTCGAGATCGGGAAGTTCCGGGCCACGATGGTGAACCCCGAGATCACCGACGTGGGCGCCGAGGATTTCCATGTGTGGGACGATTGCTTCTCATTCCCGAACCTGCTGGTGCGCGTGACTCGCGCCCACCGCGCGACGCTCAGCTACACCGATCTGAAGGCCAAGCAGGTCTCGATGGATTTGGAAGGACCGATGGCGGAGCTGTTGCAACACGAGCTCGACCACCTCGACGGCATTCTGGCCCTGGACCAACCGAGCGGCCTCGACCCCTTCGCGTTCAAGACCGAATGGGAGAAGCATCACAAGCCGTCGGAGCGCTACGGACCACCCCGGCCCCGGGAGGTGTAGCAGCCGAATGCCCCTCCTGCTCGTCCTCGTTGCCGCACTCTTGCAGGCCCCAGCCCCCCCCCCCCCCCCCCCCGCTCCTCACTCCCCGCTCCCCGCTCCCCATTCGTTACTGGCTCATCACCGAGCCGGTGCCGACCGACACCGGCGCGGCCCGGGTGGCAAAGGATTATCTGGGCAACGAGACGACGGCGTTCCCCGATTCCGACTCGACGTGGCGGCCCGTGGTTGCCCCTGATTCAGCGGAGGGGCTGATCGATTTGAATCAACTCGTCCGGCGCGGGACCGACCGCACCGCGAGCTACGCCTTCACCTACCTCTATAGCCCGCATGAGGACACGCGCACCCTCATTCTGGCGAGCGACGACGACGTGGCCGCGTGGCTCAACGGGCAGCGCATCCACTACGACGTCGTGGCGCGCGGCACCGGGACGCAGCGCGACACGATCGTCGTGCGGCTCGCGCAGGGGTGGAATGGACTGTTGCTCAAGATCGTGAACCGCACTGGCGGCTTCGGGTTCGGAGCGTGGGTTGACGGGGGAGAGCCGCTGCGCGCGACGAACCACCGGGCGGCTGACGCCCGGCAGGGAAATTTGCCCACGGCCACCGTGACAGCCGGACCCCTGAAGCTCGAGGCGCCGCTCTCATGGGGAGGCGAGACGCTCGCAGCCAAGGGATCGATCGCGCTCACCGCCTGGGGGCCGGCGCCCCTCTCCACGGCGTCCGCGCGCCTCGTCAGTCAGTTCGATACGCTGCAGCGCACCGTGGCCGACTCCCTCACGCCGGGCATCCCGCGCGAAGTGCGGCTGCAGGTCGACGTGCTGCGGCTCGCGGCGGCGGCAGCTCGGGACACACCGCCCGTGTTAGTCATCACCTGGGGAGCGGGGCGGAATGCGCGCAGCGCCGTCGCGCCGGTGCTGGTCGCGGACCGGGTGCTCGGCCTCAGCGACGGACGCATCCAGCTCGCATGGACCCCATCGGAGGCGGGAACCGCACTGGAGACGAGGGTGCGCGTCCCGCCGCTGTTCGCGGGTCTGACGCTCGATCTCTTGGCGGCGGAGTTCGGCCCTACTGCGCGGTTCCTGGTGAATGGCGCCGCGCGGCCGTGGCAGAACGGGATCGTGGCGCTGTGCGCCCCGTGCGGCGCGGGCGACTCGCTCGCAATCCGCGTGGAGCGCGACCCGTCGCGACCGTGGTGGGATCCGCCGCGCATGCGCATCCACGACCGCACGTATAGCGACATCGCCCGCAACCTCGCGCTGCTGCCCGCACTTGGAGACTCATCTGGGACCGTGATCGCACCCGACGCTCGCGCCTGGCTCGCGGCGATGCTTCAGGCCGACAAGACGGACTACCGGGCGCTGGCCGCGCAGTCCAACGCACAGCTTACCGCACATCACGCGCGCGTCACGCGCGATACGATCGAGCTCGTAGGCAATTCGCACATCGATGCTGCCTGGCTGTGGCGCGTCGCGGAGACGCAGGAAGTCGTCGAGAACACGTGGCGCACGGCGCTGAAGCTCCAGCAGAAGTTTCCCGGAGCGACATTCGCGGCGAGCGCGGCGCAGTACTACGCATGGTTGGAAACCCGCGCGCCGGGCTTGCTCGATTCCATTCGGGCCGCCGAGCAGCACGGGGGGGGGACCTGGAGCATCGTAGGCGGCTGGTGGGTCGAAGCGGACCAGAACATTCCCAGCGGAGAATCGCTGGTACGGCAAGGCTTGTATGGCCAGAGCTACTTTCAGAAACGGTTCGGGCGGCGCGCGCGGATCGCTTGGACGCCCGACAGTTTCGGCTACCCCTGGACTCTGCCGCAAATCTGGCGCGGCCTCGGGATGCAGGCCTTCGTCACACAGAAGATCCGCTGGAACGACTCTACCGAATTCCCGCACGACGCGTTCATCTGGGAAGGGCGCGATGGAACGCGCCTCTTCTCGTACAACCCCTGGGGCTACGACCACAATTTGGACGGCGCCACCCTCGCCCGCGAAATGCGCAAGGACAACGGGCGCACCGCCGACGCCCACCGGATGATGGTGCTGTACGGGGTCGGGGATCACGGCGGCGGCCCCACGATCGAGATGCTCGAGCGGCGCGAAGATCTGCAACGTCTGCCCGCGTTTCCGGTGCTGCGCGACGCCACGCCGGAGCCTGCGCTAGGGGCGATCCGCGCCGCGCACCCCGACAGCGGCTGGCCGGTCTGGAAAGACGAGCTGTACCTGGAATACCACCGCGGCACCTACACGACCCAGGCGTGGATGAAGCGCCGCAACCGCCGCAGTGAGGAGCTACTGGGCACCGCGGAGCTGCTCGCTGCGCTCGACACGGCTCCCTATCCGCGCGCCATCCTGCAGCACGCCTGGCAGCAGACGCTCTTCAACCAGTTCCACGACTTGCTGCCCGGGTCCGGCATCCGGCCGATCTACCTCGATGCGATGGCCACGTACGACAGCGTGGCGGCTGCCGGCGCGGCCGTGCGTGATGACGCGTTCCGCCGGCTCGCGGCACAACTCGACACACGCGGCGACGGAGCGGCGGTCGTCGTGTTCAACCCGTCGCCCTGGGTACGGACGTCGTACGCGGCGCTTCCCGTGGACTCCGCGCTGGCAGCGCTGCGCAATGAACGGGAGCTACGGACGGTGGACGCCGCGCAACGGGGGACGCGCGCCGTAGTCTCCGGAGATTCGCTTCGCTTCCTCGCGAGGGAAGTACCCGCGCTCGGCTTCAAGGTGTTCTGGATCCGACGTGGCGCGGCGTCCGCGGGGACGCTCGCGGCGACGAGGGCGCGGCTCGAGAACGATTTCCTCGTCGTCGAGGTGGACACGCTCACCGGACAGCTCACACGGATCTACGACAAACGCATCGGGGGGGGGCACGAAGCGCTGGCCTCGGGAGCGCGCGGCAACACCCTGCAGCTGTTCGGCGACCGGCCCAGCAACTGGGACGCCTGGGACATCGGCTATACCGGCGAAGCGTGGACGCTCGATTCCGTGCGCGCCGTGCGCGCGGGAGGCGATGATGTGGAGCGGTGGATCGAATTCGAGAAGCCCTGGAACGCAACGCGCGTCGTGCAACGCATCGTGCTGCGACGCGACGAGCCGCTGGTCGAAATCGCCACCACGATGGATTGGGCGGAGCGGCGCAAGCTCCTCAAGGTGGCGTTCGATTGGAATGTGACCGCCGACAGCGCGTTCTATGAGATCGCCTACGGCGCGATCGGCCAGCCCACGGCGCCCCGGACGCAGGCCGAGCGCGCCAAGTACGAGCATGCGGGACACCGCTGGGCGGATCTGTCCGATTCCACGTTCGGGGTGAGCCTCCTGAACGACAGCAAGTACGGCTGGGATACGCGGGGACAGCGGATGCGACTGTCGCTTCTCAGGGCGCCGATCTGGCCCGACTCCCTCGCCGACCGCGGCCGCCAGGAGTTCCGCTACGCGGTGTACCCGCACGCAGGCGACTGGCGTACGGGGGCCACGATCCGGCGTGCGATGGAGTTCAACCAGCCATTGCTCGCGGCACGCGAGCCGGCGCACGCCGGCGCGGCGGGACGGGGAGGGCACTCCTGGTCGTTCGCGAGCGTGGACGCGGACAACGTGTACATCACCGCGGTCAAGCGTGCCGAAGACTCGAACGCGTACGTGCTGCGATTAGTCGAATGGCACGGACGTCCGGCGGTCGCCACGGTGAGCTTCGGCGGGCCGCTCGCGCGTGTGCGCCTC
>Ga0209220_1000229_pt1 | contig 23377 bp, 48 predicted proteins | sample BlaSpr_A8_OM3_M3_FD_187984 | JGI IMG/M metagenome (GOLD analysis project Ga0209220, IMG submission 187984) | Forest soil microbial communities from Thunder Bay, Ontario, Canada - Black Spruce, Ontario site 2_A8_OM3_M3 (SPAdes) (version 2) | ecosystem: Environmental > Terrestrial > Soil > Boreal... | reverse complement strand
ACTTCGTTCTTCTCCTCCTTCCCGCGCAGCTTAATGCGCAGGGTCGTCTGGTCCTCTAGCGACTTGCTGAATAGGTTCTGCAAGTTCTGGACCTGCTGCATCAGGGCCTGTTCGGTCGCGCTCGGGCCTTCGCCCAGCGCATGCGGGGGCACCATTCGGCGCAGTCGCTCTGCGGCCTCATCCGCATGGGGGAAGTCGGCCGCGCGGAATAGGATGTCGCCCAGAATGCTGGCCAGTTGTGGCGACTGAGTCAGAACTAGCTTGAAGGCCTCAAACGCTTCCTCGCGCTGGGTCGCATAGTTCGGCCCGATGTCAGCTTGGACATCATAACGCCCCACCCCTGGGTTCAGCACATGAATGACGCTCTGCTGATCCTGCATGACGTGCTTGTAATAGGCCTGTTTCATCTGGGGATCAAGCGCGACGTTCATCGTAGTCCCGTCATCAGCAAGGATCTGCATTAGGCGCTGAGTGTCGTAGATGTGAGGGAAGAGATCGAGAATGATCCTACCGACGTGGCGGATCGCTATGGCCAGATTGTCCACAAAGTGAAACGTCGCCGTTGAGGCCTGTCTCGTCCGCTCCCCGATCTGCTTCGGCGTACGCGGAATGCCGCCTTGCATACTGGCGGCGTACTGGCCACTCACCATCAGGAGATCTTGCAGCGAACTCTGCATCTGCGTAGCGTAGATGGGCGCAGCGGTCGGGGGCTGTATGCGCTGGGGTGGGGGTATAACACTCCCGTCCTCACGAAGTGACTTGTACGGGAGGACAGACGTATTGATCCTATTGGCCTCGTTCCAATACGTCTCCAGTTCTTCAACCGCTTCAACTGGAGCAATCCAAGGGGTCTTCGTCTGAAGACCCATGAACTCGACCGCTGAGCTTGCCGCATAGTTATACATACGCTGCGCATCGAGCATGCTCCTCGTGTGGCTCTTGCAGTCCCAAGTGCCCTCGATGACAGTCTCCTCGCCCCAGACGGGCACGATTGGGATATACTGGCCGGGCCAATCTTTCTCCTCCGCCACTTGGTAGCCAATAATTAGTTTCCACTCGACCTGCTTGCGGATCAGCTCGCGGCTCTGCACGCTGCCCTCTTCCTCGTCGGCTCGGATCTGCTTAAGTAGCACCGCGCTTCGGCCAGTCTTGACTTTCTCCAGAAAGCTCTTGGCAATGAAGCCCCCTTGGAAGTCCCTCTGGCCCGCGTAGCCCGCGGGCAGAGCGTAGAGCGTATCTTTCTTCTCGACAATGCGCCAGTATTCCGCTATCCGAACGTAGTCGTTGTTGACCCAGCCGGCGGTTGCGGAGCCCATTGGGGTCGTGCTGGCGATGTCCTTATACTCAGCGTACTGAGGGTCTTTCTCGAACTCACTTCGCTCGATGTCCTGAAAGACGAAGGCGAACTTCGAGTCGCTACCGTCGGGCTCCTTATGATCCGGGTCGAGATAGACGTTCAGCGGGTCCGCCTGCCGCTTGATGTAGATGTCCTGGTCGAAGTTCTTCTCATTCGAGTAGTCCGTGGCGACGCGCAAGTAGCCCCAGCCAGCATTCACCTGAAAGTTCGTGGCATGATCGTAGGCGGCGGACGCAGTGCTGATGTACTCGATGTGCTTCACGAGGGCGTTGAGGACCTTCGCGCTGTCCACGCTGGCGCCGTCAGCCACTGGCAAAATCTTGATGCCCGGCTTGTTCTGCTTGGCATCGTTCACGATCTGCAGATTGTGTTGCCGGGCGCCGTTGAGCGTCAGACTGGGCCGCTCGTCCACTTCCCGCGTGCGCCGGAGGTCGTTCGGCCACTGGTAGCCGTTATATGCGTCCGCGTTGGCGAATTTGTAGTCGTCGAGGAACCGAGCGCGGGCGGTCTTCTCTCGCCCGACACAGCGCTCGAAGCGATCCATTGCCTCCTGCACGGCATCGTCAAGGCCAGCCGGGGCGTCGCCAGAGCGCACTGGCGGGTTCGCGTCGCGAGGTGGACTTCCGCGCTCAGCCATACTATCTGCCTAGCCAGCCAGATTGGTCTTCCCGCGCCGTCAGCGCGCCAGGAAGTAGCGAGCCCAACTTGCCCAGCAGCACGCTGCGCGGTCGGGCAATCTTGCAGACCCCAGCGCGGCTAGACTTCAGTCCGCTGGCCACTCCGAAGTAGCAGAACGCATCGCTGGCATGACTATGCTCATCATGCTTCGGATTGTCTGCGGTCTGCAGAATGCGGCCAGTAGTCGGATCAGTCTTACGAACTTCGTACTGATAATGCTTGAGCGCGTGAAGGCCCTCGTTGCAGCGCTTGGCATCAAACCAACAATTCGCGAACACAGTCCGTGCCGCATTGATCTTATCGATGTCGCTCAGCCTGGGCACGATCCTGACGTGGAAGCCCAGCGCCTCCAGTTGCTCTTGAATGCTGCCTTTCGAGCCCAGCAGCTTGGCCTTGCCATCATGCGGAAGCCAGAGCGTGTCGTAGATATACGCTCGCTCTTGCATCTTCTTGGCATAGTGGTCGATGTACTTCAGCCGGTTCTGATAGAAGTCAACAACATGCCACTCGAAGCCGATCTGCTGCACAAACCAGATACTAGTCATGTCGCCTCGGCCAAGGTCGAAGTAGCAGCTGACTGGATAGCCGCGCTGATAGGGGACGCTAGTAATCCGCTCTTGCACGAAGGCTTCGCGCAGTTCGTCCGCGAAGATGGCGCCCTCCAAGACCTTGCGTGTGTGGCCCTCCCAGACGTGCAAGTAGGCGTCAATATCTCTGCGCTTCAGGTCTTCCATCTCGCCGCGCAGGACTTCGGGAAACCAGGGGTTGTCCCGCCACGTAGATGTGACCACGAACGCACTGGGATACTCCTTGCATTCCCAGCCGTCAGGCAGATCGCTATGGTAAGTCCGGACTTTGTCCAGCCCATCAGGGTTAATGACGAAGCGCTGATAGATCTCGTCATCTTCCTGGTCTGGATTGAAGGTGAACCACAACTCGCTGTCCGCTGCGCGAATTGTCGGAATTAGGATCTCCAGCGAGTAGCGCGTGAGCTTATCGGCCTCTTCAAGCCAGCATTTCGTCACGCCCTCGTAGCTCTTGATCTTGGTGATATTATGCCTGATGCCCTCGAAGGCGAACTCAGTCCCCTTGGTCTGCCCGATGCCGTAGATGCCCTGCTGTTGCACGTCATAGAGATAGTTCATCCCCATCAGCGTTATCTGATCGGCCAGCAGCTTATGAACGCTGTCCTTGATGCTGGCCTGAAGCTCACGGGCGCAGAGAACGCGCTCGGTGCCGCTAAGGCCCTGGATCAGCAGGGCGCGCGCGACGCCCCACGACCTGCCGGCACCTCGGCCGCCTTTCAGCACTTTATAGCGTTTGGGTTTGAAGAGCCACTGGAGCGCTTCGGGGAAGTTCGGAGAGATACTTGCTACGACTTCGCTCACGAAGGGGCTCGGTTAGCTGAAGTGGGGAGTGAAAGGGGGCCACTAGACGCGACGCCTAAAGTGGCCCCCCAAGATCGCACCACGCTGTGCGCGCAGCGTACTAAGTGGCCGACTGGATCTGATACCAGATCGTGCCGACGTAGATCCACTGGCGGGTCGTGCCGGCAGTCGTTACACTGATATCGCCACAGGCCGGAAGACACGTGCTGCCAGCACCCGCCGCGGTCGTGATCTTCGTCGTAATGTTCGCGCCCCAGACGAGCGTGAACTTCTGGCCCTGGAGTGGCGTCGCGCAGAAGGTGATCGTCGGGCTCGTGACTGTCGCGTTCTCGAAGAGATAGCTGGTCGTACAGGGCACCGTGTACGTGGTCGCGCTGCCCGTGCTGGGCAGAATGGTGAACGCCCCGTTGCCCAGCTGCAGGATGCTGAAGAGTTCACTCTGCGGAGGCGCACCGCCGCCAGCAGCACTGCCCGCATTCGCAGAGGTCTGCGTGAGCGGCCCGTAGTCGTCGCCCGGAATGGCTTCATTGCCAGTGAACGCGGTCGTGCCAGCGGGCACCGTTGCGCCGCACGTCAGCGAGCCCGCGACGCCGGACCAGGAGGCACAGTAGCTCGCCCCGCCGTGCTGCGGCAAGCCAGGGAATAGGCCCGTGGCCCAGGCCAGAGAACCGGCCAGAACGACTGCGCCAAAGGACACACCCAGAGTTCGAAGTCTCATCATAGTCTCTCTCCTGGGCCGAAAGGGATCACTGCGCGCTGGCTTGGCCCATGCCAGCCAGGAGCGCGCAGAAGACGCTACGTTCTATGGCCGTGAAAATTCTTCTGGCCGGGAGCGGCGCGGGCCGCACGAGCAAGGTTGCCGATGACCCCGCTGGGCACGCCACGGGCCTTCAGCTGGGCGGCTCTCCCGCCGTGGCCGAGCTTGTTGCTCTTGCCCCTGAAGGAGCCAGACTTCTTGACCCTTGTACTCTCCGCCACGTTCTAGCCTTTCCGAACGTGAGACCAGTCAACGTGCGGCGCCTTCGCACCAGACTTGATGCTGCGCGCAGCCTCGCCCAGATTGCCGCCTCCGGCGCCGAGACCCGGCTCGCAGTTCGTGCCCATAGCGTGCTGCGGTTCGTCCATCTTGAAGCGGGGGCCAGCTGGCGACTTCGTGATGTCCCTGGCGCCTTTGATGACTGGGGCAAGATCGTGGCCGGTCAGACCGTGCTCGGTCTTGTCCAGATGCCGGGCGCGATTGAAGCGGGGAAGCAGGTCAGGCGTCGGGCTATTCTCGCTCATATTCGGCGTCTCCTATTGAGCAGCCCCACGGCCGCCTTCAAGTGGTTCACAGCGGGCTCACCGGCCAGTCCGCCCGTGATCGCGCTGTTGCTCTCTTCCATCTCGGGCAGCAGACCGAACGCGTTGTCAGCGAGACGATCAGCGGGCTCGGCCGGAACTTTCCTCATCGGCCGTCTGCGTTCGTGCGCGGTGACCACGACCGATGTGTTCTTGCCGGGCTTGGAAATCATCTTGCTGGCCACTGGGAGAGCCTCCAAAGAGCGTAGTGTGGAAGTCGCTGGCAGGTTCGTCAAGGACGAAATGCACCGAGACCGCCAACGTGGCCCGAAGTGCCATTTAAGACGGCATCAGCTATATTCCTAGCAAGAGCGGCTCCACATGCCTGCTGAGTCAGGAACAGCAGTCGAGCTAAATCTGCTTTACCGTCGCGTCGAACAGAACGATAGAAGTCAGCCAGCTCCTTGCGGTTTTTGGCGATTAGAGGCTCAAAACGCCAGCCACGATCGGGCATATAGTGACAGTTATCAGGCTTCTTGATAATCTGAACGTCTGTCATATCGGACCTCTTCCTAGCCAGTGCAGCACCGGCACTACATCCGTCTTGGCCATCTGGAGGGCCTCCAGCAAATTCCGTGCGACTAGGCTGCCTTTGGGCAGCGCAGAAAGTGATCTGGCAACGACAATCCCCCAGATCGGGCGGGAATAACTCGCCCGAAGTACGGGCAGATAAAGCTGGACGAGCTGCGCCTCGGCCTGCTCGACGTTCTTAAGTTTGCACTCCAGCACAAGCACTGCGCCGCTAAGGGGCACCACAACGTCGGGCTGACAGTAGCCACATTGTCCATCGGCTTTGTATTCATACCATTGTCCATGTTTGGCTCCAGGCAGACTTCGCAAGATGCTGTCCGCGAAGCGGGCTTCATAGCTCAGTCCGAACCCCTTGCTACCGCGCGGCTTGCGCTTCAGTTGCGGAATGCACGCCGGGCGCGAACATTCCTTGGCCCACTGGACGTTGCAGACTACGCGATGTCTCACGCCAGCCGCCTGACGAAGCGATCACAGACAGCGTCAGCACTGATCGGGCCAGCCACGAGCGAACAGGCGCTGGGGGCTCTGAACATGCTGCACAGGCCGCAGTTACGATGTCTGGCGCCGTGGCCGTACATCACGGCGACTTTGCTCACTTTGCCCTTCTGGAGATCCTCCAGCATCCGTTTCAGTTCCCCGCTATACGGGCTAAGGTCCAGATCTGGCGGGCAGTTAGTGATCTTCTCGTGCTCAATGGGTGCGTAGAACGGACGCAGAAGCGCACGATACTCCTGCGGCGTGTGGCCCAGATCCAGAACGTAGCGATCCTCGGCAGCAGTCGCCATGTGGTGTCGCGGCTCATACCCATTCACGTAAGGCTTCAGTGACCACTCCACGATTTCGTGCAGCGCGATCAGGCGAGTTGCCCACTCGGGCAGCGAATGCAGCTTCGGATCGAAGTACACCGTGCTGCCATCGAGCGAACTCCCAGCGAGGTAAGGCACCTCATAGTCTCTATTCCAGCGGCGGCGGACCGCAATGGCTGCCTTCAGCTCTGGATATTCCGCCAGCAGCAGAAGGAACTCCTCCAAACTGCCCTTGGATGGCACATCGTCGTAGGGATCACCGCTGGACACCAGTTAGCTCCTCGAACGGACTTCGCGGGAAGGCGTACAGCGGATCATCTGGCAAGTAGCGTCGCAGTTCGGGGCTCATGAGCGCTCGATCCAGCACAGCGGCCGCTACTAGCTTCCGCCGCACTGGGTGCCAGTAGAGCCAGTTATGCAACTGGGCGAGCCAGAGGGGCTTCTTCACCAGCCTGGAAGGATGATCTTTCCACATTGCTCTGAGGCTCCGCCATATTAGCGCAGAGGGCGACCGCCTGCGCCGTTCCGCACAGCTCGTGGGCATAGGCCAGCCGTTTGCACTGCGCGCAACGGGCGATCAGCACATTCGGCTGGAGAGCCGCGAACGAGCGGGGCAGAGGGGTCATCGGACTACGCTGCGGGCAGACTAAGCCCAGCCAGAATGCCGCCCAGAGCGCTGGTGCTGGTCGCCCCGCCGAGGGCGGCCTTCGCGCGGATCATGGCCTGGACATAGGCTACCTTATCGCTGGCCAGCGCGGAGGCGCCCTCCAGTTCAGTCAGAACTGCCGGCGGCACGTTCGGAAGAGCAGAGATCAGCGCCTCATACGTCACCGCGGCCTCTGGATGGGCCTGCATCTGCTCCAGAAGCGCCCCGATGCTGGTATTCGTATTCGCATTCCCCTGCATGTGGACGCCGAGGGCGTTCAGCAACGGAATGGCCACGGTCGGCGCGGAAGTCAGAAGGCCCGAGAGGCCCGATAGCATCGTGAAAACATTCTGTCCCATTTCAGTCTCCTTTTCTGGGCGTCCAGCGCACCACGCGCTGACTAGACCCAGCAGTTGCCTTTCTTCGTCATCGGAACGTACTGGCGTGCGCTCAGCATGACGAGTAGATCTCGCGGCGAAATAAGATGCTCGGGGGCCGCTAGCGGAGTTGCGAAGAACTTGCACGTGCGTAGTGCGCGAGCGCAGAGGGCAGAGCAGATAGTATGGTTCTTCGTATGCAGTCGGGCTGGCACGAGGAAGCCCCCGATGGCTGCCCAGTCATAGGGCTCGCCAATATGATCTTCGAGGAAGGCATGGAACGTAGCTGCCTGTGTGCCCGTGACGTTTTCGAGTTCTAAGAAGAGTTCTTCAGAGAACTCGCCCGCGTCATAGCCAACCGGCTGCCTCTGCACGCCGCCCTTGAAGCGCGCGCCCAGTAGGGCTCCATCTGGCATTCTAACTTCGACATGGCTCGGCGTGAAGGGCATTGCTGCTTTCTCTAAGGCAATGATGCCATACGACCAGATCTTGGTGCCGGCGACGAAACGCAGAACGATCGACATGCTAGAACGGCCCGACTAGGAAGTACCACAGCAGAACGAGAACGAGGATGACCGCAGCGACTTCGAGCATAGAGCCTACCCCCTTGCCTGATAATCTGGATTAGCCACTTCGCCGAGGGAGCCATCAGGCAGATAGCCAGGGATCGTCTTGGGCTGGAAAGAGCCCCAAGTCTTCTTCGCGGCCAGTGTCGGCCCATGCTGCCCGACATCAGTGATAAGGTCCGCAAAGACTGGATGCAGTGCCCGAACGGCGGCCACCACAGCGGGCTCCGCACTGGAAAGCGCCCCGGCGATACCGAACCACTGGGTCAGTGTCAGCATGCCGAAGACGCTGCCGATGCTGGCCCCGCCGATGAGGCCAGAAATCACCGGGATCAGGGCAAGAAGGGCGACCATCAGCGCGCCGCCACGACAGCAGCAGCCGGCGTGCCAGCGGTAGCCACAGTCGGACTGGGAATGCTCTTGGCCAGCGCAATACCAGCGGCTGTCGTGTCAGTCACAACGCCGCGGACTTCTGGGAGAGCATCCACGACCTCGGTCGCATACTTCTTCGTATGCACGTAGAGGCCCCAGAGAAGCGGCCCGATGGTCACGACGGCGCTGGAGGCGATGGAGATAAACTGCGGCGAGTCGATGATGTTCAGAACTGTCTGGGCGCTCGCCCAACCCTTGCCGGCGATGAAGCCCGCTATGCCGGCGCCGAAGGAGGTGACGAGCCAGGAGACGACGCTCTTGGCCTGTTCAGCGTTAGGAGTGGAAGTCATTTCACTTTCTCCGTAGTCGGTGAGGGTTCATTGACGCCAGCGGCAGCGTCCAGCGCCGCCTTGGCCAGTACGGGCGCTATGTGCTCGATCGCGCCTGTGGGAATGATGATCTGGAGCCAGGAAGGCCAGTTCACAGCGTATTTGTGGATGCCATTGAGCAGCACGTTGGAGATGGCGTTACTGGCGGCTTGGAGAGGCGTCGCTGGCGCAGGCGCGGCTGCAGCGGTCGGCATCGGCTGCGGCGCGCTCGCAGCGACTTGCGGGGCAGCAGCGACTACCGCAGCGCCCTGCGCTGGCTGCCCAAAGGGCACGAACGCTCCGAAGTCCCCGTGGGCCTCATCCACATCGCAGTCGATACCGACGACCTTGCTCGGCACGTGCTGACGGAGAGACCACTTATTGCTGGCCAGGAACTCCTTGCTGCCTAGCCAGCCGAGCGAGCAGGAGAGCCAGGTGAAGTCCACCAGCCTGTTCGCTAGCACGGCTTCGCATATTGCGCCGCTGCCGTAGGCGCCAGTCCGATAGCCGCTGCCGGCGAACGCGGCCTGGATGGCCCGGAAGTACGGCACGACTAGGCCATTCACTTGGTTCATACTGGCGTCAGTGTCAACGGCGAAATAGACCGCTGCGCCCGTCGGCGCGCCCAGGGCGGGCAGAGCGGCCAGCGCATGCTCAGCATCACGCTTGCCGGCCGCCGCAGAGATCTCCCCGTGCGCGAAGTCGCCCCAGCCCTCAGATACTAGGCCCAGCGTCATGCCCGCTGCGGCGATGGCCCTGGCGCGCTGGGGCGTGATGACTTTGCCGGTCGTCCCGTGCGGGTTCAGATAGCCGATCACGGTGACTACGCCGGCAGCGCTGAGCGCTGGCAGATGCTTCGTCACGTCTTCGTTGACGTCGATTATCACTGGAGGTTCTCCTTCGGCTCAAGGCCCTCAACTCTGCGGGCTAGCACGAGATAAAATTGCTGCATTTCGTGGCTGGCCTTCTCCCAGCTACCGTCGAGGCCTGCGCGCGTTCGGATCTGGCTTCGCAGCTCCTTCGCCGTGGCCAGTAAGTCCGCCTCACGCACAACTTAGTCCTTCTTCGGCTCAGCGGGCGGAGCAGTCTTTGCAGCGTCCGCTTTCAGCTTCTCGATCTCCTTCTGCGCCGCCGCCAGTTGGCTCGCTGACACCGCTGCCTGGGCCTGAGCCTGGGCAGCTTCGTCCAGCGCCTTGTTGCGCTGCTGCTGCAGCACCGCGATGGCGTTCTGGACGAACTGCGGATCGGGCGGAGGGCCGACCGGGGCGGCAGTCTGGGCCAGCAGATGCCCTGTCAACAGTAGTGGCAACACGAAGATGGCGGCAACTAACGTCTTAGGCATTCTGTTTCTCCTCGGTGATCGTCAGAACCTCTGTGGCCTCGGCCTCGATAACGGCCCCATTCCGGGCAGGGACAAAGTTAATATGGACGTTCAGCCCGGCTTGACCGCCCTGACCCTGGCGGGGATCGCCCTTCGCCGGCGCTGCGCTGCGGTCCATTGTGCTCTCGACGATCTGGCGTAGCTCGTTGTTAGTGAAACGATCTGGAACCTCTTCCAGCCTTTCTTGGAGAACATCCATAGCAGTTCCCCCAAGTGTAACGAGCCTCGAATAGGCGTCAAACTTGATCTGCTCTTGCTGCTCGGCGTAGTACGCAAGCAGTTCCTTGAAGGCGGGGTCAACGCGCAGCGTGCGGATAGAACTGACGCTACGGCCAGTAATCATGCTGGCATCGAGATCGTTCACACCAGAGGCCAGCAACTGGGCGAGTTGCTGATGCCCCGTTCGCAGCGTGCTGACTACGTGATCGGGCGCCTGGCTCTGCCAGTTTCTCTCGCGCAACTCCTGCGCTAGAAGGGGCAGATCGCGCGCTTCGATCTGGCGAACTACTTCGCAGGGCTCCTGGGGCAAAGTCATCTTGGCCAGAGCGACTTGCTCCAGTTGCGCCAGTGTAGTCTCCTGCACTCGGCCAGTCATCGTGGACTCGCATACTTGCACAGGGCCTGGGTCAGCGAATGCTCGCGCGCCACGGCATACGACTTCGCGCTGGGCCAGTTCTGCGAACGATTGAGCGCACAAGTCCGCCTGCGCGGTCCCTTCTTCGGAATGACCACGAGCCAAGAAGCCAGCAATTTCTCTGCTACGTTCGGCATCAGACTCCACCTCCGGGCATAAAGCAGCGAATTGCGACTTGGTTCTGCTCATCCTTATAGGGCCAGACGACCGCTTGACCGAAGATATTCGGCGCAGTCACCACGGCGTCCTGGGGCACCGCGTAGCGAATGCCGTCCACGATGACCCAGTAGTGGTCGTCCTTGGTGCCCCAGTTGGGATCGCTGACGCTACGCCCGTCGGCGACAGAGCAGCAGAGCCCCTTCGTGCTACGCAGAGAGTCAAACCACTTGTGCAGTGCGTTGTCTGAATGCTGACCCGCAGCGTTTGCGAAGGCCACGAACAGAATGATCCAGCCAATGATGATCCAGGAGATCAGGAGGCTCAAGGCGATCAGCTTGTACTTCGGGTTCTCAGCGCGCACGGAGAACCTCTAGCGTGACGTGGCAGAGTCCGGGGCAGGCCAGCACGTGCGCCGCTGCGGGCGTCAGATCAATGATCCTCCCGCGCACGAATGGGCCGCGATCAGTCACTTTCACGACTACGCTGCGCCCAGCGTGAGTGACGCGAACGAAGCTGCCGAATGGCAGAGTGCGGTGTGCGGCCGTTAGCGCGTGGCAGTCTAGTCGCCCCCCGCCCGCCATGCGGGAGCCACAAAGTCCGTCCTGGCCGCCATATTGCGTGGCGACGCCGGATAGCGCCAGAACCAGTGCGATGCCGGCAGTAGTCATCAGTTCTCCCTGAAGGCTATGGCGCCCCGGAGCGAGCGCGGACGCTCACGCACAGCATGACCATCATTGCCGCTAAGGACTAGGACGAGGCCGTTCTCCAGCATCTGAACGATCTGCCCAACGTGGTGGGGCCAGACGGCGATGGCGCCAGCGTGGGCACTGGTCGCGTGGCCGTAGTGAGTCCAGTTGCGGGCGAGGTTATATGCTGTGTCTGCAACACCGAGCCTGTGCCGCATGTACCAGCCGCACCAGCGGCGAGGTCGGCCGTCACGTAGCGCGCGATGGCGGGCGGGCTGCGCGCTGTCTGTCCACCTCGGGCCGAAGAACGTGCTGTGCGGCCACTCGGGCGTCTTCGTTCTCAGCTCCCAGGTCGAGCCCCGGTGGTGATGCCGGGCGTGATGATGCCCACGCTGGTGGGCCCAGGCGGGCGCGGAGAACGTGGCGAGAAGAAGCCCCAGGAGCAGTGTTAGTACTTTCGCGTACATTCAGCCTCAGTGGTTGCAAGGCCGAGTCCGTCGGCCTCTTCCTCGTTGAAGTCCATGACCCAGGTGTAGAGGGTATTCGCCTGTTGCAGGTGAGAAGTGAAGTCAGTCGCTCCACGCGCAGTGAGTCTGAAGCAGTCTAGCCTGATGGCGGCATCGTCCAGCGGGCTGAGGAACTCAAATTCGACATCTGGCTCGTTCTGTTCGTCCGCCATGCGGGTTGCCTCTAGCGAAGTGGCCTCTAGCGTGGTGGGGTGGAGCGGGGCCAGCACGATGCACGGGGGGAGGGTTGTCTCTGCTGGCCCCGCCGAGGCGCGCGTTGCCGGGGGAGGAAGTGCGCGCCGCAGGAGGAATATGGCACAGGGCGGGGGTCGGGGCAAGGCGGGGGGCGGGCGTGGTGGCGCGAACGTGGCCGATGGCGTTCGCAGCGACTAGCGTGGTGCTGACGGCGGCAGCGACCATCTGTGGGCCGTGATGGGGTTTATTTGCACTTCTCAGTGGGGCCCCCCCAACCCCCCCCACCAGGCGGCCCCGCCAAGGGGTCTCACCCCCCACTGCTGGGGGTGGTCGGTTCGCCCGTCCACCAGGGCTGGTGGCTGCGCGCGCTGCGACAGGGCAAGGTCCATGCCATGTTGCACCGCACGCGCACGGCAAATATGCAAGGCAGACCCGCGCGCAACGCGCCAGCATAATGCGACATGGCGCTTGCCAACGGCGCGGTGTCGGCGTACATTGTGCGCACGGTCGATGACGACCGCAACACCACAACGCACGGAGACCACACACTATGACCGATGAAACGACCACCATCACGTCGCTGACGTGGGGAACCAAGGGCAGCGCGGCCTACGTCGAGGTAGCGACGTCCGATGTGCCCATTCCGAACCTTGCGATGCTGGCCCTTCAAGGCTTCCGTCACAAGCTCGGGAATGAAGTCGCGGCGAAAGTCGCGGCCCATAAGAAGTCTGAGGAAGGTTCGGGCAAGTCCGAGGCCGAACTGGCGACGTTCGCCAGCGAAGCGCGGAAGGAGATGCTCGAACGCATTCTCACGGGCCAGTTGGGCGTCCGCGCCTCCGCCGGCCCGCGTGTGACGGGCATCGAGGCGCTCAAGCGTTCGATCGCCACGAAATGGCTGAAGGAGGCCATTGCCAAGTACAACGCGAAGACGGGCAAGAACGTGGCGTTGCCCACTGGCGACAAGGTCATCAACTACATGGGCAAGGACATGACCCGTGACGAGATGATCGCCGCCTATGCGCGGGCCAACGCGGACCGGATCGATGTCGAGGCCGAACGGCAGCAAAAGGCCGAGGCCGAGGGCGCCGACGTTGGCGAGGACCTTTTCGCGTAATGTACGCGACGAGCAAGAACGGGAGGGGCCAGTCGCGCCCCTCCTATTCGCACTGGAGAGTCCCATGACGCAATTCTATCCGGGCCAGCAAGTGATCGCCTCCGACGGCGCGCGCTATACGCTGACGCACTGGGCGGAGCTGACGTGGTGGGGAGTCCGCGCTGGCGGAGCTGCGCTGCCCCGGCCAGTGAACGTGCGCTATCCGTGCTGGGGAGGCGACGATGATCGCGCGGGAGCGGACTGCGCCATGCAGCGCGTTCGTCGGCGCGGAGCTTCGCGGGGCCATCGGGAGCGGCGCGTGTAGTGGCCGCTGTACGCCCCGGAGCTAAGGTCTACAGCACAACGTAGCCTGGAGCCAGAGACTTTGTATCGGTCTTCGTATACCGTAAACGTTCCACCACCCGAGAGACCCCCCAGGACTCTCTTCTATATAATACATATATATATATACTGATAGAAGGAAGAGGACAGCCTCTGGCCACTTTCCAGCCTCTCGCCCTCAAGCCCCTATGGACGTGGTGCAACGATTACGTTATACAATAGCCGGAACAACAACACCCGCCCGGCCCGGGCCACACCAGCAGAGGAAAATCCCAGTGCCCATCACCTTCGACCGAATTAACACGCTGCTTGTCGATCTTGAGCGCGCAATCAACTGCTTCGACGAGCTACGCCAGCGCACTCGGGGCATCCTCAGCGCCACGCAGCTTGACGCACAAAGCAAGCTCGGCATGATCGACAACGCACTCGTCGAATGCCCCAAGCCACCACGCGCGGTGGCAGAGTATGAACGCAAATACTACAACAGCAACAAGAGGCGCAACGAGCGCATGAGAGACAAGCAGCGCGCACGCAGACGCAACAGCGGCGTTCTAGAGCGTCACAGCGCACTGCCCTCAGTCATTATGAGCGAGGTCGAGGCCGCACAACAGGTCGATGACAAACGCTACGAAATACCGGCGGGCGAGGAGCCCGAAGTACGCCAAGAACGCGCACTCATTCTGGCCCACGACCGGGCGCAAGAAATCTTCAAGGCCAGAGGGCCATTTCCGCGCAGTGCCCTTCTCGAGTTCGCAATGGGCATCAACAGGCCGGTTGAGCAGCTAGTCGAAGACCTGCTCGACAAGGGCTGGCTAGAGACTGAGGATGGGCGAACGTACACGCCCCTAACGCGCGATGCGCAGCCAGTAGAGGAGACTGCCAATGTCTAACCACTTCATCTCGGCGAACGTCGTCATAATGACTCGTGATGAATTTAAGAACGCGCTCGACAATGCCTTTCGCAGCGGCGTGAAGCGCGGAAGAATTGAAGAGTCCTATGACCGCGCACGTGCGGCAGAGCAGAGGAAGCCACATCTGGTGAGCCCCGCGTCGGGCACATAGGTGCCATGCAAAAGTAAATGTTGCGGCGAACGTTGCAACGTGCTAGCCTACTCATTGGCTCGCAAAGGGCCAGACGACGCTAGGCGGCTCCTGGCGAATACGGGAAAACCAGCAACATGACCAGACGGGATTACGTCCTTCTTGCCAGCATTATGGCAGAAGCCAGCCACGAGACTGAAAATCCGCTTGTGGATGCTGAGACCATGAGGGTGCATATTGCCACGGCGCTGGCCAAAGAGCTAGCTCGCCAGAACGGCAATTTCGACCGCGGTCGCTTCCTCGAAGCCTGCGGAGCAGGCGTATGAGTGACCAGCTCACAGAACAGCTCGACGCGGCCCTTAGCGCACTCAAGAACGACCGCGACGTTCGCTTTGCCCGATCACTGCGCGATCAGCACGCCAGCGGGCAGAAACCTCTCAGTGCGAGCCAGCTCTACTGGGCCAAGACCATGATCGAGCGCAGCGGGCAGAAGCCGACCGCGACGACATTCGACAAGGTGGAAGAGGACATCTTCGGCCAGACCGCAGCGCGCACTCCACAGCCCCTCAGCGCACGCGCTCACGAACATCTGCGCGAAGGCAGGACACTTTCGGCGCGTCGCGCTCAACAAGAGGACAAGCGCATCACGCCAACTGAGGCCAACCAAGATGTGGACTATGCCAAGGCCCAGATGGTCAACGGGACAGACCCGACCATCGAGGGCGCAGACGCGCTGGCCAAAGAGCTAGCCGCGCCAGCACAAACGCGGTTAGTTATCGAGGTCAAAAGGGATGATCTGGAGGCGTGCCTCACGAAGATCGTCGTGCCGAAGCTCGAAGAGCTGGTCGCCCAGGTGGACGCCAGTGCCGAAGCGCGCCAGGAGGCCTTCAACAAGAATGCTGCGAAGAGCATTGCGCAGGCCGTGGTCGTGGAGGCCATTAAGCGCCTCGATGCCCGCGTGCCCCGCCAAGTGAACATCACGCTAACTCGCCCGGACGGCAGCACGTTCACCGAGACCGGCCCGCAGCATCCCCAGTACGAAGAGCTACTGCGTATGTCCACACTGCGCAAAGATGACGGCTACGTGCCCGGCATCTTTCTCGCTGGCGAACGCGGCAGCGGCAAGACCACGGGCTGCGGGAATGCGGCGAAGGCCCTGGGAATGAAGTGGTATGCCAACGGCGCGGTCAGTATGGCGCACGAGATGCTCGGCTGGATAGATGCCACTGGCAATTATCACCGGACGCCGTTTCGGGATGCCTTCGAGCACGGCGGCTTCTACACCTTCGACGAGGTCGATAGATCGGACACCAGCGCGCTACTGGCAGTGAACCCCCATCTCGCCAACGGCGAGGCAGCGTTCCCCGATGGGATCGTCACGCGCCACAAGGACTGCATCATCACAGCGACGGGCAATACCTGGGGTCTTGGCGGTTCGCTAGAGTTCAGCGGAGCGTGCAAGCTCGACGAAGCATTCCTTAGTCGCTTCGAGATCAAGTTGCCCTGGGATGTGGACCAGCAGTTCGAGAAGAGGCTTGTCGGGAATAACGACTGGTATGAGTATGTCACAGCGGCGCGCCAGCGCATCCGCGAAGCGGGCATCAAGTACACCATCGACTCGCGGGCAGCTATCGCGGGCGCCAAGATGATCGCGCAGCTGGGCTATAGCTTCGACCGCGCTGCGGCGCAGACATATCTCGCCTCCATGAAGCCCGACCAGCGCAAGATCGTCCAGGGGCTAAGCGCATGAAACTCGACTTTGAAGGCAAAGAGGACCACTACACGTTCGTCGAAGCGGGCGACCTTCGGGCGCTCTGCACGAAGCACGATAAGGAGATCGAGAACTTCAGCGCCCGTGGCTGGTACGGCGGACATAGCAAGGCGGACGCCCTTCGCGCGCTCACACTCGGCGATCAGTCGCTCGTCGCCGCCAGTGACGCCCTCTTAGCGAAGCTGGAGGACAAGCTACCGCATACGCGCAAATGGCAGCTTCAGCGCACCGTTAGCGGCGGCATGGTCTGCGTGCCGGAATACTTGACCGGGCAGCCAGAGTGCATGCGCGTCAGGCGCAGGATGGACCGCAACGACGCCCCGGTGACGATCTACATGGACTTGACCAGCAGTGCAATGATCGACGCGGACAAACTGCTGCGCCGAGGCACGGCCATTCTCGCCCTCGCCCGCGCGCTGTGCGAACATCGCGTGGTCGAACTCTGGGGTGGGGTCAGCCTGGGCGACAGCTCTTATCGCGGCAAAGCGTGGTCCAGCACCTTCGCCTGGAGGATCGACACTTTGCCGCTCGATCTGGCTCGGGCGGCGTTCCTGCTCAGCGCTCCGGCTATGGCTCGCGGCATCGGCTACGGGCTGGCCCCGACGCTAGCGGGCCACAGTTACTGGTCAGGTAACTGGTCCTTTGGAGCGCACGACTATCACGTTCGCACGCAGTCACAGCGACTGCGTGCCGCGATGGGCGCAGCCGAGATGCTGGTCATTCCGCCGATCTACGGCACAGACCCGCTAGTGACGGCGCCCCTAGACTGGATCATGCGGGAACTGGCGCGGCTAACGGGCGATCATGAGAGCGAAGTCGGTAGCGAGGACTGGAACAAGGAGGGAGATCGACAACATGCCTAAGGGAATTATATACTTGAGTCCCGAAGCTGAGAATGAGGCGCCGCCGTGAGCGATTGGCATATTCGACCGATGGAGCTGTCGGACGTTCCGTCCGCGATTGTCGTGGGGAAGCAATCCTACGGCGATGAAATCGTCCCACTGTTCAATTCGAACATCGAGAGTGACCTGATGGACACGTTCTCGAATGCTGCAAAGCGGCCGAGGTACTTCGTCGCACTGCGGGAACACGAGATTATAGGCTTTGCCGGTTGGTGCAGAACCTATTTGACCTGGAAAGTCGCCGTTTTCAGCTATTGCCACATACTGCCGGGGTGGCAGGGACGCGGCCTTGGCAGGGCGCTGACAAACATCCGCCTTGATGACATCCGAGGCCGAGAGCCGGAGATCACGACTGTTTTGGTCAATACGTGGGCCACTCATATCTACGCTCGCTACGGCTTCAAATCGGTCGCCTTTGACGATGATCTGCTCGACGAAGGCCATCTGATGCGTCTGAAAATGGTGCCCTGATGCCTTCGGGACTCAAGTATATAATTCCCATGCCTAACGTCAACGTCAAGCGCGAATATGGCTATGCGCTCAGCTCGCTCAAGTACTGGCAGCGCGAGCTAACATTCCGCCGCAAGGCGCGCAGACCGCGCGCGGAGACCATTGCGCAAGCGGAGCGCAGAGTGCAGACGGCGATCCACCGGGTCTGCCTTTGGCGAGGGGTCCTTCGTGGCCAGCAAAGGCGGCGCGAGCAGTCTTTGGCCCACTGGTCAGCGTTCGTGGTGCCCACGGAGTTCCCCAATGCGTAGGCGGCGCAGAAAGAAGTACGCTCCGCTGCTCGATGACGGGCTGTGCTCGCGGGATGGCCAGTTACTAACACCCAGGGTGACGCAGCTCTTTGCGCAGCGCAACATGGAGTTTCTGGAGACTCATCCAGGTATTTTCGACTACCGATATGACAAGTCGTACTACTGGGCGCAGACCACGAAACGGAGAACGAAATGAGCAACGTCTTCCCACACCGGCGAAGTCTGGAGTTTCATGCCGCTGCGCAGCACGTCTTGCGCGTGGCGTGCGAGAAGGCCGTGCTAGCCTGCGCCCTGCGGCCCGATGACGCCTGGGTGCTGCAGCAAGCCGCGAGGACCAAGATGCACACAGCGCACTTGCGCTGTGCGACGGAGCTAGTTCTTCAGCTCAGTCACACGGCCACGCTCGCGCATGACCAGATGCCCAGGCTGTTGCCCAGCACGGAGCCAGTGGCATGACTACAGCATTCAATGAGCGCATTCCGTTCAGGCTGTTCAATATGCCCTGCTGCGGCTTCCTGTGTTGCTGGGTCAATCCCAGAACGCCATCGCATTGCCCGGAGTGTGGCAAGCACGTGCTATTGGCGCTGCGTACTGGAGAGTACACAGTCATGCAGGATGACGATGCGTGGCTCAGAGTGCACGCGCCACTGTCTATCGGCAAGGCGTATCTGCCGGATGGGGCTGTAATTCACAAGGAGCCAAAATGACCGAGCGCGACACGAGTCAGCTAATGCTTCTCGACTTCGCCCTGACGCTTCTGCGCATTGGAGCGTTCGACGATACAGGCGCCAATGAGAAGCTAGAACGCACGGGCAGCTATAGCCGCTTCGATGAGCCCAGCGCGGTCCAGGCGGCGCGGGAGGCCCTAGCACGCTGGAAGGACCAGGAACATCTCTGGAAACAGCGGGGGGACCGCTGATGCGCGCACTTGTCTGTGGAGGCAGAAACTTTCACGACTATGAATGGCTCTGTGAGGTGCTCTCTAGTTTCGAGAACTTCAAGGGCCAGAAGATCACCGAGGTCATTCATGGTGCTGCGTGGGGAGCAGATTATCTCGCTGGCGTCTGGGCGAGACAGAACAAGCTGCCGGTGCGAGAGTTTCCAGCAGACTGGACCACACACGGCCACGATGCAGGTCCGCTGCGTAACGCTCAAATGCTCGCAGAAGGCAAGCCAGACATTGTGATTGCTTTTCCTGGCGGGGCGGGCACAGCAGACATGGTCTTGAAGGCCAAGATCGCGAGAGTGCCGACAGTGCAACTTAGGAGTAAGCAGCGATGAGCATGGACACCAGCATTACTACCAAGTATGGCAGCAGTAAGCGCCTCAACGCCGTTGGTGATCTGAAGCGTCGTGTAGAAGCATACTGGAAGGCCAACGGTCACACCAGCACCATTGACGCCATTTGGCTCAAGGGCGATGGCTTCGTGCGCGTCGAGTGGGTGCAGGGCAGTCCAGACAAGCCTGACGACTTCGGGCCGTTTCATATTCCACTCAAGGCACTCTATGGTACAGCGGAGTTTGATAAATGAGCATGGACATCTGCCACGACTGCGATAGACCAGTCGATAGCGACAGCGACGGCGACTGCTACGTCGAGGTCGGCAACATGAGACGGCAGACCAAGACCATTTGTCTCTGCGAACGCTGTCGAGAACGGCGACTGGAGCAGGAAGAGCGCGAACGCAGCGAACCCGACCCGGACGCTCAGCGTGAGAAGAAGCGCGACAACGCGGACTGGGACAGACAATGCGGCTGGGACAAAGAGCCCCACGACGCGGGGGAGTTCTGATGCCGATAACGCAGGCCAGGATGCAGGCAGTGCTCACTGAGAGCCAGCAGCTGGCTGACCACATCCAGACCCTGCGCGACGAGGCGGAGATCATTCTGCGCAGCGGCCTTAGCACATCGCAGCGCTTCACGCTCTTACTGCGCCTCATCAAGTCCCAGGCGCCCGCAGCGCCGCAGTCAGCGCGGGAGCGGGAGCACTTCACGCGACACGCAGAACGCAACGCGCAACAGCGAACGAGAATGCAACGACTTCGTCAACGGCAACAGGAGAACGTACCATGAGCGGCTGGACTGAACCGAGAGCGGAACTTTCTGCGGAAGAGAAAATTCTTGAGCAACTGAGCGCACTAAGCCCGCGCGATCATGCCATTGCGGTCGCTTGCATGACGCTCATGGGCGCTTTCCGAGACGCCGGCAAGATCGACGCCAGTCACTTCAAAGATCTGGCCTTCGCGATCTGCAAGTCAGTCAGCTACACCACGGACATCGGCACGCTGCAGTTTCTTAAGAAGCAACTGGCGAAGGCTCCGGCGCAGACGACGGTGGCCGACGTTGTCGTGGTGCTCAATATGATGGGCCTGAGAAGCATCGAGGCGGCGGACAACGCACTACGAGACGTGCAGCGCCTAGTCGCGCTGCTGCCCAGCGAGAGCGGCAACGGAGCGCCCGATGCGAGCAAGTGACTATCCGCTGCCGGACTACGCAGTCAGCTGCTGGCATCGCGGGGATGCCTTAGCGATTGCGCTGCCCGGTCATAGCGAGGACGGACAGCCCAGAACGCTGTTCATTCCTCTGGAGAAGCTGCCGCAGGACGCCCCCGGTTGGCGGGCGTTCCTGACGCTCCTGGCAGAACGTCGACATACGTATCAGCGGAACGAAAGACCGCTACTGAGCACGCCTAGCGAGCCCACAGAACGCCAGCTAGAGGATATGCTGAAAGCGCACCACGTTCGCAAGCAGCGCGATGCTGCTATCGAAGACGACATCTTCAACGAGGACGTAGCAACAGAGGAGACTGGCCAATGACCGTGCAACGTAGTCTGATCGTCGGAGCGCACTTTCGCCCGCCAGCAAAGGGGCTTCTAACGTGTCTGCCCGCAGGCAGCAAGTTGCTCGCCAGACGCGAGCCCAGTAACGCCTATGACGTGAACGCCATTCAGGTCATCTGGCCCACAGCGGGCCTCGACGCAGCCAATGGTATCGGGCTGAGCAAGGACGCCGTGCAAGCGGCGGTGGAGGGCTTCGGCAGCTCGGCGGACGAGGTGTTTGCCCAGAGCGAGTGGCACCTGGGCTACATTCCGCGCACGGAGGCCTTAACGCTCGCCCCCAAGATGGACGCCCAGGGCGTTAGCGAACTGCCCGGCGAGCTGACCTTCGCCGCAACGGGCGGGGCGCAGATTGCGTTTCACGTTCCAGAGTAATCACCGCGTAACATCAACCCAGAACGGAGAACTGAAATGAAAATCGCAGGCAAGAAAGTTGTTAACGCCACGAAGCCGCTCAAGCTGGTCATAACGAAGTCTGACTGCACGAACGGAGATGTGAAAGACCCCGGAGCGTGCGCGGCGGCGCTGGCCCTACGGCGCCAGCTGCACGTCAAGAAGGCCAGAGTGCATCTCAGCCGAGTGTATGTCGAGCGGGAGAACCATTGGGAGCGTTACCTGACGCCCCAGAGTCTCAAGCATGAGATCATCTCCTTCGACCGCGGAGGCAGTTTCGAGCCCGGAGAGTATAAGCTCTACGCGATGCAGCCGAGCAAGAGTCACGGCAAGCAGCAGGGCAGCAATAAGTCTGCCCGCAAGCCGAAAGTCAAGAAAGTCAAGATTGCGCGCATCTCGCGCCATGTGACGACTGGCGTCAGACACACGCTGGCCAGATAGAGAGCACCACGATGAGCAAACGCAGAGACTGGGCCGACAGGCTGGCTGAGCAGATCGTCAGTGATGTGCAGAGCATCTTCGATCCCACGACGCGCGAGGAGCTAGTGGCGATGAGGCTACGGATCGTCAGACAAGAGGGCACAGTAGCGGGTCTGCAAGAGGCCCAGGCAGTCGTGCGGGCAGCAAGATGATCTGGAAATACGGAGCCCAGATGAGCGCCAGCGAGCTGGCCCAGTGGTTCGCCAATCGAACGCGCTATGAGCAACTTGCTCATAGCGACAACACCGAGCTGCAGCTGGACTATGACGAGGAAGAGCAGCAGAACGACGGGGCTGGCCTACAGCGTTATCAGGAGCCCAAGCCATGAGATATGATGATCCCCAGCGGCCTACTTCACTTATCAGCGCGGTGAATACGCCGCTGCAGCTCAATAAGAGCCCGCTGCCCACTATCACGCTGATGTATCCCATGCAGAACGGGGGGACAACGGATGATGTCGATGACGATGTCTGGGGCTTTCTGGCGTGCATTCACGCCCACCGAGCGGCGAACAGGTTCGGCACCTACTACGGCTGGTTGCGCGATCTCGGTCAATTCCAGGCGGATTACATGGCAGATCCCGAGAACGCGCTGGCGAAGTACTTCAAGTACCTCGGGCCAGACTGGGAGCCCACCACGAACTCACCACGCCCCACGCAGGAAATTCAAGAGGAGATCTTCTAATGGCATCGCTCGTCGCTGTTCTAATAGCCCTGGCCGCCCTGGGTCTGGCCTGTCTCGGCGGCTATTGGCAGACTGTAGCGTTCTGCGAAGGCGTCTTGGCCTTCAGTCTTACGTGCCTTGTTGTTGAAGCAATTCGGGGGCGCTAAATGGCCACGTTCGTTATCGCCCAACATGGCCGCCCATCGCCCCCCTTGACCTTCCCACGCCACCATGTCACACTTCCACAGCTTTCGGGGACCCCATGCCACTAGAACGTCAGCAAGCATTCTGGACTTACGATCTCGCCACGTTCGAGACTATTGGTGAGCATCTCTATTACTTCGCTCCAGCCGACAGAGCGCCGCCGCCATACAAGACTCAGCGGCATGTTCGGGCGGTCATTGATATTGCTGAGGACGGCACCCTTGCTGGCGTAGAGCTAATTGACGACATGCCTCCGCCTCCAGCAGGAGCGAAGTGATGCCATCAGCAAAAATCCTAGGCTTCTCGTTCGACCTGCCCGCGCCCTACGCTGCGGGCCATCCCTGCACGCTCGCCGAAGCGGACACGCTCAACAGGCTACTTGTGCGTGGGCTGGCCAAGGGGCTTCATAAGGTTCTCGATGCTGGTCTGTGGGAGCCTGACAGACTTGGCAGCGCCGATCAGGCATCTGAAGACAAGAAGGCTGAACTGACTGAGGCCGGGCTGGAGTACATCGAGGAGTTCACCCTGGGCTTCAGTCTCGGCCACGACGTAGCGCGGGCCATTAGGCTCGAATGCGTCCGGCTGGCCAAGCAGACCCTAGAGGTTCAGCTAAACCGAGCAGGCAAAAAGCTCAGCGACATGCCAGCGGGCGAACTGCGTACTCTGCTCAGCGATCTGGCGAAGTCTGAACGGATCGTGAAGGAGGCCAATAGGCGCGTCAGCGTGACGCAAGAGATCGCCCTGAAGGCCCAGGCGGAATTGCAAGAGGCATTGGGAGACCAGCCATGACGTTCCACGCTGGGCAGAAAGTTGTCTGCATTAACGCTCACATGGCTGGGCCATTCAGACAATTCTCTCCTGATGAGGCGCCGCGTGTAGGAGGTATCTACACTGTGCGCCGCGCA
>Ga0209220_1000227_pt1 | contig 23611 bp, 24 predicted proteins | sample BlaSpr_A8_OM3_M3_FD_187984 | JGI IMG/M metagenome (GOLD analysis project Ga0209220, IMG submission 187984) | Forest soil microbial communities from Thunder Bay, Ontario, Canada - Black Spruce, Ontario site 2_A8_OM3_M3 (SPAdes) (version 2) | ecosystem: Environmental > Terrestrial > Soil > Boreal... | reverse complement strand
GCGCCTGGGTTGGAAACAGGCGGTGCAGCAGGATCCGAGCTTGTCCCTAGGTTTGAACATCGTCGCTGGGAAGGTCGTATATCCGGGAGTGGCGGAGGCGTTTGGGTTACCGCTCGTGGACCCGAAAACCATGGTGTGACGGCAGCTTCACAACAACTCGAACAGGGCAGGGAATAATGTGTCGAAACATCAAGCGGCTCCGGCACCCCGGTCACGCGCCGACGGATACTGAGCTCCACGACGCAGCCCTTCAGTTCGTTCGCAAGATCAGCGGTTTCAATGCTCCCTCGAAAGCCAACCAGGCGGCGTTTGATCGTGCGGTTCACGCTGTGGCCGCCGCGGGCCGGGTGCTATTCCGATCTCTGCATGTTCGCGCTCACGGTGCTGCAGCCGTCTAAACTCGACGCCAACCTCTAGTGAGGCGGCACCGAGTCGAGCAACGCGGCGACGGCGGCATGGCCACGATCGCGGGCCACGTCGATCGGGCGTTGCCCCAACCCGTTCTGCGATGTGCGATCCGCTCCGAGAGCCAACAGCACTCGGGCGGCTTCCACAGCGCCCTGCTCGGCGGCGTGGTGCAGAGGCGTAAAGCCGGTCACGTTGGCCAGGTTGACCTTCGCGCCGCGACCGATCAGGAAGCGAATCGCCTCGGGGTGATTGTACCACGCGGCCCAGTTCAGAGCGCGTCTGCCGTTAGGGCTGCGGCGGGTGTCCAGCGAATCGATCGCGGCGCCATGCTGGAGGGCTGCCGCCAACGCAACGGTGTCCCCTCGCATGGCAGCGTCCCATAATTGCGTTTGCGGCTCCTTGGTCTGAGCGGCGGCGGGGAACGTTGTCAGGCTGAGCAAAGCGGCCGAGCCCAGCACAATCAGGCGAACGGGACGCGACAGGAAGGTGGGGCGCACAATGGCTCCGGCAAAGGGACCAACGTTGGACACGCCGTCGACTGAGAGGGTTGCTATCGGTAACGGGTGTATTGGAGTAGGCTGCTAGGGGGGCTAGGATCCTGAAGGTGCGTGTCCCTCAATTCCACACGCAATAGAGGAGGACGTACCATGCCGAAGTTCGTGATTGAGCGCGAGATTCCCGGAGCAGGGAAGCTGAGCGCGAAGGAGCTGCAGGGGATCTCACAGAAATCATGCAGCGTGCTCCGCGAGATGGGGCCGGAGATCCAATGGGTCCAGAGCTACGTGACTGGGGACAAGATCTACTGCGTGTACGTCGCGCCGAACGAGGCCGCGATTCGGAAGCACGCGCAACAGGGCGGGTTCCCGGCGAATCGGATCTCGCGAGTCCACACGGTCATCGATCCGACGACGGCCGAGTAGGAAAGGAGCGGAGCGTATGGCTGCGGTCAAACTCATCGTGATGTACCCGCCGCCGAAAGACGTGCAAGCCTTTGAGCGACTCTATCAGGACGAGCACGTCCCTATGGCAGTCAAGAAGCTCGCGGGCAAGACCAAGCTCGTCGCGACCAAGGTCCAGGGTTCGCCCCAAGGCAAGGCGCGAGATCGCCATCTCGCATCCCGGCAAGGTGCTCTTCCCCAAGGCGAAGTACACGAAGCTCGATCTCGTCCGCTACTACCTCGCGGTCGCTGACGGTGCGCTCCGCGGCGCCGGCGGCCGGCCCAACATGCTGGTGCGTTACCCCAACGGCATCGGGGGGGAGTTCTTCTATCAAAAGCGCGCGCCCGAGGCGCGGCCATCCTGGATCGAAGTGGTGACGCTGCGCTTCCCCTCGGGCCGGAGCGCAGAGGAGCTGGTGCCCCGCGATGCCGCCGCGCTTGCATGGCTCGCCAACCTCGCCTGCCTCGAATTGCATCCCCATCCCGTGCGCGCCGAGGACCTCGAGCACCCCGACGAGCTGCGCGTCGACCTTGATCCGGTGCCCGGCATCAAATGGCCCCAGGTGCGTAAGGTGGCGCGCGTGGTCGAGACGACGCTGCGTGACCTCGGTCTCGTCGGCTGGCCAAAGACGTCGGGCTCGCGCGGCATGCACGTCGTCGTGCGCATCGAGCCGCGCTGGAGCTTCGATGAAGTGCGCCGGGCGGCGCTCGCGCTGGCGCGCGAGGTCGAACGGCGCGCGCCGGCCCTGGCAACCAGTAAGTGGTGGAAGGAAGAGCGCCATGGCGTGTTCGTGGACTACAACCAGAACGCCAAGGACCGCACGGTGGCCTCGGCGTACTCGGTGCGGCCGACGCCTGATGCGCGCGTGTCCGCGCCACTCAGCTGGGACGAGGTGGATGCGGCGGATCCCGCCGATTTTACACTAGCGACCATGCCGAAGCGATTTGCGCAGTGCGGCGACAGGCACGCCGCAATCGATACCAAGCCCGGCTCACTCGAAGGCCTCCTCGAGCTGTCCGCCCGGCAGGAACGCGAGGGCCAGGGGGATGCGCCCTGGCCGCCGCATTACAAGAAACAGAAGGGGGAGCCGCCGCGCGTGCAGCCGTCCAAAGCGCGCGGAACCCGCGTGCCCAAGTTCCCGCTCATCGAAGTCAGCCGCGGGAAGGATAAGAAGGAGGCACTCGCCGGGCTCGCCGCGTGGCGCAAACGTCACCCGCGCGTAGCGCGTTACCTCGAACCTGCCGACGTGCTAGTGGATCAGATGCGTGGACGTTCGTCGGCGTGGTACCGGATCCGGATCAACCTGCAGCATGTTCCGGAAAAGCTCAGGCCCCGAAGACCTTCTCCAGTTCGTAGGCCTGGGTGACTTCCAGTTGATCGTAGCGGCAGTCACGAGGCTTCTTGTCGGGCCGCCAGCGCAGGAACACCGTCGCGTGACGGAAGCGGTCGCCCTGGAGGTGGTCGTACTTGACCTCGCACACGCGCTCGATACGGACCGGCTCCCACGACAGATCCTTGCCGGCGCTCCAGCGGCTTTGCCCGCCCGGCATGCGACTCGTCTCGCCGGCGGCGGTGGCCCAGTCGCGCCAGGGATGGTCCTTCAGGGCGTTCTTGCGCAGCGGGGCGAGCTCCTTTACGAGCTGTTTGCGCATCGCCATGGTGAACGCTGACGTGACGCCCACGTGCTGGAGCATGCCGCGATCGTCGTAGAGGCCCAGCAGCAGCGAGCCCACCGCGTCCTTGCCGCTCTTGTGCCAACGAAAGCCGGCGACAACGCAGTCCGCGGTGCGCGCGTGCTTCACCTTGATCATCGCGCGCTTGCCAGGTTGATAGGAGCTTGCCGTGGGTTTGGCGACCACGCCGTCGAGACCGGCGCCCTCGAAACGATCGAGCCACTCGGCGGCGAGCTCCCGGTCCCGGGTCATCGGTGTCAGATGCAGGGGGGGCCGGACGTCCGCGAACAGTTTCTCCAAACGCGCACGCCGCTCGGCCTGGGGCGCGGCCATCAGGCTGCGGCCCCCGACCGCCAGCAGATCGAACGCCACGAACGAGACCGGCGTTGCCTTCGCCAGCTTGGCGACGCGCGAGGCGGCGGGGTGGAGGCGCATCTGCAGTGCGTCGAAATCCAGCCCGTGCGGTGTCGGCATCACGATCTCGCCGTCGATCACGCACCCCTTCGGCAGCTGCTTCATGAAGACGTCGTGCAGCTCCGGGAAGTAGCGATCGAGCGGCCGCAGGTCCCGGCTCTGGATGAAGACGTCGTCAGGGGGGCCGCCGCGAAACACGATGGCGCGAAAACCGTCCCACTTGGGCTCGAAGAGATGGTCGCCCGGCGGCGGCAGCGCGTCGGCCAGCTTGGCGAGCATCGGCGCGATCGGCGGAGCGATCGCGAATGTGGCCGGCTTCGATTTGGTGGCCATGGCTCCACGCATAGCTTACGGCGAGGTTTCGTTGCGTAACAGGTACCGAAGCCTCCCGGCCAGGCTAGATTTTGGTATGCCTCCGCGCGCCATCTCGGCGCTGGCGATGATCGCCCTTGCAGCGTGCGCCACCGCTAGCCAACGGTCGCCATCCAGCAGCGCACCGCCGCCCGCCACGGGCACGGCCGTTCTCGCGCCCGCCGGGCAGCCGGCCTATACGGCGGCGGACGTGCATTTCGTCGCCGGGATGATCGGCCACCACGCCCAGGCCATCCTGATGGCCGGTTGGGCCCCGTCGCACGGTGCGAGTCCCTCCGTGCGTGCCCTGTGCGAACGCATCGTCGTCGCCCAGCGCGATGAGATCGCGTTCGCGCAGCGTTGGCTGCGCGAGCACAATGAGTTCGTGCCACCCGCCGACCCGCGCGGCCACGTGATGCCGGGCATGGATCATCCGATGCTGATGCCCGGCATGCTGACCCCCGAGCAAATGGCCCAGCTGGACGCGGCGCGCGGCCGCGAGTTCGACCGGCTGTTCCTCACATTCATGATCCAGCACCACCAGGGCGCGCTCACGATGGTTCAGCAGCTGCTCAGCGTGACCGGCGCCGCGCAGGACGGCCCCATCTTCCGGTTCGCCGCCGATGTGAACGCCGACCAGACCACCGAAATCAACCGCATGACCCTCATGCTCGACGACCTCAAACGGAGCCCTCAGTGAAATCGAGATCCCTGTTCGCCATCGCAGCGCTGGCCTTCGCCGCGTGCGCCACATCCAGGACGACGTCGAGCTACGACATGTCGACGAGCGCCCCCAGTCCCGACCCCCGGCTCCATCTCCGCGCTGGATGGATGGACGCCGCGGAGGCCACCTGGAATCTAAGCGTCGTCTCGCGCACCCAGCCGTCCGCGGACTTCATCCATCGGAGCACCCCGGGCGACTTCGGGGTCATCAACTCGGACCTGTCGTTCACCGGGCCGTACGTCATTCAGGGCAACTTCTCCGGTGTGCAGGTATGGGACATCTCCAATCCCAAGAGTCCGCGGTTGCACAAGGCGTTCGTCTGCCCCGGGTCGCAGAGTGACGTCTCGGTCTACCGCAAATTGCTGTTCGTGTCCGGTGAGGCCTTCAACGGGCGGACGGATTGCGGTACACAGGGAGTCACCGATACCGTGAGCCACGACCGGCTCCGCGGCATCCGGATCTTTGACATCACCGACATCGCGAACCCGCGCCATATCACCGACGTCCAGACGTGCCGCGGCTCGCATACGCACACCCTGGTGACGTCCCTGGCGGACACGGGCAACGTGTACATCTACGTTTCGGGCTCGGCTCCGGTGCGCTCGCCCAGCGAACTCGCCGGGTGCTCGGCGGCGGCGCCTGATTCCAATCCGAACACGGCGCTCTTCCGCATTGAGGTGATTCAAGTCCCGCTTGCCCACCCCGAGCAGGCGCACATCGTAACCTCGCCGCGCATCTTCCAGGACCTCACGCGGGCGCCCACCCATCCCGAAGCGCCGGAAGACATTGCCCACGCGGCGCACGCCGCGGATTCGGCGCGGGCCGCCGGCGGGTATACGGCAAAGTTCAACGGGATGGACATCATCCTCGGCCCGGGGTTCATCCGATTCCGGCTCGACAGTATCGTCAAGGCGCGCGGCGGTACGGGCACGCCGACGGCCGCGGATACCGCCACGCTGCGAGCCAACGCCCAGTCCATCGTCGATTTGATCGTCAATCCGCCGCAGGGGTCCGGCCCTCGCCCGGGACCGACCCAGTGCCACGACATCACGGTCTATCCGGCCATCGGCCTCGCCGGCGGCGCGTGCGGCGGCTACGGCCTGCTGCTCGACATTCGCGACCCCGCCAACCCGCGGCGCATCGGGGCGGTCGCCGATTCCAACTTCTCCTTCTGGCATTCGGCGACGTTCAATAACGACGGCACCAAGATCCTGTTCACCGACGAATGGGGCGGCGGCTTGCAACCCCGCTGCCGGTCGACGGACAAGCCCGAGTGGGGCGCGGACGCGATTTTCACGCTGTCGGGCACCACGATGACGTTCAAGAGCTACTACAAGCTGCCGGTGGCGCAGACCGCGAACGAGAATTGCGTCGCCCATAACGGCACGCTGATCCCGATCCCCGGGCGCGATATCATGGCCCAGGCCTGGTATCAGGGTGGCATCTCGGTCTTCGATTGGACCGATCCGTCCCATCCGAAAGAGATCGCCTATTTCGACCGCGGCCCGATGGACTCGACCAAGCTCGTCGGCGCCGGGTCATGGTCGGCGTACTGGTACAACGGCTACATCGTGAGCTCGGAGATCTCGCGCGGGCTCGACATCCTCGAGCTCCAGCCGAGCGGGTTGCTCTCACAGAATGAGATTGACGCCGCGAAGCTGATCCGTTTCGACTATCTGAATGCCCAGGATCAGCAGAAACTGGTCTGGCCCGCGAGTTTCGTGGTGGCACGCGCCTACGTGGACCAGCTCGCCCGCTCGAACGGTTTGGCTCCTGCGCGGGTGTCCGCCACGCGGGATGCGCTCAATCGCGCCGAGAAGCTGTCGGGTCAGCAGCGCCGGGATGCGCTCACGCAGCTGGCAACCCAGTTGAACGGTGACGCACAGGGAGCCCCTGATGCGGCCAGAGTGCGTCTGCTCGTTGTGGCGCTGACAGACCTGGCAAACGCGGCGCGCTGACCGGAGGTCGTGATCCGATACGTCGTTCTGCTAGCCACGATGGTGGTGACCGCGCCGCGGTTGTGCGCGCAAGCCGCGGCACCACGCACGCCCGAGCAGCTGCGGGCATCCCTCGCAGCCCACCAGGGCGACTTCGACTACCTGCTCGGCGATTGGCAGTTCACCGCGATGAGCAAGGAGTTTGGACCGGGTCGCGGATTCTGGAGTGCGGTGCGCTTTCCTGACGATGCGGGCGCGCTCGTCCTGGACGAGTATCGCGTGGTGGGGGACAGTGGCGAGACGTATTACGTGACCCGCACGCTGCGCGCGTACAACGCCAACCTCGACCGCTGGGAGCTGGTCTCGACGGAAGGGGGCACGGGATTGCAAAATGTCGGCACCGGCCACCGCGTCGGCGCGGAAATGCGCATCGAGCAGCGGTTCGGCGTCGGCGGCCCACACCCTTCATTGTGGCGCATCCGCTACTACGACATCCAACCGGATCGCTTTTCCTGGACCGCCGACCGCTCCACGGACGAGGGGCGGACGTGGTCGATGGAACACTTGCGCATCGACGCCCGACGCATCGGACCGCCCCGCTCCCTGCCTCCGCTCGCACCGGCGCGGCATTGACCGGGTGAGCCGCGAGGCTCACGTTTGCGCATGAGCCAGCCTCGCTCGTCGCGGCAGCGCTATCGGGAATTCGTTCAGGACTACAAGCAGGGGCGTCTCGACGATTCGGCGGCGGGCGAGTCCCCGGCGGAATCGAGCGGCGCGCCGTCCGCGCCACGGCGTCCCGGCAAGCGGCGCGAGTATCTGCGCGAATACGTGCGCTGGCTGCGGCCGCACCGCTACGCGCTGGGCGCCGTCTTCCTGATTGCCCTGGTGGTCGCGGGCCTGCAGATGATCGAGCCGCTCTTCATGCGGTTCATCATCGACCGAGTCATCCTGATCAAGGGACTGGACGTGACGGCGCGTTTGACCCGTCTGCATCTGGCGGGGATTGCGTTCCTCGCCGTGGTCATCCTGTCTCACCTGATGGGCGCGTTCAAGGACTACCGCCAGCGCCTGCTCAACGTACGCGTCATGCTGTCGCTGCGCCGCTCGCTGTACGAGCGGCTGCTGCATCTGCCGTTGCCAAGACTGTGGGAGATGAAGACCGGCGGCATCCTGTCTCGTCTGACCGGGGACGTGGAAACGACGAGCGGTCTCTTGCAGCTGGCGATCGTCTCGCCCGCCATCTCGGCGATCCGCCTGATCATTGCCATCGTCATCCTCCTGCTGCTGAATTGGCGGCTCGCGTTGACGGCGCTGGCCATCATTCCCGGCGTCATGGCGCTGAGCCTCGTGTTTGCGCGGCGCATCCGACCCATTTACCGATCGGTCCGCAAGGATGTGGAGCGGGTAGACGGCCGCGTGGGGGAGACGTTCTCCGGGATTCGCATCGTCCGGGCGTTCCGGCAGGAAGTGCAGGAGCTCCTGACTTTCATGCTCGGGCGGCACACGGTGCTGCGCAAGGAGCTATTCGCCCAGCGCCGCGAGCTCGTGCTGTGGACGTCGTGGGGCCTGCTCGAAGCGGGTATCAGCGTGGTGATCGTCTGGTTCGGCGGATATCTGAATATCGTGGGCCGCGCGTCCGTCGGTGACATCATGGCGTTCCAGTGGTACATGTTCCTGCTGCTCAATCCGGTGTGGAACATCGTCAACTCGTTTTCCGAGATGCAGCGGTCCCTGGCCGCCATGGAGCGCGTGTTCGAAGTACTGGCCATGGAGCACGACAAGCCCGACCGGCCCGACGCGCGCGACGCACCGCGGGTCGTGCGCGAGATTCAGTTCCAGGATGTCGCCTTCGAATATCGCGAAGGCCATCCGGTGGTGCGCGACTTCAACGTGCCGGTGCTCGGCGGCTCGGTGGTGGCATTGGTGGGCCGCAGCGGGGCTGGGAAGACGACGGTGACGGACCTGGTGGCCCGCTTCCACGATCCCAGCCGGGGGCGGATTCTCCTCAACGGGGCCGACATCCGGGACTTCCGCCTGCGGACCTATCGCGACCTGCTCGCCATCGTGCAACAGGACGTCTTCCTGTTCGACGGGTCGGTCCGGGACAACATCGCCTACGGGCGGCACGACGCGACCGACGCCGAGATCGAGGACGCCGCCCGGCGCGCTAATGCGCATGACTTCATCCTGCGACTGCCCCGGGGGTACGACACGTTCATCGGCGAGCGCGGCGTCAAGCTGTCGGGGGGTCAGCAACAACGGCTGGCCATCGCCCGGGCGATTCTGGCGTCCCCGCAGATCCTGATTCTCGATGAGGCCACCAGCAATCTGGACACGGAAAGCGAGCAGTTGATTCAAGCGTCGATGGCCACGCTGCTTGCCGGCCGGACGACGTTCGTGATCGCCCATCGCCTGTCCACCATCCGCCGTGCCGATCTGATCCTGCTGATGGAAGAGGGGCGGGTCATCGAGCGGGGGACGCACGAAGACCTCATGCGGGCGCGCGGTACTTACTACGCGATGGTCCGGCGCCAGATGGAATCGCATGGCCATAATGGGGATGAGGTCTTGCGCTGACAGACGGGCCGGTTCGGCGCCGTTGCGCGGCCGCGCCCTGACCTGCACCTTAGGCCACCCATCAACATCCGGACTCATTCCATGACGGGCCAGACCCGCGTTCTACTCGCCTTGTTGTGCGTCACGGTGGCGCTCACACCATCTCTCGTCGCGCAGCAGAGCACGTCGCCCGACGCGGCGAAGACTGCGACTATTCGCCGTTTTCTCGAGCTCACGGGGGCTGCGCAGCTGTCGGTGCGCGCGATGGAGGCGATGGTCCCGGCGCAGCGCGCGGCGAATCCCCAGATTCCCGCGGCCTTCTGGGACGCGTTCATGGCTCGAGCCAAACGCAATGTCAACCAGCTGGTAGACTCGCTCGTACCGATCTACGCCGCGCACTTCACGCAGCCGCAGCTCGAGCAGCTACTGCGGTTCTATGAAAGCCCCGACGGAAGGCACCTCATCGAGGTGCAGCCGCTGATCACGCAAGCGAGCATTGAGGTGGGACAGCGCTGGGGCGCTACCATCGGTAGGCAAGTGGCGGAAAGCCTGACGGCGGGCGGCGGGAAACCTCCCAACTAGTGCGCATTGCGTTTGGTCACTGCACCTGCAGAGCCGAGCGGCTGCGCCCCGTCGTGCAGGGGCCCTGTTCGGCGCTGCTCGCGCGGCTCGCGTGGCTCGAGAAGCAGGCGCCGCACGAGCTGCTGCAGCTGCCGGAAGAGCATACCGACACGGTGGAGCGCGACGGCAAGAGTTTCGCCCTCACCACCTGGCGGGGTGCGTTGGAAGACGGGCGCACCCTCATCGTCGTGCAGGCGCTGATCCCGTCGCTGCGGTGGCCGACGTACTATTCGCTGTACTTCATCGGCCACGTGGTGGCCGACGGCATCCTGGTGAACACCGACGGCCGCGTCGAGGTGGCTCCGGACGATCTGTTGTGGTACTACCGGTGAGACCGCCCAGCGCGCGGGCAGAGCTAACCCATTCGGCGGATAGGCCGCGTGACTTGCACATCTACCTTCTCCTGAAAAGGGAGCCCCCATGGTTCTGCCCGCCGGCACCACAGCACCCGATTTCACGCTGAACAAGAGTCCCGACGCTACCCTCAGTTTGTCCGAGCTCCGCGGCCATCCCGTCATTCTCGCCTTCTATCCCGCCGACTGGAGCCCCGTGTGTGGTGACGAGCTCGCGCTCTTCAACGAGGTCCTTCCCGAGTTTCAGCGCTACGACGCGCAGCTGCTGGGGATTTCGGTGGATGGCGTGTGGTGTCACAAGGCCTACGCGAAGGCGCGTAACCTCGAGTTCCCCTTGCTCGCCGATTTCGAGCCGAAGGGCGAAGTGTCACGTAACTACGGCGCGTATCGCACCAAAGAGGGCTTCTCCGAGCGCGCGCTGTTCGTGCTCGACGTCAAGGGCGTCATTCGCTGGAGTCATCTTTCCCCGATCATGGTGAATCCGGGCGCCGACGGCATCCTGGCCGCGCTCGAGCAGCTGTCCCAGCCCGCCGGCGCCGGTGCCTCCTGATGAGCCGTCTCATGCCTCCCCTGGGTTCACGCAATCACACTGTCGGCCCCGATGAGGCGCCCGTCACGCTCGTCGAATACGGCGACTTCGAGTGCCCGCATTGCGGCCGGGCCTATCCGATTGTGAAGTCCGTGCAGCGCAGCCTGGGCGACGAGCTGCGGTTTGCCTACCGGCATTTCCCCCTGGTCAAGGTGCATCCACACGCCGAGCACGCCGCCGAGATCGCGGAAGCCGCGGGTCAGCACAGCAAGTTCTGGCCGATGCACGACCTGCTGTTCCAGAACCAGACCGCGCTCGAGGACGAGGCCTTGATCGCGTACGCCGAGACGTTGGACATCGACCCGGTGTGGGCGGCAAGGGCCCTGGCGCAGGGGCTGTTCGGCGACAAGGTGCGCGAGGACTTCGCGAGCGGCGTCCGCAGCGGCGTCAACGGCACCCCCACGTTTTTCATCAACGGCGTGCGCTACGACGGATCGTGGGACGCCGCGTCGTTGCTCGAGGCTCTCGTCGTGGCGGCGCAGTAAACCCTACTGGAGGCCTGAGATGATCGCCTTGTCTGCGCTGTGGCTGCCGATCCTGGTGTCGTCGGTGCTCGTGTTCGTGGTGAGCTCCATCATCCACATGACGCCGCTGTGGCACAAGAACGATTACCCCAAGTTGGCGAACGAAGACCGCGTGATGGACGCGCTGCGACCGATCGGCCTCCCGCCCGGCGACTATTTCATGCCCCGGCCGGCGGGTGCGGCGGAGATGCGCTCTCCCGCGTTCATCGAAAAGGTCAAGCGCGGTCCAAACGTCCTCATGACCGTCATGCCCCCGATGGAGGGGCGTATGGGAAAGAGCCTGGCAGGGTGGTTTGTGTACATCGTCGTCGTCGGGGTATTCTCGGCGTATATCGCCAGCCATGCGCTGACGCCGGGCGCCGCATACCTCCAGGTCTTCCGGTTCGTGGGCACGAGCGCGTTCCTCGCTTACTCCCTCGCGCTCTGGCAGCTGTCGATCTGGTACCACCGTGCCTGGAGCATCACCATCAAGGGTACGGTGGACGGGTTGATCTACGCGTGCCTCACGGCCGGTGTGTTCGGGTGGCTGTGGCCGCGTTGATCCCGCCGATCCTCTGCTACCACCGCATCGGCGGTCCCCTCGAGCTCGGCGTCACGCGGGTGGGCCGCACGGTTTTCGCCCGCCAGATGACCGCGCTGGCGCGCGCGGGATGGCGTACGCTCTCCCTCGACGAATTCGCAGCGACCCGCACGCCGCACGCCGCACGCCACACGTTTTTATTGACCTTCGACGACGGCTACGCGTCCCTCGCCGAGCATGCCTACCCTGTGCTCGCGGAGTTAGGCTTCACGGCCACGACGTTCCTGATAACTGATTACGTCGGGAAGGCCAACGACTGGGACGTCCGTTACACCTGGGACCGGGTGCCGCACCTCGACTGGCCGGAAATCGAGCGCTGGCGCGCGCGTGGGTTCAATTTCGCCTCGCACGGCGCCACGCACCGGCGACTCACCTGGCTGGCAGACGCGGACGTAAGCGGCGAGTTGTCCCGCTCCCGCGAAGCACTCACCACCCGTCTTGGCCCCGAGGCCGGCCGGGCCGTCGCCTACCCATTCGGGGCTGTGGATGCGCGAGTCGTTGCAGTGGCACGCCGCGCCGGGTACGAGCTCGGCTTCGGGGGGGGGGTCCGCGGTAACGGCGATCGGCTGCGCCTGCCGCGGGTGCCGGTCTACTCGTGGGACGCGGGGAACGTGCCGTTTGGACTGCGGGACGACGCGCTCGGCACGCTGGGGAGGACCGTGGCGCACATGGCAAACCGGTGCGCGGTGGGGACGAGCGTCTTGCGAGCGATCAGCTAGACGAAGAACCTCGCCGCAACCGGAATCAGCTGCGGGTGCTTGATCAATGCGTGGGCAAAGATCCGCCCCAACGACCGCTTCCCTTGCGGAATCCTGTTCACCGTTCGGGCCAAGCCATTGAAGAACGCGTCATCGAGATTCTCGAGCGCCTGCTTGAGGCGATAGTACTTGAGGTGATCGTCGCCCAGGAGCTCCATCCACGCGTGGTGATAGGCTGACAGCCGGCGGTCGCTGGTATCGCCTGCGCGGATTGCTGCCGCGGCCGTGCACCCCGCCAACCGTCCCGCTTTCATCGCGTTCACGATCCCGCCACCCGACAGGGGATTGATCATGTGGGCCGCGTCGCCCGCGATCATCACACCATCGGTATACGTCTTCTTGATCGTCGTATGGACGATCACCCCGCCCACGGTATAGCCGGCGCGCGCCGCGCCGGGATAGCGCCGGGCGACCCAGGCATCGAGGTACTGACGCGCGTTGCGGCCGTCGGTCTTGAGTGCGACAAGGCCGAGCCCGACATTGGCCACACCCACACCCTTCGGGAAGATCCACGCATAGCCGCCGGGCGCGATCGTGTCGCCGAACTGTAGATAGATCGCGTCGGGATCGCAGGCGATTCCCTGCAACACGTATTGGGCGCATGACTCCATGTCGCGCGAGGGCACTCGCGTATCCAGCCCCGCCCAGCGCCCCACCATCGCCTCGACGCCATCGGCGCCAATGACGACACGCGCCCGATAGATCTCGTCGACACCCCGTTGCTTGACGCGCACGTGCCAGCGGCCGTCCCCATTACGGGACATCGCGGTGGCTTCGGTACCGACCAACACCTCGGCGCCCACTGCCGCTGCCTGGGCAGCGAGATGCGCATCGAAGCGCGTACGATCCAGCACCCAGCCGACGTCTCGCTCCGTAACCTTGACCTCGGTGTCGTCCGGAGCGAGGAAGATCACCCGGGTGATCTTGCGGGCTGCCCAGTCGGCGCCGTCGGGGGTAGCGAACTCGCGCAGCCCCGCGTCGCCCACCCCTTCGGCGCAGCGGACGGGTGACCCAACCGCCGGGTCACGTTCCAACAGAACGACGTCGAGCTCCGGGGCGGCCTGCTTCGCCTGCCAGGCGGCCACCGCGCCCGCGGGTCCGGCGCCGATGACCAGCACGTCGAGGTCAGGCATACGCCACCATGTCGAGGGCGCCGACGGGGCAGGGGGCGATGCATTTTTCGCACCCCGTGCAGGTCTCCCGGTCCACGGTCAGGATGTTCAGTTCCAGATGCAGGGCTTCGGGGGGGCAAAGGGGCAGGCACAGGCCACAGCGGTCGCATACCGCGAGGTCGACGACGGCGATTTCGGCGGGCGTCACGCGACGCATGGGCGGAACGGTAGCGGTGGGGGGAAGGAGCGTCAAGCGTTATGCTTGCTTGGGGTTACGCATTTCATTAGTTTCAGCCGTTCGAGCAGCGCCCGCCTCACTCTTTCACCCGACGATCACGTGCTGCCACGCTGGATGAATTTCAAAATGGGTGCCTGGAGCCCGGCGAACGAAATCGCCGTCGATCTCGGTACCGCCAACACCCTCGTCTATGTGCGCGGCGAGGGGATCGTGCTGAACGAGCCCTCCGTTGTTGCGATCGAAAAAGCCACCGGCAAGGTGAAGGGGATCGGCCTCGAGGCCAAGCGGATGCTCGGCCGCACCCCCGACGGAATTCTCGCGGTACGGCCGCTGAAGGACGGCGTCATCGCGGACTTCGACGTGACCGAGAAGATGCTGCGCTTCTTCCTGAAGACCATCATCGATCGCCATCTGTTCCGGGTGCGGCCCAAAGTTATCGTCTGCGTCCCGAGCGGCATCACCGAAGTGGAGAAGCGCGCGGTGCGCGATTCGGCGCAGTCGGCCGGGGCGAAAGAGGTGTACATGGTCGCGGAGCCGATGGCGGCAGCGATCGGGGTGGGACTGCCGGTCGAGACTCCGACGGGCAATATGGTGATCGACATCGGCGGTGGGACCACCGAAATCGCCGTCATCGCGCTCTCGGGCATCGTGTCGGACACCTCGATCCGCACCGGTGGCGACGAGCTCGACCAGGCGATCGTCCAGTTCATGCGCAAGAATTACAATCTCCTGATCGGCGAGCCGACGGCGGAGCAGATCAAGATCCAGATCGGGTCCGCTGCGCCGGTGGGTGAGGAGCGCGAGATGGAAGTGAAGGGCCGCGACCTCGTGTCCGGCATCCCCAAGATCGTGCGCGTACACTCGAGCGAGATCCGCGAGGCGGTGCAGGAGCCGATCCAGCAGATCGTGGACGCGGTGCGCCGCGCCCTCGAGATCACGCCGCCCGAGCTCGCGTCGGACATCGTGGACCGCGGCATCGTGATGACGGGCGGCGGTGCGTTGATCCGCGGGCTCGACCTGCTGCTGCAGCAGGAAACCGGCCTGCCGATTCACCTGGATGAGGACCCGATGACCTGCGTGGTCCGGGGGGCGGGGCGGATCCTCGACTCTCCGGAGAAGTACCGCAACGTCTTGACCACGTAGTATCATGGCGATCGGAACTGATCGCTACGCATCGCGCGCCGACACCCTGCTCTTCATCGGCTGCGTAGCGTTGTCCCTCGCGGCCCTGAGCTTGCCGGACCAGTGGCGGAACCCGCTCGCCCAGGGACTGCGGCAGACGGTGCTAGCTCCCTTCCTCATTCTTCAACGGCAGACCGAGCTGCTCGCCGCCGCGCGGTCACGGTACGACGGCGTGGTCGCGCAGCGTGATTCCTCCGCGCTCGCCGCGACGTTCCTTCCAGAGCTGCGCAGCGAAAACACGCGGCTGCGCGGCCTCCTGGGTCTCAGCAGCCGCCTGGGCGGAGGCTACGTCTCCGCCGAGATCTTGCACCAGCCAGAGCCCACGAATCCGCTCAGTTTCGTCGTGTCGGCGGGCCGGCGGGAGGGCGTGCGGCCCCTGTCGGCCGTCGTGAGTCCTGAGGGCCTGGTGGGGCTGGTCGCGACGGTGGACGAGCATACCAGCGTCGTCTTGAGCTGGGCGCACCCGGAGTTCCGGGCGAGCGCGATCGCTGTGGACGGCAGCGTGGTCGGGATCGCCGCGCCGCACGGCGCCGATGGGCCCGGCGTGTGGCTGCTGGAGCTCCAGGGGGTGCTGTACCGCCAGCAGGTCCCGACCGGCACCGTGATCGTGACCTCCGGGCTGGGTGGGGTGTTTCCGCGCGGCATTCCCATCGGTACCGTGGTCGGCCCAGCCGGCGAGGCAAAGGGGTGGGGACGCACCTACCTCGTGCGCCCCGCCGTACATCCGTCCGCGCTGTCTCACGTCATGATTCTCACATCCCCGCGCCCCGCCGGGGCCGACCTCCGGGGCGCCTTTACTGCGCCCGACAGCGCGAGCGAGCGCCCCCCCCAATGAGACGCACCGACCGCTACCGCTATCCCGTGATCATGTCGCTGCTGGTCGTGCTCCAGTTCACGGTCCGCAGCCGGCTCGGTGGGGATCGCGTGGCGCCGGACTTTCTGCTGCTCGCGCTGCTCATCTATACGATCCGGGCGGAGCCGGGACGGAGTGCGGCCGGGGGGTTCGTGGTGGGGCTGCTGCGTGACGCGCTCACCCCCGCGAGTTTCGGCGCGGGGGCGCTGGCGCATACGCTCGTGGGGTTTTTCTCCTCGTGGGCAAAGGCGGTGTTCTTCGCCGAACACGTCTTCGTGAAGGGGTGCCTGTTCTTCGCCGGCACCTGGCTGCGGAATCTCATCGTGCTGCTCGCCTCGGGCCGCATGCAGGGCTCGCAGCTCGCCTGGGAGCTGCTGGTGTGGTCGCCGCTGCAGGGGCTGACGACCGCGCTGGTGGGCATCGGGGTGCTGTGGTTCTTCCGCGGCTGGCTCTCGCCCCGGCGGAGCGTGGCGTGAGCGGGTTCCATCCGCATCTCCTCGACCGGCGACTCGCCACCGCGCGGATGGCCGTGTGGCTGGTGCTGGGCGTCATGGTGGCGGCCTTCTTTCGCACGCAGATCCTCGGCCACGGCAAGTATCAGCTCCAGTCGGAGACGAACCGCCTGCGCCCGATTCCGCTCCCGGCCCCGCGCGGCATCATCTTCGACCGCAACGGCCGCGTCCTGGCGGAGAACGTGCCCGGGTACGCGGTGTCGCTGCTGCCCGGCCCGGAAGCGAACCTGCGGGCGACGCTCGCGCGCATCGCGCCGATCGCGCACCTCGACAGCGTCGAGATGGAGCGCGTGCTGCAGCGCGCCCGCCGGGCTCCCTACCAACCTGCGCTCGTGCTCGGTGACGCGCCGTTCCCGGTGGTCTCCGCGCTCGAAGAGCGGCGTGTCGAGATCCCCGGCCTGCTGATCCAGGCGGAACCCAAGCGGTACTATCCCGACACGACGATCGCCGCGCACCTGCTGGGGTACGTCGGCGAGGTGACGGAAGGCGAGCGCGCGACCAAACGGTTCGCGTCGGTGCGGCTGGGAGGCCTCGTCGGCAAGAACGGCCTCGAGCGCGAGTACGACGACTCATTGCGCGGCTCCGAGGGCGTGCGGTTCGTGGAGGTGAGCGCCCGGGGACAGATGGTGCGCGAGGCGGAGGCCGCCGCGAATCTGGCACCGGCCCCGGGAACGGATCTGCACACGACGATCGACCTCGAGCTGCAGCGGTACGTCGCCCACACGTTTCCTGCCGGACAGCGCGGCGCGCTGTTGGCGCTGAATCCCAACAACGGCGAGGTGCTGGCGCTCTACAGCAGCCCCGGCTTCGATCCGAACGCGTTCGTCGGCGGGATCTCCGCCCCCTATTGGCGCTCGCTCAACGAGAGCGCGGCGCGCCCGCTGCTGGACCGGGCGATCCAGGCACGCTATCCCCCCGGATCGACATGGAAGCTGGGCGTGGCCGCCATGGCGCTGAAGCGCGGCATCGTGGGCTTCCGGAGCCGGATGCCGATCCCGTGCCGCGGCGGACTCCAGTACGGGAACCGCTACTTCCGGTGCTGGGACCCGCACGGGCACGGCGACCTGACACTCACCGAAGCGATCGCCCAGAGCTGCGACGTCTATTTCTACCAGCTGGGCATCAAGCTCGGCGTCACGACGATGCTCGAGGATGGGAATGCCTGGGGATTTCGCGGACGCACGGGGATCGACCTGCCCGACGAGATCGCGTCCGAGTTCCCCACAGGTCCCGAGTACTACGACCGGCTATACGGGGCACGCCGCTGGACGTCCGCGGTCGCGTTGAACCTCGCGATCGGGCAGGGGGAGAACGCGCAGACGCTGGTGCAGATGGTGCGACTCTACCAGCAGCTTGCGAGCGACGGCCGGATGCGCACGCCGTTCCTCGTACGGCCTTCCCCGGATCGGCCCCTCGAGAATTCGTCGCTCGACTTGACGCTCGAGCAGATCGCCGGGCTGCGCCGGGCCATGGTGGCTGTGGTGGAGCAGGGCACGGCGCGGGGCTCGCGGCTCGCGAGTCTCACGATCGCCGGCAAGACAGCGACCGCGCAGAACCCGCACGGACCCGATCACGGTTGGTTCATCGGGTTCGGCCCGGCCGAGAAGCCGGAGATCGTCGTGGGCGCGATCATCGAGTTCGCCCAGCACGGCACGGCCGTGGCGCCGCTCGTGGCCCGGACCATCGCGCACTATTTAGGGGTGGACGAGACGAACGCCGCCAGGATCCGGATCACGGTGCCGGCCGACTCCGCGCCCGAGCCGTTCCAAATCCCGGGACAGCCGGATTCTCTCCCGCCCATTCCCGCCACCGATACGCTCCGTGTTCTCCCGCCTCCGTCAACTCGATAAGCCGCTCGCCGGCGCCGTCATCGTGCTGGCGGTGTACGGCCTGGCCACGCTTTACTCCGCGGGCCAGACCGAAGTGCCGACGTTCGTCGCCAACATCTGGCAGCGTCAGCTCGTATGGCTGGGACTCGGCGTGATCGTGGCGGGGGTGACGTTCCGCACCTCGCCCCGCATGCTCGAGTGGGCGACGCCCTTCGTGTATGGCATCGCCGTGTTCCTGCTGGTGTTGACGCTGTTCATCGGGACCGGGGCCGGAACCGCCGCCAGTAGCAAGTCGTGGCTGGCGATCGCCGGACATCGGTTCGGGCAGCCCGCGGAGCTCGCCAAGCTGGCGGTGATCCTGATGCTCGCCCGCTGGCTGGCGGCGCAGCGGGAGTCCCCGGCGACGCTGCGCGAGCTGCTTCCCCCCTTCGCCATCGCCGGATTCCCGTGCTTCCTGGTGATGCGCCAGCCCGACCTGGGCAGCGCCATCGTGTTCGTGGCGATTCTCTTTTTCATGCTCTTTTGGGCCGGCACGAAGCCGTCCCTGCTGCTTCTGGCGGCGTCGCCCGTGATCGGCCTCGTCCTAGCCTTCTCGACCGTCGCCTGGGGACTGTGGATTGCGGTCCTCGCAGCCCTCCTCTTGTGGTGGCGCCCGTACCTGTGGGAGGGGCTCGCGGTCATGGGTTTCAACGTGCTCGGCGGCGTGCTGGCACTGCCGTTCTGGAACCGGCTGGCGCCCTATCAGCAGAACCGGCTACTGGCGTTCCTGAACCCCGACGTTGACCCGCGGGCCACGGGGTGGCACGTCATCCAATCGAAGGTCGCGGTGGGCTCGGGCGGGCTGCTCGGCAAGGGCTTCACCATGGGGACGCAGAAGCGGCTGGCCTTCCTGCCCGCCCAGCACACCGATTTCATCTTCTCGGTGGTCGGCGAGGAGCTGGGGTTCGTGGGCGTGCTGGTGGCGCTTTCGCTCTTCGCCCTGCTGCTGCTCGTCCTGCTGCGCGTTGCCCGCAAGGCCAGCGACCCCTTCTCGAGCCTGTGCGTATTCGGGATCGCCGGTCTGTTCTTCACCCACATTGTCGAGAACGTGGGCATGACGATCAACCTGATGCCGATTACGGGGATTCCGCTGCCGTTCTTTTCCTACGGCGGATCGTTCCTGCTGGTCTGCTCGCTCGGAGTGGGCGTGGCGCTGCGGGTGGCGTGGGAGTCCCGTCAGTCTGGTTACGGTGAACTGGGACAATGAGTTAACGCCTCGGGACTGGCGTCCACCGGCGGCGAGTCCCAGATTGTGCGCTTCGTCACCGAGAAGCGGCTCGCATGGCATGGTTCAAAAAGGAACGTAAGCCTCGCACGTCAGAACGGGTCCGGCTCGAGATTCCGGCCGATGCCTGGGAAAAGTGTGACGAGTGCGGCCATGTGGACATCAAAGAGCGCTTCGTCCGCGCGCTCAACGTCTGCCCCAACTGCGGCCACCACCGCCGCATCAGCGCGCAGGATTACATAGACATCCTAGTGGACGAGGGGTCGTGGCATGAGCTCTTCGCCGCGCTGAAGTCCGCCGACCCCCTCAAGTTCGAGAACTACGCCGACCGTGTGCAAGCGGCCATCAAGAAGGCCGGTCCGCTCGACGCCATCCGTACCGGCTACGCCCGGCTGCACGGGATGGCGATCAGCCTGGGCGTCATGGATTTCAGCTTCATGGGGGGATCCATGGGCTCCGTGGTAGGAGAAAAGATCGCCCGCCTCACCCGTCACGCGATCGACAAGCGAACGCCGCTGATCTTGCTGTCCGCTTCGGGCGGCGCCCGGATGCAGGAGGGGGTGCTGTCGCTGATGCAGATGGCCAAGACGTCGGTGGTGGTCGCCGAGCTGCAGGGAGCGGGAATCCCCTTCGTCTCCATTCTCACGAATCCCACGACGGGCGGTGTGTCGGCGTCGTACGCGATGCAGGGAGACGTGATCCTCGCCGAGCCCGGCGCCGTGATCGGCTTTGCCGGACCGCGCGTCATCAAGCAGACGATCGGGCAGGACCTGCCCGAAGGGTTCCAGACGGCGGAGTTCCTGCTGGAGCATGGCATGATCGACGCCGTGGTCCCCCGCGGAGAGCTGCGGGACACGACCGCGCAGCTGCTGCGGCACATGACCGGCGCCTGGCCGGCAGAGGCCGCCGACTGAAGTTCGAAGACGCCTGCCAGTTCCTCTTCGCGAGACAAGCCGGCCGCATCAAATGGAGCCTCGGCCCGACCGAGGGGCTGCTCGACGTGCTGGGACGGCCGGAGCGGCACTTTCCGGCGGTCCACATCGGCGGCACGAACGGCAAGGGATCGACCTGCGCCTTCGTCGCGGCCGAGCTGCGGGCACAGGGGTGGCGCGTGGGCCTGTACACCTCGCCCCATCTCGTCTCGCCCTGCGAGCGGATCACGGTGGATGACGTCCCGATCAGCGAGGACGCCTTCGCCGCGTGGACGACGCAGCTCCAGCCCCACATCGACCGGCTCGACGCGAGCTTCTTCGAGGCGACGACCGCGATTGCCTTCGCCGACTTCGCCGCTCGCGGCGTGGATATCGGCGTGATCGAAGTCGGCCTGGGCGGCCGCCTCGATGCGACCAACGTCCTGACTCCCCTCGTCAGCGTCGTCACGAAGATCGCGCTCGAGCATGCGGACTATCTGGGAAAGGACTTGAAGGGGATCGCGCGTGAGAAGGCGGGGATCGCCAAGCCCCACGTTCCGTTTGTCACCGGCGAAGCCGACCCCGAGATACGCGCGGAGCTGATAGGCGAGGCGAAACGTCGTGGCGCCGCACCGATCGTTGAAGTGGACGCCGCCCGGCAGCTGCCACCCGGCATCCGCCTCGGCCTCCGGGGCCGGCATCAGTTCGCCAACGCGCTCGTTGCCCACGCCGCGCTCAAGCAGCTGCCGGCGCCCTTCGTACCGGCAGGAGACGCGCTTCCGGCGAGTTTTGAGCACGCCTACATCGCCGGCCGGTTCGAAATGCGCGGCAAATGGATCTTCGATGTCGCGCACAACCCCGATGGCATGCGCGTAGTCGCAGACGCGGTGCGCGACAACGTGCCACCCATTCGGCGCCCGCTGCATGCGTTGGTCGGGATCCGCAACGACAAAGATTGGCGGGCGATGCTCGACACGCTCCAGCCGGTGGTGGACCGGCTGGTGCTGACCGTGCCGCCGTCGATCCCGGTGTTGCAGCGCTGGTCGATGGATGAGACCGGCGGACGGGCGGACGGGCGCACGGGCGGACCAGGCCCGGTTTTTGAACCCGACTTCGAGCGCGCGTTGCGCGATATTCAGGAAGGCGCGGCGACCGTTCTTGTCACCGGCTCGTTCCACACCGTCGGCGACGCACTCGCCCGCTTGCCCGGGTTCGCGCCGGTGGGCTAAATTGTTGTGATGCAAGGGAAAGCGCTCCCCGGCTTCCGCGATTTCTACCCCGAAGAACTGGCTCTCCGCAATCACATTTTCGCCATCTGGCGTAGCGTGGCGGTCCGTTATGGCTTCGAGGAATACGACGGGCCCCCCCTCGAATCACTGGACCTGTACACCCAGAAGAGCGGGGATGAGATCGTCCAGCAACTGTATGCGTTTCGGGATAAGGGGGACCGTGACGTGGCGTTGCGGCCCGAGATGACGCCGACGCTGGCGCGGATGGTGGCGGCTCGTGCCCAGGCCCTGAAGAAACCCATTCGCTGGTTCTCGATCCCGCAGCTGTTCCGCTACGAGCGCCAGCAACGCGGCCGGTTGCGAGAGCACTTCCAGCTCAACATGGACATCATCGGTGAGGCGGGGCCGCTCGCCGACGCCGAGCTGATGGCGGCGGCGATCGACATCATGCGCGGGTTCGGGCTGGGTCCCCAGGACGTGCAGGTCCGCATCTCGGACCGGCGCGTACTCAAGGCCCTGCTGCTGGGGGGTGGGGTGAAGGAGACGCAGCTGGCGACAGCGTTCGCCGTGATCGACCGCAGCGAGCGTGTCCCCAAGAACGTCCTGGAGGAAATGCTGAAGGACGCGGGATACGGGAAGCGGGAGACGCAGTCGGTATTCGAGACGGCAGGGCTGCGCGGACTCGCCGCCGTGACGGCCGCACTCGGCACGGTGAAGGGCGGGGACGAGGCGGGGGAACCTCTCGTCCAGGCCGTGCAGGCGCTCGAGGCGATGGGCCTGGGCGAGTTCGCGACCGTGGACCTGTCGATCGTCCGCGGCCTCGCGTACTACACGGGCATCGTGTTCGAGCTGTTCGATGCCAAGAAGACTCTGCGCGCCATCGCCGGCGGCGGCCGCTACGACGGGCTGCTGGATCTGCCGGCGCTGGGCTTCGGCATGGGAGATGTCGTGCTCGGCGAGCTCCTGAAGGAGCGCGGCGCGCTCCCCAAGGCGTCGACCGAGCTCGGCGCCTTTTTAGTAGGGGTCGGCGCCGACGACCTACCCAGCGTGCTCCGCCTTGCCCACGCGCTGCGGGAGCGCGGCATTGCGGTGGAATACGGGCTCCGGCCTGCGGCAGTGCGCAAGCAGCTCGAGCTGGCGGCGGCACGCGGCGCCTCACGGGCGGTCATCATCGGACCGGAAGAGCGCGCAGCGGGGACGGCGATGGTGCGCGACCTCAAGGCCGGCACCGAAGCCAAGGTACCCTTCGACAAGCTCCTGAACGGATTCTTCGACTGATGGCCAAAGCGGAAAAGATCACGCCACGCGCGAAGGACTTCAGCGAGTGGTACGGCGACGTCATCACCAATGCGCAGCTGGCCGATTACTCGCCGGTGCGCGGCTGCATGGTGATACGGCCGCACGGCTACCGGATCTGGGAGCTGATGCAGGGCGCGTTGGATGACATGTTCCGGGCCACCGGGCACCGGAACGCCTACTTCCCAGTCTTCATTCCGATGAGCTTCCTCGCCAAAGAGGCGGAGCACGTCGAAGGGTTCGCCAAGGAGGTGGCGATCGTCACGCATACGCGCCTGCGGGCGACGGGGAAGGTGGGGGCGGGCGCGATTGCCGTGGATCCAAGCTCCGCGCTCGAGGAGCCGTTGATCGTGCGGCCCACCTCGGAAACGATCATCTACGCGATGTTCGCGAAATGGATCCAGAGCTACCGCGATCTGCCGCTGCTCTTGAACCAGTGGGCGAACGTGGTGCGCTGGGAGCTGCGCACCCGGCTGTTTCTGCGCACCACCGAGTTCCTGTGGCAGGAGGGGCACACGGCGCACGTGGACGAGGACGACGCCGAACGCGAGGCACGGACTATCCTCGGGCTCTATCGCCGCTTCGCCGAAGAATGGATGGCAATGCCGGTGCTCACCGGCGTGAAGACAGAGAGCGAGCGATTCGCTGGTGCGCTGCGCACGTACGCCATCGAAGCGTTGATGCAGGACAACAAGGCGCTCCAGGCAGGGACGTCCCACAACCTCGGCCAGAACTTCGCCAAGGCGTTCGACGTGCAG
>Ga0209220_1000226_pt1 | contig 23634 bp, 24 predicted proteins | sample BlaSpr_A8_OM3_M3_FD_187984 | JGI IMG/M metagenome (GOLD analysis project Ga0209220, IMG submission 187984) | Forest soil microbial communities from Thunder Bay, Ontario, Canada - Black Spruce, Ontario site 2_A8_OM3_M3 (SPAdes) (version 2) | ecosystem: Environmental > Terrestrial > Soil > Boreal... | reverse complement strand
AAGCTGATGAGCGGCCATGGCTACGGTATCGTCTGGGACATCGTGCTTGGCATCGTCGGCGCGTTCGTCGGTGGATTCCTTTTCTCGCTCATCTTCGGCACAGCCCCGACCGGCCTCGTGATCTCGTTCATCGTGGCCTTGATCGGCGCGGTCATCCTGGTCGCCATCGTGCACATGGTGCGTCGGGAGCCGATCCGGACCTGACCTACAGAACGGCGAGCAATCGCCGTTCTGTCGTTTTCGCCCGACGGGCTCGTCTGGTTGGCAACTGTTTCGGCGCAGATCCGCAACACTCGCGGACTAGAGTCGTGTCGGCGTGCGCAAGATCCTTTCCGTCCTGCTCGACTCCAAGACCTACCTCAGCCTGGGCTACGTCTTGCTGCGGCTGCCTCTCTCGATCATCTACTCGGCCCTGATCGCGTTCACCTTGTTTCGCGTCACCGACAACGTCGTCAGCGTGTTGCTGCTGCTTCCCGCCGGTCTGGCGATATGGGGCGTGGTTCTCACCGAACGGGCGATGGCACGCGAGTGGTTTGGGGCGAGCCTCTCGCCGCTCGCGCCCGAGCGTCCGCCCGGCCGCACGTGGCGGCAGAAGGTCATCGACCTCTTGTCCAATCCGGTGACCTGGAAGAGCGTGGCTTACGTCCTGATCGAGGCTGTTGTGGGTTTCACGGTCGGCGCGCTTGCGCTCGCCGGGATCGTGATCGGCGCCTTGGGTACGGTCGCCCTCTCGATCACCTTCCTCGTCACGTTGCTGGTCGCCCTTTTCGTCGGCAACTCGGCCGACGTTCCCCCGCCGCTGCCGTTTGTTTCGCTTGGCGGGGCGGTCGGCTGCCTCGCCGTACTCTGGGTGACCCTGTACCTCGCCCGCGTCGCGGGCCGAATTCAGGTCTGGTTCGTGCGGGTGATGTTGGGGATGAGCCAGACGCAGGTCGCGCTCGCTGCCGCGCGGGAGGAGGCGGCGACGGAGAGGGCGCGCGCCGAGTCGGCCGACAGGAGCCGTCGCGACCTCGTCCTCAACGTCTCCCACGAGCTGCGCAACCCTCTCGCCACCATCCGCGCGCACGTCGACACGCTGCGGGGCGAGGAGGCCGATGCGCCGTCCGAGGCCGATCGAAAACGCTATCTCGAAGTGCTCAACCGCGAGACGGACCGGCTTTCGTCTTTGGTCGATGAGCTGCTGACGCTCGCCAGCGCCGATACCGGGCAGCTCCAGCTCGACATCGGCCCGGTCAACGTGGACGAGGTCGCGACGCAAGTGCACGACGCGATGGCGCCACTGGCATGGCGCGAGCGTCGCATCCAGCTGCTGTGTCACACGGACGGGGCCCCCGTCGTGAGGGCGGACCGCGGACGCCTGGGACAGGTGCTGATGAATCTCGTGCGCAACGCGATCATCCACACGCCCGAAGGCGGGATGGTCGCGATCGACGTCAAGCCCACGGAAACCGGGCCTGTGGAGCTGATCGTCTCGGACACCGGACCCGGCATCCCGCCCGAGGAGGTCGAAAAAATCTTCGAGCGCTTCTACCGAGCTGACGCGTCGCGGACGCGGGCGACGGGCGGCTTTGGGCTGGGCCTGGCGATCGCCCGCGAGATGGTCGATGCCATGGGCGGGCGGATCAGAGTGGAGAGCACCCCCGGGCAGGGCAGCCGGTTCACCGTGACCCTGGTTCGGGCTTGATGTCCGCGGTGCTTGTGGTCGAGGACGAGGTCGACTTGAGCGAGGTCATGCGCGACCGCCTGGCCGCCGACGGCCACGAGGTCGTCGTCGTCCACAACGGTGCGGCGGCGATGGCCGCGGTGGCGCGCCGCGTGCCCGACGTGGTGCTGCTCGACTGGATGCTCCCGGACATGGATGGCCTTGCGGTGTGCCGGCGGCTCCGGCAGCAGCACCTGATGCCGATCATCATGGTCACCGCGCGGGGCGACGAGGTGGACCGCGTACTGGGCCTCGAGGTCGGCGCCGACGACTACCTGGTCAAGCCTTTCAGCCTTCGCGAGCTGCTTGCGCGCGTCCGCGCGATGCTGCGCCGGGTCGACCTCGAGGGGCGCCGCCAGGGGTCACCTGGCGGTGAGAAGGTGACCGCCGGACCGCTCGTGGTCGATACCGACTCACGGGTGGCGACACTCGAGGGCGTGCCGATGCACCTGACACGCAAGGAATTCGAGCTCCTCACGGTGCTCGTGTCCAACCCGGGTCGCGCGTTCAGCCGCGAATTCCTGGTCCAGAGGATCTGGGGCACGGACTTCGACGGCTTTGACCGAGCGGTGGACACGCATGTGACACGCTTGCGACGAAAGCTGGGACCTCTCGGCGATCGCATCGTCACCGTCTGGGGTGTGGGCTACAGGTTCAACGCCGAGAGCTGAGACGGCCTCATGCGGCGTTGGGATGCTATGGCCATACGGTGATGGCGACTCCCGGCCGGCTTCGGATCGGAAACGGACCAGGCTGATCGCGGGAGAACCGCCTGTCGACGCCGGCAAGCCGGTACGCCTCAAGCCGCTCCTCCGATGGCCACTCGACGCGGCGCACTTCGACCGAGATCGTCGCGTCGAGATTCAAAATCGTGTATGCCGGCCGAGGGTCGGCGTCGTTCGAACCGCTGACCGCCCCGACGCTCAGCAACGCGGCATCGCCAACCTTGCGCTGGTAGGGCGTGTGGATGTGACCGTAGACCAGCACGCGCGCCTGTGCTTCTCGAACCATCCGTTCTGCCGCCGCGCAGATGATGTGGCGGGTCATGAGGACGCCAAGGGCGTCCACCTACACGACGGAGTGGACGGCGGACGAATAGCGTCTGCCGGGTGCCGACACTGAAAACCCCCCGTTAGGACACAACTCCGACAAAGATCGGCAACACGCGACCGCGACGATTGCGCCCATGTTTCAGCGCAAGCCGCAGCCAAACCTGACCGACAACCACAGGATCATCGACGCCAAGGGTGTCTGGAAGCGCTACTCCACCGGCGGCCACAAGGTCGAGGCCCTCCGCGGCATCGACCTGGTCGTGCGGAGCGGCGAGGTCGTCGCCGTGATGGGACCGAGCGGGTGCGGCAAGACGACATTGCTGAACTGCCTGAGTGGGCTCGACGTGATCGACTCGGGGATGGTGAAGATCGCCGGTCAGGATCTCAAGGAGCTGACCGACAACCAGCGCACCGACTTCCGCGCCCGAGCCATGGGCTTCGTCTTCCAGACCTACAACCTCCTTCCCGTCCTGACAGGGGTGGAGAACGTCGAGCTGCCGATGCTGGTCGGAGGCGTGCGCCCCTCTATCGCGAGGAAGCGCGCCGAAGAGGCCATCGCGATGGTCGGCGTCGGCGAATGGGCCAAACACCGGCCGGCCGAGATGAGCGGGGGCCAGCGACAACGCTTCACCATCGCCCGGGCCCTGGCCACCAAACCCCAGATCGTTTGGGCAGACGAGCCGACCGGCGCGCTGGACAGCGAGACGAGCGCCGGGATCATGGACCTCATGGTCGAGCTGAACCGACAGAACGATCAGACCTTCGTCTGGGTGACGCACTCTGAGGAGGTCGGCGCGCTGGCGAAGCGCTTGATCCGCATGCGGGACGGACGGATCACCTCCGATAGCGCCGCAGTCGATGAACACCCCCTCCGTCGGGCTACGCCCGACACCTCCCCAATCCGTGGGGAGGAGATTCGTCGATGACGTCGTTCTTCGGCGTGCCGCCGATCACCGTCGCGGAATGGATGAGCGGCGCGGTCGGCCTGATCCTGCTCGGCCTCCTGGGGTTCGCCGCCGTCAACCGGATCCTGCTTCGCATGGCGCTGCGCAACATCCCGAGGCGGCGCGCGCAGTCCGTGCTGATTCTCTTCGGCGTGATGCTCGCCACCCTGATCATCACGGCTTCCCTCGCGGTCGGGGACACATCCGCATACTCGCTGCAGGCGATCCAGGTACGTCAGATCGCGGGCATCGACGCCGCCTTCACCAGGATCGGCAGCATCGAGATCCAGGGCGCCGGCATCACCGATGCGGACTTCTTCACCGACGACCAGGCGTCTTCGGTGATGGCGACCGCCAAGACCGATCCCAACGTCGCCTCGACATCGGGCGCGATCGTCGCACCGGGCTCGATGATCGACCAGACCTCAGGCCAGACCAGCTCCGAGAACGTGGCGATCTTCGGCGTCGGCGCCGACTTCGGATCGGTGTGGGGCACGCTGCACAACCGCGCGGGAGGAACGCTCGACGTCGCGAGCCTGTCCCCCGCCGAAGTCTTCATCGGAAGCTCGCTCGCCGACCACCTGGGCGCGAAGCGAGGCGACGCGCTGCAGCTCTACGTGGCGGGACACCCGGTGCAGGTCACGGTTCGCGGCGTGTTCGACACCGAGGTCAACCCCAGCATCGCGAGCCACGGGCCGGTCGTGAATTCGGTGCTCCTGCCGCTGGCGGAGATGTGGACCCTGCTCGGCAGAGCAACCGGTTTCAACCTCGTCTTCGTCCACTACCGGGGGTCAGGGGGTCTCGACGACCTCGGGCCGCAGGGCACGACCGGCGACGAGGTGACCCGCAGGATGCGAGCCGCTCTGACCGACCCGCAGAGTGCGGCCGAGCTGAAGGACTTTCTTGCCGCGCCGGCGATCAAAGCTCAGATCCAGAAGATCCACGACAACGCTTCGTTTCTTGACCCTGGCAAGGACTTCAGCAACCGGCTGCTGGTCGAGCTCAACAAGCCGGGAGTCACCGACGAGTTCAAGTCCCTGGCGGCGAACCGCTTCGTCGACCGGGTCATCGAGCAGGCCGTCCTCCAGACCGCCCCGCCGGGTGGGATCCAGCAGGCGCAGTCGGATCTCTTCGCCCGCGTCGGTGCGCTGCACGTCGACAGCGCCGCCGCGGCCGACCTGAAGGCGCTGATCAATGAGCCGTCCCTCAACAGGGCCCTTCAGCAGGCCGTGGCCTCTGACCCGACCAACAAGGAGCTGAGCGATCTTCTGACCCAGGCCGTGCAGCCCTCGCTCACCCCGATGTTCAAGGTGATCGCCGGCGACCCATCGATGCAGAAGGCGCTCTACCCCCTCATCGCGGCTGGCGCACCCCAGCAGTTGGAGCGCTATCGGGCGATCGCGTTCCGGCTCGACATCTCCCAGTTCGTGGCGTACAAGTCCGACGCTGTCACCTTTGCGCAGCAGGGGGGAATCGTGACCACCGGCGCACTGCTCGCGGTGAGCTTCTTCTCCATTTGCGTCGGGGTGCTCCTGATCTTCCTGATCTTCGTGATGCTCGCGGCCGAACGGCGGGCTGAGATGGGGATGAGCCGCGCCGTCGGCCTCAAGCGCCGGCACCTGACCCAGATGTTCCTTTTCGAGGGAATGGCATACACCCTGGGCGCGACCGTGATCGGCGTCGTGCTCGGTGTCGTCGTCGGCTTCCTGATGATCGGCGTGCTGTCCACAATCTTCAGCGGCTTCTATCCGGGCTTCGCGCTTGAGTACCACGTCGAGTGGACGAGCCTGGTCATCGCGGCGTGCCTCGGCATCCTGCTGACGTTTGTGGTCGTAAGCGTTTCCGCGTATCGCGTCAGCCGCTTGAACATCGTGGCCGCGATCCGCGACCTCGACGAGAGCGAGCAGCGCGACGCCGGCCTGCTGCGCATGTTCGCGAACGTCTTCTCGACCACATGGTTCGGCGTCCGCCAGCTCTTCCATGGTCACCCCCTCGTCTTCTTGAACCGCGTGACCCTAGGCGCGCTTGGGGCGATTCGGACTTTCTGGTGGGCGTTGTTCCGACGAGGCCCGATGACCATCGCCTTCGGGGGACTGCTGGCCTTTGCAGGCAGCAATCTCGAGATCGAGATTGTCTATCTGGCCGGCGTCTCGCTGATGATCATCGGACTCGGTCTGGGGCTCAGGTGGATCCTCGCCCTCGCGCGCGTCCGATACCTGGTCGCATCGCGGGCCGGATTCACGCTCGCGGCGCTGGGACTTCTCGTCTACTGGGGCCAGCCATTCGGCCAGGTCGAGAAGCTCGTCCACATCGACGGGCGCGGCACGCTTGACCAGATCGTCCAGCTCGACAAGATGACCGGCGGCCCCGAGGTGTTCGCTCTGTCGGCGCTGATGGTGCTGCTCGGCATGATCTGGCTCGTCATGTTCAACAGCGACCTGTTGATCCGCGCCGTGATGTTCTTCACCGGCCGCTTCGCCAGCCTGGCGCCGATCACCCGCACGAGCACCGCTTACCCCATGTCGACGAAGTTCCGCACCGGGATGGCGGTCGCCATGTTCGGCATCGTCACGTTCGTCGTCGTGTTCATGTCGGTGTTCCAGGACGTGCTCGTGCAGAACTTCGCCAACTCCGACCAGCTGTCCGGCGGCTGGCAGGTCGTCGCGGGCACTCCCGACAACAACTACAACCCGACGCCGCAGACCAAGCTGCGCGCAGACATCGCGACCTCGGTCAGCTCGAACTCCGCCACGGCGGCCTCTGTCACGGGGGTTGGATGGGAGGACAACAGCTCGGGCGTGCACCTCGTCCAGGTCCAGCCTGACGGAAGCTTCAAAACGGCCTCGGGGCAGACGCGGGTCGATTTCATGGGATTGCACGCGGTCGATGACGGCTTCCTCTCCAGCACCTCGTTCGCCATCGCGCCGCGCGCCGCGGGCTACGGCTCGGACCGCGCCGTCTGGGACGCCGTGCGCGACAACACGGGCTATGCGGTCGTCGATTCGTCGGTGCTCGACGTACAGAACGGGCGCCCGGCCACCATCGGCGGCATCAAGCGCACGGACGCGAGCTTCCAACCGTTCCAGGTTGTCGCCCAGACCTTCAACACCCAGGACAACACCGCGCCATGGCGTCTGACGGTGATCGGCTTCATGCCGCACTCGAACTGGCAGGGCCTCTACGTCTCGACCCGGACCGCGATGCAAAGCGGCATTTTCGCGGCGCCCGCGACCAACCCCACCAGCTCGGCGACCGGCCAGCGGGAGCTGCGGCCGACGGGCTACTACTTCGCCGTGAGGCACGGCGTCGACGTGAACAAAGCGCGGCTCGACCTGGGCCGCCTCCTCGCGGCCGACCAGGTGGAGCCAGTGGTCGTCGCGGACCAGCTGGCACAGCAGGTCGGGGGCCTGCTCGCGCTGCTCAAGCTGATGACCGGCTTCCTTGCGCTCGGCCTGGTCGTGGGCATCGCGGGGCTGGGCGTCATAAGCACCCGCGCGGTGGTCGAGCGGTGGCAGCAGATCGGGATGCTGCGGGCCCTCGGCTACCGGCGCTCCCTGGTCCAGCGCTCATTCCTGATGGAGTCGAGCTTCATCGCGGTGATCGGACTCCTGATCGGGGCTGGTGTCGGAATCTGGCAGTCGTACACGTTCTTCGTCACCAACCAGACCTTCGGTGCTGTCGACTTCCATGTGCCTGTCGTCGAGATAGTCTTGATCCTCGCGGGCTCCTACCTCGCGACCCTGCTCACCACCTTTCTGCCCTCGCGCGCGGCGTCGCGAGTCGCGCCGGCCGAAGCGCTGCGCTACGAATAGACTGTCCCGGTGGAAGGCTGGACCACGTTTCAGATGCGGCAGCAGATCTTCTCGATCGGCGAAGACTTCTGGGTGCAGAACGACCGCGGCGAGAACGTCTTCAAGGTGGACGGCAAGGTCCTCGTGCTCACGCAGACCTTCGCCCTGCAGGACGTCAACGGCAACGAGCTGGCGCGGATGCAAAGGGAGATGCTCACCCTGCGCAAGACGATGGACATCGAGCGCGGCGGCCAGGTCGTGGCCCAGGTCAAAGGCGCCTTCTTCAACGTCTTGAGCCAGCGCTTCACGGTCGAGATCGCCGGCGATGGTGTGCTCGAAGCGCAAGGCGACATCCTGAACCACGAGTTCGAGGTCACGGCCGGAGGACAGGTCGTCGCGACGATCTCGAAACGGTGGTTCACGATCGGCGACGTGTACGGCGTGTCGATCGCGCCCGGCCAGGACCAGGTGCTGCTGCTGTGCGCCGCAATCTGCATCGACGAGATGTCGGAGAACGACCGCCGGAACTGAGGACGTGAGGACCCTCGAGCGGCGCCGCCTCGGGACCTCCGACCTGGAGGTGAGCGAGCTGTCGTTGGGTTCGTGGCGGACGTACGAGCGGATTTCCCACGACGCGGGTGTGGCCGTGATGCGCGCCGCCCAGGAGGCCGGCATCAACTTCCTCGACGACGCGCGTTACAACGACGAGACCGGCGAGGCACCCATGAAAACGGGCTATTCGGAGGTCGTATTCGGCCAGCTCTTCCGCACGGCGGGATGGAAGCGCGACGACGTGGTACTTGCCAACAAGCTGTGGTGGGAGTTCTGGCCTCAGCAGAGCGCCGCCGCGGAGCTCGACGGCTCCTTGAAGAGGATGGGCATGGACTACATCGACCTCGTCTACGCCGAGAGGCCGCCCGAGGGCCTCACCATCGAGCAGGTCGTCGGCGAGGTGACCGCTCTGATCAAGGCGGGCAAGGTGCGCACGTGGGGCGTGCTCAACTGGCCGGCCGGCCAGATCAGCGAAGCCGCCAAGGTGGCGGCGGCCCACGGGCTGCCGGGCCCGTGCGCGGCGCAGCTTCCCTACAGCCTGGTGACGCGATCGCCGGTCGAGGACGCCGACATGATTCAGGCCCTGGATGTGTCGGGTGCCGGTGTGGTCGCCTCCTACACCATGGCGGGCGGCGCATTGAGCGGCAAGTACGACAGCCCAGCCGCCGAAGGCCGGATCACGGCGCGAATCGACGGCCGCGACTACTCGGACGCCCTGGCCGCCGGGACGGCCCTGAACCAGGTGGCGCGCGAGATCGGCGCCAAGCCGGCGGCGCTGGCGATCGCCTTCGCCCTGCTCAACCCCACGGTCGCGAGTGTGCTTTTCGGGGCTACAAACCCGGATCAGGTGCGCGAGAATGTCGCGGCCGCTGAGTTGAAAAGAACGATGGACCCGCAAACTCTGGAGCGCCTGCGAACGATCGGAGCGTAGCCGTGTACCTCTTGTCGCTCAATCCAGTCGAAATCAAGCTGATCTCCTATGGCATCACGGCCGCCCTCGGCCTGATCGCTTACTACGTCGTCAAGCGGGCGCGGCGCAAGGTTGCCGCGGACAAGACCGTGGAGAACATCAAGCATGCATCGGAGATCATCGCCGCAGTCCCGGTGGCAATCTTCGGTCTCACTTTTGCCGCCTTCGCCGCCATCCTCGTGCTCGTTCACGCGCCTTTGTGGACCGTGTTGCTGGCGGCACCCGTCCTCGCTTGGGCGGCCTGGTGGTTGCCCGTCGGTCGTCGCCGCGTCACAAGCCAGGCGTCGATGCTCGTCCAGGGTCTGCCCCCTCGGGTGTCGGCCTTCGTCGCGGACGTTCCCGGCCAGGTGCGCTGGAGTCCTGGCGCCGTGTCATGCGTCCCACAGATCCAGGGCCCTCGCGGCCCGCGCTTCCAGGTGCTGGAAAGAGGGCCGGATGGTAGCGAGGTCGGGGGCACTGTAGTAGTCACGCGGGACGAGCCTGGCGCGAAGGTGGTCATCCAGCTCGAAGGCGCCGGATCGAGCGGCGACTACTACAGTTTCGCCCCGCAGGACGGCGGCACCCTGGTGACGAAGCAGACCGTCGTCGAGCTGCCGTACCTCCTCGCCCTCGCGGGAGCAATGTTCGCCGTCAGAGGCGAGGCGCCCGCCGCGCAGCAGCGCCGGGTCAACGAGGTGCAAGCGCTCAAGACGGCGTTCGAATCGGCGCAGTAACCTCGACTCGTGCCGGCAATCACGACCGTCCTGTTTTTCGGGCTTGCGACGCTCATCCTGACGGCGTCGCCCGGGCCCGGCGTGCTCTACGTCTCGGCCCGCAGCCTGGCTCAGGGCCGGCGCGCCGGCTTCGCGTCGATGCTCGGCATCGAATCGGGCGAGGTGGTCTGGATCCTCGCCGCGGCGACAGGCGTGGCCGCGGTCTTGGCGGCGTCGTCCTCAGCGCTTGGTGTATTGCGGTTCGCCGGCGCCGCATACCTGGTCTATCTGGGGGTCCAGCGATGGCGCCATGCCGAGGAATTTCACCCGCCGCAGCCCGCCCACCTCGGACGGATCTACGCGCAGGGTTTTGTGACCCAGCTGCTCAACCCGAAGGTCGCAGTCTTCTTCGTCGCGTTCCTGCCGCAGTTCCTCGACCCGAGCCGGCCGGTCTCGCCGCAGGTTGCGGTCCTCGGCGCCGTGTACATCGCGATCGCCATCGCGGTCGACGCCTGTTACGTCCTCATGGCCGCGGCCGTTTCCCACCGCTTCTTGCAGAGCCGGACCGCGCAGCGCCGAACGGGCCGCGCCGCCGCCGCGACCTACGTGGCGCTCGGGATCGCGGCCGCCGCAAGCGGGATGAAAAAGCCTTGAGGACGCTGATCACGACGACCGGCAAGCGCGAGTCGGTCGACCACATCGAAGTGGCGACCTGCTTCGCCGACGCGGAGAGACTGGGATTTTGGCTCGACATCGAAGCCCCCGACGCGGACGACTTCAAGCTGCTCGAAGGCACCTTCAATTTCCACCCCCTGACCATCGAGGACATCCAGCACCAGGAGCAGCGCCCGAAAATCGACGAGTACCCCGAATACAACTTCACGGTCATCTTCGACGCTGTCTGGGAGAAGGATGACGTGGCACTTCGCGAGCACCACATGTTCGTCGGCCCCCACTACCTGGTCACCGTCCACAAGGATCCTTCTCCCCCGCTGACCGAGCTCGTGCAGCGCATCGAGAAAAGCCCGGAGCTGACCCACGGCAGGCCGGCGTTTCTGACCTACCTGGTCATTGACACGCTGGTCGACGCCACGTTTCCGGTCCTGGACAGGATCGACGACGAGGTCGACATGCTCGAGGACGACATCACCGCCAAGGCCTCGCAGGAAACGCTCACCCGGATCTATCACCTGAAGCACACGGTCAGCGAGCTTCGCCGGTTTCTGGGCGCGCAGCGCGACGTGTTCCAGCGTCTCATCACGCATGGAGTCCACCTGCAGCAGGCGGACATGACCCTTTACTACCGTGATGTGTACGACCACATCGTGCGGCAGTACGAGACCGTCGACTCCCTACGCGACCTGCTGACCAGCGCGATGGACGTCTACCTCTCGACCGTTTCCAACCGCCTCAACTCGACCACGAAGGCGCTGACGGTGGTCGCCAGCGTGTTCCTTCCTCTGAGCTTCCTGACCGGCTTTTACGGGATGAACTTCGTCTACCTGACGCAGGTCCTCGAGACGCCATATGCGGCGTTCGCGGTCGGGGTTGGCACGATGGTGTTCGCCACCCTGGTCCAGCTCTACCTGTTCAGGCGCCGGGGCTGGATCTAGTGCCCGATTGCTGCTCGCCGAAGGGCTATCGCTGGATCTTCAGCGAGAAAAGCGCGCGATCGGAGGCGAAGCGCTACCGGCGCCGCGGCCTCGACGGGACGTCCAAGCGCATCGTCGACCTCCTGAAAGCGCGCGGCGTCGGCGGCAAGAGCGTGCTCGAGGTGGGCGGCGGCATCGGGGCAATCCAGATCGAGCTGCTCAAGGCGGGAGCCTCCCGCGCCACCAGCATCGAGCTGACCCCGACGTACGAGGACGTGGCTGCGAGCCTGCTCGATGAGGCGGGCCTGCGGGACCGCGTCGAGCGAAGGGTCATGGACTTTGCCGAGTCCGCGCACTCGGTGGAGCCCGCCGATGTCGTGATCATGAACCGCGTCGTCTGCTGCTACCCGCACATGCCGCGTCTTGTCCAGGCGGCCTCACGGCACGCGCTGCACATCCTGGTGATGAGCTATCCGACCGTGAACCCGTTGACCTTGTTCGGCCTGGGGACGATGAACGTCGGGCTCGCAGTCTTTCGTCGCGAGTTTCACGTCTTCATGCACCCGCCGGAGAAGATCCTCGCGACCTCGAACCAGGATGGGCTGAGCACTCTGGCGAATCAGAAAGGGATCCTCTGGACCGTCGCGGCGCTGGGTCGAGGCGCGAGTTAGACCAGCAGGCCTGGCTTCATCGTTCGACCTCGACCCAGCGGCTTTCGCGCGAGCTGCGCAGGACCGCCTCGCACGCAAGCATCGACTCGTGGCCGTCGGCGAATGTTGGATACCCTTCACCCGGAGCGCCGGCGGCGACCGCGCCGTAGACGGCCGCGTACAGCGCCTTGAAGGTGTCGGCGAAACCCTCGGCGTGGCCGCCTGGAAGATAGGTGGCCCTCCGCCCGAGCTCGTTCATGATCGCCGGGTCGCGAAGGAGCAGCTCGTTCGGCCGGCCCCGGTGGCCGATCCACAGCTCGTTCGGCCGCTCCTGGTCCCACGCGACGCTCGACGTCGAGCCGCCTATCTCGTACTGGAACGAGTTCTTGCGCCCGGCGCTCACCTGCGAGACGGCAAGCGTGCCTCGTGCTCCGCCCTCAAAACGTAGGAGGATCGTGGCGGCGTCCTCGGTCTTGATCTCGCGACCGCGTCGCGTCTTGATGAAGGTGGTCAGGTCTGCCATCACCGACTCGATCCTTCTTCCGGTGAGAAACGTCGACATGTCCATCCAGTGCGAACCGATGTCCCCGACCGTGCGCAGCACACCGCCCAGCTCCGGCTGGAGCCGCCAGTTCCAGTCGGTGTCGAGCAGCAGCCAGTCCTGCAGGTAGCGGCCTGTCGCGAGACGGATCTCCCCCAGGGCACCTTCCGCGATGAGCCCACGCGCGTGCTGGTTCACCGGGTAGTAGCGAAGGTTGAAGTTCACGGCATGCACCAGGCCACTCCGCTCAGCCGCGGCAAGCAGATCGGCCGACTCCACAGACGTCGTCGTGAGCGGTTTCTCGCAGACGACATGCTTGCCCGCCTGCAGTGCGGCCTTTGCTTGCTCGTGATGAAGGTGGTTCGGCGTCGTGATGTGCACGACCTCGACACGGGGGTCGTCGAGCATCGCCTGGAAGCTTTCATACGCCGGGGGCAGCCCGAGCTCGCGCGACCTTGCGCTCGCGCGATCGTGGCTCGAACCGACCACGCCGTGAACCTGGACGCCCAGGCGCCGGAGCGCTTCGACATGGACGACGCCGATGAACCCCATGCCAACCACGGCGGCTCCGATCTCGGTGACGGGCTTCACGGCTCTATAGTTTCCGGCTTATGGCGATCCGCGTGACGATCTGGAACGAGCACCTCCATGAACGCCGCGACAAGACGGTGGGCGGTCTCTACCCGGACGGTATGCACGGCGCCATCGCCGCCGGCCTGCGTCGCGAGCTGGGCGACGCGGCCTCCATTCGAGTCGCCACGCTGGACGAGCCCGAGCACGGGTTGACCTCAGACGTGCTTGCCGCGACCGACGTGCTCACCTGGTGGGGCCACGCCGCGCACGACCAGGTCGACGACAGGATCGTCGAGCGCGTCCACGACCGCGTCATGCATGGGATGGGGATCGTGGTCCTCCATTCGGGCCACCATTCCAAGATCTTTCGACGCCTGATGGGCACGAGCTGCAACCTCAGGTGGCGCTCCGACCCCGGCGGCGAGCGGGAGATGATCTGGACGGTAAACCCTGGCCACCCCATCGCGGCCGGCGTGCCGCAGCCGATCGTCGTCCCTCACCAGGAGATGTATGGCGAGTTCTTCGACATCCCTCAGCCGGACGAGCTCGTGTTCATCAGCTCATACGCGGGCGGCGAGGTGTTCCGGAGCGGCTGCTGCTTCTACCGCGGCGCCGGGCGCGTCGTCTACTTCGGGCCTGGCGACCAGGAGTTCCCCGTCTATCACCAACCCGAGGTGCAGCGGGTGATCGCCAACAGCGTCACGTGGTGCGCGTCGACGGCCGCGCCCAACGATGTGGCGGTCGGGCGGCAGGGAAACGCGCCGCGCGACTGGTACCTCAAGACGGATTCCTGAGACCTTGATGGAGAAGGGTCCGACCGGTTCGACCCTGACCCATCTCGAGGGCGGCATGTCAGGCCTCCGCTACGAGACCGACCAGCTTGTTGGGCTCGATCCGCACGACCAGCGCCCGCTGCTGGCCCGGTACGACCTGGGCGCCGCGGCGCGGACTCTGACACCTGAGTCGCTTGAGAACCGCAGGTCTGGCGGCTTGTGGCGATGGCATGAGGTGCTCCCGGTCTCGCGCTGGGAGTCGGTGATCCACCTCGGCGAAGGGGCAACCCCGCTCCACGCGCCGGGCCGCCTTCGCGCGTGGTTGGGCGCTTCACGCCTGCTGGTCAAGCGGGAAAGCCTCAACCCGACCGGCTCGTTCAAGGCTCGCGGGATGGCGGTGGCCGTGAGCCGGGCGGCGGAGCTCGGCGCGACGCACCTGGTCGCGCCGTCGGCGGGCAACGCGGGAGGTGCGCTGGCCGCGTACGCGGCTGCTCGCGGTGTGCGTGCCACCGTCGTAATGCCGGCGGACGCTCCCGTGGTGAACCAGCTCGAGGTGACCATCGCCGGCGCCGACCTCGTGCTCCTCGAGGGCCTGATCTCCGACTGCGGCCGCCTCGCCCGCGCGATCGCCGCGCGGCTGGGTGCGTTCGACCTCAGCACGCTCAAGGAGCCATACCGGGTCGAGGGCAAGAAGACGATGGGCTTCGAGCTGGCCGAACAGCTCAACTGGCAGCTGCCCGACGCGATCGTTTACCCGACGGGCGGCGGCACCGGCCTGGTCGGGATGTGGAAGGCGTTCGCGGAGATGGAAGCGCTTGGCCTGGTCGGCGGCAAGAGGCCGCGCCTGTACGCGGTCCAGGCCGAAGGCTGCGCCCCGATCGTCCGGGCTTTCGAGGCGGGCCAGAGATTTGCGGCGCCCTGGGAAGAAGCATCGACCGCCGCGGCGGGCATACGCGTGCCGTCCGCCGTCGGCGACTTCCTGATCCTGGAGTGCCTGCGTGGTTCTGGCGGAGGCGCGATCACCGTCTCCGAGGACGAGATGTTCGCCGCGCAGAGCGGCCTTGCCGCCAACGGTCTCGGTTACTCGAGCCTGGAGACCTCGGCTGCTGCGGCGGGGCTGCGACGCATGGTCGAACAGCGCCTGATCGACCCCGACGAGTCGGTCGTCCTCTTCGACACCGGGGCCGGGTTCAAGTCGGCCGCGCCCAAAGATCTCTCGCTGCCGAGGCCCGTCCCCAACGACCCAGATCGGTGGGAGGGCGTGATCGCGGATCTTCGGGATTGAGGGGGCTGCACGAGCAGCCCCCTCGCTATTGCTTACCTGGCTCCGCTCGAGACCGGCGCCCCCACCTCGGCAAGACGGCCGCTGCGCACGTCATAGATGAAGCCGCGGACGCTTGATTTGTTCGGGATGAACGGGCTTGCCTTGATCCGCGCGATGGACTGCTTCACGTCCTGCTCGAGGTCGGCGAAGGCTTCGAGCGCGAACGCCGGCCTGATCCCCACCTCGGACTCGATCTGGCCCTTCACCTGGTCGTCCGTGAAGGTCAGCATTCCGCAGTCGGTGTGATGGATGAGGACGATCTCTCTCGTCCCCAGCAGGCGCTGGGAGATGACCAGCGATCGGATCGCGTCGTCGGTGGCTACGCCGCCGGCGTTGCGGATGACGTGGGCGTCGCCCTCCTGCAGGCCGAGGATCTTGTGCACGTCGAGCCGGGCGTCCATGCACGCCAGGACCGCTATGTGCTTTGCCGGCGGTAGCGGCAGATCGCCCTTCTTGAAGCTGCCCGCGTAGGAGTCGTTGTTTTGGACCAATTCATCTGTGACGCTCATTTGAGAGCCTCCTGTCTCTTTAATCCGAGCCGAACGCTGAGCGGCTCAGGTACAGAGGCAGGATCGCCAGCGGGCGTAGTCGATCACACGTCGCCTCGTCAAGAGTTGACTCGTTCTCGGCTTACGCACAGCACGACAAATCTTAGCCGCCCGCGATCGCTCCGAGGATGATGTAAGGCTCGGTCCCCGTGACGACGGGGGCGGGCAGGGGATCGTCAGGCGAGACGTCCGAGAGGTCCTCCTCGCAAGCGTAGAAGCGCAGAAGGGGTCTTCGCTTCTTGGTGGTTGCGTCTCGAATCGTCCCCAGCAGAGCCGGGTATTTCACCTCGAGCGCGTCGAGCAGCGATCGTTGGGTCGGTGCGCCAGAGACTTCGAGCTCCACCATGCGGCCCGTGCCCGCCAGGGTCTGCAAGTTCCCCGGGAGCGAGACATGGATCACGGCAGGGTCTGCGCCTCGACCGACAGCACCGCCGGGAGATCGCGAACGATTGGCTCCCAGCTGTCACCTGAATTCGCAGATCCGTAGACCTGGCCGCCTGTCGTGCCGAAGTACACGCCGCACGGGTCAAGCCCGTCGACGCTCATCGCATCACGAAGCACGTTGACATAACAGTCCTTCTGCGGAAGTCCCTTTGTGAGGGCCTCCCATTCATCGCCTCCGCTCTTGCTGCGGTAGACGCGCAGCTTGCCATCAGGCACGACGTGGTACTGATCGCTCGTAATTGGAAGCACGTAAACGGTCTTCGGGTCCTGCGCGTGCACGTCGATCACGAAGCCGAAGTCGGTCGGCAGGTTGCCGCTGATCTCATGCCACGACTCGCCGGCGTCGTCCGTGCGCAAGACGTCCCAGTGCTTCTGCATGTAGAGCACGTTCGGCTGCGACGGGTGCATGGCGATGCGGTGGACGCAGTGGCCGGTCTCCGCATCTGGATCGGGGATGTATTCGGAGCGCAATCCGCGGTTGATCGGTCGCCAGGTCTGGCCCGCGTCGTCGGAACGAAAGGCGCCTGCGGACGAGATTGCCGCGTAGATGCGGTCATGGTTGGAGGGGTCGATGATGATCGTGTGCAGGCACAGGCCGCCCGCGCCGGGAGCCCAATCGGTCGATGTCTTGTGGGTGCGGAGACCCGGCAGCTCGCTCCAGCTCGCGCCCGCGTCCTTCGAAATGAACAGGGACGCGTCCTCCACGCCCGCGTAAACGGTGTCGGCATCGTCCAGCGACGGCTCGAGGTGCCAGACGCGCTTGAACTCGTATGGGTGCGGCGAGCCGTCGTACCACTTGTGCGGTCCCGGCGTGCCTTCGTACTGGAACTGGTTGCCAACGGTCTCCCAGGTCTTGCCACCATCCTCGGAGCGGTGCATTACCTGGCCGAACCACGAGCTCGACTGCGAGGCGTAGAGGCGGTCCGGGTCCACGGGTGAGCCCTTGACGTGGTAGATCTCCCAGCCCGCGAAATGCGGGCCGTCGACCTTCCATTCCCTGCGGCTTTCGTCCGAGCTCAGGACGAACGCACCCTTTCGTGTTCCGACGAGTACCCGGACACTGCTCATACGGTCATCTCCTCCAAGTCGTTTGGCATATCAGACTGCGATGGAGCCGAGAACTCATCGGTCCACAACCGACATTCTGTTCGATCCGAGCCGGGCGACCCTTAAAGCGCCTTTAGCGTCCTGGCTCCGGCGGCTTCCCGCTGCAGCGCGAGGTTTGCCGCATCCTTCCAGTGCTTTCGCGCCAGGGTCGACTGGCCGCGCGATTCGAGGATCTCCGCGAAGGCCGCGTGGCTCTCCGCCAGCCTCTGCTCGAGGCCTTCCCCGTGGAGGAGCCGGATCGCCGAGCCGAATTCCTTGTCCGCAAGACGGCGCTTGCCCATCTGCTCGTAAATCTGCCCAAGCAGCTGGTGGGCGTCGCCCAGCGCGATCTTCTCGTTCAGGCGAAGGGCGAGCTCGAGGGCCTGCTTGACCGTGTCGCTCGCCTCGCTCGCGCGTCCGGTCTTCAGCTGCAGCTCGGCCAGGCTGAGGAGCACGTGGCTCTTGGCCCGCTCGGTGCCCGACTCGTCGAAATGGCCCATGGCCGCCTGAAAGGCCTCTTCGGCGCGCGCCATCTTGCCCTGGCGCATGAGCAACAGCCCAAGCTCGTTCTCCCCACGCCCGAGCAGGGCTGTGTCGTGCTCGAGGCCGTAGAGGGCGAGCGCCTTGTGCGTGAACTCAACCGCGCGGCCCAGGTCGCCGCGTTCCTGGTAAGCGATGCTGAGCCCGTGGTACGTGCGGCCGAGGCGCGCCAGGTCACGCACGGACCCCGCGGCCTCGAGCGCTTCCTCGTAGTAGGCGATAGCCCGGTCGAAGTTGTGAGCCTTGACGTGGATCGAGGCGATGTGCTCGAGGATTCGCGCCTCGGTGCCTGGAAGGCGCGGTTGGGTTGCTCGGCACAGCTTCAAGGCGTGATCTGCGACCGCGAGCGCCCGCTTGTCTTCCTTGAGGTACAGGGCGCACGCCTCCCAGTCCGCGCACTCCACCGCCAGCCAGGGGTCAGGTTGCGCCTCCAGGATCTCGTTCGCGCGCCGGAGCTGCTCCAGCGCGTCATCCGGCCGGGAGGCCCGGACGAAAGCCTGGCCGATGTACTGCCTGACGTAAGCCTCGACCCTGGCCGGCACGCGCTGCTCGAGCACGCGATTGCCCAGCGCGATCGCCTCCTCGAACTGTTGTTGGAGGCACAGGGCTTCCAGCTCCTCGACCTGGTATCCATTTGAGATCGGCCCCCCCGGCGATCCGTCCGCCGGGCGCATGAAGTAGCCCGCCGGCTTGCCGGTGCGCGAGGCGATCAGCTCGAGCGTGCGCATGGAAGGTCGCGTCTTGCCGGCCTCGATCAAAAAGATCGCCTGTCGGGTGACCTCGGAGCCGGCGATCTGCGCCATGCTGAGCCCGGAGTCCAGGCGGGCGCGCCGGATCAGCCGGGGATCGACCTCCACACCTGGAATGCGCCCGCGTGGCTTGGATTGGGCCTTGACTATGTCGCCGAGTTTATATCAGGACTTGGCTCCATGCTCGACCCTTTGGTAAAGCCACGCGGGCCCGAAACGACTTGACTAGATGCCGGGACCGGTGCTGCCGGCGAAAACGGATACCGCGGTGACCACGAACAGGGCGAACGTGAGTACGGCAGACAGTGCGAACTTGCGCATGGGAGCGCTCCTCCTCGGAATGAGCCGGCCGGATGGGCGGCAATTGATCGCCATATAGCAGCAGCCGGGGTTCTGGTCAAGCGATTAATTTCAATTAGGGGCCCTTCCGCACTTGACACGGTCAAGCCGGACCGGGGCCCGGACCGAGTTCTTTACAAGCGCCGATCTCGCCAATCAGGTGTAGAGGAGATCCCCCCACTGGTCAGCCTCTAGCGCGAGGTCCAGGTGTTTCCACCGCCCAAGTCCACGTACCGTCAGGCCGAAGCGCGCAGGAAGGCGCGCCGCGGCGCGCCGGTCGATCAGGAGCGCCGCGCCATCTGGTGACACAGCTCGCACGTACTTGTCCGGGTCGTCTTTGCCTTTCATATCGCGCACGCTGACCCGGCACATCTTTGCCCCGCCGCAGCACCAGGTGACGTCATACGCGATCAGCCTCGGTCGGTCGGTGGGATGGGCGGCCAGCCATTCGCGCGCGCTCGCATCCGCATCAACGTCGAAGCTCGGTCGGTCGGCCACGACGAGATTATTCGCTACTGCAGCGGGAAAGGCGACTGCCACCAGTAAGGCACGTCGTCGACCTCGATTGCCACGACCCATTTCACCCACCAGAAGCCGCGGCGGTCGGGTGCGACCAGGCGGGCCGGGTATCCATGGCCCGCATCGAGCGAGCGCCCTCCGACGCGGCTGGCCAGGAGCAGCCGCGGCGTCTCCTCGATCGGAAAGCGGCGGTCATAACCGGTGCTCGACACGACCCGGACGGTGGAGCCGTTCATCTTCCTCACCAGGCGGTCGAGCCGGACACCAGACCATTGCTGGCTGGAGAAGAAGCCTCCTGTGCAGTCGAGGGTGGCGGTGACCTGATCATCGAATGCGGACAGCTCCGTGTACCCGAGGGTGCGGCCCCCGACTCGGAGTGACCAGGCGGCGGGGTCGATTTGAGGGATGGCGTCGAACATCCACGAGCTGACCGGCATGAGATCGGGCTGGAAGGAGCCCGTCTCGTAAGAGCCGGTGAACCGCCGCGCGTTGCCCGGCAGCGAGGCGGATCGCACAACGAGCTCGGTCGCGCCGTAGGCCGCCGCGGCGCCGGCCAATAGGGCCGCGCCCCGCAGGAAATTGCGCCGAGAGGCGTCCGCGCTTCGGATCCGGACGCGGCGGGCCGCCACGTGCCAGATCGCGAACGGAACCGCGGCGAGCGCCGCCCCCACGTGAATCTCCATGGCGGACAGCGGCCCGGCCGAGACGAGGACGCCGGTGGAGTGCGCAAGACCGGCGGCGAACGAGGCGAGAACAAGGGCGCCCAGCACTGCCGAGGCCCATCGGCCCGGCCGAGCTCGCTTGAGCCCGTGCCTGGCGATCATGGACTTCCACGGCAGGAGAAGCAGGACGGCGAATCCGCCAGTCGCGTGAAGGACAAGCGACCAGCGTGCGGGCGCGGTCGCGTAGGCGAAGGCCAGCCAGCCGGTCAGGAAGGCAGCGCCCAGCACCGCGAGCAGGGCGAGGTTCGTGCGCGCGCCAAAGCGCGTCGGCACGGCCTGCCTACGCGCGCCCGGCCGGCTTCCGCGTTCCTTTTCTGGCACCTTGGGTTGAATCCCCGGCAGGTTCGGGCCTGGCCGCGACCTCGACCATCGCCGCGTGAAATCGGGCGAGCTCGCCGGCGGGCAGGCGGCGGAACGCATCAGGCGGCTCGAAGAGCTCCGCGATCAGCTTTTCCCGAACGTGCCTGCCCCTGGGGGTGAGGACCAGCGTGTTGACCCGGCGGTCGGAGCGGCCGGCGCGACGATCCACCAGGCCGGCCTCCTCCAGCCGATCCGTCGGATCCACGACAGTCGACGGATTGCAGCGAAGGCGCGCCGCCAGCTCCTTCTGCGAGATTGGGTCCTCTGGGTCGAGCTGGATCAGGGCCCAGGCCGAGACCGGAGACAAACCGGCGTCCGCTGCGGCCCGGTTGACACGCTCCTCCCACGCGGCGTAGGTGGCCACCACCGAGGCCCACAGCTCCTGCGCCCTCGAGGCGTAGCGGAGGCCAGGCACGATCTCGTCACTCACTGCAGTGTCGACGCGAGTCTAAGACGGCGCGGCCGATCAATTCGATTGATGTAGAAATAAGTGGAGTGCCCAACCGGTTGCTGAGGCAGGGGAATTCACTCCAATACAGCTGTGGGAGGTTCAAGCGATGGGTACCTGGACATTCGACCCGTACCACACCCAGGTCGAGTTTTCGGCCAAACACCTTGGGATGATGACGGTGAGGGGGCACTTCAACGAGGTGACCGCGACCGGAAACCTCGACCCCGAGCATCCTGAGCGATCGACCGTCGAGGCCACTATCAACACTGCAAGCATCCGGACCCACAACGAGCAGCGCGACAAGGATCTGCGCTCTTCCAACTTCCTCGAGATCGAGAAGTACCCGACCATGACCTTCAAGAGCACAAAGATCGAGCACGTTGGCGGCGACAAGTACAAGGTCACGGGCGACCTGACGATCAAGGGCAACACCAAGAGCATCACCCTGAACGCGGTCAAGTACGGCGAGTTCAACGATCCTCAGATGGGGCACCGCATCGGCTATGCGGCCGAGACCCAGATCAACCGCAAGGATTTCGGGATGAGTTTCGAGGCCATGCTGGACGGAAGGTTCATCGTCAGCAACGAGATCCAGATCAACATCGAGGGCGAGCTCGTCGAAGCGAATGTGCCCGCGAAAGCCGGTGCGGCCGCGAGCTAGGGGCTAAAGCCAGCCTTCACGCGTCGCGCGGTGCGCCAGCTCTGTGCGGTTGGCGGCACCGGTCTTCTCGAGGATGCGGCGCACGTGGAACTTGATCGTGTTCTCGCTCCGGTGGACCTGTTGTGAGATGTCGCGGTTGGTCAGGCCTTCGACGATCAGGCGCATGATGGCGACCTCGAGGTCGGTTACGTTCGGGCGCGGCGCGTGGAGCTGGCCGCGCCGGATCGCAGCGTCCGCGGCCCCCGCGATGGCCGCGTGGTCGATCGCCAGCGCGGCGACAGCGCCGACCTGATCGAGGTAATCGAGCCAGCCCTGGTCCCGCTCGACCACCGATCGGTAGAACAGCTCAAGCACGCCGACGAGGCGATATCGGGCGTAGAGCGGAACGGCGACGAACGTCTCGAATCCCTCCCTCGTAAACAAGGAACGACGCATCTGTCGGTTCATCGCGTCAGGGTCAGATGTGTACTCGAGACGCGGCCGAGAAGTCGAGGGATCGGAAAACCCATCGACCGGTATTCGATACTCCCGTAAGGACGGCGAGCGGAAGCCTGCGCTGTGGGCCAGGACGAAGTCCTTGCCGCCCTCCGTCACCAGAAGGATGTCGGCCGCGTCGACGTGCAGCCGGGCGATGACGTGTTCCGCAATCACCCGCACCGTGAGACGAAGGTCGTGGGCCGACCTCACGGCGAGCGCGACGCCGCCGATGGCGGCCAATCGCTCGGCCTGCTCGCGCGCCGCCTCACGCTGGCGCGCGTGCTCGAGGGAGAGCCCGACCTGGTCGGCGACCGGCTGTATCCAAGAGACGTCGGCCTCGCCCAGTTGCCGGCTCTGGCGCCAGTCGAACAGCGCCAGGGCGCCGATCGTCGCGCTGGCGACACGCATGGGAACGATCACTGCGCTGACCCGATCGACCGCGATCGGCGGGGGATTGCCCCTGATGTAGGCCTGACCCTCAGGCGACAGGAGCTTCAGGAAATTCTCGAAAGGCTCGTGCGCGATGAAGACGGGAGCTCCCGACTCGATGGCCTGCTGGGAGAGGCCCATGGTCGGCGCCCGCCCCGATCGATACAGGGTCGCCACGTAGCCGTCAACGTATGCGGCGATCGCAGGCTCGGCATCGTCCGCCGCCGACACCCGAGATGTGCTCGGATCGTGATTCATGAGCAGAGCGACCCAGATGGCCGGCCAGATCCGGCTGAGGCTCGACGTCGCCGAGGCAAGGATGGCCGTGACGTCTGGCTCCGCGGCCCCCAGCTCAGCGCCGATGTACGCGACTATCCGATCGCCGGCGACAGGGTCGAGATCCATCGCCATCGACCGTGACTCGCGCGGGCTACCTGCTGCAGTGACTCAAGATGGAATCAACCAAGACCTAAGTCACACAGCGCCGATGCGGTCGAGTGCGTCGAAGTCCAGGATGGTCACGCCGTCGCCGAGCGGTCCGATGACATTCTCTTCGCGGAGCTCGCGCAGCGCGCGTGCAACCACCTCTCGAACCGAGCCGGTCGCGTCGGCGAGCGCCTGCTGGGTGACCTCCAGGTGGAGGCCTGGGCGCAGGGGCGTGCCCGATATCTTCGCCCGCTCCCCCAGGTCGCGAGCCACCCTCGAACGCACCGCCATGAACGCGCTGGCCGACAAAGTGCGATAGGCGGTGCGGACCCGGCTCACGGTTTCGTCGAGAAGCGCTTCGGCGAAGGCCGGCCGGCGCGCGGCGAGGGAACGAACGTCGCGGATGTCCAGATTCAGGAGCACAGCCGGCTGCAGCACCTCGGCGTGCGTTTTGAGGTTGGCGTCGTTGTTGCCCAGGCTGCCGACGAGATCGCCTGGCCCCATGTACCGGATGGTCATCTGCCGCCCATCGCCGGCTGACAAGAAGTAGCGAAGCATCCCGGACACCACGAGCGCGGGCCCCCTATCTGTCGCTGGTCCGAGGATTGTTCCTTTCGGGTAGTACGCCGAGCGCGCAGTTCGCGTCAGCTCCTCGATCAGCTCATGCGAGAGCCGGCCGAGGAAGCCGCGATGGGCGATCCCGCTAAGTCGCGGGGCGCTCCAGCCA
>Ga0209220_1000225_pt1 | contig 23712 bp, 19 predicted proteins | sample BlaSpr_A8_OM3_M3_FD_187984 | JGI IMG/M metagenome (GOLD analysis project Ga0209220, IMG submission 187984) | Forest soil microbial communities from Thunder Bay, Ontario, Canada - Black Spruce, Ontario site 2_A8_OM3_M3 (SPAdes) (version 2) | ecosystem: Environmental > Terrestrial > Soil > Boreal... | reverse complement strand
CCCGCCGCAAAACCGGTTCTTCAACAACCCCCGCCGCCCATCAATATCGAAGAGTTGCTCTCGGGACGCCCGGAGCAGCGCGTGCCGATGTCGCGCCTGCGCCAGCGGGTCGCCGAACGCCTGGTGCAGTCGCAGCATACCGCCGCGATCCTCACCACGTTCAACGAAGTCAACATGGCGCCGGTGATCGAGCTGCGCAAGAAGTACCAGGAGCGCTTCGAGAAAGAGCACGGCGTGCGCCTCGGCTTCATGTCCTTTTTCGTGAAAGCCGCGGTGCACGCGCTGAAGCGCTTCCCGGTGGTCAACGCCTCCATCGACGGCACCGACATCGTGTACCACGGCTACTTCGACATGGGCATCGCGGTCGGCAGCCCGCGCGGCCTGGTAGTGCCGATCCTGCGCGACGCCGACCGCATGAGCTTCGCCGAGATCGAAAAGAAGATCGCCGACTTCGGCAAACGCGCCCAGGAGGGCAAGCTGACTATCGAGGAGCTCACCGGCGGCACCTTCTCGATCTCCAACGGCGGCATCTTCGGCTCGATGCTCTCCACGCCGATCATCAACCCGCCGCAGTCGGCGATCCTCGGCGTGCACGCGACCAAGGACCGCGCGGTGGTCGAGAACGGTCAGATCGTAGTGCGGCCGATGAACTATCTCGCGCTGTCCTACGACCACCGCATCATCGACGGCCGCGAAGCGGTTTTATTTTTAGTAAGTATTAAAGAAGCACTCGAAGATCCTGCGCGCCTGATCCTCGAGATATGAAGTCCTTCGACGTGGTGGTGATCGGAGCCGGCCCGGCCGGCTACATCGCGGCCATCCGCGCTGCGCAGCTCGGCTTCTCGACCGCCTGCGTGGAGGAATGGAAGACCCCGCAAGGCGAATACGCGCTCGGCGGCACCTGCCTCAACATAGGCTGCATTCCCTCGAAAGCGCTGCTCGAGTCCTCCGAGAACTACGAGCGCGTGCTGCACCAGTTCAAGGCGCACGGCATCACGGCGAGCGGCGTGAAGTTCGACCTGAAGACCATGCTCGATCGCAAGGACCGGATCGTCGGCAAGATGACGAGCGGCATTGCGGGATTGTTCAAGAAGAACAAGATCACGTGGCTGCAAGGCCATGGCAAGCTCGTGTCGGGCGGCACCAGCTGGAAGGTCGAAGCGGGGGGAGAAGTGGTGGAGGGAAAAAACATAATCATCGCCACCGGCTCCAAGGCGCGGCATCTACCCGGCGTCCCGGTCGACAACAAGATTATTTGCGACAACGAAGGCGCGCTCGCTTTCGACTCCGTGCCCGAGCGTCTCGGCGTGATCGGTGCCGGCGTGGTCGGTCTGGAGCTTGGCAGCGTGTGGCGCCGGCTCGGCGCGAAAGTGAAGGTGCTGGAGGCGCTGCCGGCGTTTCTCGGCGCTGCGGACGAATCGGTCGCCCAGGAAGCCTGGAAGCTGTTCACCAAGCAGGCCCTGGACATCGAGTTGGGGATATCGATCTCCAAGGTTTCTCAAGGAAAGAAAAGTGTCCATATTCAATATACTGCATCGAATAGTTCATCCAAAAGCTTGGAATGCGATCGACTGATCGTGTCGGTCGGCCGCGTGCCGAATACCGACCACCTCGGCGCTGAGAACGTCGGTCTCAAGCTCGACGCCAAGGGCTTCGTCGAGGTCGACAAGAACTGCCGCACCAGCTTGCCGCGCATGTACGCGGTTGGCGACGTAGTGCGCGGGCCGATGCTCGCGCACAAGGGCGAGGACGAAGGCGTGATGGTGGCCGAGATCATCGCCGGCCAGCATGGCCATGTGAACTACGACGCCATCCCATGGGTGATCTACACCGCGCCCGAGATCGCCTGGGTCGGCAAGACCGAGCAGCAGCTCAAGTCCGACGGCGTCGCCTACAGAGCCGGGCGCTTCCCGTTCGCCTACAACGGCCGCGCTCTCGGCCGCGAGGAGCCCGAAGGCTTCGTCAAGATCCTGGCCGACGCCAGGACTGACCGCATCCTCGGCGTGCACTCGATCGGCAGCCTGGCGAGCGAGCTGATCGCCGAGGCCGTGGTGGCGATCGAGTTTGGCGCCTCGTCCGAGGACATAGCGCGCATCTGCCATGCGCACCCGTCGATGTCGGAAGTGACGCGCGAGGCGGCTCTCGCCGTCGACAAGAGGTCGCTGAACGGCTGATGCAGGATGTCATCGCGCTCTACGAGCAGAACCTGGCGCGCCGCGGGTTCGTCTCCGATTCCTCGCAATGGCGTGCCGTCGAGCGGCTGCAGCAGCTCCATGAGGAGTGGACCGCCTACAAGGCGAGGCGCAACAACAAGCTGAAGCGCCTGCTGGTCCGGCCGGCGCTGCCGAAGGGCGTCTACCTGTGGGGAGCCGTCGGACGCGGGAAGAGCTTCCTGATGGACAGCTTCTATCTCTGCGTGCCGCTGGTGCGCAAGCGCCGCGTCCACTTCCATCACTTCATGCGCGAAATCCATCGCGAGCTCGACGAGCTGAGGGGCACCGAGGATCCGATCGCCCAGGTTGCCGCCCGCACCGCCCGGCGCTGCCGGCTGATCTGCTTCGATGAATTTCACGTCGCCGACATCGCCGACGCCATGATCCTGCGCCGCTACCTCGAGCAGGTGATGGAGCGCGGCGTGGTGTTTTGCATGACCAGCAACTATCGCCCCGACCAGCTGTATGCGAACGGCTTGCAGCGCGAGCGCTTTCTCCCGGCGATCGAGCTGATCAAGCAGCGGCTCGACGTCGTCGAGGTCGACAGCGGAGTCGATTACCGCCGCCGCAAGATGGAGCGCCTCAAGGTCTATCACGTCGGGGCCGGCAGCGAGGCGGAGCTGGAGCGCATTTTTTCCGATTTGAGAGACGTCGAAGAGGAAAAACACCCGCTGGACGTCGAGGGACGCGCTATCGCGTACCGCAGGCGCGCCGGCGGCCTGGTGTGGTTCGACTTCGAGGTGCTGTGCGGCGGGCCGCGTTCCTACTCCGACTATGTCGACCTGGCCAAGCGCTTCCATACGGTGATCCTGTCGGGCGTGGCGAAAATGTCCTCGCGCAATGCCGACGCCGCGCGGCGCTTCACCTGGCTGATCGATGTGTTCTACGATGAGCGGGTCAAGCTCATCGTGTCGGCCGAGGCGCAGCCCGAGGAGCTCTACCCCGAGGGGGTCAACAGCGCGGAGTTCGCGCGCGCGGCGAGCCGCCTCCACGAAATGCAGTCGGCCGATTACCTACAGAGCGAGCGCAGGAGGTCGAGTGGACAAGTTCAAGGCATACAAGCTCACTGAAACCCCGGACAGGAAGATCCGCGCCGAGTTCGTCGACTGCACGCTCGATGACCTCGACCCGGGCGAGGTGGTGGTGCGGGTGGCGTACTCCGACGTGAACTACAAGGACGCGCTCGCCGCGACCGGCAAGGGCAAGATCCTGCGCCGCCCCTCGTGCATCGGCGGCATCGATTTTTCCGGCACCGTGATCTCCTCGGGCGACTCGCGCTTCATGAAGGGGGACGCTGTCCTCGCCGTGGGCTACGACCTGGGTGTCGCGCACCACGGCGGCTATTCGCAGTACGCCCGCGTTCCCGCAGGGTGGCTCACCAAGCTTCCGCAAGGCATGTCGCTCTGGGACGCGATGGCGTTCGGCACCGCGGGCTTCACCGCCGGCATCGGCATCGTGCGCATGGAGCACAATGGCCTGAAGCCCGCCAACGGACCGGTGGTCGTCGACGGCGCCACCGGCGGCGTCGGCTCGATCGCCATTGCCGCGCTGGCGAAACTGGGCTATCACGTCGTCGCGCTCACCGGAAAGGAAAGCGAGTCCGACTGGTTGAAGAGGCTGGGCGCCAAGGAAATTCTTTTGAGAAAGAACTTGAATCTCGAAAAGATCAAGCCTCTGGACAAGGCCACCTGGGCTGGCGCGGTCGACAACCTGGGCGGTGAGGTGCTCGCCTGGATGGCGAGCACGATGAACATCAACGGCGTCATCGCGTCGATCGGGCTTGCCGCGAGCCCCAACCTCAACACTACCGTGATGCCGTTCATCCTGCGCGGCGTGAGCCTCCTCGGCATCAACTCGACCGACAGTCCGTCGCCCGAGCTGCGGCGCGAGGTCTGGCGCCGGCTGGCCGGCGACATGCGGCCGCCGCTGCTCAAGGAGATGTGCCGCACAGTGCCCTTCGGCGAGCTGCCCAAGGTGTTCGACGATTTCATCAATGCCAGGGCGAATCGCAGGATCGTCGTCGACCTGTCGGAATAGCGGGGAGACGCCGACGAGCGACCTACCCGAACGGCGAGTGCTGATCGTCGATGACTCGAAGTTCGTCCGCAAGACTTTCAGCAGCATCCTGAGCGCATCGTTCGCGGTGCGCGAGGAAGCCGACGGCGAGGCGGCCTGGCAGGTAATCCAGAGCGATCCGTCGATCGTCATGGTGTTCACGGACCTCGACATGCCGAAGCTCGACGGCTTCGCGCTGCTCGGGCGCATCCGCAACTCGCAGGATCCCCGCATCCGCGAGCTGCCGGTAGTGGTGATCTCCGGCAACCGGGAGGAGACGAACAAGAAGCGCGCAGCCGAGTCGGGCGCTAACGACTTCATCGCCAAGTCGGCCGAGGGTCCCGAGGTCCTGTCGCGCATCCAGAACCTGCTGCGGCTGGTCAGGACCAGCAGGGAGCTGCAGGCGAGCCAGGAGGCGCTGGCGCAATCCGCCACGCACGATCCGGTGACCGGCACGCTCACGCCGCATTATCTGGTTACCGAGGGCCGCAAGCATTTTTCGCACGCGCGCCGCCACGGCGGACAACTCTCGGTCATGGCGTTCCGCATCGACAGCCACGGCGGGCTTGCGCAGCAGCTCGGCAAGGAGGTCGCCGAAGAGCTGCTGGCGCGCATCGCGAAGATGGTCATGGGATCGCTGCGCGCGGAGGATTCCATCAGCCGCACGGCCGAGGCGACCTTCGTCGTCGTCTCGGCGGGAACCGGCGCGCCGCAGATGCTCGCTTTCGCGCGGCGCCTGCGCGGGCACCTCGAAGGCGCGCAGGTGAACTATCTCGGACAGCCGCTGAAGGTCGCCAGCAGCTTCGGGGTGGCTTCGCTGACCATCGACACGGTGAATTCGATCGAGGAGCTGATGCGGGTCGCGCTGCAGCGTCTGCAGGCTGCCAGCCGCCAGCCCGAGCCGATCGTCGCGCAGGACCAGGTCAAGCCGGTCAGCCCTGTGCGCTTGCCCGGCGACATCGAGCGAGCGCTGCTTCTGCTGGAGCAAGTCAACCCGCAACCGCTGGGCGACCTGACCGACGGCGTAGTGCAACGCCTGCTGGGGATCGTCAATAGGCTCAAGGGGAAAAGGCAGTAGGAGGCCGGGCCAAGGCTTTACGCTACTATTGCCGCAAGGAGAGAGGATGGCGACTTACCGCGAATTCCACCGCCGCTCGATCCAGGACCGCGAGGGTTTCTGGGCCGAGCAGGCGAAGCTGATCCACTGGCAAAAGCCGTTCGACAAGGTCCTCGATTACTCGCGCCCGCCGTTCGCGCGCTGGTTCGTCGGCGGCGAGACCAACCTCTGTTACAACGCGGTGGACCGGCATCTCGCCGCCCGCGCCGCGCAGAAGGCTCTGGTCTGGATTTCTACAGAAGTAAATCAAAACCAGACCTTCACGTACCGTCAGCTGCATTTCGAGGTGAACCGCGTGGCCGCGATGCTCCAGTCGCTGGGGGTGAAAAAAGGCGACCGGGTCATTATCTACATGCCGATGATTCCGGAGGCTTGCTTCGCAATCCTCGCGTGCGCGCGGCTCGGCGCGGTGCATTCAGTGGTATTCGGCGGTTTTGCCGCGGCCAGCCTGGCGGCCCGCATCGACGACGCAAGACCCACGCTGATGATCACCGCCGACGGCGGCAGCCGCATGGGCAAGACGGTGCTCTACAAGTCGCTGGTCGACGAATCGCTCAAGCTCGCCGCGCACGCGCCGAAAAAGGTCTTGATCTTCAAGCGCGGGTTGGACTACGCGATGCCCGTGGTGCAGGGGCGCGATGTGGACTGGAAAGCGCTGCAAAAGGACTTCCAGAACCCCGACGTTCCTTGTGCCTGGCTGGAATCGAACGAGCCCTCGTACATCCTGTACACCTCGGGCACCACCGGAGAGCCGAAGGGCGTGCAGCGCGACGTCGGCGGCTACGCGGTGGCGCTCGCCTCGTCGATGAAGACCATCTACTGCGGCGAGGCCGGCGAGACGATGTTCACCACCTCGGACATCGGCTGGGTGGTCGGGCACTCGTACATCATCTATGCGCCGCTCATCGCCGGCATGACCACCATCATGTACGAGGGCGTGCCGATCCGCCCGAACGCCGGCATCTGGTGGAAGATCGTGCAGGACCACAAGGTCGACGTGATGTTCTCCGCGCCGACCGCGATCCGCGTGCTGAAGAAGCACGATCCGGCCTATCTGAAGAAGTACGATGTCTCATCGCTCAAGCACCTGTTCCTCGCCGGCGAGCCGCTTGACGAGCCGACGCACGTCTGGATCACCGAGTCGCTCGGCCGCCCCGTGATCGATCATTACTGGCAGACCGAGACCGGCTGGCCGCTGCTCTCCGCGCACCCCGGCGTCGAAAAAACGCGCCTGAAGATGGGCTCGCCCAGCTTCCCCGTCTACGGCTACGATGTGCGGCTGCTGCACGAGGCGACGGGCAAGCCGGTGGCCGACGGCGAGAAGGGCGTGGTGACGATCGCGCCGCCGCTGCCGCCGGGCTGCATGAGCACGCTGTGGGGCGACGACGAGCGCTTCGTGGAGACCTACTTCGAGGACTTCAAGGATCAGCTGATCTACTCCACCTTCGACTGGGGAATCCGGGACAAGGATGGCTACTACTTCATCCTTGGCCGCACCGACGACGTGATCAACGTCGCCGGCCACCGTCTCGGCACGCGCGAGATCGAGGAGGCGGTCAGCATGCATCCCAATATTGCGGAATGCGCGGTGGTCGGGGTGGCCGACTCTCTCAAGGGGCAAATGCCCCTCGCCTTCGCGGTTGCCAAGGATGTTTCAAAATTGAGCTCCCCCGATGGCAAGAAGCGCCTCGAAAAGGAAGTGATGGACACGGTCGACAAACACCTCGGCGCGATCGCGCGGCCGAAGGCCGTGCATTTCGTGACCCTGCTGCCGAAGACGCGCTCCGGCAAGACGCTGCGCCGCTCGATACAGGCCCTCGCCGAGGGCCGCGATCCAGGCGATCTCACCACCATCGAAGATCCCAACGCGCTTGAACAGATCAGACAGGCCCTGCACGCATGAAAACACGACCGATGCTCACGCTGGATGACTGCCGCAGGATCTCCGCGGCGGCGGAAGCCGAGGCGAAAAAGAACAACTGGAACGTCTGCATCGCCATCCTCGACGATGGCGGGCACCTGCTGCACCTCGTCCGCATGGACGGCGCAAGCCCGGCCAACGCGCGCATCGCGCTGGGGAAGGGCCGGACGGCGGCCGAATCGCGCCGCTCGAGCGGCGTCTGGGAAGAGCGCATCAAGACCGGCCGCAACTCGATGCTGGGCATGCCCGGCATCACTCCGGTGCAGGGCGGGCTGCCGATCGTCGCCGAAGGTGTGTGCCTAGGCGGGGTGGGGGTCTCCGGCGTACAGTCGCATGAAGACGAGCAAATCGCTGCTGCAGGGATCAAGGCTCTCGGCTGAATCCGCAGTTCAACCCACAGGGGAGGAGATGATGAAATCGCAGCTTCGCATAGCGGCAGGAAGCATATTGGCGTGCCTGGCACTGGCCGCCGGGGCGCAGCAGCCCAATCCGATGGACGTGGTGCCGGAGAAGATGCCGAACGATCTGCCCTACGGCACGCCGATCTCGCTCGAGCGCGCACAGGCGGCGATCGCTGCGGCGGTAAGCGAGTCCAAGCGGCGCGATTGGAAGTTGAATGTCGCAGTCGTCGATTCGGGCGGGCGGCTCGTCGCCTTTGCGCGCATGGACGGGGCGCAGCTCGGCTCCATCGCAATCTCGGAGCACAAGGCGCGGGCGGCAGCCATGTACCGGCGTGAAACCAAGGCATTCGAGGCTGGGGTGCAGGCCGGCAACCATTACCTCCTGACCCTCGACGATGTCATCGCGTCGCGCGGCGGCATCCCGATCCTCGACGGCGGCAGGCTGATCGGTGCAATCGGGTGCTCGGGCGGCACGGGCTCGCAGGACGAGGTGGTGTGCAGGGCGGGCGTCGACGCTCTAAAGCGATAGGGAGTAGTCCCAGATCCGCGGCCCGAACAGGCCGCGGGTCGCTGGCTCACGTCCTGCGGTAGTAGAAGAAATGATGCGGCCACACGTTTTGGTTGCAGGAGGCGGGATCGGCGGGCTGACGGCGGCGCTGGCGCTGCTCAAAAGCGGCTGCGACGTCGACGTGTACGAGCAGGCGTCGGAGCTGAAGGAAGTGGGCGCCGGACTGCAACTCGCGGCGAACGGAACGCGCGCGCTCCATGTCCTTGGCATTGGCGAGGAGCTCAAGGCGCTGTCGTGCGAGGCCACCGGCAAGGAAGTGAGGCTCTGGGACAGCGGCCAGAGCTGGAAGCTGTTCGATCTCGGCGCGGTCTCGATCGAGCGCTACGGCTATCCCTATCTCACCGTGTATCGACCGGATTTGCTCGCCGTATTGGCGAATGCGGTGAGGCGGGAGAAGCCCGCCGCCATCCACCTCGGATCGAAGTGCGCCGGGTTTACGCAGGACGGTAAAGGTGTGAGGCTGCGGCTCGACGACGGGCCGGAGGCGCGGGGCCATGCGCTCATCGGCGCCGATGGAGTCCATTCGCGGATCCGCCAGGCGCTTTTCGGGCCCGACAAACCGTCTTTTACCGGAATCATTGCGTGGCGCGGCATCATCCCCATGGAGCGGCTACCTGCCCGCATGTCGCGCAGGGTCGGCACCAACTGGATCGGCCCCGGCGGCCATGTGGTTCATTACCCGTTGCGCGCCGGCAGGCTGATGAACTTCGTGGGAGCGCTCGAGCGTGCCGACTGGCAGGTCGAATCGTGGAGCGCGCGCGGCACCACCGAGGAGATGGCCGCCGACTTCGCGGGCTGGAACGAGGATGTGCAGACGATGATCCGGAACATCGAAACGCCGTACAAGTGGGCGCTGATGGTGCGGCCGCCGATGGATCGCTGGACAGTCGGGCGGGCGACCCTGCTGGGCGATGCCTGCCACTCGATGGTGCCGCTTCTCGCCCAAGGGGCAAACATGGCGATCGAAGACGGCTTTGTTCTTGCGAGGTGCTTGAAAGAATACCGCGATGACATCCCCGCAGCGCTGATGCGTTACGAGAATGCGCGCCACGACCGGACGCGTCGCGCGGTGGAGGGGTCGGCCGCCAACATCCAGCGCTTCCATAACCCGAACTTGTCCGATCCCGTCGAAGCCAGGAAATACGTGGACCGCGAATGGGCCGAGGAGCGCGTCGCCGAGCGCTACGAATGGCTGTTCCGCTACGACGTGACCACGGTTGCGATCTGAAGTGACGCTGGCATAATCGCCGGCACAAGGAGGGAGTCCGAATGACTAACGTCAGCGCAACAACGACCTACAACCCGATCATTCCCCTGGTGGGACGCATTCTCATCGGCCTGATATTCCTCGTCGCCGGCGTCCGGAAGGTGGCAGTCGGGATGGGATTCGCCGGCACCGTGGCCTACCTCACCAAGCTGGGATTCCCGGCCCCCGAGGCCATGGCGGTGCTCGCGATCGTCATCGAGATCGGCGGCTCGATCCTGCTCATCGTCGGCTGGCGCACTCGCTGGGCGGCGTGGCTGCTGGCATTGTTCGTGGTCGTTGCGGCATTCGCGGCGCACCGGTTCTGGGAGTTCACCGATCCAGGGCAGTTCAACAACCAGTTGAACCACTTCCTCAAGAACCTTTCGATCATCGGTGGGCTGCTGTACGTCGCCACCTTTGGCCCCGGCTCGGCTTCGGTTGACAAGACTTGATGCTTCTCTGATCCCAGGCGCTGGGGTGCAGGACTGCAAGATGAAATAAAAAGGGCCCCGCTCGGGGCCCTTTTTTCTTGTCACCTGTTCGCGCTACATGCCGGAGACGCCGGCCTTTGCGCACTGCTCGTCCTGGTCTCCGGTCACGCCGCTGACGCCTACACCGCCCATGACTTTCCCGCCGACCATGATCGGCAATCCGCCGGGCGAGGCGATGACGCCAGGCAGCGTCATGATTGCCGGACCGCTCTTGGCGATCGCGTCCACGAAAGCACGGGTTGGACGCCGGTACATCGCCGCGGCCTTGGCCTTGTCGACCGCAATCTGCGAGCTTGCGGTCTGCGTGTCATCGATCATATCGAAGTGAACGAGAAAGCCGTGGTTGTCCACGACGGCCGCAGCGACCCGCCAGTTGTTCTTTTGGCATTCCGCGAGAACGGCGGCGACGATCTTCTTGGCGGTGCTCGCGTTGACGGCCGTGCCGTACGGGGGCCGATCCTGCGCCGAAGCAAGGCCCGCGGACAGCGCAAGCGCAAGACCCAGCATGATTTTCGCGGAAGTCATGGTTCCTCTCCTCTGGTGGTGGTGGGGAAGGCGACTATACCTTTGGCCTGCAGGTCGCGGATCTGCTCGGGCGAACAACCGAGCTCGGCCAACAATTCCCGCCCGTGCTCGCCGACCTCGGGAGGATCGGCGCGTTTGGCCAGGCGCTTTCCACCCAGCTCCAACGGAAGCGCGGGCACGCGGATGGTCTTTCCCGAAACGCGCGTCTCAAGCAGGCCGCCCGAGGCATTGAGGTGCGGGTCATCGAGCAGGTCCCAGGGCTTGGCGATCGGCGCAAAAGGCAGCCCCACCGCCTCGAGCTTGCGCGTGAGCTCGTCTTGCGTGAAGCGCTTGAACGTCTCACCGAGCCGGGGGATCAGCCAGCCGCGCTGCGTTACGCGCGCGCCGTTGGTCTTCAATCGAACGTCATTCTTCAATTCATCCTCGCCGAACTCGCGGCAAAAGGTTTCCCACTGCGTGTCGGTCACCACGCCGACGAAAAGCCGGCCGCCGCCGCCGGTTTCGAAGATGTCGTAGACGCCCCAGGCGGGACGTTTGACCGACATCGGCGGCGGCGCCTCACCGGTGAGCTCGTACTGCGCCATGTGCTGCGCGACCAGATAGGCGGTACTCTCGAAAAGCGAGCTGGTGACGCGTGTGCCGGTCCCGGTGGTCTCGCGCTCGCGCAGCGCGGCGAGGATGCCGACTGCCGCAAAAGTGCCGCCCATGATGTCGATCACCGAGGAGCCGGCGCGCAGCGGCCGGTCCGGCAGCCCGGTCATGTAGGCGAGGCCGCCCATCATCTGCGTCACCTCATCGAGCGCCAGGCGATGCTCGTACGGCCCCTTCAGGAATCCCTTCAACGAGCAGTAGATCAGCCTGGGATTTTCTTTCGAAAGGTTCTCATAGGAGAAACCCAGCTTGTCGAGCGCGCCCGGCCGGAAGTTTTCAGTCAGTACATCGGCCTTGCTCAGCAGCCGATGCACCAGCTTCCTGCCTTCTTCCTGTTGCAGGTCGATAGCGAGGCTTTTCTTGTTGCGGTTGAAGACCGGAAAGAAGCCCGCGCCGGCGTGCTCGAGCCGGCGCGTATTGTCGCCGCGCAGGGGCTCCACCTTGATGACCTCGGCGCCGAGGTCGGCCAGCACCAGTCCGCAGGAGGGGCCCATCACCATGTGCGCGAATTCGACTACGCGCACCCCTTCAAGCGGAAGCACGGAATCCTTTAGGCAGGCCGGCGAGCGGAGTGTGTCCGTAGATCGGCTCTTCGGGAATCGCCTCGACGAGCAGCCCTCGAGCCTTCAGCAGCGTATCGAAGTCGATGCCGGTCGACACGCCCATGCTCTCGAACATGAACACCAGGTCCTCGGTGATGACGTTGCCGCTGGCGCCGGGAGCGAAGGGGCAGCCGCCGAGGCCGCCCATCGAGCTGTCGAAGTGGCGCACGCCTTCCCCGTACGCGGCGAGCGCATTGGCGAGGCCCAGCCCGCGCGTATTGTGGAAATGCGCGCCTTCGAGCTTGTCGCCGATTTCTTTCCTGACGAGAGAAAACAGCCTCCTGACCTGGGCCGGGTTCGCATAGCCCACCGTGTCCGCGAGCGCCACCGAATCGCAGAACTGCGCAAGCGCAACGGCGAGCCGCACGACCTCCTTCTCCGGCACCTCACCCTGCAAGGTGCAGCCGAAGGCGGTAGCGACAGTCCCTTCGATCGGCGCACCGCCGAGCTCGGCGCATTTCCTGACCTCCGCGACCATCTGGTCGGGGGTCATGCGCACGTTGGACTCGCTGTGCGCGCGGCTGGCCGACACCGGAAATGTGACCTTGTGAGCTCCTGCCTGTACGGCACGCTGATATCCCTTCAGGTTGGGCGCCAGCGCCACGACCGTCAGTCCCGGGATTGCCCGTGCGTGCGCGACGATCTCGGCGGTATCCGCCATTGCCGGGATGAGCTTCGGCGGCACGAAAGAGCCGACCTCGATCTCCTTCAATCCCGCCGCCGCCAAAGCGGAGATCCAGGCCTTCTTCGCCGCGGTAGGCATCATGTGCTTGGCGTTCTGCAGTCCGTCGCGCGGGCCGACTTCGCAAATGTGGACTTTGGGCATGGCTCGATTCTTCACGCTGCCGTGACAGGTATTTTCAGCTCAACGATCTTCTTCGACCACTCAGCGGGGCCGGTGTCGTGCAGCGATATCCCGTTCGAATCCACGGCGACGGTGACCGGCATGTCGTGGACCTCGAACTCGTAGATCGCCTCCATGCCGAGATCCTCGAACGCCAGCACCTTCGACTTGCGGATCGCCTTCGCTACGAGGTAGGCCGCGCCGCCGATCGCGATAAGGTATGCCGCCTTGTGCTTGCGGATCGCCTCGACCGCTGCCGGGCCGCGCTCGCCCTTGCCGACCATGCCGATCAGGCCGGTCCGCGAGAGCATCATCTCGGTGAACTTGTCCATGCGCGTGGCCGTGGTCGGACCCGCGGGCCCAACGACCTCGTTGCCTACCGGATCGACCGGACCGACGTAGTAGATGACTCGGTTCCTGAAGTCGACCGGTAACGCCTTTCCCTGTTCGAGGAATTCCTTGATTCGCTTGTGCGCGGCATCGCGTCCCGTCAGCAGCTTGCCGGAAAGCAGCAGACGCTGACCAGGTTTCCAGGAAGCGACTTCCTCACGCGTCAAATGATTCAAATCTATTCTTTTCGACCTGGCGTCGGGGGTCCAGGTGATCGCCGGCCAATCGGAGAGCTTCGGCGCTTCGAACTCGGCGGGGCCGGAGCCGTCCAGCACGAAATGAGCATGGCGCGTCGCCGCGCAGTTCGGAATCATCGCGACTGGCTGATTGGCCGCGTGGGTCGGATAAGTGTTGACCTTCACGTCGAGCACGGTAGACAGGCCGCCGAGCCCCTGCGCGCCGATGCCGAGCGCATTGACCTTGTCATAGAGCTCGATGCGCAGCTCCTCGACCTTGGTCTTCGGCCCGCGCGCCTTGAGCTCGGCCATGTCGATCGGCTCCATCAGCGCTTCCTTCGCCATCAGCATCGCCTTTTCGGCGGTGCCGCCGATGCCGATGCCGAGCATGCCCGGGGGGCACCAGCCGGCGCCCATCGTCGGCACCGTCTTCAGCACCCAGTCGACGATGGAGTCGGAGGGATTGAGCATGACGAACTTCGACTTCGCCTCGGAGCCGCCGCCTTTCGCGGCAACGTCGACCTCGAACGTGTCGCCCGGGACGAGCTGCATGTGGATCACCGCCGGCGTGTTGTCCTTGGTGTTTTTTCTTGACCCGACGGGATCGGCAAGTATCGAGGCACGCAGCTTGTTGTCGGGATCGAGATAGGCCTGACGCACGCCTTCATTTACGACGTCTTCGAGGGAAGTATCGAAATCGAACCGCACTCGCATCCCGATCTTCAGGAACACGTTGACGATGCCGGTGTCCTGGCACATTGGCCGATGACCCTCCGCGCACATGCGGGAGTTGGTGAGGATCTGGGCAATGGCGTCCTTCGCCGCGGCGGATTGCTCGCGCTCGTAGGCGCGCGAGAGCGCGCGGATGTAGTCCGCGGGGTGGTAGTAGGAGATGAATTGCAGAGCGTCGGCGATGCTCTGCACGAGGTGGTCCCGCTGGATGACGCTCATTGGAGTATTCTATTCGTAAGGCCGGCGTAAGACCGCTGCCCGAGAATGTCTTGATTCCCAAGCACTCATCGCGGAGGAGCGATGTCATCGATGATTGAATCGGTACTGCAGGAGAAGCGGGTGTTTCCGCCGTCCCCGCAGTTCGTCAAGCAGGCCAATATTTCCGGCATGGATGCCTACCGCAAGCTGGTCGCCGAGTTCGAGCGCGAGTTCGAAGGCACCTGGGGGCGCCTCGCGCGCGAAAACCTGCTCTGGCACAAGCCGTTCACCAAGGTGCTCGACGAGTCGAACGCGCCGTTCTACAAGTGGTTCTACGACGGCGAGCTCAACGCTTCGTACAACTGCCTCGACCGGCACCTGCAAACCCAGCCCGACAAGATCGCAATCATCTTCGAGGCCGATGACGGAAGCGTGACGAAGATCACCTACAAGCAGCTCTACCACGAGGTTTGCAAGCTCGCGAACGCGTTGAAGGCGCGCGGCATCAAGAGGGGCGACCGCGTCCTCATCTATATGCCCATGTCGATCCAGGCGGTGGTCGCGATGCAGGCCTGCGCGCGCATCGGCGCGACGCACTCGGTGGTGTTCGGCGGCTTCTCGGCCAAGAGCGTGCAGGAGCGGATCATCGACGCCGGCGCGGTGGCGGTGGTGACCGCCGACGGGCAGTTCCGCGGCGGCAAGGAGATTGCACTCAAGCCGGTGGTCGACGAGGCCCTGGCCATGGGCGGCTGCGAGGCCATCAAGACGGTCATCGTCTACAAGCGATCGGGCAGCAACGTGCCGATGAAAGCCGGCCGCGACCTGTGGTGGGACGATGCGGTGAAAGGCCAGCCCGATACCTGCGAGCCGACCTGGGTGAACGCCGAGCATCCGCTGTTCATCCTGTATACCTCGGGCTCGACCGGCAAACCCAAGGGCGTGCAGCATTCGACGGCCGGCTACCTGCTCTGGTGCGTTCTCACCATGAAGTGGGTGTTCGACTACAAACCGAGCGACGTGTTCTGGTGCACCGCGGACGTCGGCTGGGTAACCGGGCACAGCTACATCACCTACGGTCCGCTCGCGGTCGGGGCCACCGAAGTGATGTTCGAAGGCGTCCCGACCTATCCTGACGCGGGCCGCTTCTGGAAGATCATCCAGGACCACAAGGTCAATGTTTTCTATACGGCTCCCACGGCGATCCGCTCTCTCATCAAGGCGGGCGCGGACCTGCCGAAGAAATACGACCTGTCGTCGCTGCGCATCCTCGGCACGGTCGGCGAGCCGATCAACCCCGAGGCCTGGATGTGGTATCACGAAACCGTCGGGCGCGGGCGCTGCCCGATCGTCGATACCTGGTGGCAGACCGAGACCGGCGGCCACATGATTTCGCCGCTGCCGGGCGCGATACCGACCAAGCCCGGATCGGCGACGCTGCCGCTGCCCGGAATCATCGCCGACATCGTCGACGAAACCGGCCACCCGGTCGGCAGGGGCAAGGGCGGCATCCTGGTGATCAAGCGCCCGTGGCCCGCCATGATCCGCACCATCTGGGGCGATGCGGAGCGTTACAAGAAGAGCTACTACCCGGAGGACTTCAAGGGCAAGTACTACCTTGCGGGAGACGGCGCGAGCACCGACGAGGACGGCTATTTCCGCATCATGGGGCGCATCGACGACGTGCTGAACGTCTCCGGACACCGGCTCGGCACGATGGAGATCGAGTCTGCGCTGGTGGCGAACTCGAAGCTGGTCGCCGAAGCCGCGGTCGTGGGACGGCCCGACGAGCTGACCGGCGAGGCGGTGTGCGCGTTCGTGGTGCTGAAGGGCGCGCGCCCGAGCGGCGAGGAGGCAAAGAAGATCGCCAAGGAGCTGCGTGACTGGGTCGGCAAGGAGATCGGCGCTATCGCCAAGCCCAAGGACATCCGCTTCGGCGACAACCTGCCCAAGACGCGCTCGGGCAAGATCATGCGGCGGCTGCTGCGCTCGATCGCGAAGGGCGAGGAGATCAAGCAGGACGTCTCGACGCTGGAGAACCCCGCGATCCTCGATCAGCTGAAGCAATCGATGTGATGCGGTAGGGTGGCTCTCAGCCTGTGAAGCTGGCTCTGTTTGCCGACATTCACAGCAACCTGGAAGCGCTTACCGCCTGCCTCGAGCACGCGAAGGCGCTCGGCGCCGAGCGCTTCGCGTTTCTCGGCGATCTCGTCGGCTATGGCGCGGATCCCGTTGCGGTGCTGGAACTGGTCGAGCAGCACGCCGCTCAAGGCGCCGTGGTGGTGCTCGGCAACCACGACGCTGCCGCGATCGGCCGCCCGGTCAAGGGCCTCAATTCCACCGCGCAGGCGGCGATCACCTGGACGCAGCCGCGCCTCGGCAAGCGGCAGCGCGCCTTCCTCACCGGGCTGCCGCTCACGGTGCGGGAGGAAGACATCCTGTTCGTTCATGCCAGCGCCGCCTCGCCGGAGCGCTGGCCTTACGTGACCGGCCCGCGCCAGGCGGACCAGAGCATGAAGGCGACGAACGCGGCGTTCACTTTTTGCGGGCACGTGCACGAACCGAAGCTCTATTACCGGGGCGCCGGCGGCTATCCGCTGCCCTTCCGGCCGGTGTGGGGCACTCCGATTCCGACCGGCAGGCACCGGCAATGGCTTGCCATCGTCGGCTCCGCCGGCCAGCCGCGCGATCGCAACAATGCCGCGTGTTATGCGCTCGCCGATCTCGGACGCGCCAGGGTCACCTTCTTTCGAGTTCCTTACGACTACGGCTCGGCCGCGGAAAAAATCCGCGCCGCCGGTCTTCCGGAACGGCTCGCGCGGCGTCTGGAACGAGGCACTTGAATGCTGGCGCCGAAGCCGGGCACCGAGCTCGACGGTTTTCGCCTCGGCGAGAAAATACACGTCGGCACGATGGCGTGGATCTTTCGCTTGATGGGCCCCGAAGGCCCGCTGCCTCTGATCATGAAAATCCCGAAAGTCGGCCTCGACGAGCGGCCGGCCAACGTCGTCAGCTTCGAAGTCGAGCGCACGGTGCTCGGCGCGCTCGCCCAGGGCACCCACCACCCGACGCTGGTGGCGTACGGGGACGTCGAAACCACGCCGTACCTGGTGATGGAGCACATCGAAGGCACGAGGCTGCAAGACTGGATCCAGCGCGCACCGCTCCCGCCGGAGGAAACTGCGCGGCTCGGTCACGCGTTTGCGCTGGCGCTGCACGATATCCACCGCCAGGACGTGATCCATCTCGATCTTAAATCCACCAATGTGCTGTATCGCGCGAGCGGTGAAGCGGCGCTGATCGATTTCGGGCTGTCCAACCACCGCCATTACCCCGACCTGCTGGCCGAGGAATTCCGTTTCCCGGTGGGCAACTGGTCCTATATGTCCCCCGAACAGGTGCTGGGCGTACGCTGCGATCCGCGAAGCGACGTGTTTGCGCTCGGCGCGCTCCTTTATGAGCTCGCCACCGGAAAGCAGCCCTTCGGTCTGCCAAAGACCGTCGCCCAACTCCGTCAGCGCCTGTATCGCGACCCGGTGCCGCCTCGCGCGATCGTCGCCGCGACGCCGGATTGGCTGCAGGAAATCATCCTGCATTGCCTGGAGGTCGACGGCCGCGACCGCTACGCCTCGGCTGCCCAGGTCGCATTCGACCTGGCGAATCCCGACCAGGTCGAGCTCACACAGCGCGGCGAACGGCGGCGCCGGGCCGGCTGGGCAAGCCTCGCCCGCCGCTGGATGCGTGCGAAAAACTTCGAGCCCGCACCGTGTCCGCCGCCGTCCACGACCATCACTCCTGCGCCAATCGTGCTGGTGGCGATCCCGTCGATGCAGACAGACGAGGCCTTGTTCGAGGCCTTGCGTGATGCGGTGCGGCGGCAAATCGCAGCGCACGAGCGCTGCCGGGTCGCCTGCATCACGGTCGTGCCGCCGGCGGCTGCGCTGAGCGACGATACGCCCACCGGCCGCCATATCAAGCACCTGGTAAACCTGCGGCGCTGGGCGAAACCGCTGGGATTGCCCGAAGAGCGCCTGACCTACCACGTGCTAGAGTCGGAAAAGCCGGCGGTAGCGCTGATCGACTTCGCCAGCATGAACGACGTCGATCAGATATTGATCGGCGCGCCGCGGAGCGCTGTGCACACCCGCTGGTCTGCAGGGGTGCCGGCGCAGGTCGTGGCCGGAGCGCCATGCAGCGTGACGGCGGTGCGGCCCCGATCGGATATCTGAGGGGGCGGTTATGAGCGATGAAACCAGGGGACAACGCTTCGTCGCGCTGTGCATGCTCGGCATGCTCCTGTTCAACTACCCGATCCTCGCACTGTTCAACGTGTCGGGCACCCTGTTCGGCGTGCCGATCCTGTACGCCTATATCTTTATCGCCTGGGCGGCGCTGATCGCGTTGATGGCGCTGGTCACCCTCAGGGACCGCTAGCGCGGCGCTCGCCCGATGCTGCACGGCACAGTCATCATCCTCATCTCGTTTGCCTATCTCGGCCTGCTGTTCGCGATCGCCTACGTCGCCGATCAGCGCGCCGATGCCGGCCGCCCGATCCTAGCGAGAGGCTACATCTACAGCCTGTCGCTGGCGGTGTATGCGACGGCCTGGACGTTTTACGGCAGCGTGGGCCGCGCGGCGAGCGACGGCGTGGGTTTTCTCCCGATCTACATCGGACCGACGCTGATGATCGCGCTGTGGTGGATCGTGATGCGCAAGATCCTGCGCATCTCTAAACAGAACCGCATCACGTCGCTCGCCGATTTCATCGCATCGCGCTACGGCAAGAGCGCGCTGCTGGGCGGCATCGTGACGGTCATCGCCGTGATCGGCATCCTTCCTTACATCTCGCTGCAACTCAAAGCGGTCTCCACCAGCTATTCCATTCTCGTACAGTACCCGGAAATCGTCATGCCCTCCCAGCTCGGCGCGGAGCCGATCCGCCAAGACACAGCCCTCTGGGTGGCGCTGATCCTCGCCGCCTTCACCATCGCGTTCGGCACGCGCCATCTGGACGCCGCCGAGCACCACCAGGGGATGGTCGCCGCGATCGCGTTCGAGTCGCTGGTCAAGCTGCTCGCGTTTCTCGCCGTCGGCGTGTTCGTGACCTTCGGCATGTACCACGGCTTCGGCGATCTTTTCGCGCGCGCCGCAGCCGAGCCGAAGCTGCGCGCCATGATGACGCCGCTGGAAGGCGTCGCCGGCAGCTACGCGAGCTGGGTCTGGCTGACCATCCTGTCGATGATGGCCATCATGTTCCTGCCGCGCCAGTTCCAGGTCGCGGTCATCGAAAACCTCGACGAGAAGCACCTCAACAAGGCGATCTGGCTGTTTCCGGTGTACATGCTGGCGATCAACATCTTCGTGCTGCCGATCGCCTTCGGCGGGCGGCTGCGCTTTCCCGCGGGCGGGGTCGATGCCGACACGTTCGTGCTCACCCTGCCGATGGCGGAGAAGCAAGAGCTGCTCGCGCTGCTGGTGTTCATCGGCGGGCTGTCCGCGGCGACCGGCATGGTGATCGTCGAGACGATCGCGCTCTCCACGATGGTGTGCAACGACCTGGTGATGCCGGTGCTGCTCAGGCTGCGCAGGCTGCGCCTCAACGAGCGCAAGGACCTCACCGGGCTGCTGCTCGGCATACGGCGCGGCGCGATCGTGCTGATCCTGCTGCTGGGTTACCTCTACTTCAAGCTTGCCGGCGAGGCCTACGCGCTGGTCTCGATCGGGTTGATCTCCTTCGCCGCAGTCGCGCAGTTCGCGCCGGTGGCCCTGGGCGGCATCTTCTGGAAAGGCGGCACGCGCCGGGGCGCGCTGTGCGGTCTCCTCGCCGGCTTCGCGGTCTGGTTCTACACCCTGTTGCTGCCAGCGCTCGCGCGTTCGGGCTGGCTGCCGATTGGGCTGCTCGAGCACGGTCCTTTCGGTATCGAGCTGCTGAAACCGCTGCAGCTCTTCGGCCTGTCGGGTCTCGATCAGATCACCCACGCGATGATCTGGAGCATGGTCGCCAATATCGGCGCCTATGTCGGGGTTTCGCTTTCGGCTGCGCCGAGCGTTGACGAGCACCGCCAGGCAAGCCTGTTCGTCGACGTTTTCCGGCATACCGGCGAGGCCGGCGGCGCGCGCTTCTGGCGCGGCACCGCGTCGGTGCCGGACCTGTACAACCTGCTTGCGCGATTTCTGGGCGCCGGCTCGGCGGAGGACGCCTTCCACCAGTACGCCGCGGCCAGGGGTATGCGGTGGCCTGATGACCCGATGATCGCCGACGCGGAGCTGGTCCATTACGTGGAGGTCCAGCTCGCGGGTGCCATCGGCGCGGCCTCCGCGCGCGTCATGGTCGCCTCAGTGGTCACGGAGGAAGCCTTGACCATGGAAGAGGTGCGGGAAATTCTCGACGAGGCATCGCAGGTGGTGGTGTACAGCCACCGGCTGGAACAGAAATCGCGCGAGCTGGAGGCAGCCACCGCGGAGCTGCGCGAGGCGAACGAACGGCTGCAGGAGCTCGACCGGCTGAAGGACGACTTCGTCTCCACGGTGACGCACGAGCTGCGTACGCCGCTCACTTCGATCCGGGCTTTTACGCAGATCCTGCTCGAGGACCCGGAAATGGAGCTCGAGCAACGCAAGAGATTCCTCGGCATCATCACCAAGGAGACGGAGCGGCTGACGCGGCTGATCAACCAGGTGCTCGACCTGTCCAAGATCGAATCCGGCAAGGCCGAATGGCAGCAGTCGCGCTTCGACATCAAGGACGTGATCGCCGATGCGGTCACCGGCATGAGCCAGGTGTTCGAGGAACGCAACATCCGGGTCGACATGCGCGTTCCGGACAAGCCGATCGCCGTCTCGGCGGACGTCGATCGCATCATCCAGGTGCTGCTCAATCTGCTGTCGAACGCGGCCAAGTTCTGCGATCCCCGCCAGGGGCGCGTCGAGGTCGCCCTGTCCGAGAATGACGGCATGCTGCGCGTCGACGTGCGCGACAACGGCCCGGGCATCGCTCCGGCCGATCAGGGCGTGGTGTTCGACAAGTTCCGCCAGGTCGGCGATACGCTTACCGCCAAGCCGCATGGCAGCGGCCTCGGCTTGCATATCAGTCGCCAGATCGTCGAGCATTTCGGCGGCAGGATGTGGGTCGAAAGCAGCCTGGGACGCGGCGCCTGCTTTTCATTCACACTGCCGGCGGGAGCGCGCCGGTGAGCAAAAAAATCCTGGTCGCCGATGACGAGCCGAACATCGTCGTCGCGCTGGAGTACCTTCTGCGGCGCAGCGGATACGAAGTGCAGGTGGCGCGGAACGGCGAGGAGGCTCTGAAGATGGTCGAGGCGTCGGCTCCGGACTTGGTGCTGCTCGACGTCATGATGCCGCTGCGCAGCGGTTACGAGGTCTGCAGGCTGCTGCGCGAGCGCCCCGAGTGGCGCCACATCAAGATCGTCATGCTTTCGGCGAAAGGACGCGACGCCGAAGTGGCGAAAGGGCTGGCGCTGGGCGCCGACCTCTATGTCACCAAACCTTTCTCGACCAGCGAGCTGATGGGCAAGATCAAGCAACTGCTGGCGTGATGCGCTGCAACAACACTCCGTAAGGTCTGAGTAAGCCGGATTTAGGATATTTCGCAAGGTATTATCCGGCAGGGCCGCACTTGACCGGCTCTTAACCGGGTTCAGACGGGGGACGACAGATGGCTGATCATGCCAAGGCAAAGAGAGGCTTGTTCGAAGAAGAATCGGTACAAAGCTTTAAGACGGAGGAGAGACGAGTCATCTTCGCCTCCTCGCTGGGCACGGTATTCGAGTGGTATGACTTTTACCTTTACGCGACGCTTGCGCCGTTCTTCGCCGCGCTGTTCTTCCCCTCGGGTAACGAAACCGCCGCGCTGCTGTCGGCGTTCGCGACCTACGCCGCAGGCTTCCTGGTGCGCCCCTTCGGCGCCATCGTGTTCGGCCGCATCGGCGACCTGGTCGGGCGCAAGTACACCTTCCTCGTCACCATTGTTTTCATGGGCGGCGCCACGTTCCTTGTGGGCTTGCTGCCGACCTTTCAGACCATCGGCTGGGCGGCGCCGGTCCTGCTGGTGACGCTGCGGCTGGTGCAGGGTCTCGCGCTCGGCGGCGAGTACGGCGGGGCGGCGACCTACGTCGCCGAGCACGCGCCGCACGAGCGACGCGGCTACGACACGGCCTGGATCCAGACCACGGCGACGCTCGGCTTCTTCCTCGCGCTGGCGATTATCGGCGCGTGCCGGGTGTGGATGGACGCCAAGGTGTTCGCCGATTGGGGCTGGAGGATTCCGTTCTGGCTGTCGCTGATCCTGCTCGTGTTCTCGATCTACATCCGGCTCAAGCTGCACGAGTCGCCGGTGTTCCAGCAGATGAAAGCCGAAGGCAAGGGCTCCAAATCGCCGCTTACCGACAGCTTTCTCAAGTACCCGAACAACAAGTACGTGCTGCTAGCGCTGCTCGGCGCGACTGCAGGGCAGGGCGTGGTCTGGTATACGGGGCAGTTCTATGCCCTGTTCTTCCTGATCATCACGCTGAAGCTCGACTATGTGTCGGCTTACATGCTGATCGGATTGTCGCTGCTGATCGGCACGCCGTTCTTCATCTTCTTTGGCTGGATCTCGGACCGCATCGGGCGGCTAAAGATCATCCTGGCGGGCTGCCTGATCGCTGCGGTCACGTACTTCCCGCTGTTCCACGGGCTCACGCACTACGTCAACCCGGCGCTCGAGGAATACTCGCAAAAGAACCCGATCACGGTCGCCGCCAATTCCGCCGACTGCCAGTTCCACATCTTCGTCGGCCCGTGGAGCAAGTTCTCCGATTGCGACCGAGTGAAGGACTTTCTCACCAAGCAGGGCCTTTCGTTCAAGTCGGTGCCGGCGGAAGGCAAGACGGTGACTACCACCATCGGCACGGTGAAGATCGAGGGCTGGGACCAGAAGAAGCTCACCGAGACGCTGAAGCAAACCGGCGCCCCCGCGGGTGCCGACAAGAGCAAGGTGAACTGGGTAATGGCCGAGCTGATCCTCGTGATCATGGTGATCTACGTAACGATGGTCTACGGCCCGATCGCCGCCTTCCTGGTAGAACTGTTCCCGACCGAGATCCGCTACACCTCGATGTCGCTGCCGTATCATATCGGCAACGGCTGGTTCGGCGGCATGCTTCCGCTCACCGCCACGGCCATGGTGGCAGCGACCGGCGATATCTACTACGGCCTGTGGTATCCGATCGTCGTCTCGATCATGACGGTGATCGTCGGCGCGATTTTCCTCACCGAGACGCGCACGCGCGACATCAGGACCTACCAGCACCAGGCGACCTAAGCGCCGCACCGGCAACCACCAAGCCCGTCCTCGAGGCGGGCTTTTTTCTTGAAATAGGGGGAGAACGACTATGGCTGCTGCAATCCCGAAGGACTTCCGGCGTGTGATCGTCGCCGCGGCAGTGGGAAACGTTATCGAGTGGTATGACTTCTATATCTTCGGGAGCTTGGCCGCGATCTTGGCGGTCAAGTTCTTCGACAAGACCCACCCGGTTGCGGCCCTGCTGAGCACGATTGCGCTGTTCACCGCCGGATTCCTGATCC
>Ga0209220_1000224_pt1 | contig 23909 bp, 26 predicted proteins | sample BlaSpr_A8_OM3_M3_FD_187984 | JGI IMG/M metagenome (GOLD analysis project Ga0209220, IMG submission 187984) | Forest soil microbial communities from Thunder Bay, Ontario, Canada - Black Spruce, Ontario site 2_A8_OM3_M3 (SPAdes) (version 2) | ecosystem: Environmental > Terrestrial > Soil > Boreal... | reverse complement strand
AGCGATTTCGCGATCGCGCAGTACTCGTTGTAGGACCTCATTGCCGAACTTACTCTAGCAGAAAGTAGAGAAGCTAAACCTATAGATTGACTTTCTTGTCTTTTAATGGTTTAGAACTGCGTCGGCACTTGCCCCGACCAATCTCCTCTGGAGGAGCAATGAAACACAAGCCGCTGATCCTGATCTCGCTGCTACTGGCGGCGTTTGTGATCAACCTCGACACGACGATCGTAAACGTCGCGCTGCCGTCGCTCGTGCGCCAACTGCACGCATCGAACTCGCAGCTTCAGTGGATCGTGGACGCGTACAACCTGCTGTTCGCAGCGTCGGTGCTCGCCGCGGGCAGCCTGTCTGACCGGTTCGGGCGCAAGGAGATGCTGCTCGCCGGCCTGGCGGTGTTCGGCGTGGCGAGCCTGGCGGGCGGCCTGATGGACAATCCCGGCCAGCTGATCGCCGCGCGGGCGGTGATGGGCGTGGGCTCGGCGATGGTGTTCCCGTCCACGCTGTCGCTGATTGCAAACGTGTTCACCGAGCGGGGTGAGCGCGCCCGGGCGATCGGCCTGTGGGGCGCGATCACGGGCGCCGCCATCGCGCTCGGCCCGATCGTGGGCGGCTGGCTGCTCGAAGTCTCCGACTGGCGCAGCATCTTCTTCGCGATGGCGCCCATCGCCCTGATCGCCGGTGTCCTGTCCGCCCGCTACGTCCCCACCTCGCGTGATCCGCACGCGCCCCGCACCGACCGCGCCCGGCAGCGCGCGATACAAGCCGATCGAGCCTGCGCCCGGTCGCTACGTGAAGCAGAAGGTCCACTAGGAGACCCTCATGGAAGACATTCTCATCGTCGGCGCGGCGCGCACTGCGATCGGCAAATTCGGCGGCAGCCTCGCCAAGACACCGGCCTCCGAGCTCGGCGCTCTCGTCATCCGCAAGGTGCTGGAGCGCGCCGGCGTTCCTCCCGAGCAGGTTTCCGAAGTGATCATGGGGCAGGTGCTGACCGCTGCGACCGGGCAGAATCCGGCGCGGCAGGCCGCCATCCGCGCCGGCCTGCCGGAAATGATTCCGGCGATGACCATCAACAAGGTCTGCGGCTCGGGGTTGAAGGCGGCGATACTCGGCGCGCAGTCGATCGCGCACGGCGACGCCGACATCGTCGTCGCGGGCGGCCAGGAGTCGATGAGCCTGTCGCCGCACGCACTCAACGGCTCGCGCGACGGCTTTCGCATGGGCGACGCCAAGATGGTCGACACCATGATCATCGACGGCCTATGGGACGTGTACAACCAGTACCACATGGGCGTCACGGCGGAAAACGTGGCGAAGGAATATGCGGTGACGCGCGAGGACCAGGACCAGTTCGCGCTCGCCAGCCAGCTGAAGGCCGAGGCCGCGCAAAAGGCCGGACGCTTCAAGGACGAGATCATTCCGGTCGAGATCGCGAGCCGCAAGGGGACGGTGGTGTTCGCCGACGACGAGTATCCGCGCCACGGCACCACGCTCGATGCGCTGAAGGGCCTCAAGCCCGCCTTCGACAAGAACGGCAGCGTCACCGCGGGCAACGCTTCCGGCCTCAACGACGGCGCGGCCGCCGTGGTGCTCGCTTCGCCGCGCAAGGCGAAGGAGCTCGGCTTGAAGCCGATTGCGCGCATCAAGGCCTTCGCCTCCGCCGGCGTCGATCCGAAGTACATGGGGATGGGGCCGGTGCCGGCGTCCAAGCGCACGCTCTCTCGCGCCGGGTGGGAGCCGAAAGACCTCGATCTGCTGGAGATCAACGAAGCGTTCGCCTCGCAGGCGATCGCGGTGAACCGGCAAATGGGCTGGGACACCAACAAGGTGAACGTAAACGGGGGTGCCATCGCGCTCGGCCACCCGATCGGCGCCTCGGGCTGCCGCATTCTCGTCACGCTGCTGCATGAAATGCAGAAGCGCGACGCGAAGCGCGGCCTGGCGTCGCTATGTATCGGCGGCGGCATGGGCGTCGCCCTCGCCGTCGAGCGCTAAGAAAGGAGAATGATGAATAGCGAAGTGGGCGTGATGGATCAGCTGCTGACAACTCAGGAGCCCTGGCGTGACCGGTCGATTCCGCAGGTGACGCGCATCGCCTTCGTCTCGGGCGGCATGGGCGGCATCGGCACCGCGATCTGCCGGCGCCTCGGCCAGGCCGGACACACGGTCGTGGCGGGCTGCCTGCCGGGCTATGAGCGCAAGAACGAGTGGCTGGACACGATGCGCCGCGATGGCTTCCGGGTGCACGCCGCCGAGGGCGACGTGGCGGAGTTCGATTCCTGCGCCGAAATGTTCTACCAGGTGCGCTCGATCATCGGCCCGATCGACATCCTGCTCAACAACGCAGGCATCACGCGCGACTCGGTGTTCAAGCGCATGACCGAGCAGGACTGGATGGCCGTGATCAACACCAACCTCAACAGCGTGTTCAACGTCACCCGCCAGGTGATCGACGGCATGAGCGAGCGCGGCTGGGGGCGCATCATCAACATCTCGTCGGTGAACGCCATCAAGGGCCAGTTCGGCCAGACCAATTATTCGGCGGCCAAGGCCGGCATGGCCGGATTTTCGAAGGCGCTGGCGCAGGAGGTGGTGCGCAAAGGCGTTACGGTGAACACCGTTTCGCCTGGTTACGTCGAGACCGACATGGTGAAAGCGATCCGGCCGGAAATCCGCGAGCAGATCATCGCCTCCATTCCCATGGGCAGGCTCGCCAAGCCCGAGGAGATCGCCGCCGTGGTGGCGTTCCTCGCGTCCGAGGAGGCCGGCTACATCACCGGCGCCAACATCTCGGTCAACGGCGGAATGCACATGATGTAGACTCGCCATCTCCCCAGGAGGAGGCATCATGGCGCAACAGCGGCTCGCCGTCGTCACCGGAGGCATGGGCGGCCTCGGCGAAACCATCTCGACCAAAATGGCGGACGCCGGATACCGCGTGGTCGTCACCTACTCGCCGTCGAACACCAAGTACCGGGCTTGGCTCGAGGAGATGAAGGGCCGCGGCTACTCCTTCGCGGCATTTCCTGTCGATGTCGTCGACTTCGACGACTGCGCGCGCAAGTCCGCACAAATCCGCTCCGAGTGCGGCTCGATCGACATCCTGGTCAACAACGCCGGCATCACGCGTGACATGACGTTCAAGAAAATGACCAAGGCCGACTGGGACGCGGTGATGCGCACCAACCTCGACTCCTGCTTCAACATGACCAAGCAGGTGATGGACGGCATGGTCGAGCGCGGCTGGGGCCGTGTCATCAACGTGTCGTCGGTCAACGGGCAGAAAGGCGCCTTCGGGCAGACCAACTATTCGGCGGCGAAGGCGGGCATCCACGGCTTCACCAAGGCGCTCGCCCTCGAGGTAGCGCGCAAGAACGTGACAGTGAATACGATTTCCCCGGGCTACATCGGCACGAAGATGGTGACCGCCATTCCCAAGGAAATTCTCGACTCGAAAATCCTGCCGCAGATCCCGGTGGGACGGCTCGGCAAGCCCGAGGAGGTCGCCGGCCTGATCATCTACCTGTGCTCCGAGGAAGCCGCGTTCGTCACCGGCGCGAACATTTCCATCAACGGCGGCCAGCACATGTATTAAGGAGTAGACTAGGCCACATGTCGGCGTCACCTCAGGAAAGCCGCGAGGCAAAGATGCAGAACCAGGTCCGGCTGATCAAGAAGTACCCGAACCGGCGCCTGTACGACACGAAAACGTCGAGCTACATCACGCTGGCCGACGTGAAGCAGATGGTCCTCAAGCAGGAGGATTTCCAGGTGATCGACGCCAAGAGCGGCGACGATCTGACGCGCCAGATCCTGCTGCAGATCATCCTCGAAGAGGAATCGGGCGGCGTGCCGATGTTCTCCTCCGACCTGCTGTCGCAGCTGATCCGCTCCTACGGCAACGCGATGCAGGGGATGATGGGCAGCTACCTGGAGCGGAACATCCGTGCGTTCCAGGACATCCAGAAGGCGCTGCAGGAGCAGTCGCAGCGCATGTACGGCGACAACTCGCGCGCTTCGCAGGAGCTTTGGGCGCAGTTCATGAACCTGCAGGGGCCGGCAATGCAGAGCCTGATGCAGGCGTACATGGAGCAGAGCCAGAAGGTGTTCTCGCAGTTCCAGGAGCAGATGCAGAGCCAGGCGCGCAATATGTTCTCCGGCTTGTCCTTTCCCGGTTTTCCCGCTGGTCAGCAAACCAAGAACGATCCCGAGAAGCAGTAACCCGAAGATAGGGTTTGTCTCGCTCGGCTGTCCGAAAGCGCTGGTCGACTCCGAGCGCATCCTCACGCAGCTGCGCGCCGAGGGCTACGCCACGTCCAAGACCTACGCCGACGCCGACCTGGTGATCGTCAACACCTGCGGCTTCATCGACGCCGCGGTGGAGGAATCACTGGCGACGATCGGCGAGGCGCTGGCGGAGAATGGAAAGGTGGTGGTCACCGGCTGCCTCGGCGCGAAGCAAGGCGTGGTGAAGAGCGCGCATCCGGCGGTGCTGGCGGTGACGGGCCCGCACGACACGCAATCGGTGCTCGAGGCGGTGCACGAGCACCTGCCGAAGCCGCATGATCCGCATGCCGACCTGATTCCTCCCTCATTTTCCTCTATCGGCATCAAGCTCACTCCCAAGCATTACGCCTACCTGAAGATTTCCGAAGGCTGCAATCACCGCTGCAGCTTCTGCATCATCCCCTCGATGCGCGGCGACCTCGTTTCAAGGCCGATCGGCGAGGTCATGCTCGAAGCCGAGAACCTGGTGCGCGCCGGTGTTAAGGAGCTGCTCGTCATCGCGCAGGACACCAGTGCATACGGTGTCGATCTGAAATACCGGACTGGCTTCTGGCGTGGCCGCCCGGTGAAAACGCAAATGCTGGATCTGTGTAAAGCCCTGGGCGAGCTCGGGGTCTGGGTGCGGCTCCATTATGTTTACCCGTATCCGCACGTCGACGAGGCGATTCCGCTGATGGCCGAGGGCAAGCTCCTGCCGTACCTCGACGTGCCGTTCCAGCACGCGAGCCGGCGCATTCTCAAGCTGATGAGGCGGCCGGCGAGCGCGGAAAACGTGCTGGCGCGCATCCGGCGCTGGCGGGAGATCTGCCCGCAGATCGCGATCCGCAGCACCTTCATCGCCGGCTTTCCGGGCGAGACCGAGGCCGAGTTCGAGGAGCTGCTCGATTTTCTGCGCGAAGCCGAGCTCGACCGCGTCGGCTGCTTTGCCTACTCCCCTGTGGACGGAGCCGCGGCAAACGATCTTCCGGACGCTGTTCCGGAGGAGATTAGGGAAGAGCGGCGCGGCAAGCTGATGCAAATCCAGGCCGCTATCAGTTCCAGCCGATTGAAGGCGAGAATAGGCAAGACCCTCCAAATCCTCGTCGATGAACCGGGAATCGGCCGCTCGAGCGCCGATGCGCCGGAGATCGACGGGGTAGTACGCTTCAAGGGCGGCGCCAGGCCCGGCGAGTTCGCCGCAGTCCTGATCGAGCGCGCCGACGAGCACGATTTGCACGGGAGACTGCAATGAGCAACCGCGAGGTGGTGGTGGTATCGGGAGTGCGCACGGCGATCGGCGATTACGGCGGCGCGCTGAAGGATTTTGCGGCCACTCGCCTCGGCTCGACCGCTATCAAGGAGGCCGTGGCCCGCGCGAAAGTGGACCCGGCGAGCGTCGGCCACGTGGTGATGGGCAGCGTAATCCACGGCGAGGCCAGGGACATGTACCTGTCGCGCGTCGCGGCGGTCGATGCCGGATTGCCGGTCGGCACGCCGTGCCTGACCGTCAATCGCCTGTGCGGCTCGGGCCTGCAGGCGATCGTCTCGGCGGCGCAGCACATCCTGCTCGGCGACTGCGATGTCACGGTCGCCGGCGGCGCCGAGAGCATGAGTCGCGCGGCGTATTTCCTGCCGTCGGGGCGCTGGGGGCAGCGCATGGGCGATGCGGCGATCGTCGACGCGATGACCGGCGCGCTCCACGACCCCTTCGGGCACGGCCACATGGGGGTGACGGCGGAGAACATCGCCGCGAAGTACGGCTTCACGCGCGATCAGCAGGACCAGTTTTCGATCGAGTCGCACCGCCGCGCGGGACGGGCGATGGAGGAAGGCCGCTTCAAGAGCCAGATCGTGCCGATCGAGTTGCAGACGAGGAAGGGCGTCGAGTCTTTCGTCACCGACGAGCACGTGCGCAAGGATGTCAAGATGGAGGATCTGGCGAAGCTGAAGACGGTGTTCAAGAAGGACGGTACCGTCACCGCCGGCAACGCCTCGGGCATCAACGACGCGGGCGCAGCAGTCGTGCTGATGGAAGCCCAGACTGCAAAAAAAATGAATTTAAAAATATTGGCGCGGCTGGTCGCCTACGCGCATGCCGGCGTCGAGCCCCAGATGATGGGGCTCGGACCGATTCCCGCTGTGAAGCGCGCCTTCGAAAAGACCGGCCTCAAGCCCTCCGACATCGACGTCGTCGAATCGAACGAAGCGTTCGCAGTGCAGGCGATGGCAGTGACCAAGGATCTCGGCCTCGATCCGGCCAAGGTCAATCCGAACGGCGGCGCGGTGGCGCTCGGCCATCCAATCGCCGCGACCGGCGCGATCCTGACGGTGAAGGCGCTCTACGAGCTCGAGCGCACGAACAAGCGCTATGCTCTGGTGACCATGTGCATCGGCGGCGGGCAGGGCATCGCCGCGATCTTCGAAAGAATCTAGGAAACCTGCTCGCGGCGTTCATCATGCGCCGCAAACCCCGCATCGGACTCGCGCTCGGCTCGGGCAGCGCGCGCGGCTGGGCGCACATCGGCGCGATCCGCGCGCTCGAAGAGCGCGGCGTCAAGCCCGACCTGGTGTGCGGCACGTCGATCGGCGCCCTCGTCGGCGCCTTCTACGCCTCGGGCGAACTCGACCGGCTGGAGAACTGGGTCACCGGGCTCGCCTGGACCACCGTCGTGAGGCTGATGGATCTCTCATGGCGCGGTGGCCTGATCCGCGGCACGCGCCTGTTCACGCTGTTTCGCACCATCTTCGAGGACCGCGATATCGCCGAGCTGCCGGTGCCGTACGGCGCGATCGCCACCGAGCTTGCCTCGGGACGCGAGATCTGGCTGCGCGAGGGCAAAGTCCTGGACGCGGTGCGCGCCTCGTGCGCGATGCCGGGGCTGTTCACGCCGGTCGTCCGCGGCGCTGCGGTGCTGGTCGACGGCGGCCTGGTGAACCCGGTGCCGGTGTCGATGTGCCGCGCGCTGGGCGCCGACCTCGTGATCGCGGTCGATCTCAGCTGGGGCAAGCTCGGCCCGTACCGTGCCCGCGGCCGGGACCGCGAAGTCGCGCCGCGCGAAGTTCCAGGATGGCTGGAGCGACTGCGCCCGGGCTGGGTGCAAGGTAAGGTGAAGCAGCAAGAAGCGTCGGTGCCCTCGATCTTCAACGTGTTCATGACCTCGCTCGACATCGTTGAGATGCGCGTAGCACGCAGCCGCCTGGCGGGAGATCCCGCCGACGTGCTGCTGACGCCGCTGCTGCCCGACTTCGCGACCATGGATTTCCACCGTGCCAAGGAAGCGATCCAGGAAGGACGCGCCGCTGTGGAGCGCATGTCGCCCCTCATCGAGCAGGTGATCGGCTAACGCCAGCATGGAGATCTCGCTGCCGGTGACGCTGGCCGTGCTCGGCGCCGCGCTGCTGCACGCAGTCTGGAATGCGCTCGTCAAGGCAAGCGAGGACAAGCGGCTCGACACCATCGCGGTGGCCACGGGCTCGGGCCTGATTGCGCTTGCGCTTGCACCCTTTTTGTCGGCGCCGGCGCCTGAATCTTGGCCCTGGCTCGCCGGCTCGGCGGTGGTCCACATCCTGTATTTCATTTTTCTCGCCGGCGCCTACCGCTGGGGCGAGCTGTCCTATACCTACCCCGTGATGCGCGGCGGCGGCCCGTTGATCGTCGCGCTGTTCGGCGCGCTGGTGCTTGGCGAAGTGCTGTCGCTCTCGCAATCGCTCGGCGTGCTGATGATCTGCACCGGCATTCTCGGTTTCGCGAGCGGCGCGCACGATCGGCGCGCGACGTTCTTCGCCGTGGCGAACGCGGTGGTGATCGCGGCGTATACGCTCATCGACGGGCAGGGCGCGCGCGCCTCCGGCGCGCCGGTGAGCTATACGCTGTGGTTCTTCATCGCCAACGCCATCGTCATCACCGGCCTCGGCCTGGCCGAGCGCGGCAGGGAAATCCCGGCATACCTGCGCAAGCACTGGTGGCGCGCCGCGCTGGGCGGCGCCTGCTCGCTCGGCGCTTATGGAATTGCGCTGTGGGCGATGACCAAGGCGCCGATCGCGCTGGTCGCGGTGCTGAGGGAGACCTCGGTGCTCTTTGCCGCCGCGATCGGCGCGCTGCTGCTGAAGGAGAAATTCACGCGCCGGAGGCTGCTCGCCACCGGCGCGGTGATGGTCGGGCTGGTCGCCCTCAGGCTCTAGTTACACCGGCTGGAGCTTGCCGTCGAGGAAGCGCACGCGGTCGCCGGCATGCCAGTACGGCTGGGCCGGGCTCGACAATGTCTGGTACGAGCCGTCGTCGAGACGCACGGTGACTTCCCAGTGTTTCTTGGCATTCGCCTGCTTTTCGATCTCCTTGCCGGCGAGCGCTCCACCCGCGGCGCCGAGCACGGTCATCACCTTCTTGCCGGTGCCGTTGCCGAACTGGTTGCCGAGGATCGCGCCGACCACGCCGCCGCCGATCGCGCCGACGCCCGAGCGTCCGTCGCCGGGCGTCGTAATTTCCTTCACGGACTCGACGATCCCGGTGATGCCGGCCGGCACGACCGGCTTCGGCGCTTCGACCGGCTGGGATGCTTGCGCAACGGGAGCCGCTTCGGCAACCTGCATTGGTTGTGTAGGACGTGGCTTCGCTACGCGATGCACTGGCTTGGGCTTGGCGACCGGCGTCGCAACAGCTGCAGCAGCAGGCATCGACGGCTCGATGGCGCTTGGTTGCGGTTGCTCGGGTACAGCGGCGACAACCGGCTCGGCATCCTTCGTCGTGCCGCCCGAATGGGGCAAGAGGCCCGTCATTGCGCCAACGCCCACCGCCGACAGGACGGTGACTGAAATCGCCGCTATGGTGAGCAGCGGGTGAAGACGGGACTTGTTGATCGCTTCCATTGCGTTGTTCTCCTGTTGATTGCGTTACTGACGACGCGCAGGTTATCGGTACTCAACAGGCGCTTCAGTGAGCATTTGTTACTGAATGTATCAACCCTCCGGGCGCATATGAGGGAACAGGATGACGTCGCGGATGCTTGCACTGTCTGTCAGCAACATGACCAGCCGGTCGACGCCCAGGCCGGCGCCCGCGGCGGGCGGCATGCCGTACTCGAGCGCCCGGATGTAGTCGGCGTCGTAGTACATCGCCTCCTGGTCGCCTGCCTCCTTGCGCTGCGCCTGCTCGAGGAAGCGCGCCGCCTGGTCCTCGGGATCGTTCAGCTCGGAGAAGCCGTTGGCGATTTCTTTCGCGTCGATGAACAGCTCGAAGCGGTCGGTGAGCTCGGGGTCGCTGTCGCGCCGGCGCGCGAGCGGCGACACCTCGGCGGGGAAATCGATGACGAAGGTGGGATCGAGGAGATGCTTTTCGGCGACGGTTTCGAACAGCATCAACTGCAGCGCGCCCCAGCCTTGGTGCTTGGTGTGCTCCACGCCGAGCTCGCTCAGTTTCTTCGACAGGAACTTGCGATCGCGCAGGTCGCCCTGGACGCCGTGCTTGCGGATCGCGTCAGGGATGCTCAGCCTGGGGAACGGCTTGCCGAAGTCGATCTGCTTGCCCTGATAGCTCACCAGCAGCTGCCCGACGGCCGCCCCGGCCGCGGCGCGGACCAGCCGCTCGGTCATGTCCATCATGTAGTTCCAGTCCTCGTAGGCGCAGTACCACTCGAGCATCGTGAACTCGGGGTTGTGGCGCGTCGAGATGCCCTCGTTGCGGAAATTGCGGTTGATCTCGAACACCCGCTCGACGCCGCCGACCACCAAGCGCTTGAGGTAGAGCTCCGGCGCGATGCGCAGGAAGAGATCCATGTCGAGCGCGTTGTGGTGGGTCTTGAAGGGCCGCGCCGTGGCACCGCCGGGGATCGGCTGCATCATCGGCGTCTCGACCTCGAGATAGCCTTCCTCGCGCAGCACATCGCGCAACGACTGGATGACTCTGGAGCGTGCGAGAAAGATCTCGCGTACTTCCGGGTTGACGACGAGGTCGACGTAGCGCCGCCGGTAGCGCAGCTCCTGGTCGGTGAGGCCGTGGAATTTCTCGGGCAGCGGTCTCAGTGCCTTGGCGAGGAGCCGGATCTTTTGCGCGTGAATCGTCAGCTCGCCCTTCATCGTCTTGAAGAGGGTGCCTTCCACGCCCACGATATCGCCCAGATCCCAGTGCTTGAAGCGCTCATGAATATCCGGACTGATGGAGTCGCTGGTCACATAAACCTGTATCCGTCCGGAGCCATCCTGGAGCGTGGCAAAGCTCGCCTTGCCCATCACGCGCTTCAGCATCATGCGGCCGGCGACGCTGGCATGGATCTTTTCCTTCTCCAGCTCCTCCTTGCTCCTGCCGGCGTAGCGCTTGTGGAGCTCGCCCGCGAAATCCCGGCGGCGGAAGTCGTTCGGATACGCGCTTCCCGCGGCACGCAAGCCTTTCAGCTTTTCGCGGCGCTCGGCGACGATCTTGTTTTCTTCGTCCATCCTTAGACTCCCTGCTTCAGGCTCGCGGTGATGAAGTCGTCGAGATCGCCGTCGAGCACGGCCTGCGTGGCGCCCTTCTCGACGCCTGTGCGCAGGTCCTTGATGCGCGACTGGTCGAGCACGTAGCTGCGGATCTGGTGCCCCCAGCCGATGTCGGTCTTCTGCTCCTCGAGCTTGTTTTGCTCAGCCATGCGCTTGCGCAGCGCCAGCTCGTAGAGGCGCGACTTGAGCATCGCCAGGCATTCGGCGCGGTTGCGGTGCTGCGAGCGGTCGTTCTGGCTCTGCACCACGATTCCCGTGGGAAGGTGCGTGACGCGCACCGCCGACTCGGTCTTGTTGACATGCTGGCCGCCCGCGCCGGAGGCGCGATAGACGTCGATGCGCAGATCCGCGGGATTGATCTCGACCTGGATCGATTCATCGACCTCGGGATAGACGAACACGCTGGCGAAGGACGTGTGCCGCCTCGCATTGGAATCGAATGGGCTTTTGCGCACCAGCCGGTGGACGCCGGTCTCGGTGCGAAAGTGGCCATAGGCGTATTCGCCCGTGACCTTGAGGGTGGCGCTCTTGATGCCGGCGACCTCGCCGTCGGTGCGCTCGAGGACTTCGACGCGGAAACCCTTCCTGTCGCAGTACTTGATGTACATGCGCTCGAGCATCGCCGCCCAGTCCTGCGCCTCGGTGCCGCCCGAGCCGGCCTGGATGTCGACGAAGCAGTTGTTGGGGTCGAGCGGGTCGGAGAACATGCGGCGGAACTCGAGCGCCGCGACGTCCTTCTCCAGGCGCGACGCCTCGCGGCCGATTTCCTCGAGCGTCGCCTCGTCGGCGTCGGCGCGCGCCAGGTCGAACAGCTCCTTCGCATCGGCGAGGCCGGTGTCGACGCGGCCTAGCGTGCCGACCACGGCTTCGAGCGCCTTCTTTTCCTTGCCGAGATCCTGTGCGCGCTGCGGGTTGTCCCACAGCTTGGGGTCTTCGAGCTCGCGCTTCAGCGCTTCGAGGCGGCTTTGCTTTGCCTCGAAGTCAAAGATACCTCCGCAGCTCGGCCGACCGGGTCTGCAGGTCGGTGAGCGAGGAGGCGATCTGGTTTACGCGTTCGGCTTCCACTACTGCGCGGCGGCGATGCGGTCTTCCCAGTACAGGACTTCCTGCTGGAAGCGAAGTTCCGCCTCGGCGAAATCGAGCGGCAGCACCAGATTCTTGCTGGGCACCGAGAGGAAGGCTTTCTTCAGCCCGTCACGCACCGTCGAAAGGTAGAAGTACACCTGGTCGTCCGGGCGCTGCACCATGAACAGCAGGAAATCGCGCTTGTCATCGGCCGAGATCTGCGCGATGCGCAGGACGTTCTCGTTGCGGAAGCCCTGCTGCTTTGCCTCGAGCACTTGTTCCGACTTGTCGCGCGGGATGCCCATCGCATCCGCCACGTCGGCACCGACGTAGCCCTCGCGGCCGTGCTGCCTGAGCCAGCCGGCGATTGAGCGCAGGCTGGTCAGCTCCAGGCTGCTGCCGGCGCTGCGCACGCTGGTGACAGCAGAAACGGCCGAGCCGTTCTGGAATGGAACGAGAAATACAGCCAGGCCGAGCACGGCCGATCGAGAAAACCGCATGACTCCCTCCCTTTCTTACCCGCAGTTTAGCGCAGACCGCTCGGAAAATGAGTGCGGTCAGACGCGCCGGGCCGAATATTCTTCCTCGATCTTGTCGTCGAAGAACGTCGTCGGGTTAGGGGCCGCCATGAACTGGCGAAACACCTCGGGGTAGACGCCGGCGTACTGAAAAACTTGCCCGTTCGACATCTCGATTTCGAGCGTACGGCTCTTCTCGTCGTAGCCGACCGAGCGCACCTTCGACGAATTGACGCGTTTGCGTTGCATCAGGCCTCGATGCGCAGCTTCATCCGCTCAGCGCGGCGCTCCACGGCGTCTTCGTGCCGCCGGCGTCCAGCGTGCCCTCGATGCTCGAGCCTTTCACCTGCCCGGTGAATTCGCCTTTGCGCCCGGCGAGCTTGAAGCTGAGGCGGTCGCCGCGCAGCTTCACGTCCTCGAGCGGCACTTCCTTGCCGTTGAGCAGCGCGCTGCCCGACACGCGCGTCAGCTGCTGCCTCAGCTGCAGCGTCGCCGGTTGCTTGCTCACCGCCGGCGGCATCTGCGCATTCCAGCGCCCGGCCACCTTCGCCGGCACCACGTAGAGGTAGATCAGGGTGGTGGTGACGCCGCTGATCTGGATTTTGTCCTCCAAATCCATCTGCACATACTTTTCCGGGATCCACCCGGTGAGCGGATAGTCGTGCGACACGATCCGGGTGCCCGGACGAAGCTCGGCCAGAAACTTGTCCTTCAGCAGGTTCACCGTATCGGGCAGCAGGTACATCGTGATGACCGTGGCTTTCGAGATATCGGTCTTGAACAGGTCTTGCTTCAAGAACTTGACGCGCTCGGCGAGGCCTTCCTTGTGCGCGGTTTCATTCGCCCGCTTGACGAGGTCCTCCTTGATCTCGACACCGAAGCCGCGCGCGCCGAACACCTTTGCGGCCGTCAGCACGATGCGGCCATCGCCGGAGCCGAGGTCGATGAGAAAGTCGTTCGGGCCGACCTCGGCATAGCGCAGCATGTCGGACACCACGCTTTCCGGCGACGGGACGTATGGGCCCGCGTCCTTGGTCGGCTGCAGATCGGCTGCTACGGCGGCAAAAGCGAGCAGTAGCGCGGCAAGAGAAAAGGCGCGGGCTTTCATTCGATATGCTCCACGTTGAGCTGGACGTTCTTAAGGCCGTTGAACTCGTTCACGCTGAGGCGGTAGGCCGCGCGCAGGTTTTCGGCTACGGGCTCGAGCGCGCCGAAGCGCATCGCATCGAAGCGACGGCCGTCCTTCCTGAGCCGCAGCTTGAGATGCCGCTCGCCGACCACGCGCTGGCTTTCGACGACGAATGTATCGCAGAAGAGAGGCTGCGGAAAGCCCTGGCCCCAGATCTGCGCCTCGAGCATGCGCGCGACGTCGAGCGTGCAATGCGAAGGCTCGAGCGCGCCGTCGGTCTCGACGGTCCGCAGCCGCGCTTCCGCCGGCAGCAGCTCGTCGACGGCGCTTTCGAAGGCGGTGCAGAAACGTTCGTAATCCGTTTCAGCGATCGTCAGCCCGGCCGCCTGCGCGTGGCCGCCGAAGCGCAGGATCAGGCCCGGCGCTCGCTTGGCGACGAGATCGAGGCAGTCGCGCAAGTGCAGCCCGGGAAGCGAGCGTCCGGATCCCTTGAGCAGGCCGCCTGCGGCGGAGCGCGCGAAGCAGATCACCGGGCGATGCAGGCGGTCCTTGAGGCGCGAGGCAAGGATGCCGACCACGCCCTCGTGCCAGTCGGGCGAAAAGAAGGCGACCTCGCTTCTTGATTCATTCATTTTCCTCAGTTCCATCATCGCCTGCTCGAGCATCGCCGCCTCGATCTTGCGGCGCTCGCGGTTAAGGCGGTCGAGCTCCTGCGCGCAGTTGGCGGCGCGCGCCTCGTCGTCGGTGACCAGGCACTCGATACCGAGGCTCATATCGGCGAGCCGCCCCGCGGCGTTGAGGCGCGGGCCGACGACGAAGCCAAGGTCGAAGCTCGACGCTTCGCTGACCGCGCGGCCGGCTGCGCGCAGCATCTGCACGATCCCCGGCTTGCCGTACCCGGCGCGCAGGCGCTTCAATCCTTGCGCGACGAGGTTGCGGTTGTTCGCATCGAGCGGCACTACGTCTGCAATGGTGCCCAGCGCGACGAGATCGGTGAGGGAAGCGAGATTGGGTTCTTCTCTGAAGACCTTTCTTTTCCTGAGCTCCGCGCGCAAGGCGAGCATCACGTAGAACATCACGCCGACGCCGGCAAGCGCCTTGGACGGAAATTCGCAGCCCGCCTGGTTGGGGTTGACGATGCAGGCTGCTTCCGGCAGCTCAGTGCCGGGCAGGTGGTGGTCGGTAATCAGCGTCGCGATGCCGAGGCGGTTCGCGTGCGCGACGCCTTCGACGCTCGCGATGCCGTTGTCGACGGTGATCAGGATATCGGGCTTGGTCTGCGCTGCAATGTCCACCAGCTCGGGCGACAGCCCGTAGCCCAGCTTGAAGCGGTCGGGCACGAGATATTCGACCCTGGCGCCGAACATGCGCAGCGCGCGCATGCCGAGCGCGCATGCGGTGGCGCCGTCGGCATCGTAGTCGGCGACGATCAGGAGGCGCTTCTGCCCGGCGATCGCGTCGGCGAGAAACTCTGCCGCGCGCCCGGCATTTTTTAATAGATTGGGATTCAAGAGATTCACGGGCTCGTAGCGCAATTCATTCGCAGACGCGATGCGCCGTGCGGCGAAGATGCGCGCGAGCAGCGGATGCACGCCGGCGTCCACCAGCGCACGCCGGTCGGCTTCGGAATAGCTGCGCTCGACGATCTTCAAGCGTAATGTTCGATCGCTTTGGGCCGGCGCCAGAAGCGGCGCAGGTCGCTGCGGATGGTCTCGAATGAGGCGCCGTCAGAGGCGTCGGGCACGTGGACCGTCACCATGCCGATGCGCGCGGCGCGCAGCGCGGCGAGAAGCGGTGCGAACCACTCGCGCTCGAGCATTTCTACTTTTTCAGGATCGGTCCGCAATGCGTCGAGCACGACGAGATGGCGTCCTTCCTCCGGCAGCCGGTCGAGCCATGCTTCGGCGGACGCCGGCAGGCCGCGCTGCCGCGCCCCGGCGAGCCGGGCGAGGCCCAGCGCCAACGGATCGTCGGCAGCTACCGACTGCCAGCGGCTCTTCGCTTCGCGCGGCGCGCGCCCGGCGCCCCAGAGCCACAGGCTGTTCACCGCCGGCTCGCCGCGAGCTTCGCGAGCCTCGTTGACCGGATGCTCGTGCAGCACCATCTGTACCTCGTTTAGGAGCGCATCGCTGGGCAAGTGCAGCTCCAGCTCGCGGCCCGCCATGCCAAAAGAAGAACTGTCAGCAACTTCCAATTCCATTTGCAGGCGGGCGCTCCAGCGCTGCGGCTGCACCGGAAGAATGTCGAGCTTGCCGGCAAAGTACTCGTTCAGCGTCTCGCATAGCGCTTCCGCCTCCTCGCGCGAGAGCGCGAACGCCGCGGCCGGCACCAGGATCAGCCGGTCGCGCATCAACCGCAAATGCACCGGATCGGCGCGTATCCACCGCTCCTCCCCGGGGTCCCGGTTGCCGGCCAGTGCCGTGAGCGCGCCGGCGGCGAGCGCCTCGTCGTCCAGTCCGAAAGCCTCGGCCAGCCAGCGCTCGAGCGGCTGCGACTCGCCGCCGCTCGAGCGGCCGCGCGCCAGCAGCAACTCCAGAGACGGCAGGCGCGCTTCGGCCGGTGCGGAGAAAAGGCCGGGGATGACGAGCTCGCAGTGCATCAACCGGCCAGCTCGACGACCCGCACGCCTTTCCTGCCGAGGTGGCGGGTGAGGATCTTGTAGTGGTCGTAGTCGAAGCGCGGCCGCGGGCCGGCCTCGAGCAGCTCGGCCAGCTCGTCATCGGAGCGCGCCGTCCCGAGATAGCACCATCGGTGAACCACATGCACCTCGGAAGCATCGCCTTGCGGGTCGCGCTCGACGATGCCGAGCGGGCCCCGATGACGCCATTCCGCGGTTTTCAACTTGACGAGCTCGTTCCCGAGGCGCGCATGGTGTTGATGAATGTTTTCCTTGCCGGCGCACACGCCGGCACAACGGCCGATCTGGTGACGGAAGCAGGCGCCCTGCCGCGTCGTGTCGAAGCCAAGCGTCTGTAGGCAAAGCCCGTGCTCGTCGGCAAGCGCGCGCAATGCAGCGGTCGCGGCACGCCTGGAGCGGAACAAGCCATAGAGGAAGGGCAGCGTGTCGGCGTCGATCTCGTGCGCCTGCGCGAGGCGCAGGCGCTTGAAGTCAAAGGCGAAGCCGCACAACTCGTCGGGGCGGCGCAGCTGGCGGTTGTAGACGGGCGCAAGCTCCTTGACCAGCCTCGCCTCGGTGAGCAACGCGCCGAGCTCGCCCGCAGTACGGCGCCAATCGATGCGCCGGACGTCGCGTGCCAGCCGCATCTCCTTCTGCGAGCGGATGTCGTCGGAGAAATGCGCCAGCACGCGCGTTCGCATGGCGACGCTCTTGCCCACATAGAGTGGCGTCCCGCCCTCGCCGTAAAAAAGGTAAACGCCGGGCGCCTCCGGGATGGCGTCGATCGCCGCGCGGTCGAGCTGCGGCGGCAGCGTCGGCTGTTTTGCGATCTGGCGCGCCGCCACCGCGACGATCTCGTCGCCGTGCTCGCGCGCGGCGAGCTGCAGGAACTGCCACAGCGCCTCGGCGTCGCCCAGGGCGCGGTGACGGGCATGGCAGGCAAGCCCGTGGCGCTCGATCAGGTTGTCGAGGTTGTGGCGCGCGTGCTCGGGATAAAGCCGCCGCGACAGCTTCACGGTGCACAGCGTCTTCGATAGGTACTTCAGGCCGGCGCGCTCGAACTCACGGCGCAGGAAGCCGTAATCGAAGCGCACGTTGTGCGCGATGAAGATGCGGCCGTCCAGCCGCTCGTAGAGCTCGTCGGCGAGCTCGGCGAAACGCGGCGCGGCGGCGACCATGTCGTTGGTAATGCCGGTAAGCGCCTGGATGCCCGGCTCGATGCCGGTTTCGGGGTTGACCAGCGTCGACCACTCGGCGGCGAGCTCGAAGCCGTTCACCTCCAGCACTGCAATCTCGGTCACGCGATCGCGGGCCGGATGCGTGCCGGTGGTCTCCAGGTCGACGATCGCGAGCGGCGCGTCCCGCAGCATCGCTCCGCTCATGCCTGCAATGGAACGTGGCGCGGCTGCGAGGCGACGCGCTGAAGCCAGGCGCGCAGCGCCGGGTACTTGCCGAGGTCGAAGCCGCCGTCGGCGGCACAGTGGGTATAGGCGTAGAGCGCGATGTCGGCGACGGTATAGTGGCCGGCCGCGAAAAAGGGCTCGCGCTGCAGATGCTGCTCCATCACGCCGAGCGCGCGGTTGCCGCGCTCGTGCAGCCGTGGCAGCTGTCTGCGCTCCGGCGAGTCGGGCGGCGTATACCGCATCACCGAGCGCGCCACCGCGACGTAAGGCTCGTGGCTGTATTGCTCGAAAAACATCCACTGCAACACGCGCGCACGCTCGAGCCGGCCCTTGGGCATCAGCGGCGTTGCGTCCGCCAGGTAATTCAGGATCGCATTCGACTCGGGGAGGAACCCGCCGTCCTCAAGCCCGAGCGTCGGCACCTTGCCGTTAGGGTTTTTTGCGCGAAAATCGACGCTGGAGGTCTCGCCCTTCAGCGGATCGACCTCGATCCAGCGGTAGGGCAGGCCGAGCTGCTCGAGCGCCAGCCTGACCTTGTAGCAGTTGCCCGAGTCCGACATTCCGTACACTGTGAACACGCGGCCGATTGTAGCTGTCCAAAGCATGCTCATGCCTTCCAAGATCAGACTCTCGCTGGCTTGCGTCGCCCTGACCGTCGCCGCGTGCACGCCGATGCAATGGGTGAAGCAGGACGCCACCCCGGAGCAGCTCAACCAGGACGCGGCGCAGTGCCAGCAGGACGCATGGCGCGAGGCGCGCTTCCGCTCCTTCCTTTACCGCCCGTTCGGTCCGACGCTGGTGCAGGACGCGCAAGGCCGGCGCTTTTTCATCGGGCCCAGCTCGCCGCTCGGCGATCCCTTCAGCGACCAGTTGATGGAGGAATCGCGCCTCGCGAGCTTCTGCATGCGCTCGAAGGGCTACGAGCTGGTGCCGGTCGAGCCGAAGAAAAAGGCCGGCTAGGCCGAGACGATCCAGCCCTCGCCGCCGAAGGCCTCGGTGGGCAGGCCGTAGCGCGGGCGCTGCGCTGCCCACGCCGCCTGGGTCGCGCAGATCGCCGCATCGAGTAGGTCCGCCGCGCCGTCATTCACAACCGCGCGCTCCAGCCCATCGGCGAACTGCACGCGAACGCCGAGCGGATGGCCAGCCTTCAAGGCTTTTACGATTTTCCTCCGGACGGTCATGCGCGCGCCGTTGCGTTCACCGGGGGTGTCGCTCTTATAAGACCCGCGCAGGCCAAGCTGCTTTCGGGCAAGCAGCCCTGGATATGCCTCGAGTGCGACCCGCTTCGGGTCGCCGTCGCACAGCGCTGGCACATGCACGCCCGCTGCGGCGATGCGTCGCGCGCCTTCGTGGAACATCAGCGCGACCGGCGGGTTCACCAGCTTCATCGGGCTCGACGAACCCGCAGGAAGGTCGGTCGCGCGGTGCACATATTTGTTTCCTGCGGCTCTGCCGTTCCTGTATCTGTTCAATACGTCCCGCAGCTCCTGCCGCGTGATAGTCGAGCAATGCGCGACGAGCTGTTTCCATTCGGCAGGCCAGCCGAGATCGCGCACCAGCTCGCGCGGCAGGCCGAACGGGAAGTCGAAGCCGCCGACCCACGGACCGGGACGCGCCAGAAACTGCTCGAAGTCGTCGAAGGTTTCATGCCGCTCGATGGCCTCAACGCGCAGAACGTCCTTCCCTAGAACCGCCGAAGCGACCGTAATCGGCTTTCGGCGGCAGGGCGCCGAGGTGAAGTCAACGCCGTAGATCTTCAACTTCGACCTTGACCGGCGGCGCCTTGCGCAGCGTCTGCAGGACCACGCAGTAGCGCTCGGTGAGCTCGACCAGCTTCTTCAGCTGTTCCTCGGGTGCATCGCTGTCGAGGGCGAAGCGCAGCCGGATCTCGCGAAAGCCGACCGGCGCGTCCTTCGCCACGCCGAGCGTGCCGCGGAAATCGAGATCGCCCTCCGCATGCACGCGGGCGTCGCGCAATCCGACGCCCAAAGCCGTGGCGACTGCCTTCAGCGTCACCCCAGCGCAGGCGACGAGCGCTTCGAGCAGCATGTCGCCCGAGCACGCCTGCAATCCCGTGCCGCCGGTGGCCGGATGAAGGCCGGCCTCGAGCAGCGCCTTTCCGGTATCGACGCGGCAGGCGATGCCCTCACCGACGCGTCCCTCGGCGCGCAGCGTGACCACCGCCGCCGCCGGCTCCTTGCGGTAGCGCTCCTTGATCGGCGTTTGCAGGGATCTAAGTTCCTCGGCATTCATGGCTGTCCTCGTCAGGCGACTGCACGCAGGCTTGCTGCGGAGAGGTTATGGATGCTGCCGAAGCCGGCGACGAAGCGCGCGTCCCTCGGCTCGATCTTCCAGAAGGAGAAATCGGCGAGCTCGAAGTTGACGGCCTGCTGCGGGAAGCGTTGCAGCCAGGCGGCTTTCAATTCCGGCATTTCATTTTTTAGATTCAAGGCTTCGCCCCTGATCGAGACCCGCATCAGCGTGAACGGATCGGGGCGGCCGTCGTCGGTCTCGGCGATCGACAGCGCGACGCGCCGGTCCTGCAGCATGTCCTGGGTGTGCCAGGCGAGCCGGCTGACGTGCACATAGAAGGCGGAGAAGTCCTGCGCCGCCATATAAAGGGTCATCGACACGAGCGGCGCACCGCCGCGGAGCGTGCCAAGATGCGCGATGCGCTCCTTGCGAATCAGCCGGGCGAGCGAGCTTCCTGTCTCGGCGTCCACGTGGTCGATTGTAGTATTCTCGCGCGATCGTGCGATACGAGCTCCTGGTCGGCCTGCGCTATACCCGCGCCAAGCGCCGTAACCGCTTCATCGGCATCAACTCTCTCGTATCGATGATCGGCATCGCGGTCGGCGTTTGGGCGCTGATCGTGGTGCTGTCGGTGATGAACGGCTTCCAGCAGGAAGTCCGCACCCGCATCCTCGGCGTCGCCTCGCACGTGCAGATCAGCGCCCTGGGCAACCGGTTGACCGACTGGCGCTCGATCGCCGCGATCGCCGCGCAGCACCCGCGCGTGCTCGCCAGCGCGCCCTACGTGCAGGCGCAGGCGATGTTCGCGGCCGGAGAGGCGGTGCGCGGCGCCCTGGTGCGCGGCATCCTGCCCGAAGAAGAGGAGAAGGTCGCGGACATCGGCCAGCATATGCGCAGCGGCTCGCTCTCCGACCTGCGTGCGGGGGAGTTCGGCGTCATCCTCGGCGCGGACCTCGCGCGCGGGCTCGGCGTCCTGACCGGCGACAAGGTGGCGCTGGTGGCGCCGCAAGGCCTGGTGACGCCCGCGGGGGTCATACCGCGCCTCAAGCAATTCACGGTGGTCGGCACCTTCGAGGTCGGCATCGTCGATGCCGACGCCGGCCTTGCACTCGTGCACCTGCGCGATGCGCAGACGCTCTACCAGCTGGGCGACGCGGTGACCGGAGTGCGCCTGCGGCTGGACGACCTGTTTGCCGCGCGCACCGTGGCGCGCGAGCTGATGGCGAAGCTGCCCGAGAACGTGTTCGCCTCCGACTGGACGCGCAGCCACCTCAATTTCTTCCGCGCCGTCGAGATCGAGAAGCGCGTGATGTTCATCATCCTCACGCTGATCATCCTGGTGGCGGCGATCAACATCATTTCTACCCTGGTCGTGGCGGTGACCGACAAGCAGGCCGACATCGCCATCCTGCGAACGCTTGGCGCTGCGCCCGGCTCGGTGATGCAGATCTTCATCGTGCAGGGCATGGTGATCGGCATCGTCGGCACGCTGATCGGGGCCGGCCTGGGCATCGTCACCGCGCTCAACATCGACGTCATCGTGCCGGCGATCGAGAGTGCCTTCAACTTCAAGTTCCTGTCGAAGGACGTATACCTGATTCCCGACCTGCCTTCGGACCTGCAGGCGGGCGACGTCGGCTCGATCGTGCTGATGGCGCTCGCGCTGTCGTTCTTCGCCACCCTCTACCCGAGCTGGCGCGCCGCGCGCGTGAACCCCGCCGAAGCCCTGCGGTATGAGTGAGGCGGTTCTTGCCTGCAGAAATCTGAAGAAGACGTATCAGGGTCCAACCCCGGTCCCGGTACTTCTCGGCATCGACCTCGAGATCTATCCGGGCGAGCGGGTGGCGATCATGGGGCGCTCCGGCTCCGGCAAGTCGACGCTGCTGCATCTGCTGGGCGGGCTGGATACGCCAACGGAGGGGACGGTCCTCCTGCAAGGCAGAAACCTGTTTGAAATGGGCGAGGCCGAGCGCGGCGACGTGCGCAACCGCATGCTCGGCTTCGTCTACCAGTTCCATCACCTTTTGATGGAGTTCACCGCGGCGGAAAACGTCGGCATGCCGCTGTTCATCCGCCGCCTCGAGAAGGAACAGGCCCTCGGCAAGGCGAGCGAGCTGCTCAAGGACGTCGGCCTCGGCGCGCGGCTCGAGCACCAGCCGAGCGAGCTCTCCGGCGGCGAGCGCCAGCGCTGCGCGTTTGCGCGCGCCCTGGTCACCGAGCCAGCCTGTGTGCTCGCCGACGAGCCGACCGGCAACCTCGACGAGCACACTGCCGACGAAGTGTTCGACGTGATGCTGCGGCTGTCCGCCTCGCGCGGCACGGCGTTCGTCATCGTCACGCACGACTCGGACCTGGCGGCGCGCGCCGACCGAGTGCTCGAGTTGCGCGAGGGCACGCTGCACGTGGTGCGCTGACGTGGATCTCCTGGACGTCGTGCTGTTCCTGCTGCTGTGCGCGCTGGCGCTCGGCTGGCTGTCGCGCCGCTTCGCCGTGCCTTATCCGATCGCGCTGGTCGTCGGCGGCGGGCTGCTGGGCTTCATTCCCCGCCTGCCGCAGCTCGACTTGGATCCGCAATTGCTCCTGGTCCTGGTGCTGCCGCCGATCCTTTACCAGGCGGCGCTGCTCACCTCGTGGCGCGATTTCAAGGCGGACCTGCGCACCATCTCGCTCCTCGCCATCGGGCTGGTGCTCGCCACCACGCTCGTCGTCGGCGCGGCGCTCAAGGCCTTGATCCCGGACATTCCCTGGGCAGCGGCCTTCGTCTTCGGCGCCATAGTGTCGCCGCCCGATGCGGTCGCTGCCACGGCGATTCTTTCGCGCCTCAACATGCCGCGGCGCATCGTCACGGTGCTGGAGGGCGAAAGCCTGGTCAACGACGCATCGGGCCTGGTGCTCTACAAGTTCGCCGTGGCGGCGGTGCTTTCCGGCACCTTCTCGCTGTTCGACGCGAGCGTCGAGTTCGTGCTGATTTCCGCCGGCGGCATTGCGGTAGGCATGTTGCTCGGCGGCCTGTTCGTTTCGGTGCACCGTTACCTTGGCGACCCGTTCATCGAGGTGCTGTTGTCGCTGTCGGTGCCTTACATAGCCTACGTGCTGGCGGAATCGGTGCACGCCTCCGGCGTGCTGGCGGTGGTCGCGGCGGGGCTGCTGCGCGGGCGCTATTCGCCGGCGATGGTGTCGGCAGAGATGCGCATCCTCGCGCGCTCGGTGTGGAACATCCTGGTGTTCGTGCTGAACAGCCTGGTCTTCGTCCTCATCGGACTGCAGCTCTCCGCCATCGTCGCGCGCTTGCAGGGCTACACGAGTTGGAACCTGGCTGCCTACGCGTCGGCGATCAGCATGATCGCGATCCTGGTGCGTTTTGCCTGGGTGTATTTCGCCGAGTACCTGCCGGCATGGCTCGGGCGGCTGTTCCATCGCAGGCTCGCGCCGCCGCTGCCCGGAGAGGCGTTCATCGTCAGCTGGTGCGGCATGCGCGGCATCGTGTCGCTCGCCGCGGCGCTCGCGCTTCCAGTGGAGATGCCGGAGGGCGGCGCGTTTCCTTACCGCGACCTGATCATTTTCCTCACCTTCGTGGTCATCGCCGTGACGCTGGTCGTGCAGGGCCTGACGCTCGCGCCCCTCATCCGGCGTCTCAAGGTGGGGTCCGATCCCAGCGCGCAGACCGAGCAGCGCAAGGCGCGCCTGGCGATGGGCCGCGCTGCGCTCGCGGCAATCGAGGGGCACACGTCCGACGACAGCGTGCCGTCAGAATTGGCCGAGCGTATCCGCGCCGAGTTCAGCGACCGCATGGCGGCCGCGTCGCCGCTGGCGCAGCAACCCGACAGCACCCATGCCCTGGCGAAGCGGCTGCGGCTCGCCGCGGTGCGCGCCGAGCGCGACGAGCTGATCCGCATGTGGCGCAACGCGGAGATCAGCGACGATGTGCTGCACCACCTCGAGGAAGAGCTCGATTACGAGGAGTCCCGACTGTAATCACATAGAGATAAACGACGCGGCAGCATTTTAGGTACACTGCCGACTGGGGGCTCGACATAGGGAGATGGGACTCATGAGCAACAGACAACAAGGCTTCACGCTGGTTGAAATCGCGATCGTGCTGGTGATCATCGGGCTGCTGCTGGGCGGCATCCTGAAGGGGCAGGAAATGATCACCCAGGCGAAGATCAAGAACGTGATCGCGG